>Ga0066686_10000063_pt1 | contig 24247 bp, 20 predicted proteins | sample GraSoiAngelo_135_FD_65627 | JGI IMG/M metagenome (GOLD analysis project Ga0066686, IMG submission 65627) | Grasslands soil microbial communities from the Angelo Coastal Reserve, California, USA - 14_0929_05_40cm | ecosystem: Environmental > Terrestrial > Soil > Grasslands | place: USA...
CACCTCAGCGACCAGGTCGTCACCAGGCTCCGCCGCTTCCATCAACGCGGCGACCACGCGCCGCCCCTCGCCAGCCAGGCGCGGCAGCGCCGCAATCAGAGGCAGCGTTACCTTATGCTCGCGCAAGTCCAGACCCGACGGCTTGCCGGTGACCGCCTCGGGCTGCGTGTAGTCCAACAGATCGTCGGTAATCTGAAACGCCATGCCCAGTAGCATGCCAAAGCGCGCCAGCGCCTGGCGGAAGGCGGGGGCGGCCGCCAGCGCGCCCACCTCGCAGGCGCCCGACAACAGGGACGCCGTCTTCGCCCGAATCAGCTCGTCGTAGGCTCCCTCGCCATAGGCGAGCTTGTCGTGGGCCTCGAGCTGGCGCATCTCGCCAACGGTCATCTCATTGGTCACCCGCGCCAGCACCCGCAGCGCCTCGTGGTCCTCTAATCGGACGAGCTCAATGATCGCGCGCGAATAGAGGTAGTCTCCCATGATCACGGCGATCTGGTGCGAGAAAAGCGCATTGATCGTGGGCAGCCCGCGGCGGAGCACGGAGTGATCCACGGAATCGTCGTGCACGAGCGTGGCGAGATGGATGAGCTCCACAACGGCGGCGAGCGTCACGGCACGCGGCTCTTTGGATCCCGATGCCTGGTGACTGAGCAGGAGGAGCGTTGGGCGGAACAGCTTCCCCTTCATATGTAAGAGGTGATCGTTGACTTCACTCACGATCGGGAAGTCCGCGGCAATGACACGCCGCAGCTCGAGCACCACCTGTTCCAACTCGCCGGCGACTGGTCGCTGGACGTCGCGCAGACTGATGCCGGCGACCTGTTGGCTCACGCTATTTCGCCTTGGCCAGCGCCTTCACGCGCTTCTCGGCATCGAGGAACCGAATGTCGACGGCGAACACCCGGCCGTACAAGTCGCGCGCGTCGGCCTTCTTCCCTTGCTGCTCGAGCGCCCGCCCGAGCCAGTACAGGATGCCGAGGCGTTCTTGATCGCCCGAGGCCGGGAGATCGAGCCCGCGCCGCAGAATCGATTCAGCGACGCCGAACGCGCCCTTTTCGAAGAAGCAGATGCCGAGCATCTCCGACGTGCGCAGCTTCCCTTCGGGCGCGCGCAACGCCTTCTGCAGCTCGGCGATCGCTTCGTCGAGCAGTCCCATTTCCTTGAAGGCGACGCCCAGGTCGTAGTGGGACTGGAAGTCCGCCTCGTCGATGTTTTCGTCGATTCCCTGCTTGAATCGCGCCAGCATGTCCTGGAAGTCCTGCTCTTCATCGCCGGTCGGCTCTTCATCGGCGACCGTCATCCGCGTGTCCCGCGTGGGCGTGCTGTCGTCCTCATCGTCCGTCAGCATCGAACCGAGGTCGATGAAGTCGCCGGCCACGGCCGCCTCGTCCCGGATTTTCAGCTTCGCGTCCTTCGCCTTGACCTTGCCTTCCGGCTTTCCGGCGGGAGCGGGCGCTGCGACGGCCGGCGCGAGCATCGAAAGAGCGCCCTTCGCGCGCTCGTTCCTCGGATCGTGCTCAGCCACGCGCGCGTACACCGCACGCGCCTTGTCGGGAAGATCGGAGCGGAGCAACGCATCGGCCAGCTCGAGATAGGCGTCGACCAGCCTGGCTTTGTCGCCGGCCTTGAACGCAAACTCCACCGCTTTCTGGCGGTGGCGGACGCTGTTGGGATCGAGCCGCAGCACCTCGTCGACGAGGTCGCGCGCGTGCTGGAGATTGCCCGCATTCTCGTAGCCCGCCGTCGCGAGATCGAGCTCCTCGATCCCCCGCTCGCGGTCGCCTTGCTCGATCAGCGCTTCGCCCAGCGCCTGATGCGCTTCGGGATCGTCGGGATTGTCAGCGACGCGCGACTCGAGCTCTGCGATGTCCGGCGCCGCCGGCGTCTCCTCGATGTTGGAGAACACGAGCGAGCTCGCCTGGTCACCACCGCTGCTGATCTCGTCGATCCCGAGATCGATGAACCCGGACCGTCGTCCGCCAGTGGAGATCGACGTCTCGTCCTCGGTTTGGATAAAGCTGGGATGACGTGGCGGTTCATCGAGCGTCAGCGGCTGATCGTCGATGTCGTGTCCGGCCTTCGTGATCCCCGTTTCGAAGTCCGGCTCGAGCTCGAGCGGGGGCACCTCCACGACCGTCTTCCGCGTCCCGGGAGCTGAGGCGGGGGGCCGTTTCGGCACCACCGGTTTGACCCGTGGCGCCTCGGGCGCCGGGGCCGCCGGCTTCTTGAACATGGGGGACTTGGGAGCCTTGGGGGGCGGAGCCTTGGCAGCAGGAGGCGGCTTCGGAGGCTCCGCAATATTCCCCTCGAGCACCAGATCCGCGCCTTCAAGCTCTATGCCTTCGTCCGGGCTCAGCTCGGGCGCGGTGGGCTCCAACTCGGCAACGGGTTCGAGCTCGAGGTCGGCCGGATTCAGCTCCTCTCGAATCGACGGGGTCGTGGGACTGGCCGCACGCACCTGGCCGAAATCCGCCATCGTCGTTTCGAGGCCCTCCAACATGCCACCGGTATTCCCGCCACCCACCCCCGGCGCCTCGTCAACAAGACTGGTCGTCTCGATCTCCAGAGATTCATCAGGTTCGGGCTGCACCTCCTCAATCAGCCGCTCAGCGGCCGGAGCAGGCGCGGCGGGGGCGGCGGGTGCGGCGGGCGCGGGTGCCGAGGGAGCCGGGGGTGGTGCAGCGGGCGCCTTGCCCCCCTTTGGCTGGCGCGGCTCGTCGAGATCGAGGAAGACAAGACTGGACGTCTTGCGCTTACCCGACTTCGTCACGTCATCCCCGCCCCCGCCCCCCGCGGGAGGCGCGGATCTCGGGGCGGGCGGAGTCGTGCGACCACCCACGCCCGCAGCGGAGGCGCGCTTGCCGGGGTCGGTTCCGTACATCTTGAGATGCTCGGACAGCATCTCACGGAGGTTCGCGTTCTCGTGTGAAATGTCCGTGAATTCCTTCAATGCCGCAAAGGCGTGCTCGATTTTCCCCGCCTTCTGCATCCGCTCGGCGTACTCGACGAAGTTCTGCTTGGCCTCCGCGATGAAGCCCTTGGCCGCATACAACTTGGCGAGCTTGAGATAGGTCGTCTGCCGCGCCGGGGCATTGCGCAGCACTTTGTTACACATCGCAATAGCGTTGTTGTGGAATCCGAGCTCCGCGTATTTGTCGACGGCCTGGTCATAGTAGTCGGCCGCCTGCGCGGGGTCTCTCAGCTTGATGTAGAGATCGCCGATCCGGTTGTAGATGGCGAGGTCAGGATTGGTCTCATCCTGGTTGTTCAAGACGTCGAGCCAGATCTCCACGGCCCGCTTGGGATCCTTGGCCTCGAGACCCTTCGCCTTCTCTTTGAGTTGCTCAAGCTTAGACATGGAAGGACTAAGATATCGGGCCCGTCTAGGCGGGACAAGCCGAACCCCCTGTCCAGACGGCGCTTACGACGTCCGTGCCCATCCAGTAGGCGACTTCGCGCCAGTCGTCGACCGCCGCAATGACGAGGTCCGCAACGCATCCGGGCGCGATTTGCCCCCGGTCGGCGGCGAGACCAAGCGCGGCGGCGGCATTGATCGTCACCGCCGTCACAACTTCCGCGTGACGTAGCCCGAGTTGGGAGACTCCCAGCGCCATCACCAGCGGCAGACTCAGCGTGGGTGACGTGCCGGGATTGAAATCAGTGGCTAACGCGACCGCCGCGCCAGCCTCGATCAACCGGCGCGCCGGGGCTTGGGACCGCTTGCCCAGAAAGATCATCGTCGCAGGGAGCAGCACCGCGACCGTGGCGCTGCCGGCGAGCGCGCGGATGCCGGCGTCGGAAATCGCCGCCAGGTGATCGGCCGATAACGCTCCCAGCTCGACCGCGAGCTCGGCGCCACCTGATCCCTCGAGCTCGTCCGCATGGAGTTTCACCGCCAATCCATGGCGGGCGGCGGCGGTGAGGATCTGGCGACTCTCCGCCGCGCTGAAAACACCGGGCTCGCAGAACACATCGCAGCACCGCGCGAGGCCCTCGCGGGCGACGGCCGGGATCATCTCCTCGCAGATGAGTCGCACGTACGCCGCGCGGTTGCCACCGCCGCGGTATTCCGGCGCGACCTCGTGCGCCCCGAGAAACGTCGGGATGAGCGTCGCGGGCAATTCGCCGGCGAGCTGACGGATGACACGGAGCTGTTTCAGCTCGGCTTCCAGCTCGAGGCCATAGCCCGATTTGACTTCGATCGTGGTCGCACCCCGCGCCAATAATGCGCCGAGCCGAGCTCGTGTGAGCGCGGCGAGCTCCGCCTCAGGCCGACTGCGGACATCGCGCACCGACTGCAGGATGCCGCCGCCGGCCGCTGCGATCGCCTTGTAATCGACGCCGAGCGCCCGGCGTTCGTGATCATCGAGGCGGGGTGCGCCAAACACGCCGTGCGTATGGCAATCGATGAAGCCGGGGAAGATGACGCCGCTGACCTCGACGACACGATCCGCTTTCGGCGCGTCCTGTCGACCGCCGACCCAGGCGAAATGATCGCCGTCGATCAGGACGGCAGCGTCGCCGAGAACCTCGACCTCCGCCATTTCGCGCCCGCGCCGGGGGCGAGCGGGCCCGCGACATGTCACGACCTGCCGGGCGCCGACCAGCAACGTCTTCAGTCGAGATCCTCGTTCATGGGCAGCCGGATGTGATGGACTCGCGCCGTGGCGATCGCTTCTGGATAGCCGGCATCGGCGTGACGCGCCACACCGATGCCGGGATCGTTGGTGAGGACGCGTTCGAGGCGCCTGGCGGCCGCGGCAGTGCCGTCGGCGACGATGACCTGCCCCGCGTGCAGCGAGTTCCCGATCCCCACGCCGCCGCCGTGATGGAACGAAACCCACGAGGCGCCCGACGCCGTGTTGAGGAGCGCATTCAGGATCGCCCAATCCGCGATGGCGTCGGAGCCGTCGCGCATGCCCTCCGTTTCCCGAAATGGCGAGGCGACCGATCCGGTATCGAGATGGTCGCGGCCGATGACGATCGGCGCCGACAGTTCACCGCGTTGCACGAGCTCATTCAAGGCAACGCCGAAGCGCGCCCGCTCCCCCTGCCCCAGCCAGCAGATGCGAGCCGGCAATCCCTGAAACGCGACGCGCTCGCGCGCCAGCGTGATCCAGCGCTTGAGATGCGCGTTGTCCGGAAACAGCTCCAACACAAGATCGTCCGTGCGGTGCAAATCCTTTGTGTCACCGGAGAGTGCGACCCAGCGGAACGGGCCTTTGCCCTCGCAGAACAGTGGCCGGATGTATTCCGGGACGAACCCCGGAATGGCGAAGGCGTCCGTCACACCGGCGTCGCGTGCTTCGGTGCGGAGGTTGTTGCCGTAGTCGAACGCGACAGCGCCACGTTTCTGCAGATGGAGCATCGCCCGGACATGGGTCGCGATGCTCGCGCGCGCGCGCCCGATGTAGTCGTCGGGAGACTTGCGACGCAGCTCGGCGGCTTCCTGCAGACTGAACCCTGCGGGGATATAGCCGTTCAGCGGATCATGCGCCGACGTTTGATCGGTCAGAACATCCGGCGTGAACCCGCGGCGCACGAGCGCGGGCAGCACGTCCGCGCAATTGCCGACGAGCCCGACCGAGAGCGCTGTGCCGCGCCGTTGCGCGTCCTGGCACCACGCGAGCGCCTCGTCGAGCGACGTCGTCGATCGATCCAGGTAGTGCGTCTCCAGACGGCGTTGGACACGAGCGGCGTCGGCCTCCACGGCGAGGCAGATGCCTTCGTTCATCGTCGTGGCGAGCGGTTGCGCGCCCCCCATCCCGCCGAGTCCGCCGGTGAGCACGATCCGGCCACGCAGCGAATCCCGGAAATGCCGTGCTGCGACGGCGGCGAACGTCTCATAGGTGCCCTGGAGAATCCCCTGCGTGCCGATGTAGATCCATGACCCGGCCGTCATCTGGCCGTACATGATCAGCCCGCGCCGTTCCAGATCGCGGAACACGTCCCACGTCGCGAACCGGCCGACCAGATTTGCGTTCGCGATGAGCACCCGCGGCGCGTCGGCATGCGTCGTGAACACCGCCACCGGTTTGCCCGACTGTACGAGCAGCGTCTCGTCGTCTGCGAGCGTGCGGAGCGTGCGGCAGATCGCATCGAAGGACGCCCAGTTCCGCGCCGCCTTGCCCGTGCCGCCATACACGATGAGATCGTCCGGTCGCTCGGCGACGTCCGGATCGAGATTGTTCATTAGCATCCGCAAGGCGGCTTCCTGGATCCACCCCTTACACGATTTCGTGGCCCCGCGCGGCGCCTTCATGAGGCAAACCTGCCTTCCCGGATCCGCAGCGTCACCCGTTCGATGTCGGCCGTGAGCGGCCGGTCGCCCGTCAGTGCCGCGGATTCCTGGCGCACGGCCGCGTGCAATCGCGCGACTGCCTTCGCCGGTCGCAGCGGCTTCAGATACTCGAGCCCCTGCGCTCCGGCCAGCAGCTCGATCGCGACGACGCGTTCGGCGTTGGCGAGGATGCGGCCGGCCTTCCACGCGGCGGTCATCCCCATCGGAACCACATCTTCCTGGTTTCCTTCCGTTGGGACCGACTGGACGCTGGCGGGCGTCGCGAGCACGCGGCAATCGGCCACCAGGGCCGCCGCGGCGATCTGAGCGATCATGAACCCCGACTCGAGGCCCGGCTCGCGGGCCAAGAACGCGGGCAACCCGGACGACAGATCCGGATTGACGACGCGCTCGAGCCGGCGCTCGGCGAGCCCGGCCAGGGTGGTCAGCGCAATCGCGATCACGTCGAGCGCCAGCGCGATGGGCTGTCCATGGAAGTTGCCGCCGGAGAGCACCTCATCGCCGAACACGAGCGGATTGTCGGTCGCGGCATTGAGCTCGGTCGCCACGATGCGCTCGGCGAACGCGAGGGCTTCGCCGACCGCCCCCAGGACCTGCGGCGTGCATCGCAGCGAATAGGCGTCCTGCACACGCGGGTCGTTTTCACGATGCGACTCGCGGATCTCGCTGTCCGCCAGCAGGTCGCGCAGCAATGCGGCTGAGCGCTGCTGCCAGGGATGCGGGCGAACGTCGTGGATGCGGGCGTCGAACGGTTCCGGCGAGCCGCGGACCGCTTCGAGACTCATGGCCGCGGCCACATGGGCGGTGCGCCACAGCGTCCACGCATCGGCGACGAGCAGCGCCGCCAGGCCCGTCTGCGCCTGCGTGCCGTTCACAAACGCCAGCCCCTCTTTGGCCTCGAGCGTGATCGGGTTCGGGACTCGCACATCGCCCTCGCCGATCATCGCGAGCGCGAGGTGCGACAGCGGCGCGAGGTCCCCCGACGCACCCACGCTGCCCTGCGAGGGCACGGTCGGATGGAGTCCCCGGTTCAACATGTCGACGAGCAGCTCGGGGAGCACCGGCCGCACGCCGCTCGAGCCGCGCATCAGGACGTTCGCTCGCAGCAGCATCATCGCACGCACGGCGTCCTGTGGGAGGGGCTCGCCGACACCAGACGCGTGGCTCCGAATGAGATTGAGCTGCAGCTGGCGACCCTGTTCCACGGGGATCCGCACATGCGCGAGCTTCCCGAAACCGGTATTCACGCCGTACATGGTTTGTCCGCGCTCGATCGCCGCCTCGATGGCGCGGCGGGATTGCTGCACGTCGTTGAGCGCCTGCGGATCGAGGGCAACCGGTATCCCGTGCCGTGCCACCGCAACGACATCGGCGATAGAAAGGGACTTCCCATCCAGCGTGACAGCGGAGGGCTTCACCATGGCCCCAAAAACTAAAGCTCCGGAGTGGCTGTTGCGACCACTCCGGAGCCTGCGCTGACCCGGATTACCTATTTCGAGCCTGAAACCCCGGTGCCAGTCGCCATGGCGGTCGACTGCCCGGCGCGGATAAGCAGCTCAGGATTGCCCGGATCAGTTTGGAAGCTCCAGTCAAAGATCAGGTAGTCACGCCCGACATGTGTCACCCGCAGGGCGCCGTACCGTAGAGTCGTGCCCTCGACGATCCGGAAGACATACCCATATCCGGGCACGGCCTGGAACATGTTCCGTGAGTAGCCGGAGTCCGGCGCGAAGTCGATCGAGGTCAGATCCGCGACCGGGCCCGTGCCATAGACACGCATCTGGGTGCCCGAAAACTCCGGCACGAACCACAGCGTCGAATCGGTCGGGTCACGGTACACGCGGAAATCGATGCTACTCGTCAGATTGCCGTTCTGGACCAGACCCAGCTCCGACGATTGGGCACGGCCGTCACCGTTGACGTCCTGCCAGAACCGGAAGCCGGACTGGCCCTGGTTCTCAGCGTACGCGAACACGAGCGTGTTGCGCGCGTCGGGACGCGGCGTGTCCTGACGCAGCGGCGACCACAGACTCTCGTAGCCTTCACGGCTCACCGCGGACACGCCGAAGCAGCGCGGCACGCCATTGCTCATGGCGCTGGCGAGAAACTCTGGCGCCACAGTCGTGCCTTCGAGCAGCCAGCCGGTGCCGCACAGCCCGGTATCGAGATCGTAGTCGGTGCTGTAAATGCGGTACCACTTGAACCGGGTCGGCGCCGCTAAGTAGGAGTTGTCGTCCCATTCCAGATGAATGGCGCCGTTCAAGGAAATCGAATTCAGCCAGGCCGGCGCATCGAGCTGCAGCCGCTCGTCCACCGTGATCACGTTGCTGCCGCCGCTCTCCACGCCGTTGTCGTCGACCGCGGTCACCATGTACTGGAGATGGGGGACGCCATTGTCGTGGAACGTGTTGGAGGTCGTCTCACCGCGGAGATCGAAGGACCCGCTGGTCGAGGCGCGGGAATAGATACGATAGCTTGCGAGATTTGCGTCGGTGACGTCGTCCCAGATGAGCAGAATGCCGAGGGGACGATTGGGATCGCCGCTGGGCTCGAGCTCATACGTGAGGTTGGCCGGCGTCGACGGGCCACTGCCACCGCCCGGTCCAACGACGGACGGGTGGCAGGCCACGACGGTCAGCAAGACCAGCGACAGGAACGCGCGCATAAAAGCCTCGGAACGGGGATCGCCCGGGGTGTAAGCACGCCTCATGCCTGAAGCGAAGTTGCTGATTCAACGGAGGTTACTAAAAAGCCAGCAGCTGCCGTGTCACCGTGAGAGGACAACCCGAGCTACTGCACGTAGGTGTTCTGATCGTAGTCGAACTTGATGGCCGGCTGATCGGTCAGCGTGATGTTGAACGTGAATGAGAAGCTTCCGGTCGCGGTCTTATGGAAGCCGAACGCGGCCCGCCAGCGTCGCAGATCGCGCTGGAAGGTGAGCGAGTGATCGGCGAATTGGCGCGTGGCGAAGTCGTACGACGTTAACCAAGTCGCGCTCCAGTTGCGCGTCGGACTGAACGACATATTCAACGTGGTGGTCTGCCGGCCCGGGACGTGCCGCTGCTGCGGGGTGGTATCGGTGCGGCTGCGTGCGCTCGAAAATGCGACACTGAGCGTGAATCCGCGGCCTCCGCCGCCGCCACCGATGCCCCCGCCGACTCCGAGGCCGAGTCCGCGCGGAGCGTATGGAGACCGCGTGCTCCCGTCATAGCGCCGAAAGTCGTCCGATCGCTCACCCAACTTACCAGTGGTGTCAGCCGGCGGCGCCGCCGCCGGAACAGGCTTGGCACTGAGCCCGAGCAGGCGACCCAGACCCTGCAACGTCGCGGGCGTCACGGTGAAGGATGCCGAGAGGTTGGACAGGAATGGGCTAAACTTCGCCGAGTCGGTGCCGACCTGCCCTTTCCACAGATCGTGCGTGATCTGTAGCTGAAAGCTGGGAAGCAGGTCAGACAGGAATGTGTTGGTGATTGACCCGGTCTGCCAACCCGTGTGATGGGGCTGCTTGGCTTGCTCGAAGTTGTAACCGATCCCGCCCGTATTGATGCTGAGCAGTCTGATCTTCCGCGGCTCAGCCGTGCTGGACGTGTCGCCGGGTGGCGGCTTCAGCTTCGCTTCGAAATTCTGCGACAACCCGAAACTGATCGTCTGTTGCGGATCGCTGTGCGAGCGGTTGGAGGTACCGCTCGGGTCGATCGCATGTGCGAACGCGTCCGAGACACGCACCCCGGGCGCGTACTGATAGCTGATCTGGGGGGAAATCGCGTGCCGAATTCGTGCAAGCGGACCGAAGCCGGGGAAAAAGCCGAAGAAGGTCGGTGACACGCTCACGTTGAAGGCCGGCCGTTTTCCCTGCCGGACAAACTCCCCGCCCGTGAATTGGTTGCGAATCATGAAGGGACCGCTCACCTGATTCTGAATGCCGATGCTCGGCTGCAGTTTCCAGGTGCTGGGGAAGAATGACGGCAGATTGATGCTCGTCTGCCAGTCGACCTGCGTTTCGAACGTCTCACCGTACAGGACACGGCGGACGCCGCCGGTGCTGTCCCCCGGCAACGTGAATTCCTGGCGCCCGTTCGCCCGCACATCGCTGACCGAGATCGAATTCGCCCAGTTCCACCGGCCGATCCGGAGCGGTGTGTTGATGCTCATCGTCGTCTGCCGACTGTCCTTGAACAGGTGCAGCGTGTCCACGGGAAGCGGGTCGCGGCCGGGTACCAGCAGCGTGCCGCTCGCAACATGGAACTGTTGCTGGTTCTGGTAGGAGAACCCCGGGGACCAGGTCATCCACGGCGTGATGTTCACGGCCGCCGGCGTCAAATTGATCGTCGGAAATGTTTGCGAGATGTTGTCGTTCGAGAGATCCTGGGAGCGACTGCCGCCGATATTGAGTGCACCCCACGAGAACTGTTTCGCAAAGTTCAAGTTCGACGCGATGGTCGACTTGACCTCCCACGGGTTGAGCGAATTCCGCTGAATGACCGTTCCGTTGGTCGCGTAGTCGACATGGGCATTAAAGGACGTGCGCGCGTTGAAGCGCTGGGTGTGGTTCCAGCCGATCCGGGAATTGACCGCGGGCTGGTCGAGCTGGGACATGCGTGAATAGGTGAACTGTCCATCCATGAACCGGTCGATCCAGTGATACTGGGCCTGCCCGTGAAACTGCACGTAGCGCCCCGAGAACCAGTCGCCGGTGAACAACACGTCCACATAGTCATTGAGCGCGAAGTAGTAGCCGAGATCGGTGATGTGCCGGGCATAGTGGCGCGTCGGGCGGACGAGATCATTCAGCCCGAACCGCGGGAAGAGAATGCCGCTGCGACGGCCGCCGCGAATGTCGTTGAAGATGAACGGCAACCACATGATCGGTACGTCGCGCACATACAGCACCACGGGACGCGCAATCATCGTGCTCTTGTTGATCCACTTCACCTGGCCCGCCGCGAAGTGGTAATCGGGGACCGGCTGCGGATCAGACGTAAAGTTGGCGGACCGGGCATACACGCGGGTCGAACCGGAATCGATCGCCGCGCCGGTGCTGTGCATGTACCACGTGACCCCGCCCTGCTGAAAATCGGTGAGTGCGTCCCGCACCGTCCCGCGCCGCACACAGGTGTCGTACGACATCCCTTCCCCGACCAGCACCGTCCCCTGATCAAAGAGCTGTGGATCGCCCGACGCATGGAGCCGGCAACTCGCTTCGTGATAGCGGATCGAGTCGGCTTGCAGCTGCGTGCTCTCGCGCTCCACGTAGGCCTCATGCCGCAAGAGAATCGTTTGGCTGTCGCCCTGGACGATCAGCGTGTCGGCGACATACCGGGTGGTGCGAAAGTTCGGGAGCTTGAGCAAGGAATCGATGATCGGATCAGACGGCGGGAACGACCGGGACGGTGCAGTCGGCAGGCCCAGCTTGCGCGCGGTCGCGGTATCGACCGCCTGGCCGCGCGTGGTGTCTCGCGCGCTCACGCCCGGCGGCCGTGCGGTGCTATCGCGTCGTGCGCTGGTGTCTCGCACCACGGGCCGCGCCGCCGGTGGCGGCGGCGGCGGTGGATTCTGCGCGCAGAGCTGCCCAGCCCCTCCCATCCCCAGCACAATCGCGATCAGCGTCGCCGCCGCCATGCGGCGGGCGCGGCGGCGGCTCGCGATCCAGGCGCACCAGATGCTCAACTCATACAGCAGCAGCAGCGGCCCCAGCATCAGCATCATCGACACGGCGTCGGGCGGCGTCAGGATCGCCGCGAGAAACGCGGCGATCACGATCGCGTACCGCCGCTGGCGTCCCAGGAACTGCGGCGTGACGATGCCGAGCGACGCGAGAATCGTGACGACCAGCGGCAGTTCGGCGACGAGCCCGCACCCGACGACGAACGGAACCGCCATGCCGAAATAGCGGTCGATGGTAATCATGGGGGTCAGGTCGGTGCGCTGGAAGTTGAGCAGCACTCTCAGCGCGGCGGGCAGCAGCCACTTGTAACAGGCGATCGCGCCCGCCAGGAACAGCACGACACCGACCGCCAACGCCGGAACGATCAACCGCTTCTCGCGCTCATAGAGCGCGGGCGCGAGAAAGGCCCAGATCTGGTAAATGACGACCGGTGATGCGAGCAGGCAGCCGAGCGCAAACGCGACCTTCAAGGTGAGCATGAAGGGCTCGGCGGGGCTCGTGAAGATGAGGCGGCCACCGGGCAGGTAGGGAGCGACCGGCCGTTTCAGCACATCGATGATGTCGACCTTCCCGAGCAGCCACCACCCCACAATCGTGCAGACAAGGATGGCGATGAGGCTCCACAAAATGCGCCAGCGCAATTCCTCGAGGTGATCGAGAAACGGCATCTCACCGCGCGTCGTCATTGTCGGGGGTACGGCCAGAGGGCAGGTCTGCTACGGCCGCAGACGTTGCTGATTTTGTCGCGCGAGATCGGCCTCGGGAGACCGCGGGTAGCCCGCGATCAAGCGAGAGTAGAAGGTCCGCGCCAGCGCCTTATCGCCGCGTTGCTCGGCGAGGAGGCCCTGCTTGTACAGCGCGGACGGAGCGCGCGGCGACCTGGGATACGTCTTCACGACTTGATCGTACACCGCCGCCGCGGAATCGGGTGCCGACTGTTCGAAGCTTTCACCGATATAGAACAGCGCATCGGGCGCGCGTTCGTGCTTGGGAAACACACGGAGGAATTCCCGGAATCCCAGCCGGGCCGTGGTGAGACTGCCGCGCCGGTATTGCTGCAGCGAGAGATCGTACATCTGATCGGGGCCCGGTCCCGCCGGATTGCCCGAGGGCCCCACTGGCACGCCGCCCGTCGGGGACGTGACGCCCGGATCGGGCTGCTGCGCGCGCGCTTCAATTCGTGACCGGAGCTCCGTGAGCCGTTGCTGGCTCTGACCGGTCAGCTCCTGCACCGAGACCAATTGTTGCTGGACGGAGAGGAGCTCCGTCCGCAGGTCCCCGCGCATTTGAACGAGGTAGGCCTGCTGCGTGGCGAGCGCCTGCTGCAGCAACCGGACGGCGGCCAGGATCGTGTCCCGTTCCGCCGCCCGCGCCGCGTCACTCTTGGCGAGATCGGCCTGCAATGCCTCGACCTGGAGCTCGACCTTCCGGACGTCCCCTTTCAGGGCGCAGCCGGCCGCGAGCCCCAGGGCCAGAACAGCGGCACTACGGACGGCGAAGATTGTCACCACCGCCGGTGACTTCGAATTCGTCACGCCGGTTCTGCGACCACGCCGACTCGTCATGGCCGTCGACGAGCGGCTTCTCCTCGCCCCACGACTGCGTCTCGATCCGGCCCGCATCGATGCCATGGCTCACGAGGTACTGTTTGGCGGACTGCGCCCGGCGATTGCCCAACGCCAGATTGTACTCGTCCGAGCCACGCTCATCGCAGTGCCCGCCGATGCGGATCCGCAGATCGGGATTGGCCTGCAGAATCGCGACCTTCTGATCGAGCACACCCATGTCGTCGCCGCGGATGTTCGACTTGTCGTAGTCGAAGTGGATCATCGCGGCCAGCGTGCTGCGGACTTCGTCGGATGAGCGCGCGGCCGCGGCCGCCGAGTCGGCCTCACGCTGCCGGCGCAGGCGCTCCGCTGCCTCCTGGGCTGCGCGGTTCGCCGCGTCGATCGAGTCGCGGATCCGTTGGTTCTCGGCCGCGGTGTCCACGGTCGGCGTCGCCGCGGTCTGCGGCGGCGGATTCTTGCCGCACGAGGAGCCCGCAAGCATGCCGGCACCCAAGCCCAGCGCGAGGAGCAACGATACCGATTTCATCCTGTCTCTCCGATCAGGGGGTGGAAGAAGTAGCCTCCGAAAGCCGTGGAGACCAGGCCGGCAACCGCGCCCCGCTCTGCTGCAGCAGTGGCCGGATTCGGCCGGTGTCCAGATCGATGATCCACAACTGGCGGTAGCCCGACCGGTCGGAAACAAAGGCGAGGTGACGGCTATCGGGCGCCCAGGTCGGATCCTCGTTGCGGCCCACCGAGGTGAGCTGCCGGACCGTGCGCGTACGCACATCCAGCACGAACACCTGCAGCGTACCCGCCACGTCTCGGTGAAACGCCACCGATTGCCCGTCGGGCGACCATTCCGGCGCGTTGGACGACCCGGTCACACCGTAATCGAATGGGGCGAACAACTGCTGGTCCGTTCCATCCGCCGCCATCACGTAGATCTGCGGCAGACCCGGGCGCGTCGAGACGAAGGCAATGCGCTGCCCGTCAGGGCTGAACGTCGGGGACAAGTTGTCTGAAAAGCGCCCGACGGTCAAGCGGCGTAAACAGCAGTTGTTCTTGATGTTAATCGTGTAGAGATCCGTCCCCTCCTCGGTGGCACGGCTGAACGCGAGCGTCTGTCCATCAGGCGAAAACGCCGGCGTGAAATCGAGCGCCGACCCGGTTGTCGACACAGGGGTGCGCTTCCCGCCGCCCATCTCCTGGAGGTACAGCCAGCCCTTCCCAGCTTGAAATTCCATGTACGCAAAATGCCGCCCGTCCGACGCCCACGCCGGCGACATCGCCTGGCGGTCGCTCGACGACACGAGCTTCTGATCAGCTCCGTCTTGATCGATCTGATACACCTTGCCGTCTTTGACGAACAGGATCCGGGTCGCGGCGATACCGGGCGTGCCGATGGCGGCCTGCAGCGCTTGATCCGCGAGTCGGTGGACGGCCTGCCGGAAATCGGGATCGGACGATCGGGGCAGTCGCACGCGCAACGTGCGGCGAATGCCGGCGGCCGCGATGTCGTGCAACGTCGCCACCGCAGTATCGCCGGCGGCCGTGATGTCGAGCGCGAAATCCGCACCCAGTGCCTGGTAGAGTGGATAGTTCAGTGACGCCTGCGCGCCACCACGCGTGGCCGTCGTTCCGCCGGCACTTGAGCGCCGTGGTCCGGTGATACTGGACAGCCGAATCGAATCTCCGCCAGGCAACGTGATGACTTCAAAGTGATCGCTGTAATCGAGATCGCGCGCCACGATCGCACGCACCGAATCGAGACCTTGTCCCGTGCGGGGCAACATCACGAGGCCAGGTCGCACGCCGGGCCGATAGATGATGCCGATACGCACGCCGCGGTCGATGGCGCTTGTGTCTTGCGCCGTGAGTCGACGGAACGACGGAATGACGGAAAGGGCAACCAGTGCGAGCACGGTTACCGTCCGACATTCCGTCCTTCCGTCATTCCGTCGCTTCACTGTCGTTGCCCCGAGAAATAGAACCGTATGAACAACACGTCGGCCGGCCAGCCTGGGGGCAACGGTCCGAAAGCCTTGAATCGTCCTGCCTCCTCGATCGCGCCCTGCGCCTCGAGATCGAAGGCGAAGTTGCCGGAGCGATGGATGAACTGGATATCGGTGATCGAGCCGTCCCGATGAATGAGGAATCCTATCTCCGCCTGGAGCGCTGTTGCACCGTACGGCCGCTGCCAGCGGCGCGCAATTTCGACGACGATGTTGTTGGTGTATTCCGGGAACGGGAAAGCGACGCCTTCAGTGGAAACGGTCAATGGATCGTTGCCCGTTGACGGCTTCTCTCCCGGCAACGGCTGCGTCGTTGGCGTCGTGCGCGGCGCTGCTTCCCGATGAGTCTGATCTTGTGTCGGCGGCGGCGTCGCCCGGGAGACCGTGCTGCGTGGCGTCTTGGCCGCCGCCACCGGTGCCGGCTTGTCCTCGGCTGGGCGCTCGAACGCTTCCGGCGCCTTCCGCGATTCCATGTCTGCGGCTGGCGCGGCGATCAGATGCACGCGATAGGTCGGCGGCAGACGCGTGCGGCGAGAGGGTGTGCCGAACAGCAACACACCTACCAGCCCGTGCACCAGGAGCGTGCCCGTCATCGCCATCCCCACCGGGGCCGGAGCCCGGCCGCGTGCTCTCATCGGTTGATCGTCTCCGGTTCGGCTACGAGTCCCACATCCTGTACGCCTGAGGCGCGAATCACGGCGAGCACCTGCACGACCCGCGCATAGGCGACCCGTCCATCGGCCCGCAGATACACCCCGGTGGGCCGTTTCGTTCGCACGAAGGCGGGAAACGTGGCGGCGAAATCGTCGTAAGACAGCCCCGCCTGATCGAGATAGATCTTGCCAGCCGCGTCCACCGTGACGACAAGTCCCTGCTTCGGTTCGATCGCGCGGACCTGCGCGCGCGGCAGCCGCACATCCACGCCGCCCTGCATGATCGGCGCGGTGATCATGAAAATGATCAGCAGCACGAACGCGACGTCGACGAGCGACGTGACGTTGATGTCGGCGTTGAGCGGGAGCTCGCCGTGTCCGCGCAACCCCCCGCCGCCGCCCAGGAGCCCGGCCATCAGATCCGTCCTTCCCGGGCCAGCGTGCCGACGATCTCCTGGGCGAAGCCCTCGAGCTCGCCGGCGAACAGGCCCAGCCGGTTCACGTAAAGGTTGTACGACATGACCGCGGGCACCGCCACCGCGAGCCCGCCGACCGTTGTGACGAGAGCTTCGGCCACGCCGGGCGCCACCGCCGTGATATTGCCGGATCCGCCGACCGCGATCCCGATGAAGGCGTCCATGACGCCGAGCACGGTGCCGAGCAGGCCGAGGAGCGGACTGACGGACCCGAAGGTCGCCAGCCAGGGGATGAACCGCGCGGCCGTGTCACGCTCCGCCGCGACTTCTTTGGCAAGCACCATCCGGAGCGCTTCCAGCTGCGTCGGAGTCAGCGCGGCCGCTGTCGCCGCGCTCGCGGGATTGGCCGCGACGCCGGTGCCCTTCAAGCTTCCCGGCTTCAGCTCGGAGAAGAAGTGGACGGCCTCACGCAGCAGCCGATTGTATGGCGAGGCCGGAAGTCGCATCGCCGCATGATAGGCCTCCTCGAGCCGCGGCGCCTTCTCGACCTCCGCGAGAAACCGGTCGCCGAGCTGTCGCATGCGGCGAAATTGCCACCACTTGAGGACGATCAGGTACCACGACACCAGTGAGAAGACCGCAAGGATCGCGAGAACGAACTGCGTTTCTCGGCTGGACGTGAGCACCAGCTCCCACGGCGTCGTGGGGATCGCGCCTCGAACCTGTACGAGCACCCTAGCCTCCTCGGTAACCATGGGCGTGAGTCTGATGCCAGCGCCAGGCACTGCTCAAAATCTCCTCCAGACTCGAATGCGATGCCCGCCATCCTAACAGCGTCGCCGCGCGCTCCACGGCGGCAACCAACTCCGGCGGATCGCCAGGGCGGCGTGGCCGCTCGACCGTCGGTACGTCTCGGCCAGTGACGCGGCGTGCGGCCGCGATGACCTCACGCACCGACCGGCCGGCACCTGTGCCCAGATTCACCGCCACGGCGGTGTGACCGTCGAGCTCCACGTCGAGCGCTCGCAAGTGAGCGTACGCGATATCCGCCACATGGACATAGTCGCGAACAGCCGTGCCGTCGCCGGTCGGGTAGTCGGTGCCGAAGATCTGCAGCGGGCGCTTGCCGAGCGCGGCCGCAAGCACGTTTGGAATCAAGTGCGTCTCTGGATCATGATCCTCGCCACGTAGCTCGGTCGCGCCGGACGCATTGAAATACCGCAAGCTCACCACTCCCATGCCCCGCCGCGGCCCGGCGTCCGCCAGCAGCCTCTCGAAATCCCGCTTCGTCTCGCCGTACGGATTCACGGGCCGCTGCGGCGAGTCTTCGGTGATCGGCATCGTCGCCGGGTGCCCGTACACCGCGCAGGAGGACGAAAAGACGAACCGTCGGACCTTGGCGCGAAGCGCCGCCTCCAACAGTACACGGGCCGCCGTCACATTGTTGGTCACATACTTCTGGGGCTGGGCAACGGACTCGGGCACCAGCGCGAAAGCGGCCAAATGGACTATGGCCTCGATGTGCTCCCGCTCGAGCAGGGCCTCGACGAGCTCGAGATTTCCCACATTGCCCTGGACAAGGCCGGCCCCTCGAGCCACGGCCTGGCGGTGACCGGTGCTCAGGTCGTCGAGGACGACCACCGCATGCCCTCGGTCGAGGAGCTGATCTACGATGACGCTGCCGATGTACCCTGCGCCGCCGGTGACGAGGATTCGTGCGGTCACTCGGGTGGCTCCATGCCGAACAGCCGGCGCAAGGCCTCCAGCAAGCCGTAGCCGCGGCCTGCTTCAGCCGCCGTCTTGAGGGCGATGGTCGGCTGGTGGAGAAATTTGTTGAGCAATATCTGGCTGAACTGTTCGACGCGCGCCCGATCTTCGGGGCTTAGATGCCCCAGCTGTCGCAGGGCTCGCTCGAGCTCGGTGGCGCGCAGGTCATCCATCCGCTGCCGGAGCTCTTTGATCGCAGGAACGACGCCTAGACCGCCGTACCACGCCCAGAACAGATCCGTTTCCTCTTCGACGATTCGCTCGGCGGCCGGAATTTCGTCTCGGCGCCGGGCGGTGGCTTGCGCGGCCACCGTCTGCAAGTCGTCGACATCATACAGGAACACGTTCTCGAGCTGGGCGAGCGCCGGATCGACATCGCGCGGCACGGCGAGATCGAGAATGCAGAGCGGCCGGCCACGGCGCGCGCCGCCTCCAATCACCGCGCCGACGCGCTCCCAGGTCACCACCGCGTGTGGTGCCGCCGTCGAGCAGAGCGCAATGTCGGTGGTCGCGAAATGGGGCCACGCCTCATCGAGGGATACCGCCCGCGCGCCCAGCCGCTCCGCAATGGCGCGGGCCCGCTCCTGCGTCCGGTTCGCGACCAGCGTGATCTGCACGCCTTGATCGCTCAGACACGTCGCGGCCAGCTCGGCCATGTCGCCGGCGCCGAGGATGAGCGCGCTGCGACCGGCGAGATCTCCGAAAATTTTGCCCGCGACGGCCACGCCCGCGGAGGCCGCCGAGGCGGTACCCATCCCGAGGCCCGTCTCGGTGCGAACCCGTGAGCCCACATGCAGCGCCGTCTGAAACAGCCGATGCAGCACGGGGCCGGCCTGCGCGCGCGACGCCTCCCAGGCTTCGCGCACCTGGCCCTGAATCTGCGACTCGCCGAGAATCATGGAATCGAGGCCGGCGGACACGCGGTAGAGGTGGCGCACCGCGTCGCGGTCGCGCGCGATGTAGCCGTACTCGCGCGCACCGCCCGCCGGTGCCACCGGAAGCCGCTCGCCGAGCAGCGACCACACGGCCTCGAGCGCCGGTTCGTCGTCCGCCACCAGATAGAATTCGGTCCGGTTGCAGGTGGACAGCAGCACTCCGCCGCTCGCGCCAGCGGCCATGACGCGTGCCAGCGCGCGCGGCACTTCGTGCGCGCCGTGCGCGAAGCGCTCGCGCACGTCAAGCGGCGCAGTGCGGTGATTCACGCCGACGACCTTGAGGCCCGTCTCCGTCTGACCTGTCACAGGAACCGTTCGGCGCCGGGCTGGGTCAGCTTCAGCGCGACGTAGACCAGCAAGACCGCCCCAAAGCCGGCGATGCTGGCAAGCGCGGCGCGCCGGCCAGCCCAGTGGCGCACGACCCGGACCCAGACGGCCCAGCCGAGCACCACCCAGGTGAAGAGGCCCCAGACAACCTGCGCCTTGGCGACGTGCAGGCCACCCGAGAACTGCGCGCCGTACCCCAGTGCGAGGAGCACGCCGAGTGTCAAGGCGGGGAAGCCTGCGACGAGCGCAAACCGATTGAGCTGGTCCAGCCGTTCGAGCGGCGGGAAGAGCTGGAAGACCTGGCCGAAGCGACGGGCCTTGAGCTCGCGGAACTGCAGGAGATAGAGCGCGGCGGCAATGAATGCGAGCGCCAGCAAAGCGAGTCCCAGCACGCTGAGCGCGACGTGCAACACAAACCAGATGTTGCGGGCGGCAATCGCTTCAGCACTCGGCGTCAGGCCGCTAAGGAGTGCGAGACCCACCAGTCCGGTCGCCGACGGTGCCGCAAAGAAGGACACCGCCGACCCCCGCAGCAGGCGCTCGCTCGCGAGCTGCAGCAGGACCAGGCACAGCGCCAGCATCGAAAGCGCCGGCCCGAGACCGACGAGCGTGAGCTGGGAGATCGCCACGACGTGCACCGCCGCGCCCGCACAGGGGAACGCGATCACCAAGGCGCGCCGGGACCGGGAAGGCGGGGACGCCGAGGGCGACGCGCGCAGACCCGTGAAGGGAGCCAACACCAGCGCCGTCGCCAATCCATACAGCGCCAAAACAATGAGATGCAGGGTGACAATCACGGCAAATACGGGCCGGGCCCATGCGCAAGGGCCCGGCTCCCCATTAGGATGGCATCTTCTTGACCAGTCGTACCGGTAGACCCCGTTCCAGCGCGGGATTGTTGATCTGCAGCAACAGCCCGGTGGCGGAGCGCTCGCGCGTGTGCACGATCATCATGACCGCGCGCACTTCCTCGGACGCCGCGCCCGCGAAGCCCTGCGCCGGCTTGTACACCTCAAAAATATCGCCGATGGTCACGCCGTCGCGGCGACCCTTGTCGATGAAGTAGAACTGCTGCGCACCCGCGATCGGATGGGGATCCCTGCCCCCAAGCAGCCTCCCGGTGAGCCCTTTCTCGACCGGCGTTGGACGAACCTGCCCCGGATCGCGGAACGGCTCAAGCGGCATCGCGACGTGCCCCTCGTGAATGCGCGCGAATTGCGCGACAACCTCCGAAAGCACCTGCCGTTCCTCGATGGACGTCACACGCGCAATCCCGACCGGGTAGACGATATCTCCCCAGTTTCCGAACGCGAGCCCGGGATCGAGCCGCGCCAGCAGCAGCGAATCGCCGACGTGGTAGGACGCGTTCCGGGGTGGCCGGATGGCAATCTCCTGAAACGTCGTCGCCGAGGTGCGTTCCGACAGCCGATGAATGGCCGGTGTGGCGGTGGCCCCGACCACCTGCCCCCACGGCAGCCGTTCGGCCTCGCTCAGGAAACCGGCCGCGTAGAACTCGCCCGCGCGCACCGGACGGTACGGTTGATGGACGTAGGCACGCAGCACGTCCTGCACCACCTGCTGATTCGTGCGGCGGCGATCGAAGATGGTCTCGTTGCTTTCCACCAACGTCGGTGGCGGCGCCTCGACGATCAGCTGCGTCGTATCGGCGGGAATCGTGTCGAGGGGTGCGGTCGCCGTATCCGTCGGGATGACCGCGATGGTATCAGCGGCGGCCGCCGTGGTGTCCGGGGCTACGACGGTGGTGTCGCCGCCCTGCGCGACCGTAACCATCTCAGAGAGGTTCAGGACCTCACCGGGATAGATCCAATGCGGGTCTTCAATGATCGCCGTGTTCAGCCGGTAGATCTCGGGCCAGAGCAGCGGATCGTTGAAGTACATCTGGGAGATGGACCAAAGGGTCTCACCGCGGACGACTGTGTGAGAGGAGGGGACCTGTCCCTGGAAAGCGGCGGCCGCTTGCGTCGTGTCCTGCTGTTGAGCCGCTTGCGTAGTGTCCTGCGCCGGCAGAACGCGCCACAGGAGCGGCAACGCCGCCAGGGCCAGTACTGCGGCGCGGCTAGAATGGCAGATCGTCGTCCTCCTCATCCAGCGCCTCCGGGAACGCGTCGAGCGACTCTGGGGCTTTGCCGCCAGCTTCCGCGGCCCCCTTTGCGGCTCCCGCTCCCACCGCAGCGGATCCGCCTCTCGAGCCCAACATGATCAACTCGCGCGCGATAATCTCGGTGACATAGCGCGTCTGTTTGTCGCGATCTTCCCACGTCCGGTACTCGATCCGGCCCTCAACGTAGACCTTGTCGCCTTTCTTCAGATACTTCTCGCAGACGTCGGCTAAGCCAGATCCAGTCTTATTGTTCCAGCAGATAACCCGATGCCAATCCGTCTTTTCCTGCTTCTCCCCCCCACTGCCGGTCCATTGCCGGCTGGTGGCTACGGAGAGGGTTGCTACACGGGAGCCGTTATTCGTGCTGCGCACCTCGGGATCAGCACCCAAGTTCCCGATCAGAATGACCTTATTGAGACTGCGGCTCACAACAACCTCCGGCGATATTGCGGGTAGGGGCCCAAGGGTGCCCAACACTATATAAATCGCAAGTCATTCTGTCAATCAAAGATACGCCACTTGTATCAAAGTTATGCATCAAGTCTGAGCACGATCGCGTCCTCGACCGGGCGGCGGTAGTACTGCTTGCGGCGACCTACCTCCCGGAATCCGTGCGCCGCATACAGTGCGCGCGCCGGAGCGTTGGATTCCCGAACCTCGAGGTAGATCGCGCGGGCACCGCGGCTGGTCAGGGCGTCGAGAACGCCTCGCACCAGGGCGCGTCCCAATCCGCGACGACGGCCCCGTGGCGCCACCGCCAAGTTCAGGATCTCCCCTTCGTCAGCGGCGTCGATCGCGACCACGTACCCGGCGACCTGCTCAGCACCTTCCGCAACCAGAAAGATCGCATCTGACGCGAGACAGTCGCGGAAATCCTGCGTGGACCACGGATCGCTGAAGACCTCCTGCTCGATCGCGTGGACGGCGGGGACATCGCCGAGCTTAGCGGGGCGAATGCGGAAGGGGGCGGCCGTGGCGCGTCTCCCATTTCACCTGCGCTTCCGCGGGACGCCCGTAGACAGGCTCGGCCACGCTCGTGTCAGCGCGGGGGCTGCGCGCGCCCTCGTACTCGTAGAGCGCAAGCAACGATCCGGCGCTGGGCGGGAGTGCGTCGAGGTCGACGGGTGGTCGTCCGGTCCATTGCTCGACCTCAGCGCGGTACCGCGCCGCTCCGTCTCCGACGGCGAGCTCCGGCCGGCGCGGCGCAGCCGCGGCGAGTTCAGCGATCGTAAAGACTCCGGCAGGAACGAGCGTCTTCACGGCGTGCTCGGTAAAGGCGTAGACCGCCCCATACACCTGTCCGCGTAACGCGTCGTAGCACGCGGCCACGGTGTGCACGCCGGCTGCGTGCGCAGCGCCGAGCAGTGAAGGTATCGCGATCAGCGACGCGTGGCGCCGGCCATGGAGCAGACCCTTGGCCGCGGCCCATCCAATGCGCAGCCCGGTGAAGCTGCCGGGTCCGTCGGCGACAATGATCCCGGCGACCTGGTCGAGCGGGAGTTGCGCAGCTTTCAGGACCTCATCGATCAGCGGCACAATCTGCGCGGCATGCTGCCGCGCGCCGCGAACCGATCGCGTGATGGTGCGGTCGCCGGCGCCAATCGCGACACTCGCGATGTCCGTGGCGGTATCGAGCGCGAGCCACTTGTCGGTCACGCGACCGCCATTTCCTCGACGACGCGCCGCACCGGGTCGGTGTCATAGGACAACTGAAAATGGCGGTCAAGCGGCGGCACCCACACACCCGCGCGCTCCGGCCACTCAATCAGGACGATGGCGCGCTCGCGAACCATGTCATCGAAGCCCAGGTCCCGCGCGTCGTCGGGCTGCCGCAGCCGATAGCAGTCCACATGATAGACCGGCGTCGGTCCGGCGTGGTAGTGATGCACCAGGGCGTAGGTGGGACTTGTGGCGCGAGCCTTCGCCCCCAGGCCGCGGCAGATGGCCTGGATTAGTGTCGTCTTCCCGGTCCCCACCTCTCCCGACAACCCAATGACGGCGGGGGGGCGGAGCTGGCGGCCGAGGTCCTCACCGAACCGGCTGAGCTCGCTCGCGGAGAGGCGCATTGGCCTTGAGCTCCAGGAGCTGATCGCGCAGTACCGCCGCCAGCTCGAAATCGAGCTCCTCGGCGGCGGCCTGCATCTGTTGCTCCAGCATACGGATGAGGGTGTCGCGCTCGCCAGCATCGGCGGGGCGGCGGATCTCCCCGGCACCTGGCTTCCCAACCCGCGCGTCGGCGACGCGGGTCACGAACCGGATATCGAGCACCGACTTCACGATGGACCGCGGCGTGATGTCATGCTCGACGTTGTAGGCAAGCTGAGTTTCGCGGCGGCGATCCATCTCTTTCAGCGCGCGCTCCATCGAGCCGGTGACGTGATCGGCGTAGAGAATGGCTCTGCCGCTAAGGTGGCGCGCCGCTCGGCCGACGGTCTGGATCAGTGACCGGTCCGACCGCAGGAAGCCTTCCTGGTCGGCATCCAGCACCGCGACGAGAGA
>Ga0066686_10000064_pt1 | contig 24219 bp, 20 predicted proteins | sample GraSoiAngelo_135_FD_65627 | JGI IMG/M metagenome (GOLD analysis project Ga0066686, IMG submission 65627) | Grasslands soil microbial communities from the Angelo Coastal Reserve, California, USA - 14_0929_05_40cm | ecosystem: Environmental > Terrestrial > Soil > Grasslands | place: USA...
GTGCCACGAGCTTGGGCTTCTGCACTCTGGCCCACCAGCATCAGCGCGCCAACGACCAGGACCGCTACTAGACCGAACCGCATTCCCTGCTCCGTTGTGTGAGGAACCGCTTGATTTCTGGGTCTCACTAGGGCAGGCTATGTGCCGTTCAATTGTAACGAGCTAAAACGTCACGTGAAGGGGAGTTAGACGATTCTGTGGCTCGTCGTCATGCCCCGCGAACTGTCAACTATTACGACACCGGCCCTCTATTGCGTTAGCTAAGTCAATGTCCTATTTTGGCTTCCGCCTTTTCGAGCCATTTCGTAAAGAAATTTGACACTGCCCAAGAAATTGGCGTCTGGCATAAGCCTTGCCTTGGCGAGGCTCCGGAATGATGGAGGAGCCGAATGGCACTCCAGCCGACTAATAGCTCGACACCAAAACAGGAGTACGAAATGCGCAGCATCACGAAGCTGTCCCTGGTTGTAGCCGCCCTCGGCATGACGGGCACGGCACTCCAGGCCCAGACGAACAACGCCGCCATAACGGCGACGGCAAGCGTAGCGACGCCGATCAACGTGGTTGGCGCCCAGCAGTTGAGCTTCGGGAACGTGTTCCCGGGCGTGAACAAGACGGTCGCCGCGACTGACGTCACGAACGGCGGCCGCTTTGACGTCACGGGCCAGACGAGCACTCCCGTCACGCTGTCGTTTACGCTCCCCGCGACGCTGTCGTCCGGCGGTAACACCATGCCGATCGTCAGCTACACGGGTGTGCATGCGCTGCTCGCCACGCAGGCTGGTGGTATCGCGTTCTCGCCCGCAGCGGGCGCGAACCCCACCCTCAGCGGTACCGGTGCGCTGTTCGTGTGGGTCGGCGCGCAGGTGCAGCCGGCAACGAACCAGGTGGCTGGTGTCTACACAGGTTCGATCACCATGACGGTGGTCTACTAAGCGAAGGACTTGGCGTCGAGCTGATGGCGCGCCGGCAGGGGACTCAAGTTCCTCTGCCGGCGCTGTCGCAAGCAGACGCACTCAACGCATGAAACAGGGATCGTGGTTCGCGATCGGAGCGATGCTGCTCGCCGTGCCGCTGGGGGCACAGGGCAAGCCGCTGACGGTCACCGGTGTGCGCGGCGTGACGTTCGGCGCAGTGCTGCCCGGTGTCCCACGCGTGGTGTTACGCACCGATCCGGCGAACAGCGGTCAGTTCGACATCAAGGGTCCGAAGGGCAACGTGTTGTTGTCGTTCGTGCTGCCGTTGACGATGACCGGTCCGAGCGGTGCGCTCATGCCCCTCGCGTTCGGGTCGAGTGACGCCGGCTACTCGACAACTCAGGCCATTGGGAGTCAAGTGGGATTCGATCCGAAGCAGCCGTTCACGGCGGCGATTCCGAACAATGGCCGGGCCTCGGTCTTCATTGGTGCCACCGCCAATGCGGCGACCAACCAGCGCGCCGGCGCATACACCGCGACGATCATTCTCAACGTGACGGTGCTGCCGTGATGCGCGCCCTCGGCGTCGCCTGGGTGCTGGCGCTCGGCAGCGCGTCGCTCGCCGCGCAGGGCGTGATGGTCGCCCCACACGCGGTCTTCATCGATCACCGCCTGCGCAGCGGCTCAGTCCTGCTCTACAATCCGGGCACCGAGCCCGTCGAAGTCACCATCTCCACGCTGTTCGGTTATCCGGTGACGGACTCGACCGGATCGATTGCGCTGCGCACCGTCGACGCGCCCGATTCGACGTTGCCCTCGGCGCTGGCGTGGATTCAGGCCTTCCCCCGGCGCCTCACCGTGGCGCCGCGCGAGCGCCAGACGGTCCGCTTGCTGGCTCGCCCGCCCGTCGGGCTCGCCGACGGGGAATACTGGTTGCGTCTCGTCATCGCGGCGCAGGCTGGTCACGTGCCGATCACCGGCGTCGGAGATACGACAGCGATTCGGGTCGGCCTGACGCTCGAAGTGCGCACGATCATCGGCGTGAATTATCGCAAAGGTCCCGTCACGACGAGCGTCGGCTTGTCGCATGTCCGTGCCCAACTCATGGGCGACACGCTGGTCACCTGGGGCCGGCTCGAGCGCCGCGGCAATGCGGCCTTCATCGGCATGATTCGCGAGACGCTCGTCGATTCCACCGGGGCGGTGCGCGCGTCGTACAACTCGCCTATCGGCGTCTACTTCACGATGGAGCCGCGCCTCGCGACCGTGGTCGCGCCGCCGCGGCTGCCGCGCGGCCGGTATTGGCTGCGCTACGAGGTGGTCACCGAGCGCGAGGATCTCGACCCCGCGGTCGTGCTGAAGGCTCCCGCAGTCCGTGACTCCGTGCAGCTGGTCGTTCCGTGAAACGGGCGCTGCTGGTCGCGATGTGCCTGGGGTTGAGCGGTCGTGTTTCCGCGCAAGCCGGCGCGAGCGTCTCCGCCGACGCGGTCATCGTGACCGTCGGGATGACGATCACGACGCTGCGCGACCTGAACTTCGGCACGGTCATCAAGGGAGTCGCAACGACTATCGCGCCCACGGCGGCGAATGCAGGGGAATGGCAGGTCAGCGGTAGCGGGAATGCGTTCGTGATCATCACCTTCACGCTGCCGACGCAGCTCACCAACATTCAGGCACTGCCCGGCTCGACCATGCCGATCTCCTTCAACGCGACGTCGGCGATCTGGCGCCGTGCGACGAACGATCCGACCGGTGGCAACACGTTCAACCCCGCGACGGGCGCCGTGGGTCGTTTCGGTCCACCGCCGAATTTCAACCTGTACATCTGGATCGGCGGCACCGTGAACCCCGCGGCCGCAGCGAAGCCGGGGATTTACCAGGGGAACGTCATTGTCTCGCTGATTTACCAGTAGCCCATGCTCCATTTCGGGGCGGTGCTCTCGCTCGTGGCTGCCCTGCATACGGCCCCCCCCACCCCCCGGGTGCCCCAGGATACGACGCCGGAACCAGTCGTCATCGATCTGCGCATCGGCCGCATCACCGGGACGACGGTGCAAGGGTACCGTGTGCGGTCCGAGGTCCTGCTGCCGCTGTCACAGTTCTTCCAGCTCGTCGAGATCCGCCATCGCCTTACGCCGGAGGGCCGCCTCGAGGCGACCGTCGATCCCGGCAACCGCCGCATCATCATCGATCCGCGCAGCGACTCGATGGAATATGGCGACCACCGCGTTCACATCGAGCACGAGTTCATCCGGTTCGAATCTCCGGAGCTGTACGTCGGCAGCGAGCGTCTGGGCGACTTGCTCGGCGTGATGTTCGCGGTCGATTGGTCCGATCTCACGGCGACGGTCGTGGATCCCGGCAGCCTGCCCATCGCCGGACGCCTGCGCCGTGAGGCCGCGCGCGACGCCTATCTGCGGCGTGCCGACGGGCTGCGCCCCGATCTGACATTCGGCCTGCAGCGTCCGGCGTGGGACGGTGTCGTCATCGACTACTCCCTGTTTGCGCCGTCGTCGGATCCGCTCGCGGGATCCACCTACGGGTTTGGGCTCGGCGCCGATGTCGGGGGTGGCTCGCTGGAGATGCTCGGGCAGAGTGTCGGACCGGCGGACCAGGGCCGGGTTCATGTCGATGGGTCGTGGACCGGCGTTTGGCGGGACAACCGCTGGGTCAAGCAGCTGCGGTTGGGCGATGTCGCGTCCACCGGCCCGCGCGCGCGTGCGCTCGAAGGCGTCTCGCTCACCAACGCGCCATTCGTTCGCCCGTCGCTCATCGGGTCGCTGCGCTACGCCGGCAGTCTCGAGCCGGGCTGGTCGGTGGAGGCGTACCGCGGCGGCGATCTGGTCGCCTTCGATTCGGCGAATGCCGCGGGCGGCTTCGCGATCGATCTCCCCGTGCGCTACGGCGAGAATCCGGTCGATTTCGTCGCGTACGGGCCGTTCGGCGAGATCCGCGAGTTCAACCGCACGTACCGGGTGTTGAGCGAGCTGCTTCCCGCCCGCCGCTTCGAATACGGGTTGGGCGGCGGCCGCTGCCCGCAGCCCACGTTCATCTGCGATGCCACGGCGAATCTCGATCTGCGCTACGGCGCCACGCGTCGCTGGACGGTGCAGGCTGGTCTCGATCAGTACTGGCGGGATTCGTTGCCCGACCGGACGCACCCCTACGCCACGGTGGTGGGGAATCCCAGCAATGCGTGGGCGATTCAGAGTGAGGTGGTCGGCGCGGGACTCGAGCGTGGCGCGCTGCGCTACGAGCCGTCCGTGGATTTGCGCGTGGAAGGCGAGTACGTGCATTTCGAGCGCGATTCGGCTTCGGTCCTGGCCGTCCCCGGCCGGCGTGCGCAGTGGACATTGACCGGATTCGTGCGGCCCAGAACCAGCCACGGGTTTTTCTTCTTCGACGGCCGCGTCGAGCGCATCAGCACCGCTGCCGGTGCGCTCACCCGGACTCGACTCGGCGCGTCGCTGCAGACGAACGACATCCGCCTGTTGCCGTACGTGCGCACGGAGCATGGGCAGGCCGCTGGCGGCGACCGCGAGTTCGTCGGGATGAGCGCGTTGATGCTGCCGCGGCCCCGCTGGGGCGGATTCCTGAGTCAGGTGCTGCTGCGCGGCACGACCGAGATCGAGCGCCAAGCCGGGCTCGTCTCCTGGTCGGCCTTCGCCGCTCGCCCCGTCGCCAAAGGCGTGCGTCTCGAGGTCGGTGCGAACTGGCTCCGCGGCGATGCCGGGCTCACTTTTAGCCTGACGGTGACGTCGAATTTCTCCGCGCTGCGGGCCGTGACGGCCGTGCTCGCTCCGCCCGGCCAGCCCGTGAGCGCCACCCAGTTCCTGCAGGGCTCGGTCCTGTGGGACCGTCGCACGGAGCGCCTCGGCGTCGCTCCCGGTCCGTCGCTCGAGCGCTCCGGACTCTCGGGCCGCGTGTTCATGGACGTGAACGCGAACGGCATCCGTGATATCGGTGAGGCACCGGTCGCCAATGCGCGCGTCCTCGTCGGGACGCTGGCCGCCCAGACCGATTCCGCGGGCGCATATCACGTCTGGGATCTCGTGCCGTTCGAGCCCGTGCTCGTCAGCCTCGACTCGGTGTCGCTGGAATCGCCGTTGCTCGTGCCGCTGTTCGCGCGCACCAGCATCGTGCCGGGACCGAATCGCTTCCGCAGTCTCGACATCCCCGTCGTCGAAGCGGGCATCATCGAGGGGCGCGTGGTCCGGAACGGCGGCGCCGGCGTGGGCGGTGTGACGCTGCTGCTGACCGATCGGCGGAGCGGCACGCGCCGCACGCTCGTCACTTTCAACGACGGCGCGTTCTATCTCATGGGCGTGAAGCCCGGCGACTATGCGTTGACCGTCGCAGCGCAGGTGCTCGAGGCGCTGGCGGTGGACGCAGAGCCGCTGCGGTTCAGCCTCGCCCCCACGGCGAACGGGATCGGGCGCTCGGACCTGGAGCTGCGCCTCAAGCCGAGGTTCTAGCGGCCTCGGCAACTTCGTGCAGCAGGATTTCGAGCTGCGCGAAATCATACGGCTTCACGAGCGACGGCACGCCGGCATCACGCAGCAGGGTGGCGGTGTCGGCGGCGAAGGCATCGCCGGTGGTGAAGATGAGGCGGTTCACCATCGCGGGATGCTCGCGCCGCAGCCGTTCCAGGAACTCTCCGCCGCTCATCCCCGGCATCCGGACGTCGGAGACGATCACGTCGAATCGTTCGCGGCGCAGCACGCGCAGCGCGTCGCCGCCGTCTTCGACCGCGATCGCGTACATGCCCCGGCGCTTGAGGAAGCCGAGGACCGCGCGGCGCAGCCCTTCCTCGTCATCCACGAGCAACACCGACAGTTTCCCGTCCGGCCCGCGCGCCGCGGCGATGACGGACAGCGGCGCGGGCGTGATGCGGTGACGGCTGCGCGCATCCCGCGTCAAGTCGACCGTGAACGTGGCGCCGTGGCCGGGCACGGAATGCACCGAGATCCGGCCGCCGTGGTCGTGCACGATGCCGTAGCAGATCGATAGCCCGAGGCCGGTGCCCGCCCCTTCGGGCTTCGTGGTGAAAAAGGGATCGAAGATTTTCTCCTGAATGTCGCGCGGAATTCCCGGGCCGGTGTCGGCGACCTGCAGCTGGATCTGCTGTTCGCTCGTCGTCAGGGTGCGGATCGTGATCACGCGCCGGCCCGCCACTCCCGTCAGCGCCTGCTCGGCATTGATGAGCAGGTTCAGCAGCATCTGCTGCACCTCCGAGCTGTTGGCCCACGCTTTGGGGTTGGCGTCGTCCAGCTCGAGATTCACCGTGATGTTGAGCGTGGTGAGATGGTAGGAGCGCAGCGCAAAGGTGCGGCGCACGATCTCGTTCAGGTCCACCAGCGTGCGTTCCTTGCTCCCGGCGCGCGCGAACGCCAGCAAGTTCGAGGTGATGCGGCCGATCCGTGTCGCCTCGTCATACATCATCTGCACCGTCTCCCGCTGTTCCGGCGCGAGCTGATCGAGCAGCAGCGTCTGGGCGAATCCGGAGATGATGGCGGCCGGATTGTTGATCTCGTGGGCGACGCCGCTCACCAGCTGCCCCATGGCCGCGAGCTTCTCCGCTTGTTGCAGCTGTGTCTGTGCCCGGCGCTGCTCGGTGATGTCCCGCACCAGCGCGAGCACCTTGGGAATGCGGCCGCCTTCGCGCACCGGAGCGAGCAGCACGTGCGCGGTGCCTTCGCCGCCGTCCGGCCGCCGGTACGGGACTTCGAAGCGGCGCAGCTCGCCGTCGAACGCGGCGCCGAGATTCTCGCGCGCGATGCGCATGGCGGTCCCGGCGAGCCACCCGAAGGCCGATCGGGGAGGCTCGGGGGAGGGAGCGGTGTTCACGAGCGCGCGGCCGGAGCTGTTCTCGTCGAGCACGTGGCCGTCGCGATCCACGACGGTGATCGCATCGGGAACGGCTTCCATGAGCAGGCGGAGGTTGCGCTCGGCCGACGCAGTGGCGCTGAGGGAGCTCATGAGCGAGCGGGTCTGATTGGCGACTTCGTCTTCGAGCAACCGCGCATAGCGGCGATCGACCCACAACGAATACACGAACCACGCGGCGATGAGCGCGAGCGCCACGCCAACGATCAGGCGAGTCGGCAGGCGAGTCTCCCGGAAAGCGTACAGCAGCACCACCGCCCCCAGTAACACAACGGCGATGCTGACCAGCACGCGAGCGGACCGGCTCAGCGGCATCATTTCAAGGACACCCCCACCCCGGCCTAAATTATCCGCATTATGTTTGCCCGCCAATGAATCAGCTCCCGTGGATGCGCGCCGCCGAGGAATCGCTCGCGCAGTGGGATGCGCACACCGCATTGGCGGCCGCGGTCCGCGCCGACGGGCTCACGCGCACGCTGGTGTGCGGCATGGGCGGGTCGAGCCTCGTCGCCGACGTCCTCGCCGAGACGTTCGCGGCGCGCAGCCTGCATGTGCTGGACAGCACCAATCCCGCCGCCGTCCGCGCGGCCGCGGACGAGTCCGACCTCGCGCGCACCCTGTTTGTCGTCTCCAGCAAGTCCGGCAACACGGTCGAGACGCTCGCCTTCTGCCACTACTTCATGGCGCGGGCGCGTCCCGAGCAGTTCATCGCCATCACGGAGGCCGGGAGCCCGCTCGACGGGATCGCGCGCCGGCGGGGCTTCCGCGCGATCATCCCCCATCCACCCGGCATCGGTGGCCGCTATGCCGCGCTGACGGCGATCGGCATGGTCCCCGCCGTGCTGAGCGGACTCGACGGCCGCACCCTGCTCGAGCGGACGCGGGCCGTCGACGTTGCAGCGGCACAGGCGATGGGCTTGGGCGTCGCGGACCGGGCGCTGGCCGGCCGGGACAAGTTGTGCCTGACCCCACCGCCCCGGATCGGCGCCATCGCGGATTGGATCGAGCAGCTCATCGCCGAGAGCTCCGGCAAGGACGGGCGCGGCGTGGTGCCCATCGTACAGGATCCCGCCGGCGGCGCGTTGCCCGACTCGCAAGCCGCCGGGCCCGACCTGTTCTCCGCCGATCCGCTCGACCTCGGCAGCGAGTTTCTGCGCTGGGAGTACGCCACGGCCGCGTTGTGTGAGCGGCTCGGCGTCAACGCGTTCGATCAGCCTGACGTCGAGGAGGCCAAGCGGCTCGCGCGCGCGGAATTGGACGGTGGGCACGGAGGGGGGGGGGCGCAGCATGCTGCGCCCCTGCGGACCCTGATGCCGGGGCAGCTGCGAAAGCGATCTCGCCCCGGCGACTACGTTGCCGTTCTCGCGTACGTCCCACCCACACCCGAAATACACACAGAGCTCCAGAAGGTGCGGGGCGCCTGGGGCCGTGCCCTGGGATGTGTAACTACGCTCGGGATCGGCCCGCGCTACCTCCACTCGACCGGCCAGCTACACAAAGGCGGCCCCAACACCGGGCTCTTTCTGGTCGTTACGACCGATGTCGACGAGGACGTCGCGATCCCGGAGATGGGCTGGACGTTCGGGGAGTTGCATCGCGCCCAGGCTCGCGGTGACGTGCGCGCCCTGCTTGCACGCGGCCGGCGCGTGGCCCACGTGCATCTGTCGAGCACTGCGGAGCTGTCGCAGCTGATGCCGTGACAGCATTCATCTTTCATCTCATCCCGCACACGCATTGGGATCGCGAGTGGTTCCTCCCCCGCGCCGCCTTTCATGCGCGGCTGGTTTCGATGGTCGACGACCTGCTCGAGCGGCTGCACGCCGATGCCGCGTTCCGCACCTTCCTGCTCGACGGACAGACGGTGCTCGTCGAGGACTACCTGCGTGCGCGCCCGGAGCGCGAGAACGACGTCAAGGCGCTCGTTAAGACGGGGCGTCTCCAGGTCGGGCCGTGGTACGTGTTGGCCGACGAGCTGATCCCTTCGGGAGAATCGCTCGTGCGCAATCTCCTGCTGGGCGCGGCGGACGCGGAACGCCTCGGTGGACGATTGGACGTGGTGTACTCGCCGGATGCCTTCGGCCATCCCGCCGCGTTGCCGACGCTGGGCCGCGAATTCGGAATGAAGGTCGGCGTCCTGTGGCGCGGCATGGGACGTGAGCCGGGACAGGAGCCTGACTTCTTCCGCTGGCGCGGGACGGATGGCAAAGACATCCTGGTCTGGCATCTCCCACCGGATGGGTATGAGATCGGGGCCGGGTTGCCCGGCTCGGGCGCGCGCCTGCCGGACGTCTGGACACAGGTCCGCGCCGCGCTCGTCGAGCGGGCCGCCGGCAAGCACATCCCGCTCTTCATCGGCGCCGATCATCATGCCCCGCACCCCACGCTCGCGCGACTGCGCGATCTGCTCGCCGACCTCGAACCCGCGAGCGCGTTCCGCATATCCCGGCTGGACGAATTCTTCCAGGCCGCTGAAGCCAGTCCGGCGCGCGCGATTGCCGGTGAGCTCCGCTGGTCGTACGGCTATACCTGGACCCTGCAAGGGGTGCACGGCACTCGCGCACCGCTGAAACGCAGACACGCGCAGGTCGAGCTCTGGTTGGAGCGCCTGGCGGAGCCGCTCGTCGCGTTGGCGCGCAATGCGGGACATCGCGATCGGCGGCCCGTCCTCGAGACGGCGTGGCGGACGTTGGTGCGGGCGCAATTCCACGATACCGTCGCAGGATGTACGGCTGATGCCGTCGCCGACGCAGCCGCGCACCGGCTCACGGAAGTCGCGGCGTACGCTGCCGAGTTGACACGCGGAGCACTCCAGGACCTCGCGGGTCACGATCCCGACGTCGCGCGGGAGCGTGCGGAGGGCAAGCAGCCGGCGTTGGTGCTGTGGAATCCAGCCGCGCGACCGCGTGGCGGCGTGACCGTTGCTGATGTCACGTTGTTTCGGCGCGACGTGCTCGTTGGACCGCCCGCTGCGGGACGCACGCCGCGCCAGGGGCCGGGCTACCGGCCTTTCGCACTTTATGGCCGCGATGGGAAAGCGATCCCTGTGCAAGTCCTGGCGCAGCGCGTGGCGCAGGAGCGCATTGACGCGACGCGGCACTATCCCGATCAGGACGAAGTGGATCAGGTCCGCATCGCGTTTCGATCTCCACCGCTGCCAGGCCTGGGGCTCGCGGCGTTGACCACGGGTGCCGCTGCGCTGTTGCCCCGGAGTGAGGACGTGCGTGTGCGTGGTCGCTCTCTGGAGAACCGCTTCGTCGAGGTAACGCTCGAGGCGAACGGCGCCATCACGCTCGTCGATCGCAAACGCAACGAGCGTTACGGCGAGCTGTTGCGGCTGGAAGACAGCGGTGATGCAGGCGACGCCTATACCTACTGCCCGCCCGTGCGCGATCGCGTGAAGCAAAGCCGCGGTCCCATCTCGGTGCGGCGGCTCGCCGCGGGGCCGCTGGTCGCGGCTCTCGAGGCGCGCTGGGAAATGACCCGCGGAATCGAAGCCCGATCGATCGTGCAGTTGTACGCCGACAGCCCTATCGTTCGTGTGAGTCTCGAGATCGACAACCGCAATTCCTATCATCGGTTGCGCGCGCGTCTGGCGACGGGTCTCGCCGGGCCATTGGCTACGGCCGGCACGGCGTTCGGCGCCGTTCCGCGACCGGCGGTGACCGCTGATCCGGCCGCCTATCCGCGCGAGACACCGGTGCGTACCGCGCCCGCGCAGCGGTTCGTGGCCGCGGCGCGCGCCGGCCGGGGATTGGCGGTGCTCGTGCCGGGCTTTTTCGAATACGAATGGACCGCTACAGGCGATCTGCTCATCACGCTGCTGCGGGCGGTGGGGGATCTTTCGCGCGGCGACCTCCCGGCTCGTCCGGGTCATGCGGCGTGGCCCACGCCGATACCCGGCGCGCAATGCATCGGCACAACCCGCATCGATCTCGCCATAGCACCGGTGAGCGCGGCCGACCTGGAGCGCGGCGACGCCGTGCCGCAGCTGTGGGAGGATGCGTTCCTGCCTCCTCACGGTCTGTGGCTGCGGGACGCCGCCACGCTCACGGTGGCGCCTGTGGACGTGGCGTTGGAGGGCAGCGGACTCGTGTTCTCAGCGCTTAAACCGGCGCAAATCGGATCGCCGATGGTGCTCCGTTGCTACAACGCCACCGACCGCAAGACCGCAGGCGCGTGGCGCTTTGGCAGCGGCGTCAAGACCGCGCACCGCGTGCGCGCCGACGAGCGCGAGGCGGTGGCGCTGGTGCTCGAGCAGCGCGGCAATGTCGTGCGATTCGTCGCCGAGCCGCACGAGCTCGTGTCGATATTGGTGACGTGATGCAGGAACACTCGTTTGCGACGTCGCGATCGGCGCGGTACTTCACGTTGGGCTCGCCCGGCAATGCCGGCGCGGTGTGGTTCGTCTGTCACGGGTACGGTCAGCTGGCGTCACGGTTCCTCGAGCGGTTTCGCCCGCTCGAAGCGGAGCGGCGCTGCATCGTCGCCCCTGAGGGGCTGTCGCGGTTCTACCTGACGGATAGTCCGGCCGAACGACGCGTCGGCGCGAGCTGGATGACGCGCGAAGACCGCCTCCACGAGATCGACGATTACGTCCACTATCTCGATGCGCTGCACACGAAGGTCGTGCCGCAGGGCGCGACGGTGACGGCGCTGGGATTCTCTCAAGGGACGTCGACGGTGTGCCGCTGGGCGGCGCTCGGCTCAGCGCGCATCGACCGTCTGATCGTGTGGGGCGGGGAAGTGCCGCCGGATCTCGACCTGGCACGTGCGGCACCGCGGCTACGCGCCGCCCGGCTCACGTTCGTCTACGGCACGCGCGATGAGTTCTTCACGCCGAAGATTGTGGCGGCGACGGAGGCGCGACTCCGCGAGCGAGAGATCCCCTTCGAGCTCCTTTCATTCGACGGCGGCCATGAAATCGATGAGGCGACGCTGCGCAGTCTGGTCTAACGCCGCACGCCCGGATCCAGCAGGTCGCGCAGCGCATCCCCCAGCAGCGTGCAGGCGACGACGACGAGCACGAGCGCGATTCCGGGAGCGGTGGCGACCCACGGCGCGTTGACGAGCGTGTCGCGACCCGACGCGATCATGTTTCCCCACGACGGCGTCGGCGGCTGCACACCGAGGCCCAAGTACGAGAGCCCAGCCTCCAGCATGATCGCGTTGCCCACGCCGAGTGCAGCGGCGACGATGACCGGCGTCAATGCATTGGGGAGAATGTGCCGGGCCAGCACCCGCAGGCGTCGTGCGCCCAGCGCGACGGCGCCTTCGACAAACGGCCGCGCCGCGAGCGCCCGGACCTCGCCATGCACCAGCCGGGCGACTCCCATCCACCCTGTGAGCCCCAGCACCGCGATGACGAGCGCGGTGCTCGGCTGCCACAACGCCGCGAGCAGCAGCAGCAGCACGACGCGGGGAAGCGCGAGGGCGAAGTCGGTCAGTCCCAGGAGTGCGACCGCGAGGGGGCCGCGCCAGTAGCCCGCCACAGCGCCGACGATCACACCGAGCGCGATCGAGACCAGCACCGCCAGCACCCCGACTCCCATCGAAATGCGCGCACCGTACACCAGCCGCGTCCACACGTCCCGGCCGAACCGATCCGTGCCGATCGGGTGAAACGCGCCGTCCACATCGGTGGACAGCGGCGGCAGAAACCGCGTCGCGACGATGTCCCGTTGCGCGGCGGGGTCGCCGGTGGTGACGAGCGGGGCGGCGATGGCGCACGCGAGCACGATGAGCAGGACGAGGGCGCCGAACGCGCCGCGCCGATCCCGGAGCAGTCGGGGGGGCGTCACGTCGCGCGCGTCCGAATCCGCGGATCGAGCCACGCCGCCAACACGTCGGCCAGCATGTTCCCGGCGACGACCAGCACGGCGCTGACCGCGGTCGCGGCCATGACGACGGGATAGTCACGCGCCTGCACCGCCTCGACCAGCACCCGTCCCACGCCGGGCCAGGCGAACACCGCCTCGACAAAGACCGCACCCGAAAAAAGCGCCGGCAGCGACAAACCGAGCAGCGTCACGATGGGCGTGAGCGCATTGCGCAGCGCGTGATGGCCGATGACGCGCCGTGGAGTCAGGCCTTTGGCGCGGGCCGTCGTGATGAATGGTTGGTTCAGCGTCTCGAGCATCGCGCCGCGCACGAATCGGGCGGCGCCTCCGATGCCGACCAGCGTCAACGTCGCGAGCGGCAGCGCGAGATGGCGCAGCCGGTCGATGAGCCATGCGCCGCCGCGCAAATAATCCGAGTCGAGACCGGCTGCGCCAAAGGCGGGCAGCATGCGCGCCCAATAAGTGAAGACGAGGACCAGCATGAGTCCCAGCCAATAGCCCGGCACCGCAAACAACGTGACGGACGCAATCGACAAGACGGTGTCGGTTCGCGAGCTGCTGCGGGCCGCCTGCACGGCGCCCACCACGAGCCCGATCAGATAGCTGAGCAGGAGGGACAAGGCGACCAACCGGACGGTGGCGGGCCACGCGTCGCCGAGGACGGCGCGAACCGGCCGTCCCTTCGCGATGCTGTTGCCCCAATCGCCCCGCGCGAAACGACCTAACCACGTGGCGAACTGGGCCGGTAGGGCCTCGTCCAACCCCAATGCCCGGCGCTGCGCTGCGACCTGCTCGGCCGTCCCCGTGGGGCCCAGCATTATGTCGATAGGATCGCCTGGTGCCAGGTGCAACAGGAGGAACGTGAGGACGACCACGCCGACGACGACGGCGAGACCGGCGAGCAGGCGATGTCCCAGCCTGGCGAACATCGGCGGGAATCTCGCGCCGCATTCCGCGCCCCGCTAGAATCCGTGCGTGTCGCGCGTGCCTGTGCCGATTCTATTTGCCGTGGCCCTGCTGTTGGCGAGCGCCTGCGGTGACGAGGCACCGCGCCGCGGCGCGACGATCCTGTTCGCGTCGGGCGCTGATCTGCAGAGCATCAACCCCCTGTTCACCGTGCATCCGCTCGCGCGTCAGGTCCAGCGCTATGTGCTCCTGACGACGTTAGCGCGCTACGATTCGTCGCTCGTGCCGCGTCCCTATCTCGCGCGCACCTGGCGTTGGTCGGACGGCGGGCGCACGCTGACGTTCCGGTTGCGGACGGACGTGCACTGGCACGACGGCGCGCCGACCACCGCGCGCGACGTCGTCTGGACGCTGCAAGCGGCGCGCGATCCTCGGACCGGCTATCCGCGACTCAACGAGTTGCGCAATCTCACGTCGGTCTCCGCGCCGGACGACTCTACGGTCGCACTCCGGTTCGAGAATGCGGCAGCGTCAACCTATTTCCCGGATGTGCTCACCGACCTCGCGATTCTCCCGGCGCACCTGCTGGACAGCGTTCCGCCGCAGCGTCTGCGGGACGCCTCCTGGAACGTGCATCCGGTCGGCAACGGCCCGTTCCGGTTCGTCACGCACGAAGCGAACCGCCGCTGGGTGTTTGCGAGGAACGCCGACTTTCCGGCGGACCTGGGCGGTCCCCCGCAGGTCGAGCGGTTGATCGTCGTCGTCGTCGATGAGCCGATGGTGAAGCTCGCAGCGCTGGTCGCCGGCGAGCTCGATTTCGCGGGCGTGAGTCCGCAGCACGCCGCGTTCGTGCGGCGGCATCGCGGCCTCGGCATCCGCGAATATCCGCTGATCTTCCCATACGGCCTCGTCTTCAACACGCGCCGGCCCCCGTTCGCTGACCCGCGCGCGCGCCTCGCCGCCGCACTGGCGATCGACCGGCAGGAAATCGTCGACGGCTATCTGTTCGGATTCGCCGCAATTGCCGACGGGCCGGTGCCACCGGGGTTGCCGCGCTACGTCCCACCGCCGCACCTGCGGCTGGCTCCCGACTCGGCGCGGCGCCTCGTCGCGGAGTTGCCGGCGCGGCCGCGTTTCGAGCTGCTCACGGTCGGCAGTGGGGAAGCGCCGCTGGAGCAGATGCTGCAGGCCAGGCTCGCCGCCGTGGGATTCGACGTGACGATCCGGCAGCTCGAGCTGTCTGCATTCTTGACGCGAGTCTATGGACCGCGGCACGACTTCACCGCGGCCGTGATGGGCATCCCCGGCGATCCGGGGCTTGGGTTCCTGCAACCACTCGGCAATCTGACGGGGATTCCCGTACCGGCGGACCCGGTCGCCGCTCAGCGACTGTTCGCCGAACGAATGCCGGTGGTGTGGCTGTATCACGGCCGCGGCGTCCAGGCCATGAACCAGCGCGTCCAGGGCGTACGCATGGACCTGCGCGGCGAGCTGCCCACGGTTGCGGCCTGGCATGTCATGCCATGAGACGCCGCGAGCTGCCAACGTCGTTCCACGCGAGTGCGCCGATGCGGCTCGACTTCGCCGGCGGATGGAGCGATGTGCCGCCGTTCTCCGCGCGCGAGGGCGGTGTCGTGGTCAACGCCGCGATCGGGTTGCGCGCGCACGTGGAGCTGGAGTTGGGCGGCGCGCTGCTGCGGCTCGTGTCGGCCGAGCTCGGCGAGACGCTCGAGTGCGCCAACTCGGGTGGCCTCGTCCGCGGTGGGAAGCTGCCGTTACTCACCGCCGCGTTGCGGATGTTTCCCGTCCTCGGCGGGTTCACGCTGACGACGCGCTGCGACGCGCCGCCCGGGTCGGGGCTCGGCAGCTCGGGGGCACTGGGCGTCGCGCTGGTTGGCGCGTTGACGCGCGCGCGCCAGGACTCGATGAGCCAGCAGGATGTGGCCGACCAGGCGTGGCAGATCGAGACGATCGAGGCGCAGCTGCCCGGCGGCAAACAGGACCAGTACGCCGCCGCCCTGGGTGGCTTTCATCGCCTGACGTTTCGCGATCCGGACGTGGGCATCGAGCCGCTGACGCTCGATCCGGCATTTGCCGCCGTGTTGGAGCGCCAGACGTTGATTTGCTACACGAACAAGAGCCGCGTGTCTGGCGACACGATTTCACGAGTCATGGGAGCGTATGACAGAGGCGATTCGAAGGTGACGGGCGCATTGCGAGGATTGAAGGAGACCGGCAACGCCATGGCCGACGCACTGCGCGCTGCGGATCTGGCACGCGTGGGTGCGTTGCTGACGGAGAATTGGAAGCATCAGCAGGCGCTCGATCCCGGCATGCGAACCGCAGAGATGGCGCAGCTCGAAGACGCGGCCATCAAGGCCGGCGCGCTCGGTGGAAAGGCGGCCGGTGCGGGAGCCGGCGGGTGCATGTTCTTCGTGATGCGCGGCGACGCGCGCCAGGCGGCGACCGCAGTCGCCGGGGGCAAGCACGGCGCCAAGGTGCTGCCGCTCTCGTGGACTAGCGAAGGAGTCCGCACGTGGTGACGGCGGAAGAGCTGGCCGCACGCGCGGAAGTCGTGAACGGCTCCGCCGATCTGCGGGCGCTGCTCGCGCACTTGCGGGCGAGCGCTGCTCCGGTCGTGCAGCGTATGCCGATCATCCCGGAACAGAAGGCGCTGCTTACGACCGACGGCGGCTTCTGCCCCGAGGATGGCACGGCGCTCACGTTCGATCCGTGGAATCCCACCGACCATCGATGTCCGGAGTGCCGCAAGGTCTGGCGGGGCGAACGCCACGACTGGTCGTGGGCGCGCTATCAGCACCTCTGGCTGGCGGAGCGCGCTGCGCACCTCGCGACGCTCGCGGCGCTCGGCGGTCCCGACGACCGCTCGGCCGCCGCACGTGCGCGTGACATTCTCAACGCATATGCCGAACGCTACTGGCGCTACCCCAACCGCGACAACGTGCTGGGGCCGAGCCGCCTCTTCTTCTCGACCTACCTGGAATCGGTTTGGGTGTGCAATTACGTCGCTGCGGCGACATTGCTGCGAGCCAGCGCTCAGCTCGACGATGCCACGGCGCGGGCCGTGAACCAGGTGACGGAAGAAGCCGCGACCGTGATCGGCGATTACGATGAGTCGTTCTCGAACCGGCAGACCTGGAACAATGCGGCGCTCGCGGCCGTCGCCGTGTGGTTCGAAGACGAGGAGCTGGCCCAACGCGTCATCGAGGGAGATACGGGTCTCATCGCGCACCTGATGCGTGGCTATGGGCGCGACGGGATGTGGTACGAAGGCGAGAACTATCACCTGTTCGCGCTGCGCGGTCTGCTGACCGGAGCAGGATGGGCGCGCCTCGCGGGGGTCGATTTCGTCGCGGACGAACGCCTGGCAATGCGAATGCGGCTGGCGTTGCGCGCACCGTCGCTGACGGCGCTGCCCGACTTCACGTTTCCCGCACGTAAGGACTCGCGCTTCGGTATGTCGCTGGCACAGCCGGCGTATGTCGAGCTGTGGGAAATCGGCCTTGCGAGACTCGGGATGCGAGATGCGGGAAACGAGATGCGGGATGTCGCCGCGTGGCTTCATGCCTTGTATTCAATACCGCCCGCTCCGCGCGAACTGTCCGAATCGTATCTGCACGATGCTCCCATCGATCGCATCCCGCATCCCGTATCCCGCATCTCGCTTTCGTGGTGCTCGTTGCTCGAGATGCTTCCTGAGCTTCCCGCGAGCGACGCGCCATGGGAGCCGAAGAGCGTCTTGCTCGAGAGCCAGGGGCTCGCCGTACTCCGCAACAAGGGACGGTATGTCAGTCTCGAGTGCGGGCCGCCTGGGGGCGGGCACGGGCATCCGGACCGCCTGCATTTGACGCTGCACGCGGAGAGCGTTTATTGGCTTCCCGATCCCGGCACCGGACAGTACGTCACGCGTGACCTTTTCTGGTATCGCTCGACGCTCGCGCATAACGCGCCGCGACTCGACGGCGCGTCGCAGACGCCCGGGAACGCCAGCTGCGAATGCTTTGATGATCAGGACGACTGGGCTTGGGTGCGGGGGCGCTTCGAGAGTTTGACGCGGACGATCACCGCGGGTCCCGCCTATGTCGTCGACGTCCTCGATCTCTCCGCAGGTGAGGAGCACCAGCTCGAATTGCCGTGGCACTTTGCCGGTCGTGGATCAGTGGCAACCAAAGGGCGGTGGGTGACGGACGAGCTCCCCGACGAATTCGTCACGCGCGTGCAACGATTCATTCCGAACGCGTCCGATGGGGGCTCGATCGTCCTGTCGCATGGGCAGGGGTCCGCGCAACTGACCGCGCATCTCGTGTTTGCCGGGGAATTGCTGGAGGTCGAGGGGCCGGGCCTCCCGGGCCGTCATGAACGGGCGCGTTTCTACGTGGTGCGGGCCCGCGGCCGCAACGCCCGTGTCGTCACCGTGCTGGAGCCACATGCGAATGGGCCCGCCATTCGTGCGGTGCAGGTGCGGGGCGACGTGGTAGAGATTGAAACGACATCCGGTATCGACCGGCATCGCTTCGGCGGCGCGGAGTGGGTGGTCGAACAGGAGGGCCAGGCGCCGCGGGGGCTGCGCGGAGCCCGCGAAGCCGCGCCGCCGTTCGTCCCGCTGCTCGAGATTGACGTGCCGACGCCGGTCGCGGCGCCGGCGTTCCGTGTGGGTGCTCCTCCACCGCTCGACGGCACGCTCGAGGGCTTCGAATTGTCCGAACCGCTCGAGCTCGCGCTGGAAGATCAGTACCGGCGCAGCGAGGATGCGTATCCCGGCCCCGAGGATCTCTCCGCCATCGCGTACGCCGCGTGGGATAATGCGGCGCTGTATCTCGCGGTGGCGGTCACCAAACCCGACGTTTTTCTGCGGCCGGCCGGCTCGGCTCCGCTCAAGCTGGACAACGAGCCGGATGACATCCATTCCGACGGGCTCCAGGTCTATCTCGGCGCCGCTCGCGGCTCGTCAGAAGGGGGGAAGAACGGCGCGACTCCGCCTGCCGCCGGATATCTGATCGTGCCGAATCAGGACGGACATACCGTGCGCGCCAGCACCACGAGCGACTCGCGGGACGCAAATCCCGCCGGCGTCAGCGGCGCGTGGCGTCGCACCGACGTCGGCTACTGCGTGACCGTGGCGATCCCGTGGCCCGACGGCGTGCACCCGCATGCGGGGGGCCGGGCACGCTTTGATCTGATCGTGAACGAGATGCTGCCGGGCCGCCTGCGGCGCGTCGGGCAGCTCGTGTGGAGCGGCGGAGGCGGCTGGGTATGGCTGCGCGGCGATCGCCAGGAGCCGGCGCGCTTCGGGATTCTGGAGCTGGTGGGATGATTACCGTCGTTCTGCACGAGCCCCAGGACCTCGTCAACATCGCGCACGTCGTGCGCGGCATGAAGAACTTCGGCTTGCGCGATCTGCGGCTCGTGCATCCGCGCGAGTATGAGGCGTATCGCGTCGAGGGGATCGCGCATCAGACGCAGGATGTGCTGGCGCGCGTGCAAACCTTCGCGTCGTTGGAGGAGGCGCTCGCCGACGCCATGCACATCGTCGGGTTCACGGCACGGGGGCGGACGGCGAAGCGCAATCTCCAACGGCCGCGCGACGCGGCAGCCGAGATCGTCGCGTTGGCCGAGAGCGGTACGGTGGCGCTGCTGTTCGGCCGCGAAGACAAGGGTCTGTCCAACGAGGCGCTCGATCGCTGTCATCGCGTGGTGACGATCCCCAGCGATCCCGGCTACGCCTCGCTCAACCTGGGCCACGCCGTCATCATCATGCTCTACGAATTGGCGCTCGCGCGCGGCGCCGAGGCGCGTCCGTTCAAGGAGCCGCGCCGTACGTCGGAGCCGGCGGTCGCCGCGGACCTCGAGCGGCTCTTCGCGGACGTCGCGAAGGCGCTCCATGCAATCGAGTTCTTCAAGACCCGCAATGCCGACGGCGTCATGCGCACGATGCGCGAGATCGCCCATCGCGCGCCGCTGGATGCCCGTGAGGTCATGCTGCTGCGCGCGATGGCCATCGAGGTGACGAAATACGGTGAACGACTGGCGCGTTCCGGGCTTCACGTCGACCGCTAGCAAGCGGCCCGACGCGATGTTTGGCTCGCCCGCGTTAATCACGCGGGCGTCGGGGTGCCGCGTCTGGGATCCCGAGGGCCGCGAGTACGTCGATTACGTCATGGCGCTGGGCGCGGTGGCGCTGGGGTATGGGCATCCCGCCGTCAATCGGGCGGCGGAGGCCGCGATCGCGGCCGGCGTCGTGGGTCCGTTGCCGCCCGTCGCCGAGCAGCAGCTCGCGGAGGCATTGGCCGAGCGGATCCCGTGGCTCGAGCACGTGCGCTTTCTCAAGACGGGGGCGGAAGCGGTTGCCGCAGCGGTGCGACTCGCGCGCGTCGCCACCGGCCGCGAGCAGGTGTTGGGCTGCGGCTACCACGGCTGGCTCGACTGGTGCCAGGGGGCGACCGAAGGCGTGCCCGCCGGAGTGCGCGAGCTGTTCGCGGAGTTGCCCTTCAACGACGTCGTCGCGGGCCGCGAGCTGATCCGGGAGCGCGCCGCGCGCCTGGCCGCAGTCGTCGTCGAGCCGGTGATCGTGTCCGAGCCTTCCCGCGAATGGCTGCAGATGCTGCGCGCGGAGACGGAGCGGGCGGGTGCGGTGCTGATCCTCGATGAAATCAAGACGGCGTTCCGGCTCGCGATCGGTGGCGCGGTGGCGCGCTACGAGATCCGGCCGGCGCCGGATCTCGTCGTGCTGGGGAAAGCGCTCGCGAATGGATTCCCGCTCGCCGTGGTGGGCGGCCGGGCGGATCTCATGGCCGCGGCGGCCCGCACCTGGATCTCATCGACGCTGGCGACCGAAGGGGTGGCACTGGCCGCCGCGGGGGCGACCCTGGAGGTGTTCGTCCGCGACGATGTATGCGGGCATCTCCATCGCGTGGGCACGCGGTTGCTGCACGGCCTGCACGATCTGCAGCGGCGCCATGCCGGAGTGATCACGGGCGTCGCCGGCATCGCCGAGATGTGCTTTCTGCATTATGCGACGGAAGATCTGGCGCACCGCGCCGCGCTCGCGGCCGCCAAGCGCGGGCTGCTGTTCAAGCGCACGGCGTACAACTTCGTGTCGCTCGCCCATGACGACGCGACGGTCGATCGAACCGTCGCGATCCTCGACGAGGCGCTGCGGGAGATCTAGAACGCCGTGAGAATCGCTTCCGCGATCAGCGAGACGACGATGAAGATGATGATCACCACGGCCGTATAGCCCATCGCGCGATCCTTGGGGACCTTCATCACGATCGGCAACCCGACATACAGCAAGACCAGGCTGTATAGCCTGAAGATCCAGCTGACGAGGTATAACGCCGGAATCAGCATGAAAATGCCACCCAGCCACGCCGCAGTGCTGGCGTAGGCGGCAGCTTTCAGCCCCTGCACGTCGTTGCGCTGCCCGCCAAACCCCGGCGCGAGCAGGCTGATGACCCTGGAGAGCACGAAGACGCTGAGCAACGCGAGCACGTAGCCCGCGACGCCGCGCGATATCGCGGTGGTGAGCGATACCGAGCTGGTGAGCGAGGTGAACGCGATCCGCTGGCCGAAGATGAACAGGCCGATCACCGAGGCGATCGGGCCGATGGTGGCGAGCGGAATGACATACTTGCCCCAGATTTCACCGGGCTTGGTGAACTCCGCATCGATTTCTTTCCACGTAGCGCGTGGCTCGAGCAGGATGCCCTTCACGCGGCTGGTCAGCGTCTCCATCGCCATCGAGTTCTCCCCCCTCGGGACGCCCCCAAGATAAAAGGACCGTAGATTGTGGCAATGCTGATCGACGTCCATGCGCACTTTTACCATGCACGGACGCCCCGCGCGGACTGGCGGGAGCGCAATGACAGCCGTCTCGCGGCCGGGAGTAAGATAGGCATCTCGGTCCACGTTGCCTCGATCCTCGGCAGCTTTGGCTTCACGTCGCCGACCTATTTCCCATCGCCCCGCGATGTCACAGCCGGGAACGACGCGCTGCTCGCGCTGCAGCACGCGCATCCCGACCGCATCCGCGGCTACGTCTGCGTGAATCCCAACTACACCGCGCATGCGCGCGCCGAGATCGTGCGCTGCCTCGATGCCGGCATGATCGGGATCAAGCTGGCGGCGAGCCGGCGAGCGGACGATCCGCTGCTCGATCCGATCGCCGTGCTCGCGTTGCAACGCCGCGTCCCCGTGTTACAGCACATTTGGCAGCATCGCCGCGGTGATCGACCGGGCCAGGAGGCATCGGACGCAGGTGAATTGTGTACGCTCGCGCGGCGCCATCCGGATGTCGCGTTCATCCTCGCCCACATCGGCGGCGGGGGCGACTGGCTGCATTCCCTGCACGCCGTGGCCGACGTGCCCAACGTCCACGTCGATCTCTCGGGCAGCGGCGTGGACGGCGGCATGCTCGAAGCGTGCCTCGCGAGCGCCGGCGTGAATCGCCTCTTGTGGGGCAGCGACATCACGATGGACACCGCTTGGGCGAAGCTGCGCTATCTCGAGACGCTGCTATCCAGAGACGATCTGGCGTTGGTGCGCTGGAAGAACGCGGCGCGCATCTTCCCGGCCGGCGCCTTTCCAGCCGACTGATGCGCACCGACTGCAACGCGTTCCTCGGCGCCTATCCCTGGCGCAAAGTCCCCGGGACCTCACCCGACGCGCTCGTCAAAGCGCTCGATCGCACCGCGATTGACGTCGCCTGGATCACGCACTTGCCGAGCCTCTTCTGGCGCGATCCCACCGAAGGCAACGCGTGGCTGTATCACACGGCCCGCGCGGAGAAGCGGTTCAAGCCGGTCCCAACCGTGCACCCCGGATTGCCGCAATGGGAGCAGGTGCTCGCTGACGCCGCCAATGGCGGTGCGCCCGCGGTGCGCTGTGATCCACTCTACCTGGGACTCGAGCCGGCGGGCGGTGAAATGCGAGTCCTCGCCGCTGCCTGTGGCGCGGCGCGTCTCTCCTTGATGCTCGCGGTACGGCTGGAGGACGGACGGCAGCGCCATGCGCACGATCGGGTCGGCGAGCTGCCGGCCGCCGCAGTGCGGGCGCTGATTCGCAGTGATCCCGAGGTGCGGCTGCTCGTGACGCACGCCGACCGCGCGTTTGTCGAGGAGGTTCACTTCGGCTCGACACCGGAGGAGGCGCGGCGCATCTGGTGGGACATCTGCTGGATCTGGGGCCCACCCGAGGATCACCTCGCCACGTTGCTGGACACCATCGGTGTCGAGCGATTCGTCTTCGGGACGGGGCAACCGCTGCGGCTGCCGGAGACCAGCGTCGCGAAGCTCGATCTCCTGGATCTGTCGGCCGAGAAGCGCGACGCCATCGAGTCCAAGAACCTTCAAGGGCTGACGGCCTGATCGAACGTCTGGAGTGGTCGCTGATCCCCGCGGTGCCCGTTCCGTTTCGAGGCTCGCAGATCGACGTGGAGGCGCAGCGAACGTATGCGACCTGGATGGCACGCCAGGCTGTCGCCGGCGTCGCGGTGTGGGCGCACACCGGTCGCGGCCCGCACTTGTCGGCCGAGCAACGCCGGCTGGTGCTCTCGACGTGGCGCAGCGCGCTGCCCGGCAAGGTCATCGTGGCGGGGGCAAACGCAGTCGAGATGGCCCGCGATGCCAAGCGTGGGGGCGCCGATGCACTGCTGGCATTTCCGCGCCGGGCTCATGCAGTTGACTACCATCAGGAATTGGGGCGCGAGCTGCCGGTGATCGCGTTCCACTTATACGAAGCGGCCGGCGGCGTAGACTACGACAACGAGACGCTGCACGGGATTCTGTCGCTCCCCGCCGTCATCGGCATCAAAGTCGCCACGCTCGATTCCGTGATGACGTTTCAGCGCGTTGCGGCCGTCATGCGGGAACATCCGGACAAGTTGTTGATCACCGGGGAAGACCGGTTCCTCGGCTACTCGCTCATGATGGGAGCGCGCGCCGCGTTGATCGGGATGGGCGCGGCGTTGACGGAGCTGCAGGCATTGCTGCTGCGCGCGGTTGCGAGCGGAGACGACCACGCATTTCTCCGCCTTGCGGCGTTGCTGGACGCGTTCAGCCAGGCGACGTTCCGAGACCCGATGGAAGGCTACATCCGGCGCATGCTGTGGGCATTGGCGGCAGAGGGCGTGATTCCCGACGAAGCCTGCGACGACCCATGGGGTCCCGCATTGCCGGATTCCGATCGAGACATCGTTCGCCGCGCGGTGCGCGAGGCTCGCGGATGATAGAACGCCGATCTTTTCTCAAGACCAGCGCGACAGTCGCGCTCGGAGGCTTGATGCCAAAGCCCAAGCAACCGCATATCGTCGTCGTCGGGGCGGGCGCTTTTGGCGGCTGGGCCGCGCTGTTCCTGCGGCGCCAGGGCGCCCGCGTCACACTGCTCGACGCCTGGGGGCCGGGCAACTCGCGCGCCAGCTCGGGCGGCGAGACGCGCGTCATTCGCGCGACCTACGGCCCGCGCGCCGTGTACACACGCATGGCCGCGCGCGCGCTGACCCTCTGGAAAGAGCACGAGCGGCGCTGGCACCGCCAGCTGTATCACGGCATCGGCGTCCTCTGGCTCGTCGAAAGCGATGAACAATACGAGCAGAGCGCGCTTCCCATCCTGCGCGATGCCAGGATTCGCTTCGAGGAGCTGACGGGTCCCGAGGT
>Ga0066686_10000084_pt1 | contig 22344 bp, 16 predicted proteins | sample GraSoiAngelo_135_FD_65627 | JGI IMG/M metagenome (GOLD analysis project Ga0066686, IMG submission 65627) | Grasslands soil microbial communities from the Angelo Coastal Reserve, California, USA - 14_0929_05_40cm | ecosystem: Environmental > Terrestrial > Soil > Grasslands | place: USA...
GGCTCCCAGCCGCCTCCAAAAAAGCGGCCCCTCCGACTCCCAATTTCCAGACCGGAGAGGCCGCATAACCATGCGGACACTTGACGTGTCAAACGCGGACATTTTGATTTGCTTGTTACATAGCCGAGTTGACACGGAACAATTTACGGGCGAAACTGCGCGTGCATGACCATGGGTCAACCGAGCCAGCAAAGCACGGGCGCACTGCGCGCCGAGCATGAGAAGATTCTAGCGAGCGTCCGGGCCCACGCCGAGCGAGTGGAGAAACTTCACGAGCAGCCGACGCCGCAACAGATGGCCATTGCCCGTGAGCTGCTCGAGTACGTGAGGAAGCAGGTCGCACCCCATGCCCGCGCGGAAGAGTACACGCTCTACCCAGCCGCGGATTGGGCCGCGGGGGAGGGTTCCCACCTGACCGAGGTGCCCCGCTTCGAGCACCAGCTCGTGACCCGCAGCTGCGACGCGCTCGACAAGGCGATCCAGACCGGGGTTCCCGCGGGGAAGCTTATGCGCCTTTGCTACGCGATCCTCGGGATCATCGAGGCCCACTTCGCCGCGACCGAGGAAGTGCTCCTTCCTTACCTCGACAAGAAGTTCGACGGAGCCCGTTTCGAGAAGGAAGTCCTGACTCCCCTCAGGGCCGAGCGCGGGGCGAAGCGGTAGATTCGCCTCCGGGCGCCGGTTGAAACCGGCGTGATCCAGCCGCCTCTCAGTTCTTTCCCGCCAGCCACTCGTCGAAGGAATGGAAATCGTAATCACGGCCCAGGAAAGCGTGCACCAGCTTGGCCGCCGGCGCCGACCCGCCCGCCGCCAGCACGGTGTCGCGGTAACGCTGCGCGATCACGGGATTGAGCAGGTCCGATTTATCGAACTTGCTGAACATGTCCTTAGAAATAACGAGCGACCACATGTACGTGTAGTAGACCGCCGAGTACCCGTCGAGGTGGCCGAACGCGGCCTGAAAATGCGTGTCGGGCATCGGTGGGTAAGGCGTGTACTTGGGCTCGAGATCTCCCCGAATCTTGTCGGTGTTGATTTGCTGGGGAGGCCGGTCGTAGTAGTGGAGCGAAATCGCCGAGTACAGATTCTGGTAGGCGATCGAGGTAGCGCGCCCGAACCAGTCCGCGCGCCGCATCCGCTCCACCATCTCGGCCGGGATCGGCTCGCCGGTCTGGTACTGCTTGGCGAAGGTTTGGAGGACGCCCGGATTCCAGCACCACTCCTCGAGCATTTGCGAAGGCGCTTCGACGAAGTCCCATTCGGTCGCGATGCCCGAGATCGGCTCCCACCGCTGGTGTCCGCCGAAGACCGCATGAAGCAGGTGCCCGAACTCGTGGAAGAAGGTCACCACGTCACCGTGCTCCATGAGCCCCGGATCTCCCTCCTTCCCACCGGGGAAGTTGCACACGAGCGCCGCCTCGGGAATTTGGATGCCCTCGACGCCGTTTCGAATGCCGAAGTTCGCGGCATGGTTGTACTTTCCGGGCCGCGGATGGAGGTCCAGATAGAAGCGGCCGATCATGGCTCCCTTTTCCCACACCTCGTAGGCTTCGACGCTCGGGTCCCAGACGTCCGCGTTCGCGATCCGCTTGTACGTGACGCCGAACAGCTTGGACGTCGAGCTCAGAACGCCCTGCTTCACCTCCTCGAAGGGGAAGTAGGGACGCGCCTGCTGCGCGTCGAAGTTGTAATCGCGTTTCCGAATCAGCTCGCCGTAGTAGCGGCGATCCCACTGGTTCACCACCGTCGCGGCCGGCTCGTCTTCCTTCTTTCGCTTGAGATAGATTTCGTATTCTTCCTGGGCGCGCTTCAGGGTCAGGCCCCGCAGCCGCTCGATGAACGAGGCCACGTTCTTATCGTTCTCGATCATCTTGTCCCGCGTCGCGTATTCCGCCCAAGTCTTGAAGCCGAGGAGGCGGGCCAGCTCGTAGCGCTTCGCGATCATCTTGTCGAGGACCGCCATGTTGGCGGGGTAGGCTCGGTTCAAGAATTCGTGGAGCAGGCGCTGGCGCACGTCCGCTTTCTTGGCGTAGTTCATGACCGGGAAGAAATCCGGATATTCGATGCTGATCGAGATTTTTCCATCCGGGCCGGGCGGATGCGACTTGATGTAATCCTCCGGGAGACCATCCAGCTCGGCGACACCCGACAGCGTGACCGTGCGCGAGTCGTTCCGGATGTTCTTGTCGAACTCTTGTCCGATCGCGACCAGCTCCTCGCGGAGCGCCGCGATCTTCTTCCGTGTCGCCTCGTTCTTGTCGACGCCGGAAAGGCGGAAATCGCGGAGCGTCTTGGCGACACAATAGTGGGTGTTCTCGTCCGTTCCCTTGAGCTCGATCGCGGAGAGAGCGTCATAGACCGCGCGGTTGAGACCCAGGTCGTTCAGGAACTTGCTGGCGATGCGGGTTTCCTCTTCGGCCACCGTACGTACGGTCGAGTCGGGGTGGACCGACTCGATCAGGTTCGCGGCGTAGGCGGCGTTGTTCCCGTGGAGAAGCGCTTCGTTGTAGGGGACGAGCGTGTTCTCGATCGTGCGCGGACCCTTGACCGCGAGCATGCGCGTGAGCGCTTGATCCGCGATCCTCACCTCTCCGTCCGCAAGGGCCCGGAATCCGGACGAGTCGGGCCGTCCCGTCCAGAAGGGCGGTGCGACGGGAGTGGCGGACTCTGCAGCGAAGGCGGCGCCCGATGCCCCGAGCGCGACCCCGAGCAGGGATGCGGTGAGTAAAACCGCGGACCATGACGATGGGACTCGAAGTTTGGCCAAGCGCACAGACCCTCCTTGGAACACCGGTCTCGTGACAAGAAAGCGGTGAAGCGCTCTCGCGGGCGCTATGCTACCACAGCGATGACGCGGGACCGGAGCCTCCTTTACGCCGCCGCTTTCGCGCGCTCGACCGGCGTGGGGATGTCCGGCGTCTTGGTTGGACTCTACGCGGCCGAGCTAGGCCTCTCGGCTCCCGGGGTCGGCGCTACCGTGTCCGCGGGGCTCCTGGGCGTCGCGCTCGGCACGCTGGCGATCACCCTCTACGCGGAGCGCCTGGGGCGGACGCGCTGCCTGGTCGGGCTCGCCGTTCTTGCCGCCGTCGGAACCGCCGCGTTCGCCCTCGCTCCCGTGGCTTGGATGCTCGCCCCTGCCGCGGCCCTGGGCATGGTCAACGGCATGGGGCGCGATCGCGGAGCCGCCTTCTCGATCGAGCAGGCCATTCTCCCCGATCTGACCGACGAGCGCGGGAGAACGCGCGCCTTCGCTTGGTACAACGTCGTCCTGGACCTCGGGCACGCGACGGGAGCGCTCGCCGGGCTCCTGCCGAGCCTCGCGCGTCACGCCGGACTCGCCCCCCTCGCGTCCTACCGGGTCGGATTCCTCACCGTCGCGGCGCTGAGCTTGGTGGGTGCGGCCGCGTACGCCGGGCTGAGCGCCCATGCGCGGTCGCGGCGCGCAAGCGTCGTCAAGCCTCCGCCGATCGGCCCGGAGTCGAAGCGCCGAATCGCCCGGCTCGCGGGCTTGTTCGCGATGGACAGCCTCGGTGGCGGCTTTCTGACGACCGCGCTCCTCTCCTACTGGTTCTTCCGTCGATTCGGTGTGGGAGAGGAAACCCTCGCGCCCTTGTTTCTCCTCGCGCGCATAGCCAACGGGCTTTCCCATCTGGCCGCCGCGTGGCTTGCGCGCCGAATCGGTCTTCTGCGCACCATGGTCTTCACGCATCTGCCCTCGAGCCTTCTCCTCCTCACGGTTCCGATCGCGTCGAGCTTCCCCCTGGCCGCACTCCTCTTCCTGGTGCGAGAGTGCCTCGTCGAGATGGACGTGCCCACGAGGCAGTCCTACGTCGTCGCCGTCGTGGGGCCAGGAGAGCGGGCGGCCGCGGCGGGCGCGACGAACCTCGTGCGCACGGCCGGCTGGGCTGTCGCGCCCGCGTTTGCCGGAGCCGCCATGCAAGGGGTCGCGCTCTGGTCGCCGCTCGCCGCGGGCGCCGCGCTCAAGATCATCTACGACCTGCTTCTCTATCGAGGCTTCAGGAAAATCAAACCACCCGAGGAGCGCTCCGAGGCGCTCGCTCCCGCCTGAGCGGGGTCAGGTCTCACGCCGAACGTAGTAGGTGGTCGGCGTCGTCTGGAATTGGCGTTTCGTCAGGTCCGACTCGAAGAAGTACGTGCGCCCTCGGAAATCGACCCGCGGGGAGCGGGGCGTGGGCTGGAATCGCTTCTGGGTGACCGGATCCGTGAGGGGCCCCGAGTACCGGGTCGGATCGGCGAGGAAACGCCTCTTCGATTCCTTGCTCGAGAAGAAGTAGGCCTCCTGGTTCAGGAAGAGCCGAAGGCCCGAGTCGTAGGATGCTACCCGCCCCGGGTAGACCGGATCTCTCAGCGTCACCTCCATGTTCTTCAGCCACGGGGCAGGGTCTTCGCCGAAGACCGCGGGGCACGTGCGTCAGCAGAATCCTACCGGTTGTCGGTTCACGTACATGGGCCGGATGGCCGGGTTGAGCTGGCCATGGCGAACAGCGCACCGATCGTTCACCGAGAGCTGGGAGTCATACATCATCTTTTCATAGACTCCGAGCGGACGGGGGGTGGTGGGGCGTGGGGCGGGCTTTTGGGGCTGCGCGGTTGGCGGCAAAGCCGCGGGCGGAGCGGCAAGCGCGGATGCGGCAAACGCGACCAGGGCCCCAAGCACCCCGATCGCGCCGCCCGTACGCACCATCGTCCGGTATGTCCCGCTGGTGGTCGCTCTCATCCCCGCATGCTCTTCACGCGCATCGTCCCCTGAGTATGCCACGTGCCCATGGGGTACCCAAATAGGGTATTCTCTCCGCCATGAATGACCGGCCCCGTGCGCCCGAGCTGCCTGCCGGCTTCGCCTGGTTGAACACCGACCGGCCCCTCACGTTCGCAAAGGAGCTTCAGGGGCAGGTCGTGCTCCTCGATTTCTGGACCTACTGCTGTATCAACTGCATGCACGTCCTCCCCGACCTCGCGTACCTGGAGCGGAAGTATCGCGATCAGCCCTTCCTGGTCATCGGCGTTCACAGCGCCAAGTTCACCAACGAGGGCCAGCGCCAGACCGTGCGAGCCGCGGTGGGTCGCTACGAGATCGAGCACCCGGTGATCATCGATGAGAGCATGCGGATCTGGAGCGAGTATGCCGTTCGCTCGTGGCCCACGCTCGTATTGGTCGGCGCCGATCGCCGGATCATCGGCGGCGTGGCGGGCGAGGGGAACCGTGACTCGCTGGACGCCGCGATCGCGACCGCGCTCGAGGAGGCTCGGGGAAAGGGTATCTTGGCCCAGGCTCCCCTTCGTCTGGCGCGGGAGCGATCCGTACGCGCGGCTTCAGGGCTCGCGTTTCCCGGGAAGGTTCTGGCCGACGCGGCGGGAGGGCGCCTCTTCATCGCGGATTCGAACCACAACCGCATCGTGGTCGCGACGCTCCCCGATGAAGAGGGACGCTCCCGTCTCCTACGTACGATCGGGCATGGCCGCGTGGGCCGCGAGGACGGGCCGGCCGAGGGCGCGGGCTTCCATCATCCGCAGGGGCTCGCGCTATTGGGAGAGGTGCTCTATGTCGCGGATACCGAGAATCACCTGATCCGTGCGGTGGATATGTCCTCATGGACCGTCACGACCGTGGCGGGAACCGGCGCGCAGGGCTTCGACCGCTCCGGCGGCAATCTGGGAACGAAGCAGGCGCTGAATTCCCCGTGGGACCTCGCGATCGAGGGGAGCACCCTCTACATCGCGATGGCGGGCCCGCACCAGCTCTGGCGGCTCGATCTTCCGATGGGCCTCTGCCGTGCGTTCGTGGGAAGCGGCCGGGAGAACATCGTCGATGGCCCCGTGGAAGCCGCCGCGCTCGCGCAGCCCTCGGGCCTCGCGTTGCTCGGAAACTATCTCTACTTCGCGGATTCAGAAGTGAGCGCGGTCCGGAGGGTGGATCTCGCGGAAGAGAGGGTGGAGACCTTGATCGGCCGCGGCCTCTTCGATTTCGGCGATCGCGACGGCGATTTCGGCTCCGCCCGCCTGCAGCATCCGCTCGGGGTCGCGGCTTGGAGAAAGCGGGTCCTCGTCGCGGACACCTACAATCACAAGATCAAGGAAATCGACGTGGAGCAGCGAACGGTGCGGACGCTGGCGGGGGACGGGCGTCCGGGCACGGAGCGCGAGGGGCATCTCGCCCTGTTCGAGCCGGGCGGGCTCCACGCCGCCGATGACGTCCTCTACATCGCCGACACCAACAACCACCGGGTCGTGCGCCTCTCGCTCATCGATGCCGGTTGGCGCGAGGTCGTGATCGAGGGTCTTGAGGCCCCTGAGCCGGAAGATTCGACTGCGGCCGGCGCGCCCGCGTTCTTGACCACCGCGCGGCTTCGCGCCGGGGAAGCCACGGCATGGCGGGTCGCCGTGAATCTTCCCGAGGGCGCGCACGTAAGCGAGGAAGCACCCGCGAGCCTCCGCGTTGCGCGAGGCTCGGAGGTGATGCTCCAGCGCACGATCCTGGGTGCCCAGTGGCCGCTTGCGTTCGAGCTACCGGCGCAGCCTGAGGGAGCCGCCGACCTTCACATTCAAGTCTCATTCGCCTACTGCAACGAAGGGCAGGGAGTCTGCGTTCCCGCGAATCCAAGCTGGCGGGTTCCCGTGACATTTGACCGGAACGGGGAAGCCTCCGCCGAACTAGTAGCAGCGGTCTCCTGATCGGAGACCCCCGATGCCCCACTTCGTAATCGAGCTGATTAACGCGGGTCAGGTCCTCCTGATCCCCGTCCTCGTTTTTCTGAACGCGTTCTTCGTCGCCGCGGAGTTCTCGCTTGTCACCGTGCGTCGTACCCGTCTCGAGGAGCTTGCATCGAAGCGCGCTCCCGGCGTTGGCCTCGCCATGCTTGCGATCGACCGACTCGACCACATGCTCGCGGCGACCCAGCTCGGAATCACCATGGCGAGCCTTGCTCTGGGCTGGATCGGGGAGCCCGGCCTCGCGCACTTCATCGAGCCCTGGTTCGGATTCCTTCCGGCCGCGTGGGGACCCTACGCCTCGCACACGGTCGCGACGATCGTCGCCTTCGGCGGCATCACCTTCATCCACATCGTCGCGGGTGAGCTTGCGCCGCGAACGGTCGCGATCCGCATCCCCGACGCCGTGGTTCGGACCCTCGCCGGCCCCATGCTCGCGTTCGAGCGGGCCGGCCGGCCGTTCATCCGGCTCACGAACTGGGCCGGGATGACCCTGGTCCGGCTCTTGGGCTTCGCGCCCGCCTCGCACGCCCAGCACGTGCACTCCGTCGAGGAGCTCCAACTTCTGGTGGAGGACGTCTCGGAGGCGGGACGCATGAGCGCCGAGCACGCGGAGCTTTTGAAGAACGCGTTCCGGCTCCCCGCGAAGAAGGTGGGGGAGGCCATGGTGCCCCTGAGGGACGCGGCGATCCTCGACGTGCGCTCGACGCCGGAGCAAATCCTGCACGCGGTGCAGGAGAGCGTGCACACGCGGTTTCCTGTCTGCGACGGCGAGCGCACGCGGATCGTCGGCATCGTGAACGCGAAGGATCTCTTCTACATCTATTCCACCGCCGGGCTGATCCACATCGCCGACGCGATGTACCCGGCCACGTGGGCGCCCGCGGATCGCTCGATCGCGGATCAGCTCAAGGAGTTTCGAAAGATTCGCCGTCAGATGGCCATTGTGGTGGATCTTACGGGGCAGCCGGTTGGGCTCATCACGCTCGAGGACATCATCGAGGAGCTGGTCGGCGACATCGAGGACGAGCACGACGTGCGCGGCGTGCGCGAGGCCGTGGAGGCGGCGGCCGCGGTGCGGTCGCCGACGCGCGACGAGAGACCGAAGTGGGCATGGGGACAAAGGCGCGATCGATAGGGGAGTCAGCCCGGGTGGCGGAATGGCAGACGCAGGGGACTTAAAATCCCCTGGGGTGTAAACCCCATGCAGGTTCGAGCCCTGCCCCGGGCATTCCGAGCTACAGTGAATTCTTGAGAACGATCACATGGGCCCCGAGTGGTTGCCGCACACGTTCCTGTTCTTGGCCGGTGTCTTCGCCGGTGGCCTCGCGCTGCACGCCCTCGTCAATCGAGAGTACCGTCAAGCGCTGCGGGTAGGAGTCGCGAGCCTGGCCCTCGTCGCGACGGCCTTCGTGCTCACCCAGACAAAGCTTACCCGCATGCAGGGACCGCTCGCGAAGCCGATACAGCTGAGCTTGCTGGTCCCGGCTACCACGACCCTGAATGAGTCGGAGCGCGCCGCGGGGGACAGCATGTCGCTCCTGCTGGGCGACAACCTGAGATTGCTGGTCGCCCCGTCCAAGCACTATGTCTTCTCCTTCAACCGGCGAAGATTTCTGACCCTCGACGTTCAACGCGGAGGGATGGCCGTCAGCTGTCACCTCGGGGATGAGCAGAATCGAGTGATCGCAAACATCGTGAGGAACAACTTCCGGTCACTCCCCGGCCGGTCCGATTATGACGCGGAGTCCGATCGTCACACGCTGCTGGTGCGCAGGTCGAGCGGCGACGAAGCCTTGCGCATCCGCTACGCAAGCCCGGCGACGATTCGCATCACGGGACGCTTCCATCTCGGGAAGCTAGCCGAGCCGATCACGATCTCGTCGGCGGACGGAATCCACTGGCCCGGTGGCGGTTTGGCGTCTGCAATGACCGTCAGCTTGACCCAGTATGGGCAGGGGACCGTGGATTTCGAGCCGTCGGGGCTGATTCAGATTATTCCGTAGTTCTCGCCTAGAGACATCGCGCTGGCGCCTCCCTGGCGTCACCCCACGCCCCATTTCCCTTGACAATGCCGCGCCAGGAGCGGAATCTCCGTCCGTTCCTGCGGCCCATCGCGCACCGACTCGCAATCGTTCCATTTCCTCGGATACCTCGTTATCTCGCTCGGGAAGGATCGCCGGTGGCCATCCCTCCGGCTCGACCCTTCAGGAAACGAAGCACATTTCACGGGGGGCCTTCCAATGTGCGCTCGAATTCCGGTCGTTTTCGCTCTTCTTTCTCTCCTCCTCGTCGCCGGGGCCACGAAGTCGGACGCAGCATCGTCGGCCGCGGATCGTGCGCAGGGAGGCACGCTCGCGCAGGCCCCCTCCGAGCGCGCCGAAGCCATGAGCGGTGTCGCTCCGGTCATGGTCCAGCCCGCGCCGATGTCTCTCCCGGGTGGTACGACCGCGGACCAGGTTCTCCACGCAACGGACGGCGACGGGGACCCGATCACGTTTTCGAAGTCGTTCGGCCCGGCGTACATGACCGTAACCACGGTCAGTCCCGGCACCGGCTCCGCGACCGGGAATGTGCACTTGGCACCCTCGCTTGCCGACCAGGGGGTCGTAAACGGCGGGATCGTGGCGAGTGACGGGACCTTCGTCACCGCCGCAACGCTGGAGATCACCGTAACCGGCCCCGACAGACCCCCGGTCCTGGCGCAACCGCTTCCGATGAGCGGGCGGGCGGGCCAGACCATCGACCAGGTGGTTTCGGCGAGTGACCCCGACGCAGATCCCCTGACCTTTACCAAGGCATCCGGCCCCGCGTTCATGTCGGTCCAGACGCTCTCAGCAACGGAGGGTCTCGTTCGTCTATCCACCACGGCGTCGGATTCTGGCGCGACCACGGGCACGGTGAGGGTGAGCGACGGGCAGCTGACGGATCAGAAATCCTTCTCGATCACAATCCGGGTCAACACACCTCCATCGATCGACTACATCCCCACGCTCTTCGTGACGGCGGGGTCAACGTTCGACTTCTCCTTATACTCGACAGACGCCGAAGGAGATTCGGTCGTCTTTTCGAAAGCTTTCGGCCCCAACTTCATGACCGTCTCGACGCCGAGCTCGGGGCCGGGTTTCGCGTACGGGAACATCAACCTGGCCCCCGGGCTCTCACAGGTCGGCAGCTACAACGCCGCGGTCGCCGTCAGCGACGGAGCGCTCGGCGCGCAGAGCTTCTTCGGCATCATCGTGAACCCTGTGAACAGCCCACCGGTCTTGAGCCAGCCGGCCGACATGACGGTCACGCTCGGCGAAGTGGCGGAGCAGATGATTACCGCGACCGACCCCAACGGCGACTTCATCAGCTTTTCGAAGGTGTCGGGACCGGCGTACGTTGACGTCTTTGGCTACGGCTACGGACAGGCGACCGGGACCATTCGAGCCACCCCGGGGACGGGCGACGCGGGGGTCGCCACCGTCAGGATCCAGGCGGCGGATTACCAGCTGGCCGACACCAAGTCGTTCACGATAACCGCCGTCGGCGGGAACTTCCCACCCCCCTGCGGGGCGGAGGCTTTCACCCCCCTCACGACCAGTTTCGGATTTGGCACCATCGAGGTCCAGACGGCGGACCTGAACGGGGATGCCGTGCTCGACCTGGTCGTCGAGCTGCCGGGGAGCGGTCGGCTCATTGTGGCGCTGGGCGTAGGGGATGGCACGTTTGGAGAACCCACCGACCTGCAGGCGGAGAACAATCCCGTTTCGGGAGTGGTCGCGGACTTCAACGGGGACGGAAAACTGGACATCGCTACCCCGAATTACAATTCGAATAACGTGTCTGTCTACCTCGGAGACGGCGCAGGAGGCTTCGGTCCGAAGCATAATTTCACTGTGGGTTTCTCTCCCCGATCCATCGTCGCTGCGGACGTGAACCGCGACGGCAAGATGGATCTCATGACCGCGAATCAATCATCCGCCAGCGTCTCCCTCCTCCGCGGTGTCGGGAATGGAACCTTCCTAACTGCGATCTCGATTCCGGCGAAGACGCCGTGGCATCTCGCGGCGCCCGATTTGAACGGCGACGGAGCGCCTGACCTGGTCGTGGTCAACCCGGGGTACTCGGACATTTCGGTCTATCTCAACAACGGTTCGGGAACTTACGGGTCGAGAACGGACTATCCCGTGGGCAACAGTCCGCTGGCTGTCGCCGCTGCGGACCTGAACGAGGATGGCAAGGTCGACCTCGCCGTGACGAGCTCGGGCTCGAACTTTGTTTCGGTGTTTCTCGGAGTCGGCAACGGCACGCTGAGCCCGAAGCGGAATTTCCCGACCCACTTCTCGCCCCGCCTGATCGCGATCCTGGATATCAACGGCGACCACCATCTTGATCTCGGAATCACGAATCTGGACTCCGACGACACCTCGATTCTGCTGGGAGACGGTTCCGGGGCGTTCGGTCCGCACACGGACGTGCCGACGGGGGGCGGGCCCTACGGGATCGCCTTCGGAGATTTTGACGACGATCTTCGGAACGACCTAGCGGTCGCGAATTACTTCGAAGGCAGCGTCACGATCCTCCTGAACGGTTGCGCCCCGCGGCCGGACCATCCTCCTGTCGTGAAAGCACCGAAGACGGTCTCGGGGCCGGAGGGCTCCGAAATCACGTTCAGCATCAGTGCGAGCGACCCGGACGGACCGGCCATCTCTAGCTTGACCCCTGACTTCTCGGGGCTTCCGGTCGGACACAACGCCACCTTCACGCCCGGACCCGCCAATACGACGGGCGTGTTCCGTTGGACGCCCGGGTACCAGCACTCGCGCCCCACGCCCTACCAGGTGACGTTCACGGCGACGAACGTGCTGTCGGGCTCGGCGTCGACCAAGATCACGGTCACCGATATCAACAGAGCCCCGACCGCCAACGCGGGTGGACCATACACGGCCTTCGCGGGCTCCCCGCTTTCACTGGACGGCACGGGATCCTCCGATCCGGATGGCGACCCGCTGTCCTTCCTCTGGGTGTTCGGGGATGGCGCGACGGGAACCGGGGCCACTCCGGTCCACACCTACGCGTCGGTCGGCCTCTACGGCGTGGCGGTGACCGCGTCGGATGGGCTGGCGTCCTCCCTCGCCACCACCACGGCCAACATTGTCGGAGTGTTCCAGGCCCGCGCGTTCACCGCGAGCGGAAACCGCAGCATCCGGTTGGGCTCGGGCAAGCCGCAGTGGTGCGGGAACCTCGAGCCGATCGGAAGGTCGTTCAGCCTCGCGACCGTGGACTTCACATCCCTCGTGATGAAGTCTCTCAATACGGGCTCCGTCGGGGAGATCCATGCGATCGTGGACAGGTCCGTGGTCATCGGCGACCAAGACGCGAACGGGGTGAATGAGATCACGGCCTGCTTCCGGAAGGATGACCTGCGCCTTCTCTTCAGCAACCTCCACGGAAACACGCCGGTCACCGTCACGTTCGAAGGGCGGCTCTTCACAGGCGGGATCTTCCGAGCGCAAATGGACGTCCTGATCATGGCGGGAGGCGGGAAGCTCGCCGCTCTGGTCTCCCCGAATCCGCTGAACCCCGAGGCGATCCTTACGTTCCGGACGACCGAGCCCGGGCCCGTGCGGGTTCGACTCTTCGATTTGAACGGTCGCATGATCCGGTCTCTCCTGGATGAATCCAATGCGCCCGCGGGTTACCACGACGTGCGGATCGACGGGCGCGACGAACATGGTGGGCGGCTGGCTTCCGGGCTCTACTTCTTCCGGATCGACGCTCGTGAGGGAGAGGTTGTCGGAAAGGTTTCGGTCCTCAAATGAAACGGATTCGTGCCGGCACGGCCGCGCTCCTCGTGCTCGTCATCTCGACGGCCGTCCCGGGAACTGCGTCCAACGCGCGGTCGACCTCGACCTCATCCGGCCGGCCACCGCAACGCGCGCCGGCCATCATCGATAACACGACCCGGATGGACAGGAACAATCTCGACATGGTCGTGACGAATCACGGGTCCTTCGCGTACGACCTGATTACATCAAACGCGGGCCTCGTATATCCGAAAGGTACGACCAACACCGTCGTCTTCGCGGCGGGCCCCTGGTTGGGGGCCACGGTGGGAGGGAACGTCCGCGTCGCGGTTGGAGCGTACTCTCAGGAGTTCGTACCGGGGCCCATGCGGAACGGCACCTTCCTCCCCGACCAGCCGCGCTTCCGGAACTTCAAGATCTTGCGTGGAGACACGGCGAGCTTCGATTACCTGAATTGGCCCGTGGAAGATGGAGCACCCGTGGACGGTGCCGGGAAGCCGGCGCTTCTCGGTGACGCCATGACCTGGTGCGTCTACAACGACGCGGATCCGGCCAACCATACGGACATCTCGGGCGGGACGGTACCATTGGGAATCGAGGTCCAGCAGTCCACGTTCGCGTTCGCCAGGGCGGGGGCTCTGGGGAACGTGATCTTCGTCAAGCTCAAGTACATCAACCGAGGCTTCAACCGCCTCGACGATACCTACCTGACGCTGTGGAGCGACCCGGATCTCGGCGGGTTTACGGACGATCTGGTCGGCTGCGACACGCTCCGGAACCTCGGCTATTGCTACAACGCGACCAACGCGGATCAGCAGTACGGCTCAGATCCGCCCGCCGTGGGGTTCGACCTCCTCCGAGGGCCCATCGTTCAGCGTTTTCCGGGGGTCTACGACACGCTGGGCATGACCTCGTTCAGCAAGTTCATCAACGGGACCGATCCGACAACAGCGATCGAGAGCTACAACTACATGCGGGGACTGAACCGGGACGGCTCCCCGGTACATGTGAACGACGACACGCTCGATGCCGTCACCACCTTTCAGGTGAGCGGAGATCCCGTCGCCGGTACGGGCTGGCTGGACACGAATTCGGCCGACCGTAGGTTCATGATCTCTTCGGGTCCCTTCACCATGTTCCCGGGGGACTCCCAGGAAGTCGTGCTTGCGATCATCGTGGGGCAGGGGACGGACCGCTTGACCTCCATCACGGACCTCAAGAGCCGGGACAACTTTGTGCAGTCCGCGTTCGATGCGGGCCTCCTGCGCTCCGGGCCGGAGATCCAGGCCCCTTCATCTGTTTCGGTTGACGAAGGGCAACCGCTCGCGTTTCAGGTCACGGGGACCTCCACGGGCGGCGGGACCGTGGCGCTCACCGCGTCGAACCTTCCTTTGGGTGCCACCTTCGTCGACGCGGGGGACGGCTCAGGGGCATTTCAATGGACCCCGGGATTCGACCAAGCCGGCGTGTACCCGGTCAGGTTCACGGCGACCGATTTGAGCGGGTCGTCGAGCGCCATGACCGTGATCACGGTCCGGAACGTCAACCGAAGACCCGTCGCGAACCCGGGCGGCCCGTATTCGGGCTTCGTGGGCGCGCCGATCCGGATGGATGGCGGAGCTTCCTCCGACCCCGACGGAGATCTGCTCAGCTTTTCTTGGTTCTTTGGGGACGGTGGGGCTGGAGTCGGTCCGACTCCGGAGCACACCTACGAACAGAAGGGCGTCTACGGGGTCGCGCTCACGGTATCGGATGGCGTCGTGAGCGACGTCGGCACAACCTCCGCCGCGATCGTCGAGATCTTCTCCGCGCGGGCGTTCACGGCCGGCGGGAATAGCACGATCCACCTCTCGGCGGGAAAACCGAAGTGGTGCGTCCAGATCGAGCCCATCGGTCGCTCCTACGAAAACTCGATGGTCGACCCGGCTGAAATCGTCATGAAGTCCTCCGGGACGGGCTCCGTCAATCAAATCCGAGCCCTGGTCGACCGGACGTTGATCGGCACGGATCGGGACGGAAACGGGATCGAGGAGATCACGGCCTGCTTTTCCAAGGATGATCTGAGGCTCCTCTTCAGCGACTTGAGAGGTAGAACCAGTGTACCGGTCGAGGTCGAGGGACGCGTTGTCACCGGAGGTTTCTTCCGCGCTCAGCTCGACATCGGCGTCCTCGCGGCCGGAAGCGCGCTAGCCGTCTCGGTATCGCCAAACCCACTGAATCCGTCGGCGACCCTGAGCTTCGTCGCGCTCGAGGCAGGTCCGGTGCGGGTCTCCCTGTACGACGTCTCGGGGCGCCACGTGCGCACGCTCCTTGAGTTGCCCGCGGCACTCGCCGGTTATCACAGCGTGGACATCGACGGACGAGACCAGGATGGTCGCGACCTGGGTTCGGGAATCTATTTCTATCGCATCGAGATGCGGGCGGGCGTCGCGACCGGGCGGTTAACGATCCTTCGTTAACGGCTCGCCGGCACCCCGGCAACGCCTCATTTTTGGTATCGGACAGTGAAGGGCCGAGCCTCATGTGCCGATACTCTCCGTATGAACCGCCGCCTTCTTATCCTTGCCATTTTGGCAGCCGGCCTCGCGGGTGCGGTGCCGCCGGCGATCCGTGTGCCCACGCCTCAGGCTGAGGAAGACCCCGCGGATGGGGACGCCACCGAGCTCACCTTCTTTGATGGGAGCGATTGGCTCCCTCTCGGCATGCACGGTGTCTCCCTCGAGGGTGCGGGCGCGACGCCTGGCGGAACCGCCACCATGAACCTCAAGGCGAACCTGGGCGGCCCGAAGACCTACGCGGTCCTCGCGGGGACGACAAGCGACGTCGTCCTCTCGGCCCCCCGGCCGCGGTTCCGCATTGCCTCCAATAAGGCTGGGGCGCTTCGGGTTCAGCTGGCTCAGTTCGAGGTGAAAAGCGAGAGCCGCCGCACAACGATCGAGCGCGGCAAGGGCGCCACAATCTACACGAAGGGAATCAGCCTCGACGCGACACGGGTGGCCGACGGCCTCTGGGAGCTCAAGCCTAACAAGTCGCTTCAGCCGGGGGAGTACGGGCTTGCCGTCGAGGGCACGGAGGCGGTCGCCGACTTCACGATCGTCGAGAGCGGATACTAGGCGCGTCGTCGCGCCGCACGGCACCACCCCTCTTTTCAGTCCCGGAGTTGGACCCCCCGATCTACAATTGAAGGGATGGGCCGCCTCACCGAGCGCCTCCATGCGACCGCGATCCTCGCGCTGCTTTTCCTGCTGGGCGCCACGCGCGCCCACGCGTCGCCTCCCGGCTACTTCGTTGATTCCACCCAGGCGAACGCGGAACGTCCCATCGACCGGGTCGAGGCAGAAGGCGACTTCACCCTTTCCATTCACCGTCGCTATGAGGATCCGGTGGGCGCCCGCCTCCTCGCGATCGCGGAAGCGACATATCCTCCGAGAGACAGCCTCGTGGTGATCGCGATCAAGAGGGGATTCGAAGTCGGATCCGACTCGGCGCGCACCCCGCTCTGGTGGTGCGACGGGCTCGGCGTGTCGCGGGTGCCCTACGCGATCACGGCAGGGGCGCTCGAGCACTACATGAAGCTAACCGAGAGCTTTCGCTCGCACAATTTCCGCGGGGCCTGGACGCGCAACCTCTTCTGGACCGACCTGAGCTATCGGGCCTCAATCGCCCCCCGAGACGAGTACCCCTTTCAGGGTGGATCGGTCGCGAACGTGTACGTGGCGGAGATGAATCTTTCCTGGGGCTACGACGACGGCACGTTCGTCCCGGTGTCCGTCGCGCATCGGATCGTGGTGCTCGCGCGCGACGGGACGGTTCTCGACGTCGAGGGGGACGGCGAAACCAACGAACACGTGTACTGCTCCTCCCACCGCGGTCCCTTTCGGGTGGAACGAGTGATGCGCTGAGCGGTCCCGTTCCCCGTCAGTCCTTCCCAGCCAACCACGCGTCGAACTGCCGGAAATCGTAATCGCGACCGAGAAAGTCGTGGACCATGTCCTTGGCGGCTCGGGAGCCTCCGGGCGCGAGCACGATGTCTCGGTAGCGCTTCGCGGCGATGGGGCTCAGGAGGTCCTTCTTGTCGAACGCGCTGAACATGTCCTTCGAGATCACGAGCGACCACATGTACGTGTAGTAAATTGCCGAGTAGCCGTCGAGATGCCCAAACGAAGTCTGCATATGCGAGTCGGGCATGGGCGGGACCGGCGTGTAGCGAGGCTCGAGAGCCGCCACGACGCTGTCGGTGACGACCTGGTCCGGGGGCCGGTTATATATATTGAGAGAGACGGCCGAGTAGAAAGCTTGGGTTGCCGTGGTGAGCGCCCGCCCGAACGCATCCGCGCGGCGCATCTTCCGGACGAGGTCCACGGGGATGGGCTGACCGGTCTTGTAGTGCTTCGCGAACGTCCGTAATACTTTGGGATCCCAAATCCACTCCTCGAGCATCTGCGATGGCGCTTCGACGAAGTCGCGCTCGGTCGCTGTGCCCGCTACCGGCTCCCAACGGCCCTGTCCTCCAAAGATGCCGTGCAGCAGGTGCCCGAACTCATGGAAGAAGGTCTGCACCTCCGAGTGCTCCATGAGCCCCGGGTCGCCGGGCTTACCACCAGGGAAATTGCAGATCAGCGCGAGCTCGGGGAGCTGGAGCCCTCTTGCGCCCTGGCGGATCCCGAATTTCGCCGCATGGTTGAATTTGCCGGGGCGCGGGTGAAGGTCGAAGTAGAAACGCCCGAGAAGCTTCTGGCCTTCCCACACCTCGTACGCTTCCACCGACGCGTCCCACACAGATGTGTTCCGGATGCGCTTGTAGGTGACGCCGAACATCTTCGAAGTAGCTCCCAGGACTCCCTGCTTGACGCTCTCGAAGGGGAAGTAGGGGCGCACTTCCTGGGGGTCGAAATCGAAATCGCGCTTCCGGATGAGCCGGCTGTAGTAGGAGACCTCCCATCGGTTGACCTGGGTGGCGGTAGGGTCGTCCTCTTGTTTCCGCTTCAGATAGACCGCGTACTCTTCCTGCGCCCGCTTGAACGTCGTGTCGTTGAGCCGCGCGATGAAATCGGCCGCGTTCTTCGCGGTGCCGATCATCTTGTCCTCGGTGATGTAGTCGGCCCAGGTGTCGTACCCCAGGATCCGCGCGACCCGGTAGCGCTTCGCGAGCAGGGAATCGAGCACGGCGATGTTCGCGGGGTAGCCCCGGTTCAGCGCCTCGTGCATGAGATTGCGCCTCACGTCGCCGCGCTTGGCGTACCGGACCACCGGGATGTAGTCCGGGGTCTCGATGCTGACCGCGACCTTTCCGTCAGGTCCCGGCGGGTGCGCCTTGATGAAGTCCTCGGGAAGGCCTTCCAGGTCGGCGGCGCTCGCCAGCTGAATCGTGCGCGAATCGGTGCGGATATTCCGGTCGAAATCCTGGCCCGTCTTCACGAGCTCTTCGTAGAGCGCCGCGATCTGCTTCCGCGTTGGCTCGTCCTTGTCGACGCCCGCGCGGCGGAAATCCCGCAGCGTGCGCATCATGAAATACTGGGTGCCCGGGTCCGCCTTCGAGACGTCCACGCTCGACAACGCGTCGTAGACAGGACGGTTCAGGCTCAGGTCGTCCAGGAACTTGTTCGCGGTCTGGGAAATCCCTTCCGCGGAGGCCCTGTAGGTCGAATCGGGATGGGCCGACTCCAGGACGTGGGCTTGGTAGGCGACGTTTTCGGCGTGCGCCATCGCCTCGTTGTAGACCGTGAGCGTGTTCTCGATGGTGTGGGTCCCCTGGACCGCCAGCATCCGGTCGATTGTGTCCTGTGCCTTCTTGAGCTCGGCTTCGGAGGACGCGCGGAACCGGGCCGCGTCCGGCCTCCCCGAAAAGAAGGGGGGCGGAACCGGCCGCTTGGCGCCGCGCGGGACCGCGGGCTTCGCAGCCGCGCCGCTCGCCGCTTTGGCGGTAAGGGAGCCATGCGACGGCGCCGGGCCCAGGAGCAGCGCGGCGAGTATGAAGCTCATGAAAACAGGCGGCCGGCCGGCTACAATCCTGACGGACACGAATCCTCCCTTCAATTCAGCGGCTTCTGGAATTTGTGCTGCGACTTGACGACGGTGTAGCCGAGGTCCTGGTAGAAACGGTGCGCCTCGGTGCGGATCGTGTTCGACCGGAGCGTCAGCCGCGCATAGCCCTGCTCGCGCGCCCAAGCTTCCGCGGCGGCCATGAGCGACCTTCCAATCCCCACGCCGCGGGCGCGTGAATCCACGATCAATCCACCCACTTCGGCCTGTCCCTCGGACTCCAAGAGGTGATGCCCGAAGACGTGGACCCAACCCCATACGCGGCCGTCGGTGTCCGCGGCGACGAATACCCGCGAATCGTCATTCCCCTCGATTCCACGGAATCGCGCCTCGATTTGGGCACGGGTGGAGGGATACCCAAGCTCGCCGGCCAATGCGGCAACCTGCTCGGAATCTCCGAGCGTCATCGCGCGGACCGTCGTTGTTATACTGCCGCTCATGAACCGCGCTCCATTACGGTATTCGATCGCGCTCGTCGCCGTGCTCGTTCTCGCGGGGGCGTGCTCGCAAGACACGAGCCGGCTTACGCCCGAACAGGAGGCACGGTTCCAGAAGGAAGGCGTGCTGCGCCGTGCCGATAATATCGTCTTTCACTACACGACGCGGGTGCTCATCCACGGGGGGAGCGGCCGTTCGACCGAGATCTGGTCCTTCGAGCCGCCCACGGACGCGGAACATCCGCTCGGTAATCCGGCGATCTCGGGACTAGATGAACACTCCTGCCTGTGAGGTCACTTCGTGGACGGCGGGGCCAACATGTCGAGTCGGCTCAGCAGCCAGCTCCAGTGGGTGAGCGCGAAATATCCGGTAATGCCCGCGACGCAAATCACGAAGAACGCGGTCCAGAGCACGCGCTGCCGGACGCGAGCGGCCAGGTCCAGCTCGTAGAAGCGCCACAAGAGCTCCGCCTTCTCTTCGGGGCTTAGGATCCGACGATGCAGGAGCTTTTGCACAACGCGGGGGAGGCGCTTGAGGTCGCCACCGTACTTGCCCTTCCATAGCGGCAGGGGCAGGTCGGCCCGGGTAGGGTCGATCTCGATTCCCTTTTCGTGTTTGTCCATCCTGTCGTGGAAGGGTAGGAGCGCGAGCGGGGTCTCGCAAGCAGGAAACGGGGCATGACCGGGCGGCCAGGCGGTTGACGGAGGCCGCCCGCCCAGCCCACAATGTCCCTTCCGTAAACCTTAAGCCCCTCTGATCTATCCAAGCGTGGGTAAAGCCAGTCCGGTCGAGGAGAGGGAACTCATGCCTTTTGGTTCGTTCATCCTGGGACCTGGGAGTCGGGTGCTCCGTCGTGCCCTCCGCGCGGGCCTGGGCGCCGCGATATCTCTTGTAGCGGCCGGCTCGGCCGATGCCTCGTTCAAATCCTTCCTTCCTGGCGGGGACGGGGCTGCCTTCCCGAGCAGCGCCGACGGCAGGACCACAGCGACCCCTTCCGTCAACGCCTACCATCTTGCGGACGGAGACCACATCAAGCTGGACGGACATCTCGATGATCCGGCGTGGGATAGAGCTGAGGCTGCAAGCGGTTTCAAGGTCTGGGAACCGGATCGCGGAACGATTCCCAGCGAGGAGACTGTCTTCAAGGTTGTGTACGACGAAAGCGCGATCTACTTCGGCGTCGCCTGTCACGAGAAGGATCCGTCCAAGGTGACGGCACGGCTTTCGCGGCGGGATCGGTTCAGCAACTCGGACATCGTGAGCGTCTATATCGATCCCTACCTCGACCACACGACCGGGTACAACTTCAAGGTGAACCCGCTGGGCGTTCTTCTCGACGGCTACATGTACAACGACGGCGACCGCGACGACAATTGGGACGCGGTCTGGGACGCCCAGACCTACCGCGACCAGGACGGGTGGTACGTGGAAATGCGCATCCCGTTCTCCGCGATCCGCTATCGCACGGCGGAATCGATGACGTGGGGTCTCGAAGTCTACCGCTACATGCACGGCCGGGGCGAGGACACCGCCTGGGTCACCTGGGACCGAGCCGCGAAGGGGTTCGTCAGCCGGTGGGGGCAGCTCACCGGGATCCAGGGAGTGCCGGCGCCGCGCCAGCTCGAGATCGTGCCCTATGTGGTCGGAAGGGCCACCGATCCTTCACAAGTGGGAAACGAGAAGCTGGACAAGTTCGAAAACATGGGGGCCGACCTCAAGTACGGCGTCACGGCCGACCTCGCCTTGAACGCGACGGTCCAGCCCGACTTCGGCCAGGTGGAAGCGGATCCTGCCGTGCTCAATCTTTCCCCCTTCGAGACCTTCTACGAGGAGAAGCGTCCCTTCTTCATCGAAGGAAGCCGTCTCTTCCAGCATCCCGATTTCAACCTGTTCTACTCGCGCAGGATCGGCACCGGGGATCCCAACTCGCGCATCCGTTACGCTGGGAAGCTGACCGGAAAGGCGGCGGGGAACGTGACGATCGCGACGCTCGTCGCCTCGAGCGACGTCACCGGACGCGGGCAGGCGCACAATCTCCTGAAGAATGGAGGCCGGCTCTCCCGGTACTTCGTGACCCGTTTGGGGAAGGAATTCAACGGCGGGCGTCAACGGTTCAACATCATGCAAACCGCCGTCGTCAACACCGCGAACATCGATAGCTTCGGGGAGTTCGCCTCCCGTGAGGCGTACACAAGCGGCGTCGACTTCGATCTCTTCTCGAAGGACCGTACCTACAACATCCAGGGATCGGTCGTCGGGTCGGTCATCGACCCCGAGAGCTCCGCCGGGGATCCCACCGTCGACGGGGCCAAGCGCTACGGGACCGGCGGGTCACTCGACATCCGCAAGGTCGGGGGCAAGTGGCGCACGGGCTGGAACGGCCGCTGGGAATCGGACAAGCTCGACATCAACGACGTCGGCTTCCTCGAGTCCCCGGACGAGATCGGGATGAGCGGGTTCGTGACGCATATCTACAACCCGGAGGGCAAGAGCAAGACCTGGAACCAGGGGAACTACAACCTCAACTTCTGGAAAAACTTCCTCTACGCGGGACGCAAGGGATACGACGTAAACACGGGGCAGGAGGTCTGGTCCTATGGCCCCGGGCACAAGCAGTGGATGGGCGCCGAAGTGAATAGCTGGATGCAGCTCCGCGACTACCGCGAATGGTGGTGGGGGACGAACTACCAGACCGAGGGGACGCGCCGGTACGAGACGCGCGGCGGGCCGCTCATGCGCGAGCCCGCGACGTACGGCGGCTGGATGGGCGTCAAGACCGACACCAGAAAGAGCCTGGTCGTGAGCATCGAGGGGAACCATTTCCGCGACACGTCGCTCAGTCACGACACGAACGCGGACCTCGCGGTGCAGTGGAATCAAAGCAGCGCGATCAATCACAACCTGGAAATCGAGTTCCACAACCGTAAGGACGACACGCAGTACCTCGCGACGGTGGATGTGGCGTCGCATCCCGGGGCCCAAGGGATCGGCGGCCTGAGCTACCTTTTCGGGCGGATCCACCAGCAGACGGCGACGGTTACCCTGCGCACCAACCTGCTCTTCAGCAGGGACAAGTCGCTCGAGATCTACGCGCAACCGTTCATCACCGTCGGTGACTACGCTGAGGTCCGCGAGCTGATCCGGCCGGATACCTACGAATTCATCCATTTCATGGACCCCGCGGTGAATCCACACGACTTCGATTTCAGGTTCACGGCGGTGAACTGGAACGTGGTCTATCGATGGGAGTATCGGCCCGGGAGCACGATCTACCTCGTCTGGACCCAGGGCCGCGAACAGTTCGACCGGCGGGATTTCCACCCGGGCTCCCCGGGAAGCTTCA
>Ga0066686_10000090_pt1 | contig 21841 bp, 17 predicted proteins | sample GraSoiAngelo_135_FD_65627 | JGI IMG/M metagenome (GOLD analysis project Ga0066686, IMG submission 65627) | Grasslands soil microbial communities from the Angelo Coastal Reserve, California, USA - 14_0929_05_40cm | ecosystem: Environmental > Terrestrial > Soil > Grasslands | place: USA...
TACCCGCCCACAGCATGCCATCCGGGCCGAACTGGAGCTGGCCACCGTTGTGATTGTTGTTCACCGGATGCGGAACCTTGAGCACCGTGTCGGCGGTGGCGCGGTCGGCGCTGTCGGGATCGCTCGACACGTTGAAGCGCACGATGCGGATGTCGCCATTGAGATTCGTGTAATAGACGTAGAAGCGGCCGTTGGTCGCGTACTGCGGATGAAACGCGACACTCAACAGTCCCCGCTCACCACCGGACAACACCCGATTGGTGATGTCGAGGAAGGGCCGGGCCCGGGTCGTGTCGTGATGCAGCACGCGGATCGTACCGGCCTGTTCGACGACGAAGAGCCGCGCCGAGTCGCCGGGCGGCGCCGTGACGTACACGGGGTTGTTGAACGTGCCGACGCGGAACAGGCTCGGCACGCCCGCGGGAGGCTTCGGTTGGTCCAGGAAGCCGTGGCACGCGCTCATCGCCATGAGTAACGGCAGAATGGTACGCATTCGGTCCGACCCGCTGATACTCCGAACTCCGGGGCCATGATCCAAGGCGTTCACCCGAGCACCACCTCCACGCCTTCCTGACGCAGCCGGCCGAGGAGCCGAGCCTCGATGCGCGCGCGCAGCGTGACGACGCCATTCGTCTGCTCCTGGTGCAAGATTTCGGCGTCGCGATGGAGCGCCGCCAATAGCCTTCCGTCTCCGACCGGCACCCTGATCTCCGCAATCGGCCTCAGAGCCTGAGCGGAGGTACGGAGTGCGTTGCGGAGGTCGTCGACCCCCAATGGCGGATGGCGGATTGCGGATTGCGGATTTGCCGATGTGAGTATCGAATGCGGATACCTCTCTCGGACCATCGCGAGAAATGCAACGGGGTCAGGTAGCAAGTCAGCTTTATTGAACACGAAGATCACACGCTTGCGCTCGGGATTCTTCTTGCCAATCCGCAATCCGAAATCCGCAATCCGCAATTCGTTCTCTACGACCTCCACGTGCTCCTCCCAGTTCGCTTCGCTGGCATCGATCACGTGCAAAATGAGATCGGCCTCCTGCGCTTCTTCGATCGTTGCCCGGAACGAGGCGACCAGGTGATGCGGCAGCTTGCGAATGAAGCCAACGGTATCGGTGACGCGAAACCGGTAGCCTTCGCCGACGTCCACCTCACGCGCCAGCGTATCGAGGGTCGCAAACAGCCGGTCCTCGATAAACACCTCGGCACCGGAGAGCGCCTTCAAGAGGCTCGACTTTCCGGCGTTCGTGTACCCGATCAATGCCGCCGTCGGCACATCGCGCCGGCCTTGGCGCTGATTGGCGCGATGCTCGGCGACGTCTTTCAGGCGCTTCTTGAGCATGGAGATCTTGCGCCGGATCACGCGGCGGTCGGTTTCGAGCTGCGTTTCGCCGGGTCCGCGCAGCCCGATACCGCCGCGAATACGGGACAGGTGTGTCCACATGCGGGTCAGGCGCGGCAGTAAATACTCGAGCTGCGCCAGCTCGACCTGCAGCTTGGCTTCGTGACTGCGCGCGCGCGTCGCGAAAATGTCGAGAATGACCTCGGTGCGATCCATGACGCGGACGCCGAGGCTCTTCTCGAGCTTGACGCCCTGGACCGGCGTCAGCGATTCGTCGAACAGCATCAGAGTCGCGCCCGCCGCCGCCAGCTCGTCTTTGAGCGATTCGACCTTGCCCACGCCGAGGTAGAAGTTGGGCGTGGGCGCGTCGACGCGCTGGATGGTCTTGCCGATGACCTGCGCGCCCGCGGTATCGGCGAGACGCTCGAGCTCTTCTAAGTGCTCCTCGACGTGCACCGCGTCATCAGACCCCTTCCGCGGTGCTCCAACGAGGTACGCGCGTTCGGTGGGTGACTGAATCTCGATCAATCGTCGAATTGGGTGATTTCCTTCATTCTAAGGTCTTAAGTCTTTCGAGCCACTTTGCAGCTTCGCCGTCAGTCCTAGCTTTCTCTTGTGACGCTCACTTCAGCAGCTTCTTCAGTGGCACGTTACCCGTGGCCTTTAGTTCTACGCGCTTCTCACCGATGGGTGTGTCCACCAATACCGCTCCCGTCAATCCGTACGGCAGTTGCTGCGATTGCAGCAACGATTTCGCGGCCGCGCCCACCCCCGCCCACGTAAACCGCACCGGCATGACGACCTGGCTATGGTTTACGGGGGACAAATCCAGGGGTTTGTCTATAAGGGCTTGTCCGAAATCCGTCCCCGCCAATTCGAGGCCAATTTCGAGACGCGTGCTGCGCAGCCGGTAGTCATTCGGATTGTACACGTCAAAGACGAGGTCCATCGTTCCGCCGCTCAATCCGAGACTCGTGACGTGTATCTCCTGCAGATCGATCTGGGGCTGCTCGAACGTGAGTGCGTTTCGTAATGTCGCGCACGACGAAAGTGTGACAAGGAACAATGCCCCGAGCACGCGGCTTGCGGTAGCTAACATAGCCCCTAACATAACGGCCCCATGGCCCCTGTGGTGGTAGAGCCGCTGGTGTTGCTGGCGAACGCGGACAAGTGGCTGACCGAATCGCTCGAGAGCGTGCTCACGCAGAGCGGGTATCGGGTCATTGCGACCGCCAAGCGCCAACAGGTGCTCGAGCTGGCTCGCCGTCAACAGCCGGATGGCATCCTGCTCGATGTAGGGCTCGATCAGCGCGCCAGCGACAATCTCGCGCTGTGCCGCGCGCTCCGTGCCGATCCCAGCGTCTCGCGCGCGACGCCGATCATTATCACGACTGCGGGACCGGCGCTGCGCGCGCAGCAGATCGAAGCCCTGCGAGCCGGCGCGTGGGAGCTCCGCGGCGATCCGCTCGACGTAGAGGAGCTGGTGCTGCGCCTGGGCGTCTACGTCCAGGGCAAGCTCGAAGTCGATCGCCTCGGCGCCGAGGGACTGGTGGATCGCGCGAGCGGCCTGTACAACGACGTCGGCATGACGCGCCGCTCGGCTGAGCTCGCGGCGTTTACCGCGCGCGAGGGGCTGCCGCTCGCCTGCGCCGTCTTTCAACCGTCGGAAAGCGCCGCCGTGCTCACGCCTGGCGGCGCGGACCGGCTGGCGATCGCGTTCCAGCGCGCCGGGCGGATCTCCGACGCGGTGTGTCGGACCGGGCCCACCGAGTTCGCGGTGTTCGCGCCGGCAACGGATGAGACGGGAGCGGAAGGATTGGTGCAGCGAATCACGGATGCCGTCGCGCGGACGGCTGCGGTGCGACTGCGGTCGGGCACGAGCACCGCACACGGCGAACGCAAACGCGCGTCAGGCGGCAGGACCACAGACCTCCGTCAACCGGCACCGCCCTCCACCTCGGACTTACTGGCCGCCGCCCGCAGCGCGCTGAGTTAAGGCGTGCGGCGCTAGGGGCCGCTGTTCCGCTTGGAAGTGCCGGGCGCGTCGCTGCCGCGCGGCAAGTGCGAACCGCTGTTCCGCACGGGATGCGTGCCGCTGGTGCGCGGCTTGGCGCGCGGGCCCGACCGGCGCGCCTGCACGATGGGCAGGTCCAGCTCGAAGTAGAACCGCGTCCCCCAACCGATCCGCGACTCCACCTTCAGCTCTGACTTCATCGCCGTCGCGAGCTTGCGGCAGATCGTGAGGCCGAGCCCTGTCTGCGAGAAGAGTTGACCGCGACGCCCGGATTCTTTGCGCAGCGGCTGGAACAGCGTCGTGACCTTCTCGGGCGGTATGCCGCGACCGGAGTCGCGGACCGCGAACTCGACGCGCGTTGTGCTCTCCCCAGCCTCCTGCGCCAGGATCTCCACGTACCCCTGGTCGGTGAACTTGAGCGCGTTGGTCGTGAGGTTGAGGAGGATGCGGCTGAGCGCAACGGGGTGTCCGAGGCGCTCGTCGTGCACCGGCGCGAGCAGGCGCACGGTGAGATGCTTCTCTTCGGCGATCGGCTTGACGATGTCGCGCACCGATTCGAGCATCGCCGTGACGGAGAACGCCGACGGCTCTTGCTCGACGAGCTGCTCGCCGCCCTGCGTGAACTCGATGATGTCGCTCGCGACGGACGAGAGACCGAGCGCCGCGGTATAGATGAGCCCGAGCTGGCGCTGCTGCACCTCGTTCACCGTCCCGCTCTGGCCACGCTGCAGCGTCTCGGCAAGCACGAGGATGGACGTCAGCGGCGAGCGCAGATCGTGCGCCACGTCCATGAGCAGCGCGAGGCCGTCGCTCCCCGAGAGCTGTTGCGCGAATGTCTGCGCCCAGTTGGGCTGAATCGTGACGCGCACGCGCTCCATCGCGACCAGCAGCGGCAGCAGCTCGCTGTCGGGGACGCCGAAATCGCGCCAGCCTTCCACCACTTCACCGCGCAGCAGCTCGAGAAAGCGGCGGCCGAGCGCCGAGTGAATCCGGGGATCGACTTTGGGCCGCACCGGGGCCGCGGGCGACGCGGCGAACCACGCCAGGTGAATCGCCGACGCCACGAGCCCGAGCAGTTCAGAGACTTCATCCGATGTGGTCGAGCGCGGACGCTTGCCCGACTCCGTCAGGACCGTGCGGATTGCGTGTTTCAACACCTTACACGGAATGCAACGGGCATCCGCGCCAAATGGATGCGGCGGCTGCGGCGAATTCCGCGGTTGTAACGGAATCGGTGGCAGCGACGGCGGCGAAACCCGGGAGGGCATCAGCGTTCGTACCCTAGGGAATTAACTAGGTTTCATGGAGGCCAAGCCTACAGCGTGATCCAGCCTTCACGGATTGCATAACGCACCAGGTTGGCCGTGTCGTGCACGTTCAGCTTCTTCATTAAGCGACCGCGGTGAAATTCCGCGGTCTTCACGCTGATGTGCAGGACTTCCGCAATCTGCTTGGTCGATTTCCCTTCCCCGACCAGTTGCAAGACTTGACGTTCCCGCGGCGTCAGCCGGGATCCGTCCGAGGCGGGGGTCGACATCCCGTCCACGATCGCTTGCGACGCGCCGGGGCTCACGTACAGCCGGCCTTCGCGGACTTCCTCTATAGCGTGGACGAGCTCGTCACACCCCTGACTCTTCTGCACGAAGCCCTTCACGCCGACCTTGAGCGCCTCGCGGACAAAGCGGGTGTCGTCCACACCGGAGAGAAGGATCACGGGACATTCGGGTGCGATGCGGGCGATTTCGCGAGCGGCGTCCACACCGTTGAGCACCGGCATAGCCACGTCCAGCACGGCCACATCCGGCGCGAGGCGCTGCACGGCGGCCACGGCCGCACTGCCGTCCGCTTCGTCCGCGACGACCTCGAGCCCCCGCTGTTCCAGCAATGCTCGCAGAGCCTGGCGCAGCACGAGATGATCATCCGCCAAAACCAGGCGAACGGGTACCGAACGAGCAGAAGCGCCCGGCGACATCGGTCTCAATTTGGTAGGCCGTAGCCTCTTCGGCCAGAGTGATTTAGTAGCTCAACGGTTCCGCCTGGGGCGCTTGGGCGGTCTTGGGAGGGGGGGCGGCGGCGGGTTGTGCTTCTTGTGCTTGAGGAGTGGCTGGGGCATGGTGCCCAGACCAACCCGGTCAAGCTGCGACTGTTTCTCCTCCATCCGCTGTGCCATCTCGTCCGGAGTCTCCGGCACGTGCTGCGGGGTGGCAGAGCTGGTATGGGACAGCATTGGATCATCCCTCGTGCGATTCCGACTCCCTCCCGTGGTCAAGTTTCGGGCCCGCTGACTTCGCTGAAACGCTGCGGGAAGGTCTACTCGCCCCCGAGCTTTGTGGCCCACCGGCACCACGAACGTGGAGGCGACGCAGCGAGAACGGGTGTTGCGCGCCTGCAACCTGGCAGGTACAGCGGGGTACAGGATGTTGCGCCGGCGCAACACGGCCAGGCGCGGCATCGCGCAAGTCGTTGTAACGTCGGATGTTTCGGGATGCCTGGCAGTCAGGCTCGTTCCCTGCTTAGGCCATCGGACAGAATCCCTGAACGAGGGTCGCCACTCGATGCCAACGCCCGCATCTCCACATCGCGCTCCGCACTTCAATCCGAACCCAACGACTGCGCCCGGCGTCATTGGGCTGCCCCCGCTCAATCCGCAGGTGAAAGCGGGGATCCGATTCCTGGTCGTCGATGACGATCGCACGCTGCGCGAGAGCTGCTCGAACTTGCTGCAGCTCGACGGTTATCAGGTCACCGCCGCCGGCCGCGGTCAAGAAGCGCTGGAGCTGTTGCGGCATCGCCGCTTCGATATCGTCCTCCTCGATCTCTACATGAGTGAAGTCTCCGGGTACGAACTGCTGCGCGCCGCGATCGAGACGAGTCCGGAGGCGATCGTCATCATGATGACCGGGAATCCCAGCGTCGCCTCGAGCGTGGAAGCGTTACGCCTGGGCGCCTGGGACTATCTCCCCAAGCCGTTTTCCGCGACCCATTTCCAGATTCTCGTCGGGCGCGCGGTCCACACCGTCGGCGTCGCGATCGAATCGAAGCAACAGCAGTCGGAGTTTGCGCGCGAGCACGGCAACAGCGATCGGGTGCAGGTGCTGGGCGTCTCGCCGGTGTTTCGCCGCGCCATCGATCTCGCGCGTCGCGTGGCGCCCACGGATGCGGGGGTGTTCATCACGGGCGCGAGCGGCTCCGGCAAGGAGCTGATCGCCCAGTTCATCCACGCGCACAGCCGGCGCAGCAGCAAGCCACTCGTGGCGTTGAACTGCGCCGCGCTGCCCGAAGCGCTGCTCGAATCGGAGATGTTCGGCCACGTGAAGGGCGCGTTCACCGGTGCCGTGCGCGACAAGGCCGGTCTGCTGGAGTCGGCCAACGGCGGGACCCTGTTCCTCGACGAGCTGCTCGAGATGTCCAAGCCGACGCAGGCGAAGTTGCTGCGGGTGATTCAAGACGGTGTCGTGCGGCGCGTCGGCAGCGAGGCGACGGATGCCGTCGTCAACGTGCGCTTCATCGCGGCAACGAATGGCGACCCCGAAGAAGCGGTCAAGTCGGGCGCGCTCCGCGAAGATCTCTACTACCGCCTGCGGGTCGTGCCGATCTACGTGCCACGTCTCAAGAACCGCCCGGAAGACATCCCGCTGCTCGCCGGTCATTTCCTGCATTACTACTGGCGCGCGCACCGGGATGCGAAGAGCGCCGTGCCGACGCTTTCGGAGAGCGCGATCCGCGCGCTGCGCGCCCACGCCTGGCCGGGCAACGTGCGCGAGCTCCAGAATGTGATCGAGCATGCGGTCGTGCTGCTGGAGCCCGGCGCCGAGCTGCGCGCCGAGGATCTGCCGTTCGCGCAAGGCGGGGAGGTCCAATCCACCGCTGCCGACGAAGCGGGAGCCGTGGGAGCGGTGCCGTCCGCGCAGACCATGACCATGCCGCTCGAAGAGACGTATCACGTGGCGCGCGAGCGATTGCTGGCGGAGTTCGAACGGCGCTATCTCACCTGGCTCGTCGCGCAAGCTGGCAACAACATCTCGAAGGCGGCACGCATCGCGGCCGTCGACCGCACGACGTTGTATCGGTTGATGGAGCGCCACGGCCTGCAGCGTATCCTCACGGGCCCTGAACCCGTGCCGACCGAGCCGGCGACTACGGAGCCGGTGAGCTAGCGCTTCCGCCGTTCGCCGGTGCCCTCCGGCGGCTGCGCGAGACGGGGCGGCGTGTTGCGCCGCGTTGTATAGGGTGGCAGCTCCAGCTCGAAGAAGAACCGCGTGCCCCAATCCCGGCGACTCTCCACTTGCAATGTCGCGCCCATCGCGCGGACCAGCCGGTCGCAAATCGTCAGCCCCAGGCCGGTTCGTGAAAACGAATGCCGCGCGCGGCCGTCCTCACTTTCCCCCACTCGCCCGGTGGCTGATCGCAGCGGGTTGAAGAGCGTCGCGAGCGTGGCGGGATCGATCCCCTTGCCGCTGTCGCGCACGGCGAATTCAATGCGGTGCGGCAACAGCTCCCGCGTGACGATCTCCACGTATCCTTTGTCAGTGAACTTCAGCGCGTTGGTGCAAAGGTTGAGGAGCACGCGACTCAGCGCGACGGGATGTCCCAGCCGCTGATCAAGCGAGGGCCGCAGGACGCGCAACGCGACCTTTTTCTCCTCGACCATTGGAAGCACGATATTGTGCACGGACTCCAGCACACCGGTCACGGAGAATGGAATCGGCGCGGGCTCGACCAGTTGATCGCTGCGCGACAGGTCGATGAGATCGCTGGCGACCGAGCTGAGCCCGAGCGCCGTGGAGTACATCAAGCCGAGCTGGCGGCGTTGCACATCGTTGATCGGCCCGCTCTGGCCACGCTGCATGGTCTCCGCGAGAAACAGGATCGACGTGAGCGGCGATCGCAGATCGTGCGCCACGTCCACGAGCAACTCCATCCCCTCGGGGCCCCCAAGCCGCAGAGCGAACGCCTCGCCGACAGTGGGCTCGAGCGCATCGCGTACGCGCTCGATGGCAACGAGCAGCGGCGGCAGCTCCGAATCGGCGACGCCGCTTTCCGCCCAGCGCGTCACCACGTCCCGGCGCAACTGTTCCAGGAGATGGCGACCGAGGCTTGACCGCACGCGTGCGTCGATGACCGGCGCGGCTGTGATTTGCGTCTCAACAATGCTGGCCGCGAGGAGAACCATGAGGTCGGCAATCTCCGGACCGGCGGGTGTTGCGCCGATCCGCTGCCGCCACTGGAGGATGACGTGGCGCGCGGCCGATTGGAGAATGGCGGGAGAGCTGCCAGCGGATCCGGCGCCATCGGAGTTGGCAGACCGGGGGTCACCCGGCGGATGCGACTGACTTCGGGATGTCCCTTGCTTTAAAGTCATGCACCACGTAGGTGACTAGGGCGGCTGCCAATATGCAGCCTGTTGCCGGACCCCGCTAGGATGCCTAGGCGACTGACTAGGGGGAATACTAGATGGGGCGTCCACTGATCCCCGTCGCGGGTTTTGTAACGACGCTGCATCAGTTCGGACGGCTGTCGAGTCCTCGATGCAGATGGTAACGTATTGGCGGCAGGAAACTTGAACGCGATCCGGGCCCGCACGAGTCCTGCAGAACCTGTCGTGTCGGGCCAGGCCACGTGGTATCACACCGCACACCGGGCGGGGGTGGCGAAGTCAAAACGCAGAGCGCTCTCTCCATCCTCGTGCTCATCGCGAGTAGACAGGAGTGGATTAGCAGGGCGCTGGAGACCGTTCTCGCGCCTCGTGGCTACCTCGTCCGCACTGCGTTCACGCGGGTCGACACGCTGGCGCAGATTCGGCGCGAGCCTCCCGACGCCGTGATTCTGGACGATCTGCCCGGCATCACACCCCAGGAGTTCTGTCGCGAATTGCGCGAGCACCGCGTCGTCTCACCCAGTACGCCCGTGTTCGTGACGTTGTCGAGTCCAGCCACGCGTCGAGACCGACTCGCCGCGTGGCGCGCCGGAGCGTGGGCCTGTCTCGGCGATCCTTTGGATGCCGAAGAGCTACTGGCAGTACTGGACGCGTTCCTACCGGCGAAACTCGATGCCGATCAGGCGCGCACGGACAGCTTCATCGACGAGCTGACGGGAGTCTACAACCTGCGTGGGCTCACGCGACGGGCACGGGAGCTCGGCGCCCAGGCTGCGCGCCAAAAGGCGGCGCTGGGATGTGTGCTGCTCGCGGTCGAGCTTCCCGACGGGATCGACGGCGACGGCGAAGAGCGACAACTGCTTCAGGGCATCGCCGCCGCACTCCGGTCCAGCGCTCGGACGTCCGACGCGATCGGCAGGCTGGACGGCGGCGCTTTCATTATTATGGCGATCGACACGAACGGGCAGCAGGCACACAGCCTCGGCCAGCGCCTCGGGGATGCCGTCCTCGCCGTCCAACCCTCGCCCGGGAAGACGAAGGCCGACCGGCTCCGGTTGTTCGGCGGTTGCTACGGCGTACCCGATTTCCGGTCTGCCTCGATCGAGCCAACGGAATTGCTGCGGCGCGCGACGGCAGCACTCGACCGCGCGCGAGCCGAACCGGACGGCTCGTGGCTCCGCGAGTATGAAGTAGAGGATTAGAGCAAAATCGCGGCTATACGCTGAGCCGTCTGTCCATCCCAGCGCTCCAGCGCCGCGGGCTTGGGTCGGCGCGCGGCCATCGCGGCATGCGCGCCTTCACAGATCGCGTCTCGCCGCGCGGCGACGAGACGGTTCGTGCCTGCGACGCACGTGATCGGTCGTTCCGTGTTGGGTCGCACGGTCACACACGGCACGCCGAGAAATGATGTTTCCTCCTGCAACCCGCCCGAATCCGTGATTACCAGGTCGCTGCCGAGGACCAGGCTCAACATTTCGACGTAGGACACGGGCTCCCGCAGCTCCAGGCGGTCCGTCCCTGCGCGCCAACCGATGTCATTCAAGCGCGCGCGCGTGCGCGGGTGCACGGGGAACAGGATGCGCCGCTCCGCGGCCAGCTCAACGAGCCCATCCATCACTGCGACGAGCGTCGCCGGATCGTCGACGTTGGCGGGTCGGTGGAGCGTCACGACGGCATAGGGTCCCGGTTGTCGTCCGCCATTGCTCTGCCGGCGCCGCGCCTCGGGGAGCAGCTCGACGAGCGAATCGATCATGATGTTGCCAACGAAGTGCACGCGCTCGGCGGCAACGCCCTCCAGGCGGAGGTTCTCATCGGCATCGCGCGACGGTGTGAACAGCAGGTCGGAGAGGCGGTCGGTGACCACGCGATTGATTTCTTCCGGCATGGACCAATCGCGACTGCGGAGCCCCGCCTCGACATGGCCCACCTTGATGCCGAGCTTCGCCGCAACCAAAGCGGCGGCGAGCGTGGAGTTGACGTCGCCATACACCAGGACGATGTCGGGGCGTATCTCCTGACACACGGGCTCGAATCGCTGCATGATCGTCGCGGTCTGCTGGGCATGCGAGCCGGACCCGGCCGCCAGGTTGAAGTCGGGCGTCGGAATCCGCAGCGTCCGCAGGAAACTCTCCGACATGCCCTCGTCATAGTGCTGCCCGGTGTGGACGATGACGTGCCGCACACCCTGCCGCCGTGCGAGCTGGCGCGCGAGCGGTGCCAGCTTCATGAAGTTCGGGCGGGCGCCGACGACTGAGAGGATCGTGAGGCCGCGCCCGCGCATCAATGGATCTGGCTGATGGTGTACGCCGCGATCGGCAGGCTGAGCAGGAGGCCGACGATGCGCCAGCCGCGATCGCCGTTGCCCCGCTGCGGCACGAACACGCGATCGCCAGCCCGCAGATTGAGTTGATCGAGCGAATACCCCGACCCCAACGCCTGCCGCAGCTGCTCGCCACTGGAGACAAGCTCGCTGCCCCGCTCCACTCGTATCCCCAGCGGCTTGGCGCGCTGCGTGAAACCGCCGGCCAGCGTGATCACGTCCGCCAGCGGTTGCTGGGGCGCGGCGACGTAGAAACCGGGACGCACCACCTCCCCCTCAACGAGGAGGCGGATGAGTGGCCGCACCTGGACGGCCGGACGACGCAGGAACCGAGCGAGGTGGTCCTGTAGCCGGTCCCGCAGCTCGGAGCGGAGCACGCCGTGCAGCGGCACCACTCCCAGCTGCGGCAGCTCAATGTCCCCGCCCGTATTGACCGTAAATGTGTCGGTCAGCTGCGGCTCGCCATCGACGCGAATGAAAATGCGGTCGCCGGGTTGGAAGTCCCCACTCTCCAAGCGCGAACGGACCAGCGCCGCGGCCGAGCGCGCTCGGGCGTCACCCGCCTCGAGTCGAGCCAGATCGGCGCGCAACGAGGCGCGAGTGGCGAGCGCGGTCCCGACAGCAACGTCTGGCGGAGGGGACGAGGGAGGCTGCTGCGCGTTCGCGCGTGGCGCCGCCACGCACGCGACGACCGCACACTGCATCGCGAACCACCAGATTCGGGACATCATTCGACGGTCACGCTTTTGGCCAGATTACGCGGACGATCCACGTCGCACCCCCTCAAGACGGCGATGTGATAGGCCAGCAGCTGCAAGGGAATCACGGTCAGCACAGGCGAAAGCAACGGCGCCGTCGCGGGAACGCGCAGCTGATGGTCGGCCAGGCGGCCCAGATCGCCGTTCCCTTCCGTGGTCACGGCGATGATGCGCCCGCCCCGCGCGCGCACCTCCTGCATGTTCGACACCACCTTGGTGTAGACCTCGTCGTGCGGCGCCAGGAACACGACGGGCATCTCGGCATCGATGAGCGCGATGGGACCATGCTTCATTTCGGCCGCGGGATACCCTTCGGCATGAATGTAGCTGATCTCCTTGAGCTTCAGCGCTCCTTCCAGCGCCACCGGGAAGTTGACGCCGCGCCCGAGATAGAGCGCGTTGCGCGCATCCACGAATTCTTCCGCCAGCCGCCGGACGTCCGGCTCGAGCGCCAAGACACGCGCGACGAGCGTCGGCAGCTGCGCCAGCCGGCACAGGAGGTCCTGGCGCGCCTCGAGCGGCAGGCCGCGCTGGTGTCCCAGGTACACGCCGAGCAGGGCGAGCGCCACGATTTGGGATGTGAATGCTTTGGTGGAGGCCACCCCGATTTCCGGACCCGCATGGAGGTAAATACCGCCGTCCGATTCGCGGGCGATCGTGCTGCCGACGACGTTGACGATGCCGACGACGCGTGAGCCCGCGGCGCGAGCGGCGCGCATCGCCTCCAGGGTGTCCGCGGTCTCGCCGGACTGCGAAATCGCGATCGTCAGCGTGCTGGAGGCCGGGAGTGGACGCCGATAGCGATACTCGGACGCATACTCCACGGTCACCGGAATCTGCGCGAGGCTTTCAATGATCTGTCGTCCCACGAGCCCCGAATGCCACGACGTGCCACACGCGACGATCGTGATGCGGTTGATGGCGGCGCAGTCTTCGGGCGTGATGTTCAGGCCGTTGAGCCGCGCGATGCCTTCGTCGAACACGAGCCGGCCACGGAGCGTACTCCGCACCGTGTCCGCCTGCTCGAAGATCTCCTTCCGCATGAAATGCGCGTACCCACCCAGCTCGATGGCCTCGAGGTCCCAGGTTACGTCGTCGACCGAGCGCAGCTGTACGTGCGACTCGCGATCGAGGATGTGATATCCTTGCGGAGTGAGTACGGCGATATCGCCGTCATCGAGGTGGACGACGGATCGCGTGTATTCGATGATCGCGGAGGCGTCGGACGCCACAAAGTATTCGCCGTCGCCGACGCCAAGGAGCACTGGAGAGCCCTGGCGCGCGACCACGATCTTGCCCGGTTCTTCGGCGGAAATGACCGCAAGGCCATACGTGCCGACGACATGCTCGAGTGCGGCGATGACGCGTGATTCCAACGTGTCGCCCGGGGAGTCCTCGATGAGGTGGGTGAGTGTCTCGGTATCGGTGTCGGTCCGGAAGGTGTGCCCGTGTCGCTCCAAGGCCAGGCGTAAGGCGTCGGCGTTCTCGATGATGCCATTATGGACCACGGCGATTCGCTCGTCGCAATCGACGTGCGGGTGCGCATTGCGCGATGTCGGCGCTCCGTGCGTCGCCCAGCGGGTGTGCGCAATGCCGGACGCACCGTGCACCGGCATCCGCGCGACCAGCTCCTGGAGATCGGGCACGCGACCGGCGAGCTTGCGGGTCACGATCCCCGCGCCGTCACTCGGGTGCACGGCGATGCCGGCGGAGTCGTATCCGCGGTATTCGAGTCGCGCGAGTCCGCGTATGAGAATCGACGCGGCGTCTCGCTGGCCGCCGCCGGTGTAGCCGATCACGCCGCACATCTCAGTCCTTCTCCGTTTTCAGAACACGAGGAGCCCACGTGAGCCGGGCGGGCAATTTGGGCTCGGCAGCCGTCGGCGGTCGGAGCAGCCCGAAGCGCTGCAGCTGGGACTGTTTTTGGAGCAGCAGATGGGCGATGTCCTCCGCGCCCAACAGGGCGCCGCATCGGCCACAGCGCAGTCCGCTGATGCGGTCGGCACCCCAGACCCGTCCGGGATGCGCAGGCTCGCTCTGGGCTGTGCCGTGCGAGCGCAACTCACAGGTGCGACAGTACACGCCAGCTAGCGTCTCAAATATCGGGCCGTGCCTCCACCGGCAGTTACCTACGCCCGCTCATCGTGCGACGTCTGAGGTACCCTCATGCTGTGGTAGTGCTGCGTCAGTTTTGACCACCGCTGCAACGCGGGAGGCCGGTCTAGGCCCGGCCGCGCGCATACACCGCGTCCCGCAGTGCCAAGTAAGCGTTTCCCCCCAAGACCTTGGCCACCTTCTTGAGGTTCCACACGCAGGCCTGACGGAGTCGCGCGCCGATCGCGCCGGAGGCGAGCGCGGCGGCGGCCGCCGCGGGCATCCCCCGGCGCAGCACGTAGCGTCCGACGACGACGCAGCCGTCGACGACCCGGCAGTGCGTGGTCGGCTCTGATGTGAACAGCGCGGTCATACCGGCGGCGGCGGCCGCTTCCGCGACGCGGCGCGACAACCCGCCGCCCGGCACCGACCCCACGCGTACGGGCTCGCCCAGCAGGTCCCCGAGAGCCTGCGCGCTGCTCGCCCACTCCGCCAGCAGCCGCTGCCGGCTGAACCGCGCCATTGGGACCGGGTGCGAGCTGGAATGAGTGCCAATCACATGACCGCGCGCCGCCAAGTCGCGCAGCTGTGCCCGCGTCACGAAACCGGGCGCCTCTATGTAGTCCGTGGTGATGAAAAAGTGGCCGCGCCAGCCGGCCCCCTCGAGCAGGTCGGCCACGCAGCCATACGCGCTGGCGCCGCCGTCGTCGAAGGTCAACAGGACCGGCGGCGGTCCCCCGCCCCCCGCGACGGCCTGCAGCCCTTCGACCGTCCCTCGGCGAGTCGCGACCGCCGACACGGCTGCGAGGTGTCGTTCGAACTCGGCGCGCTCGAGCTTGTAACTGGCTGCGCCGGCGTCGGTGAAACCGCTTGCGTCCCAGTCACCAGGCTCAACTACGTCATGATACAGCAGTGCGAGCGCTCTCACGTCGCCGCCTCCGCGCGCGATGCTTCCACCGCAGGTACATGGTCAACCACGGCTGGCCCCAGACGCCCGAAGGGCGGGAGGAGGTCTCGAGTCGTGCGGCCCGTCCTTCCGCCACCGCGACCAGGGTCTGCCGGATCGCGTCCAGGTTCTCGAGCACGACGCGGCTCTGGATGACGAACGGCGACTCCGCAATCTCGTCGTAGCGGTAGCCGTAATACGCGTAGACCGGACCGGTATCGACGCCTTCGTCCACTTGGAGCAGCGTCGCACCGACGTTTTGGAGATCATCGGTGGCGAGCGCCCAAAAGCAGCCGTGCGCATTGCGGTATTCGGGGCAGATCCCGGGATGGACGACGAACGTGCCGCGCGTCGCCAGCGCGAAGAGATCCTTGCGCAGGAGACTCTTGCAGCGGGCCAGGATGACGTCCGGGGCCTGCCGGCGGATCAGGGCGGCGACGGCGGATGAGTTTGCGCTGGCGGTTTCGAGCACGGGAATCTGCGAGGACAGTGGCGCATAGACGGCGCAGAGGCGCGCCAGCTCGCGAGCCTCGGCGCAGAGGCGCGCCAGCTCGCGAGCCTCCCAGGCACGGTCCGCCGGCGCGAGGACGAGCCGCTGGAACACGCGATAGGCGAGGACGTCGAGGAACCGTAAGGGGCCAACGCGCTGCAACTCGCGTCGCACGCGGCGCCACTGGCGCGCCGGGGGCTCGCGAATCTCGACGATGCCCACCAACTCCGAGAACGACGCCAGCCAGCGCGCGACACCGACGCGATTCAGGGGCTCGTCGTGCTGGCAAATGAGCAGCGTCTTCACCGCTCCACCGGCACCTAGAGCACTCCGCGCGCTTTGCGACCCGCGACGGCGAATCCTTCGACTTCGTTCGCCGTGGTGTATCCGGACAGATAGCTGTAGTAGCGGTATATGCCGCCCCGGCGCACGTCGTTCAGCACGACGCCGAGGAGCCGGATCGGCAGATGGTCCAGCACCGTGAGTTTGGTACGCGCCAACGCCAGGTTCGTCGTACCGGTCCGCAACACGAGCAGCAGGCTTCCTGTGAGCGTCCCGAGCGTGTACGGATCGACGCCCGAGCCGAGCGGCGGGCTGTCCACCATGATCACGCGGTACTGGCTGCGTGCGCGCTCGAGCAGGTCAACCATGGCCGGCGATCCCAGCAGCTCCGGCGAATCACGGAAGCGCGAGCCGGCGCCGATGAAGTTCAGAGCGGGATAGCCCGTCGTCTGCGTCACCGCTTCCAGTGATGCTCCACCGGCGAGGAAGTCCGTGAGGCCCACCTTGCGGGACCTGCGCAGCGCGCGATGCAGGCCGCCGCGGCGCGAATCACCATCAATGAGCAGCGTCGACTGGCCCGACTCGGCGCACGCCAGCGCGAGATTGGCGCAGACAAATGACTTGCCGTCGCCGACGCCAGGGCTCGTCACCGTGACCACCACCGGACCGTTGCCGCCGTAGAAGTGCACGAGACTCAACCGCACGCTGCGCATCGCCTCGATCACGTGGGCGACGTGCTCGTCTTCGGGTCCAGCCGCCCGGTCCTTCACGTGCGGCAACACTCCGAGGATCGGCAGTCCCATCTGCCGCGTCACCTGCTCTGGATACCGCATGCGCGGGTCGATCCGGTCGGCCAGGACGGCACCGATGCATCCTAACCCGAGGCCGGCGGCTAACCCGAGGAGGATGAGGCGCGACGCCTTGTTTTTCAGCGGCTCCTGCGGGGCGACCGCGGCGTCGAGGATCCGCACGTCCGTGACGCTACTCGCCTCCGCGAGGCGCGCCTCATCGTAGCGTTGCTGGACACTCGTGAACAGGTTCGAGGCCAAGTCGACGTCGCGGCGCAGGCGCGCTTCCTCGATGGTTCGCTGCGGAATATCACGCAGCTCGCGTTCGGTGGCCGAGATCTGCGGCGCCAGGACGCGCTCCCGTGCCCGTAATTCAGCGCTCAACGTCAGTGCCAGACCCGGAATCGTGCTGTGCTCGAGCGTTTCGATCTCGTCGAGCAGGCGCTGGACGGCGGGGTGCGCCGCGGTATAGCGGCTGCTGAGGGCGCGCGCCTCGGCCTGCTTTCCGGTCAGCTCCCGCAGTGCCTGGCTCACCTCCTGTGAGCGCTGCACCGCGCCGATGAAGGCGAGGCCCTCCGGAGACCCACTCGAATCTCTCATCCGCGCCACGACTTGCTCGATGGCCGCGCGATCGCCGCGCAGCTGCTCCTGCTCGACCCTCGGGCCGATGCGGCCGGCGTTGCCGGGCGACGCGGCTGTGGCATCTCCGGGCGGAGCAATCGTGGCCGTACGGATCCGGAACTGCTCGAACGCGCTCTCGGCCTGCCGCAGATTTTCGCGTGCCGCCTGGAGCTGCTCGTCCAGCAGCGATTCCAGTTGGTGGAGCTTGGCCTTTTTGAGATCTGCGCCGACGTCAACGAACCGCTGGGCGATGGCGTTCACGGTCGCCGCACTGCGGGCCGGATCCTCGCCCGTGAGCCCGATCCTCAAGAAGTTCCCGCCAGGGTCCAGGGACACGTTGAGCGAGCCCCCCAGCCCTCTGGCCGCGTCGCGCAACGGCCTCACCGTGAACGCGAAATCGCTCCCCGGTGGAAGCGCGGTCGCGAGAGGCGCCCACCGGAAGCCAAGCGCCTGACCCACAGAATCACCGACCGCACCGCGCTGCAGCTCTTCTCCCTTGGCGCTAACGAGCCGATACGAGCCGCCCGTCCGGTCCACCACGATGCGATATCGCCCGGGACGGTAGGTATCGCTGACCACGAATCCCGCAAACGCGCCGCCGGCCCCGCGCGCCGATGAGAGGTACAGCTTGAGGTCGCGTGCCACTTGATCGAGCACAACGTACGACTTGAGCAAATCGACCCAGGCGTAGGATTCGAACAACTGGTTCGCGCCGATGGGCCCGCGGCCGGTGGCGCCGCGGGACTCGGGAGACTGGATCCAGATCGTGGCCTGAACCTGGTAGCTGTGCGGCAACATGCGACCGCCGCCAATGCCGCCGAGCATCCCCATGCCGCCCAATGCCAGGATCCACCAGCGGTAGCGGAGCGCCGCGGATCCGAGGCGCGCCCAATCGGTCGGTAGAACTGTGTCGACGGGCGGCGCACTCTCGGCGAGCGGCGCACGTTCGGAACGAAGCTGGATGGCCACGGCAAGCCCTACCGCAAGGGCGATACCGCACGAATCGCCTGGGGCCCGCGAACCGCGTTGGGCTGCCACGCAGTGGATCGCGAAGAGTGTCGCGCGGACGGACAGAAACGAATTTGCCGCGAGCACGACATGTCACGCGTTTGCCACACTGTCCTTGACAGTGAGCCAAACCGCGTGTAAATGCATGGGTCCTTGAGGGTCCCTCGCACCCCACTTTTCGGCCCGATCCGTGCCATGGAGTTCGAATGCAGCCTCTCGCAGTCAGTAAACGTCGGCACGGAGGAGTCGCCGAGCACATGTCCGCACCAAGACTTGAGCGGCGGCACGCGGCAAGAGCAGCCCGCGTCCCCGCGTCTGCACCGCGCAACATCGTAGGCTTCCCGCAGCTGACTGCGGAGCTCAAATCCACCATCCACATCCTGATCGTGGACGACGAACGGTCGCTGCGGGAAAGCTGCGCGACCGTGCTGCAGTACGAAGGCTACCAGGTGAGCCTGTCGGGTCGCGGGGACGAAGCGCGGGACATGCTCAAGCGCACGAAGTTTGACATCGTGCTCCTCGACCTGTACATGGAGGAGGTCTCGGGGATGCGCCTGCTGCGAACCTGCCTCGAGGTCCATCCCGACACGGTTGTCATCATGATGACCGGCAATCCCAGCGTGGACTCGAGCCTCGAAGCACTACGCGCGGGCGCCTGGGACTACCTCCCTAAGCCGTTCTCCGGCACGCATCTGCAAATTTTGCTCGGGCGCGCGGCCCACGGGGTGCTCGTGGCCCGGGAGTCGCACGCCATCCAGGCTGAGTTTGCACGGGAAAACGGGAACAGCGAGCGCGTCACGGTTCTCGGCGCGTCGCCGGCGTTCCGCCGAGCGATAGACCTGGCCCGCCGCGTGGCCCCCACCGATGCGTCGGTTTTCATCACGGGCGAGAGCGGCTCAGGAAAAGAACTGATCGCGCAATTCATCCACTACCACAGCCGGCGGAGCAGCCGGCCGCTTATCGCAGTGAATTGCGCCGCCCTTCCCGAGGCACTGCTCGAGTCTGAGATGTTCGGCCACTGCAAGGGGGCCTTCACCGGAGCCGTCCGGGACAAACCCGGCCTCTTGGAAGCCGCGAACGGCGGCACGTTGTTGCTCGACGAGCTGGTGGAGATGTCGAAGCCCATCCAGGCCAAGTTGCTCCGCGTGATTCAGGACGGCGTGGTGCGGCGCGTGGGCAGTGAGACCACCGACGCCGTCGTCAACGTCCGCTTCATTGCGTGCACCAACTGCAATCCCGAGGATGCCGTCGCGGCCGGGACGCTGCGCGAAGACCTGTACTATCGCCTCCGCGTCGTCCCGATTCGGGTTCCGTCGCTCCGTGAGCGCCCAACCGACATCCTGCTGCTCGCGGAGCACTTCCTGGCCTATTACTGGACTCGTCACCGCGGACCTGGCGCCCCGCCGCCACGGTTCACGGAAGCCGCGATCCGCTCCCTGCGTGCTCGCGCGTGGAAGGGAAACGTCCGCGAGCTCGAGAATGTCGTCGAGCATATGGTCGTTCTCCTCGAACCCGGTTCGGAAATCAGACCCGAGGACATCCCGGCGCTCGACAAGACCAGCTCCGCGAGCAGCGCGCCCTCCATCATGACGTCCGAGGTCACCACCGAGGAGCCGTATTACAGCGCCCGCGATCGCCTCGTCGCCAGCTTTGAGCTGCAGTACCTGACGCAGCTCGTGACGGAAGCGCGGGGCAACATGTCGCGCGCGGCCCGCGCGGCCCGGTTGGATCGGACGACGCTGTACCGTCTCATCGAGCGGCACGGCCTGCATCGCAAGGCGATTCGCGAGACAAACGACCCACCGGCGTTGTAGCACCTTCCTCACAACCACCGTGGCGCCGTGCTGACAGCGACGACGGCGCCACTCGTATCCGATGATTTGATCAGCTTTTCCGACGTCGTTCGGAAGGCACGGCGTCTGCACAAGGCTCTCGCACCCCAGCGCGAGAGCCCCTGTCGTGACGACGATCAGAATCAGTGCGCCGCTCAGCCGTTCCGCCGCCACCGCCGCGGCGCAACCCTCGGAGCTGCTGCGGCGCGCAGTGAGTATCACGGCCGCCGGCATCGGACTCTTGCTGGCTGCGCCGCTGATGGCCGCGATCGCCCTCGCCATCAAGCTCACGTCGCGCGGGCCGGTCTTCTTCAAGCAAACGCGGATCGGACTGGACCGCCGGGGTGGCTCGCAATCGGCCCCAGACAATCGTCGTGGCAGCGACTGCGGCGGCAAGCCGTTCTTGATCTACAAGTTCCGCACGATGGCCACGAACGGGCATGGCTCGAACGGCGACGGGAACCAACAGGTGTGGGCGCGGCCAAACGATCCGCGGGTCACCCGCGTCGGCCGGTTGTTGCGACTGTACCGTCTGGACGAGCTACCGCAGCTGATCAACGTGCTGCTCGGAGACATGGACGTCGTCGGCCCGCGCCCCGAACAGCCCGCGATCTTCGCGCACCTGCGCACGCAGATTGAGCGCTATCAGGAGCGCCAGCGCGTGCGACCGGGAATCACGGGATGGGCGCAGATCAACCTGACGTATGACACGTCGGTCGAGAGCGTGCGCAACAAAGTCAGCTACGATCTCGAATACGTCCAGCGCCAGTCGGTGCTCGAAGACCTCCGCATCATGCTGCGCACCGTTCCGGTGGTCGTTTTCAAGCGCGGCGCGTGGTGAACCGCTAGGGCCCGCTACCCGTCCAGAGCGTCGGTCGTTGGGTTCCCACCCAGGACGGATGGTGAGCGTTCCCGCTCTTGTCTGAGATATCGGTTGGCGTCGGATTGAGGTTCAGATACCAGGGCTGCCGGACGGACCCGGGTGCGGCGATCTCCTGCACGATCTGGCTGGGCGTCAGTTTCGCATCGTAGAACTGAAAGCCACGCATGACTCCGTCGAAGACCTCCTCGCCGGGGTTCCAGGGGTTGTCCCCCACCATGATCGCCGGATTCGGAGCAGCAGCGTACAGCGAGCCGACCCATACGATCTTGTGCGTTGTATCCGGCCAATCCCAGTAGTACGTGTGGCGGGTGTTTGACGCGGTCTTCTCGACGACCGCCACTTGCAAGTACCACCGATTGAAAACCACTGGGTCGCCAGTGATATCGTTTCCCCCGTCGACGGAGATTTCCCATTTCTCTGTCCCTTGCAGCGGCGGCGGCGGCTCGGGATACGGATGGAATCCGTAGTACTGGTACTGATTGTTGAAGTTCGAGCTGTTGTTGGCATGGAAAAACGCGGTGTAATATCCGCCCTGCTGACGGGGATTCACGCGCCAGATATAGGTCGCGGGATAGGCGGCAAAGGGTGACGTGAATTCAAACCGCATTGTGCTCGTCACCGCGACGTTGCCGGGGAAGTCGAGTCCGGTGACTGCTGTCGCTGCCGTCGTCGTTACCGTAGCCGAGCCGCTCTGTCCCTCGCTCGTCGCCGTGATCGTCGCCGACCCCGCAGCCTTCGCGGTCACCAGCCCGCTCCCGCTTACCGTCGCCACCACCGTGTTGCTGCTCACCCACGTCACCACGCGCCCGGGGAGGGCGTTCCCCGCCGAATCCCGCGGCGTCGCCGTCAGCTGCCCCGTCTGGCCCACCGTGAGGCTCAGGCTCGCCGGCGTCACGCTCACCGTCGCCACCGGCACGGTTGTGACCGTCACCGCGGCACTGCCGCTCTGTCCCTCACTCGTCGCCGTGATCGTCACCGACCCCCCGGCCTTGGCGGTCACCAGCCCGCTCCCGCTTACCGTCGCCACCACCGTGTTGCTGCTCACCCACGTCACCACGCGCCCGGGGAGGGCGTTCCCCGCCGAATC
>Ga0066686_10000093_pt1 | contig 21806 bp, 21 predicted proteins | sample GraSoiAngelo_135_FD_65627 | JGI IMG/M metagenome (GOLD analysis project Ga0066686, IMG submission 65627) | Grasslands soil microbial communities from the Angelo Coastal Reserve, California, USA - 14_0929_05_40cm | ecosystem: Environmental > Terrestrial > Soil > Grasslands | place: USA...
CGCGGGAGCACGCCCGGCGGCGCCCGGCGAGTTCACGCGTCGCGCCGTCTTGAACGGCAAGATGGATCTGCTGCAAGCCGAAGCGACGGCGGATCTGATCGACGCCGGTTCTCCCGTGCAGCGGCGCCGCGCGCTCCAGCAGCTCGACCGCGGCTTGTCGAACCGTTTGACCGCGCTGCGCGCCGAGATCTTGGAGCTCGAAGCGCTGATCGCATACGACATCGATTTCCCGGAGGAAGACGAGGGACCGGTGAGTGAAACGACGGTGCGTCGTGCGTGGTGCGTCGTGCGTGATCGTGTCGCCGATCTGTTGAAGACCGCGCCGGAGGGCGAACGCCTTCACGAAGGCGCCTTGCTCGTGATCGCGGGCCGCCCGAACGCCGGCAAGTCGTCGCTCTTCAACGCCCTGCTCGGCACCGAGCGGGCGATCGTGACGGAGATTCCCGGCACGACGCGCGATGCCATCGAAGCGCATGCCGTGATCGAAGACTTTCCGTTTCGCCTCGTCGACACCGCGGGCTTGCGCGACAGCGACGAGCGCATCGAACGACTCGGGATCGAGGTGAGCCGCAAGTATCTCGCGGCTGCCGACCTGGTGCTCTTCTGTGAAGAGCGCGACGATCCCGAGCGCGACGCGTTCCTGGCGCAGGTTCAGGCGCCGGTCGTCACGGTCCGTACCAAGGCCGATTTGTCGGGCGGCGTTGGAGTCTCCGTCGTGACCGGCACCGGGATCCCGGAGCTGCGCCGCCGTCTCGCGGAAGTGGCGTTCGGAAAGCTGCTGGCGTTAGCCGACGTGGAGCCGGTCGTGACGCGGGCCCGTCATCGCACCGCGTTGGAGCACGCGCTGGTCGAGCTGGAAGGATTCTGGACCGCGCGACAGGCGGGCGTCGACGCGGCCGCAGCCGCCACGCATCTGCGCACGGCCGTCGCGGCGCTCGACGACCTCATCGGCGCGATTACGCCTGAGGATGTACTGGACCGCGTGTTCGCGGCATTCTGCGTGGGGAAGTAAGCGCCTCGATCAGCGTTCGCGCCTTCGCGAGCGTCTCCTGATACTCCGCCGCGGGCTCGGAATCCCAGACGATGCCCGCGCCCGCGTGGAACGTCGCCTCCCCTCCCCGAATCACGATGGTGCGAATCGGAATGTTGAGGTCCATCGCGCCGGTCACCGAGACGTAGCCGATCGCGCCACAGTAGACGCCGCGTGGAGCACGCTCGAGCTCCGCGATGATTTCCATCGCGCGGATCTTCGGCGCGCCGGTGATCGATCCGCCGGGAAAGGCGGCTCGCACGAGATCGAACGCATCAGCCCCGTCCTGCAACACTCCGGTGACAGTCGAAACGAGATGGTGCACGGTCGGGTGCGACTCGAGCGCGAGCAACCGCGGCACGCTCACCGATCCGGTCCGGCAGACCTTCCCGAGGTCGTTCCGCAGCAGATCGACGATCATGACGTTCTCGGCAAGATCCTTCGCGCTCGTCTGGAGCTCGCGCGCGAGCGCGGCATCCTTGGCGGGCGTTGGTCCGCGCGGCCGGGTGCCCTTGATCGGACGCGCTTCGACCAGACGCGAGCCCGCATCGATCCGCAGAAATCGTTCGGGCGAAAGGCTCGCGATCACCATACCGTCGTAATCGAGATACGCTCCGAAGGGCGCCGGATTGCGGGCCCGCAGCCGCCGGTACAGCGCCAGCGGTGACCCCGTGAAGGTGGCCTGAAATCGCTGCGCCAGATTGACCTGATAGACATCGCCGGCGGCGATGTAATCGCGGATACGACTGACGCGAGACTCGAAGTCGGCACGCGTGAAGTTGGATTGGGGCGGCGCGGGTGCGGGTCTCGGACTGTCAGGGACGGCGCGGCCAGACGCAGCCAATCGTTCCTGTACCCTCGCGAGTCGCGCCTCCGAGGCTTCGCTGATGCCGGTCGAGACAATCCACGCCTTGTCTTCCAAGTGATCCCAGGCGATCACCCAGTCGTAGAGGCCAAGCACGACGTCTGGAATCGACTGCGAGAGCCCCAGCGGACGTCGGACGCGTTCGAGCTCCGCACCCCAGTCGTAGCCGAGGTAACCCGCGATCCCGCCTTGGAACGGTGGGAGACCAGGCAGCGGCTCGCGCCGGTGCGGTGCCAGAAGCGCGCGCGCCGCCCCGAGGGGATTTGTATTCCCCGGCGTCCGCACGACCGCCACCGGATCGGCGCACAAAAACGAAAAACGGCCCAGGGCTCCATGGGCCGAACTATCGAGAAAAACGAGGTGCGGAAGTCCGCTGAAGCGGACGCACGTGCCGAATGGATCGGGCGCCGGAACGAGAGGGACCGCGAGCGTCACGAACCGACGAATTTCTTTTTCGTGCCGCGCAACGCGCTGTTTCCCGATGGCCGCCACAGCGCCGTCTGCTCGATCAACTGCGCTAACTCCACGTCGCTCGTCGTGACGCCACCGGCGCTATGCGTCCAGAGTTTCACCCCGACCTTCCCCCAGCTCACGGCGAGATCGGGGTGATGATCCGCCGCTTCGGCGACGAAGCCTATCGCGTTGACGAGCATCAGCGTGGTCGGCCAACCGTCGGTCTGATACTCACGGACGATCGCGCCGTTCTCGAGTCGCCAATGCGGGAGCGCCTTGAGGCGCTGCTGTATTTCAGATGCGGAGAGGGAAGCAGGCTGTGCCATGCTCAGTCCAGGGTCTCACGGTAACTGGCCGACTGTCCGAAATTCTCTTCCACTTCGACTTCGAGCGACTTGAGATGCACCACGCCGAGCTCGGCGCGCACGCGGCCGGCGAGATACTGCGCCAGCATTTCGACTGTGGTGTTGGGAATCGGCAGAATGACGCAATCGCCCGTCGGAAAGGCGTAGCGCGGCTGACCGGCAAAGGCCACGCGCACGCTGCCGTTCTCTTCGGAGATCGCGAGTTGCGGGTTGTCGCGCGGCAGCAGGACGCGGTGATCCAGCTCGGCGGTGAGACTCCGCATCAGCTTTTTGATGGCCGAGAAGTCTACCACAAACCAGCTGTCCGTTTCGAGCCCGCCTTCGACCACCACACTGGCCCGGTAGTTGTGACCGTGCAGCCTCTCGCAGCGGTGACCGGCGAACGTGATGAAGTGCGCGGCCGCGAAGACGAGATCTTCTTTGGTAATGGCTACCTTGAAATCGCCGCGAGTACCCATGCAGGGAATCTACTCGGGTGGAGGCGCCTCGCCGGTCGCCACCCGCCAGACCTCGTCGGCCAGCCATTCGAGCCGCTGTTGAGCGTAGTCGAGCTCTGCTGGCGTCATGGCCTTGGCGCGGCGGGCGATTTCGCGGGCGTGGTTCAGGAGTTCGTCCAGAACCTCCCGTAGCGGCCGGTTGCGGCGGCGCTCCGGGGTCCCTTCGCCTGATGCCGGCTTAGGCCGTTTGGATTCCCGAGGCACGGTCGTCCGCCTGCCGCAGCTCCTCCACCGCCGCCCGCACCGTTGATGCGGCGCCGTGTTCCCCCAGATAGTTCTCTACCAGTCGCCAGCCGAGGTAATAGCCCGAGCGCTCGGGAAGCACTTTGCCGGCCACCAGTCGTGCAGCCGGGCTCGTCCCGCCCGAGAGATAGCGGAGCCTGAGTCCGAGCCCGGAGCTGTCGAGGTCATTCGCGGCGGCGCGTCGCAGGAAGACGTCGAGCTCGCGCAGCCGCCGATACTGGCGGCGATTGTAGCCGAAGTACTCCCACGGGTCGAACCCCGGCGCGATCGCCTGCGACGCCGCGATCGCGACGCCCTCGTTGACGACGAGCTCGCGCAACGTGGCGCGCGATCCCAGCTCCCAGCCGTCGTAGTAGCCGCCTAACTCGTCCACCAACCGGCGGAGCGCCGCGCGGCTGGACGGCGAGGTGTAGCGCAACGCATGCGCCACTTCGTGCGCGATCCACAGCGGCAACAGCTGCGGCCCGAGTCCCATGCCATAGGTCTGCGCGTTCGCGCGTCCCGTGAAGTGCTCGAGGCAGACGAACGCGACGCCGCGGCCGCCGACGACCAGTTCGCCGGCATTCGCCGCGCCGACGCCGACCATCAGATAGAGGTCGACGGGACAGTCCGCTTCCAAGATCTCTGTCGCACGGCGGAGCGCATCCTCGGCGATCGCCACGACGTCGACGTCTTCGAGCACGCGCTTCAAGTCGGATCGATCGGCCCGCAGCGCGTTTGCGATGATGGGCTCGGCGTGCGGCGACTCGGGGTCGAGCACGTAGTTCTGCCAATACGCGCCCAAAATGGGGCGATGGCGATCGAGATACTCGTGGTAGGCCGCTGAGCGATCCGCGGCAGACAGCGTGGAGAGAAACTCCGGAATGAGATTGACGAGCATGGAGCGTTAGCGCGCGCGCGCCGCGCGCGCGCCCCAATCTGGGAAGGGCGTCAGCGGATGGCAATCTCGAGCGCTACCGACTCCGACTTGACATTTCGTGACAGGTCTGTCACCGCGACAGTGACGCGATAGCGCCCGGGTGGCAGCCGGTCGGGCTCGATGACGAGCTGCTGTGTCGCCGTTGCACCGATTGCGTCGCGGTCGAATTCGAAGACGATGGGTCGTGCGGCGCCGCCGAACAGCCGCGCGAACACGGATCGCACCGGCTCGAAGCTGTACCGCAGATGGTAATGCGATCGGCTCGTCGGATCGGTTGCGAGTCCGTAGATCTCCATGTAGGCGGCGAGCGGCGTCCCGGCGGGATACGAGAGATCGGCCGGCATGCCGCGCAGCGTCGTTTCGCGGTCCGGAAGCGGCGTGTTGCGGTCTATGGGCGCGAGGGCGAGGCTCGATAGTTCAAGTCGCAGCGGCGAAAACCATCGTACGGTCACGGCGCGGCGGACGCGGCCGAGCACGCCCGCCGAATCGACATCGAGGCCGAGATCGTATCTACCCGGCGGTACGGTCAACTGCAGCAGGTCTCGTCCCGTGGCGCGCGTCGGCGTGCCATTCGCGTCCCACAACACGACGGCCGCGGAATCGCCGCGCGCTTTGTAGTACGTATCCGTCAATCCGGCCACTGCGCTCTTGAAATAGGCGCTCCAGGCATGGGTGACGAGCGGAGCGGGGAGCGATGTGCGGTCGGTGTGGATCAAGACTCGCGCGTTGCGAACCTGCTCGGTTGTTACCGGTTGGAAGTACTCTCCTTTGCCGAACAGGATGTTGAGCGGACCGTCAGGTGTGAAATACATCCACGATTCAGCATCGAGGAAACTGCTGCACCTAGGCATAGCGAAGCCGGAACGTGCCAAGTCCGTGACACAATTGGCTCTGCGATCGGGAGCGCCATGGCGGAGGTAGATCAACCCCTGTGCAGTGAGCCCAGTGCGCGCCGCGAGCGGCAGCGCGGTGTCCTGGAGCGCTTCGACGGGTAGCGTCGCAACCCTGCTCGAGACAGAAACCGCTCCCTGTTCCGCGAGCGCCTTGAGCTCCTGGCGGTCGTCGTAGTACTTCAGGGCGCGAGCCCACTTCGAATAATAGATCGAGCGCTGCGGGTGCGAGAGCCGATAGGTGCGCCGCGCCTCTGCCAGCCGCGCGTAATGCTCTTCGAGGCGCTCGTTTTCCGGGGTCAACAGGTTCGGGTCGCGCTGCTGCCAGAACCGTTCGTAAAAGACTCGTCGATAACCTCGGGGTGTCAGCGCGTGACGGGTGACCTCATCCGGCGAGGCGATGAGCCAGGCTTCTCCCCACAGCGCCTCGGTCGAATCGTCATCCGCGCGCGCGAGCGCCGAATCATGCCAGGCGAATCCGGCCTGCCTTCGACCCGCGAGGAAGTTCGCTTCGGCTCGGAGCAAACACGTCGCCGCGGTTACAGGGGCGTGCGTTGTCGCCACCGCGAGCAGCGAATCCGCGCGACGCCCCTCGCCCAGCGCGATCAGCAGCTCCGCGCGGTGCTCGAGTGCGACCGGTTGGTCTCCGTGTTTCGTCAAGGCTCCGTCCGCGCGTCGCCAGATATCCCCATCGCGGAAGACGTCGTTGAATCGTTCCCAGGCGTCCTTGTAGTCGGGAGTAGCAGCGAATAACCCCAGGAGTGCTTCGCGCGCGATGTAGTCGCCGTCGTCACTGCGCAAATAGAATCCGACCTTCATCTGCCAGTACCACGGCTCAGGGTCGGTGGGGGCGAGTCGAGCCGCGGCACGGAAATCCTCGAGCGCGGCGTAGCGGCCGATCACGCGCTGCGCAAAGTGCGCGCGGCCCGCCGCCATCAGCGAATCGACCTGTGCGGATTGCAGGGCCAGCGCTGACAGCAGCAGCGCGATCATGGCGTCAGGCCTTGGGCGGCGTGCGCTTCCTGCGGCTGAACTCGGTGAGGAACTTCCGCTCGGCGGGCGTGAGACTCTCGACGCCGGTTGCACTGATCTTGTCCAACACGCGGTCGACTTCAGCGCTGGCGCGCGCATCCGGTTCGCCACGCGATTTGGTGCGCTGCGCCGACGGTGGAACGCTGCCGCTGCGGCTCACGCGTGGCGGTTGACTCACCAACACGCTCGATTCCGCCATCTGCCTGAGCCGTCCCTCGCCGCGCGTTGCCCGCCAGTCCTGCCCCTTGAGATAGAGCAGCGCCGTCGCCACGCCGCCGAGATGCGCGAGATGGGCGATTCCATCATTCAGGCCGGCCTGGCTGAGTGCGCCCAGCCATGCCAGCACAAGGTCCACGCCGACCAGGAACGTCGCGAGCCACTTCGCCGGAATGGGATCCGGAAGCGGGAAGATGAATACGGGATGGTTGGGCCAATACCAGGCGAACGCGACCGTGACGCCGAGAACCGCGCCCGAGGCGCCGAGGATGAGACCGACGGGAACCCATTGTGTCAGGAGAAACGAGAACGCCGCTCCACCGATGCCGCACAGGATATAGAAGAGGAAGAACGTCCGGCCGCCCATCCGGTCTTCCACCGACGGACCGAACACGAACAGCATCAGCATGTTGAACGCGAGGTGCAGCACGCCCGCGTGCAGGAACATGTACGTGACGAATGTCCACGGCTGTTTCCAGGCAAGCAGCGGCGCGAACCCCAAGGCTTTGAGAAAATTCGGGTCCACCAGCAGCGTCTTCTGAATCAGGAAGACGAGCAGATTCGCGACGAGCAGGCGTCGCACCCAGAGACTCAATCCGAACATGCGTTGGGGGCCCATCGATACCTCGGCTTACCTCTTATCCCCCTCGTCCAGTCCGGTTGTTCCGGGCCAAACGTGCCACGCGCTCACAGAGCTCGGGGAAGGGGATACCCGCCGCCTGCGCAGCCTGGGGATAGAGGCTCGTGCGTGTCATGCCCGGCAGCGAGTTCGCTTCCAGACAGAAAATGTCTCCCTCTGGGGTGACCCGAAAGTCGACCCGAGAGTAACCGTTGAGCTTCAACGCACGGTGCGCCATGACCGCATACTCCTGCAATTGTCGGGCTAGCAGCGTCTCGATCCTGGCCGGGAACGTCTCTTCTGACATGCCGGGCGTGTACTTCGTCTCGTAGTCAAAGAGTTCGTGCTTGGGCACGATTTCCCCTACAGGTAGCGGCACATCCCCCAGCACCCCCACGGTCAGCTCCCGCCCCGGGATGAATTGTTCAGCCATCACCTCATCGTCGTAACGCGCGGCCAGCTTTACCGCGTTTTCCAAGTCCTCTGCCTTTTTTACCAGGGTCAATCCCACGGAGGAGCCCTGCTTGGACGGCTTTATGATCACCGGCCATCCCAGCGCCGTGGTCACGTCCTCAGGTGCCACGGGCGCCATGAACCACGCGGGCACCGGCACACCGGCCGCGCGAAACAGCCGCTTGGAGAGGTCCTTGTCCATCGCCAGCGCGCTGGCGAGCGGACCGCTGCCCGTGTAGGGGACGCCGATGACGTCCAGCACAGCCTGGAGGGTGCCACCCTCCAGTTGCCCGCCATGAACGGCCAGGAACAGGACGTCCGCGTCCCGCACCGCGGGGAGCTCGGCGAGTCCTTCGGAAAGCATCCGCTGCTCACGGGCGGCGAGCTGGTCGACTGCAGGTGGTGCGGTTCCGACGGCGGCTCCGAGCAGCTCTCGCTCACCCCGTTCATCGAGCAGCCCGCCGGCGGTGTCAACCACGGACACCTCGTGGCCGCGGCTGCGCAGCGCCGCCACGATCTGCGACGCGCTGGCGAACGCCACGGCCCGTTCGGCGGTGGCGCCGCCCGTCAGGACGGTGACCCGCATCTAGCGAATCCCCGAGAGCTGATGCAGCAAATCGTAGCGCGTGACGATGCCGACGAGCTGGCCGTCCCGCCGCACCAGCGCCGCGGGCGTGGTGCGCGACAGCAGAGTGGTGAGCAGCGCGACTGGCGAATGACTATCCACCACCGGGAAGGGCGGATCCATCACGTCGCGGACCGCGCTGTCGAGGATCTTGGGCTGGCCGATCGCGCGAGCCATCAGCGCCTGCTCGGAGACGGCACCAACCCCGTCGCCATCGTCCAGGACCGGCAGCTGCGAGACGTTGTAGGTCGTCATCAGGTTGAGCGCCTGGCGGACTGATGCCTCAGGCGCCACGTGGATCAACGATGGCGCGTCGTGGTTCTTCGCTCCCACCAGCCGGCCAACGGTGGGACGCTCGTCCTCAATGAGCTGGTTCTCACGCAGCCATTCTTCGTTGTAGACCTTGCTGAGGTAGCGCTCGCCCGTATCAGCAAGCACGGTGACGATGAGCGCCTTGGGATCATCGACCTGGTGCGCGACTTCCAGTGCCGCGACCACGTTCACGCCCGTCGACCCGCCGGTAAACAGTCCTTCTTCTTTAGCGAGCCGCCGCGCCATCTGCATCGCATCTTTGTCGCTGACGACAACCCAGTCGTCGATCACGTCCCAGTGCAATGAGGACGGGATCTTGTCGCCCCCGATGCCTTCGACTTTGTATGGCGCCCCTTCGCTCTTTTGTCGCGTCTTGGCGTATTCGGTGTAGATCGAGCCGGCGGGATCACCGGCGACGATGCGAATCTTGGGATTCTTCTCTTTCAGAAAGCGTCCCGCGCCGCTCACCGTGCCGCCGGTGCCGGGAGCGCAGACGAAATGCGTCACTTTCCCGCTGGTCTGCTCCCAGATCTCCGGGCCGGTTGTCTGATAGTGCACTTCGGGATTGACGGGGTTGTAGTGCTGGTCGGCGAAGATCGCGTTTTGATTGGCCGCGGCGATGGCGCGGCCTTTCATGATGTAGTTGTCGGGATGATCGGGTGGCACCGCTGTGGGCGTGATGATGACCTCTGCGCCCAACGCGCGCAGCAGCCGAGCTTTTTCCTGCGACATCTTGTCCGGCATCGTGAAGATGCAGCGGTAGCCCTTCACCGCTGCTGCAATCGCGAGCCCGACTCCCGTATTACCCGACGTCGCTTCCACGATCAGTCCACCCGGCTTGAGGCGGCCGTCCCGCTCAGCGGCCTCGATCATCGCGAGCCCGATCCGGTCCTTCACGGATCCACCGGGATTGAAGAACTCCGCCTTCGCGTAGACCGGCGTGCGGACGCCGCGCGCGACCTTGTGCAGCCGGATCAGCGGGGTCCAACCGATCGTCTCGAGGACGTTGTCGTACGGCTTAGTGTGTTGTGCCACCTGTATCCGTACGAGTCTTGGTCGTGTCTTTCCGCGTGGTGTCCGCGCGCACGGGTTGTGGTGGCGTGGGCTGGGGGGGGGAGGGGGGGGGCGTGGGCGTGACCGGGCGTGGTCTCCGTCGCACCGGCGCAGCGGCGGGCGGTGGTATGGGTGTCGGCGCGGCTGGCGGCGGCAACGTCACTGTTCCACCGCCTGCTCGCGTCGTACCGACCTGGCGAAATTCGACGGGCTGGAGAAATGCCGTGGCGACCGGAATGCCGTGCCGCTTGGCGGGTGCGAACCGCAGCGCACTCGCGCCGGCTAGCGCCGCGGAATCGAGTGCGGGATAGCCACTCGGCTCGGTCACCCGCGTCGATTCAGGAATCAGCTTCCCCGTCGAGTCGACGAACAATCGCAGCGTGACGTCGCCTTCGACCTTCTGATCGAAGAGGGCCGGTGGATAGGCGATCGGCACGTTGGGGTTGAGGGCGACCGGCGCTTCCGACTCGGGCGGCGGCGCTGCCTGCCCCGTTGCCGAATCGGCTCGAGGGGCGGAGCCATGGCATCCCGCTAGCGCAACCGCGATTGCGGTGATGGCCGGCGCGCCGCGCATCCTAGCGGGCCTCATCTTGCCGCCGCTTTTTCCAGGCCGCGAGCCGGTTCAGCGCATCGAGCGGCGACAGCGAGTTTACGTCCAGGCCATCCAGCTCGAGCAGCAACGGGTCGGGCTGTGGGGGGGGGGCTCCGAAGAGGCCCAGCTGCGCCGCGTCGATCGGCGAAGGCAGCCGTTGCTTGGCGACGTGATGCCCCGCTTCGAGCAGCTTGAGCACCTGCCACGCCCGCGTCACGACCGGGTCGGGCAATCCCGCCAACCGGCCGACGTGAATACCGTACGAGCGATCCGCACCGCCGGGCTCGAGCCGGTGCAGGAAGACGATCTCGTCCCCTACTTCTCTCACGGCGACATTGAAGTTGCGCACGTGCTCGAGCTCCTCGGTGAGCTGGGTCAGCTCGTGGTAGTGCGTCGCGAAAATCGTTTTGCATCCGATCGTATTGTGCAGGCACTCCGTGACGGCCCACGCGATGGCCACGCCGTCGTACGTCGAGGTGCCGCGCCCGATCTCGTCGAGGAGCACGAGGCTGCGCGCGGTGGCGGCATGAAGGATCGCGCTCGTCTCGCTCATCTCGACCATGAACGTGGACTGCCCCCGCACCAGATTGTCGGACGCGCCCACGCGGGTGAACAGCCGATCCACGACCCCCACCGACGCCCGGCGGCAGGGAACGAACGAGCCCATCTGCGCGAGTACCACGCACAATCCCACTTGGCGAAGCAGAGTCGATTTGCCGGCCATGTTGGGGCCGGTCAACAACACGACCCGGCCCGCTTCATCCAGCGTGACGTCGTTAGGGATGAAGGCCTCGCGGGGCATCATGCGTTCCACCACGGGATGACGGCTGCCTTCGAGCTCGAGCGTGAACGATCCATTCACCTCGGGTCGAGTGTAGCGCTCGCGCTCGGCGACGTCGGCGAGGGCCGCCCAGACATCGAGCTGCGCGAGTAAGCCGGCACTGCCCTGCACGCGACCGATCGCGGCCGCGACCTGCCGGCGCAACGCATCGAGGAGCTCCCCCTCGCGCTGCGCAATTCGGTCCTCGGCACCCAGCACCTTGGCTTCGTACTCTTTCAGATCCGGTGTGACGTATCGCTCCGCGCCGGTGAGCGTTTGCCGCCGTTCGTAGTCGGCGGGCACGCGGTCACGATGCGCGTGTGTGATCTCGATGTAGTAACCGAAGACTTTATTGAAGCCGACCTTGAGCGACCCAATCCCGGTGCGTTCACGTTCGCGCGCCTGCAACGAGGCGATGTACTGCTTGCCGCCGTCGCGCGCGTCTTTGAGCGCATCCAGCTCAGCGTCGTAGCCCTGCTTGAAGGAGTCACCATCGTCGAGCTGCGCGGGCGGACGTTCCACGAGCGCCCGGCTCAACTCCTCACCGAGATCCGTGAGCAGATCGAGCCGCTGTGCGGTCTGTTCGAGCAGCGTCGAGTGTTCCCGCCCCTGGAGACCGCCCAGCGCCCCTGCGACATCGGGCAATCGCAACATCGAATCGCGCAACGCACCCATCTCGCGTGGCGTCGCGCGCCCGAGTGCGGCCCGGCCGGCCAGGCGTTCGAGATCGCGCACGCCGTCGAGTGATTCGCGCAGGCGCTGCCGGCCCCGGCCGTCGTCGACCAGGACTTGTACGGCGTCGAGCCGGGCGTTGATCGCGGTGGGATCGACGAGAGGAGCGAGCAGCCAGCGGCGCAGCAGCCGGCCGCCCATGGGCGTCAGCGTACGATCGAGCACTTCGAGCTGGGTGGCCCCTTCGACACCCGATCGCAGCGGCTCGACGAGCTCTAGGTTGCGGCGCGTCATCTCGTCGAGTGGCAGGACGTCGCCTCGACGCACGATCGTGGGATGCGTAAGGTGCGGCAGCCCGCCCGGCTTCAGCTCGCGCGCGTAGCGCAGCAGCGCGCCTGCGGCTCCAATTGCCGGTCGATCGTCGGGTCCGACGCCGAGTCCGTCGAGGGAGGCGATGGCGTACGTGCGCATCAGATCTTCACGCCCGAGCTCGACATCGAATTCCCACGCCTCTCGCGTGGTCACCGTGGCTCCGGGCGCGGCGTACGACGTTTCAGCGGGCAGTACCAATTCCCGGGCTTCGAAGCGTGCCAACGATTGCGCGAGATCGGCGACCGGCACGACCTCGAGCACCATCTCACCCGTCGTGAGATCGAGCGCCGCCAGGCCGCCGGTCTGACCGCGCGGATCGAGGGCGACGAGGTAGTTGTTGCGATTGCGCACCAGCCAGTCGTCGGTCAGCACGGTGCCGGGTGTGACCGTTTCCACCACGGCCCGGCGGACGACGCCTTTGGCGAGCTTGGGATCCTCGATTTGTTCGCAGATCGCGACGCGGTGGCCCTTCGCAATCAGCCGGCGCAGGTACTCGGTCGCCGCTTTCACGGGAACGCCCGCCAGTGGGACTTCGGCCGCGCCGCCGTTGTTGCGGGACGTCAGCGTCAGCCCCAGCTCGCGCGCCGCGAGCTTGGCGTCGTCCTCGAACATTTCGTAGAAGTCCCCCATCCGGAAGAACAGGATGGTTTGGGGGTAGCGGGCTTTGATGTCGCGATACTGCTGCATGAGTGGCGTCTCGGTTCCCCCGCTGACCATCCGCTCGGTCATGGCTCCTCTACAACAAAGGGGTGGCCGCCGACCTTGCTGCGCAGTCGCTGCTGCGCGCGCTGCGCCTCTGCGCGGGTCGCATAGTGTCCCACGCGAATCTTGAAGAAACCCGTCGAGTCCCGCATGACGCGGGACTCGAACCCCATCACTTTGAGTCGAGTGAGCATGTCGTCAACCTGCGCCGCACTTTTTACCGCGAGCACTTGCACGGCCCACGCGTGTGGAGCCGCGGGAGCGGTCTTCGTCGTGGTGTCGACCGTCTGGGCGCCACCGCCTTGAGTCGTGGACGTTGTGGTGGTCGACGGGGGGGGGGCACTGCAGCGTGCCGCGTAGAAGTTGACCTGATTCTTGAATTCGACATCCTCGCTCGCGCCGGCGATCGCCTGCTGGATCAACTCACACCCTCGGGTATCGTTCTTGAGCTCGAAGTAGGCGCGCGCCGCGGAGAAATTGGCCCGCGGGCGGAGCGGGGAGTCGGGATAATCGCGATTCAAGCGCTCCGCGGCCTGAATCGTCTGCATGGGGTCGCGCTGCGCGAAGTACAGTTGCGTCAGGAGCAACAGCGCGTCATCGGCCCACGGACTCGCTCCGTACTCGACGACAATGCGATTCAGATTGGTAGCGACGGCCTGGGCATCAGGGGCGATCTTCGCGGCCGCGAGTAATGCTTCCGGATAAACCGAGTCCGTCGGTGACAACGTCGCGAGCAGACGCCGGATGGTCGCGCGCCCCGAATCGACCTGACCGGACTGCGCCAGCCGCAGGGCTTCGACGAGACGGGGGTCTGTCTGGGCGGTTAGGCGGTTCGGCGGTTGGGCCACTAGAAGCGCGCATGCCAAAAACCCAACGGCCCACCCGCCGAACCGCCTAGGCGCGCGTTTCACGCCGCCTCCCGCTTCGGAGCGGCGAATCCCAGGACGAGCTGTGTCACGATCCCTCGGTCGTCGGATACCGTGGCTGTCTTTAGGGCCGTGTCGGCGGCGAGTGCCGCGCGCAACGCGGCACTCAATTCTGCGGCCGTCCAGTATGCGCTCCATTCACACCAATGCGCCGCCTCTTCCTTATAGTTACGCAGTCCGTACGGCCGCGCGGCCAACAGGTGCCGAAACACGGTGTCGGCCATGCGTCGCGCGACGCTTCCACCTCGATCGCGCTCCGCACGAGCGAGCGCCATGCCCACGAGATGTGTGCCAAGCAGTGAGACGATTCTGACGCCGTTCATGCCCGCCTGCTCGAGGACCGGCTCCACGAGCTGCGCCGCGCGGGCAGCCTGCCGCTGGAGCGCGGCGTCCACAAGATCATATACAGTCTCGCCGCGTCGCACGCCTACGAGTCCCGTCACATCCGTGACGGTCGCGGGACGTTGAGTGTCGCCGGTGAGCGAGGCGAGTTTTTCGAGCTCGCGGGAGAGTGCACCCAGATCACTGCCCACCGCGTTCAGCAGCAGCGCGGCAGCGTCCGATTCTAACGTGAGGCCGAGCTGCGTCGCGCGGTGCTGCACCCAGCGGGGGACTCGTTCCGCGGACAGCGGATCGAGTCGCACCGCCGTGGAGTGACGCACCAGCTCAGGATCCGGGTCCTCTCCGGCTGCTACCACGAGGATGAGCAGCGTGCTCGGATTGGGCGACGCGAGATACCCCATAAGCTCGTCGCGAAGCTTGGTCTTGCGTTTGCCGAGCTGCTCGACGCCGCGGATCACCACCGCGCGTCGTTCCGCCAGCATCGGCGGCGTATTGACGAGCGCGTCGAGGGACTCAGGCGTCACGTCGGGTGCGTAGCGGGTGTCGACGTTGAAGTCGCGGCCTTCGGGTACGGCGGCATCGAGGAGCGCACGAATGGCCTCGTCCTTGAGGACATCTTCGTCGCCGTAGAGCAGATACGCGAGATCGAGGGGGCCTGAGGGGGAGGCGCCCTTTTTCAAGCTGCGAAGGAGCGCGTCGAGGGTGAGCGCCGCCATACAAGCGAGAAGTTACCGCCCGCATGTGCTCGGAGAAAGGTCGAAAAGCTGCTACCGGCTTGCTGCTACGGGCTGAGCGGACTGGAAGTTGATGGTGGCCGGCTGGACGAGCGCGGTTCCGTAGGGGTTCTGGTTCCCGTTGATGACGCTCGCCCGCGGATCTTGGAAAGACACGAACGGCAGTCCCGCACTGACGACCGGTTTGGGGAATGCGACCGGCGGCAGCAACTGCGCACGCTGAACTTGCGGACGCCGGCCTACTTCGAGAGCAAACAGAGCGACCGCGGCGAGGACCAGCAAGGCCGCAGACACACCCGCACGCGCGGGCGGCGGCGGAATGATTTCGCGCTCGCGCGCGAGTCGCGCGTCGAGCCGTTGCCGGAAATCGGATGACAGCGCGATCGGTAAAGCGGAGGTGAGAACCTGCACGCCTTGACGGACCGTGGCGTCATAGCGTCGGCAGGCGGCGCAGTGGGCCAAGTGGCGCCCAAAACGTCGCACCTCCCGGGCGGACGTAATCAGTCCGTCCCGGAAGTCGGTATGCCGTTCCAGGAACTCGCTACATCGCATGACGGGGAATGTACCGTCGCGGCGCCGGAAGTGTTCCGCCGCCGGGCGTTCGAACGGCAGGCTATGCTTAAACGAGTGTGGGGCCGATGAGCTGGGCGAAGCTATTGCGTGCCCGGTTCAACCGGCTTTTCACCGTCCCCAAATTGCATCCGGTGATTTCGGCGATCTCCTGGTAGCTCTTGCCCTCGAGCTCGCGGAGCACGAACACTTCCCGGTGGTGTTCCGGCAGCCGCCGGACGCATTGGTCCACCGCATCCTTCAAGAAGCGCTTGCGGTACAGATCGTCAGGACGTGCGGTCGTATCCTCGAACTGCAGCGGCCGGTGATCGGCGTCCCAGTTTTTCTTGATCGTCTGAAAGAGCACCAGCGGATTGCGACTGCGGTTACGCAGCTCGTTCTTCGCCAGGTTCGAGGCGATGGTATAGATCCACGTGGAGAATTTCTTGGTCTGGTCGAACCGGTGCAGGTGGCGGAAGACCCGGATGAAGACTTCCTGAACGAGGTCCTCGGCCCGCTCACGGTCGCCAATCGTGCGGTTGACGAAGTTCAGTAGACGGGTCTGATAGCGGTCGACGAGGGTTCCGAATGCCTGCGGCTCACCTGCCAGATGCCGCATGACGACCTGACCGTCATCCAGTTCGTGCAGCGCTTCCCGCTGCAGAGCTCGCGAGGTGTCGACGGCCGGCGTTGGACGCTTCAGAGTGGTCCGCATTGGTGCCCTTCTGTTACGAACGGAAACAGCGAAAACGCTGGCCTGACCTGCTTTGTGAGTGCTGGGCACGAACCGTGCCTCCCGTGCGTGCGGACTAACCCCTTATGCAACAGTAGTTTGCGACTCGCAACCAACTGCGAAATGGGAATATTGTCCGAGCCTGGGGACAGCGCAATTCCACCGACGGTCTAGATCCGAAGACTGAAAGGATTGATCCAAAGAACCGGACGGGACTAATGCTCTAGGGTGAAGCCCGCCGCATAAAGGATTCCCACCACGGTTTTTGCGTCGCAGATCACCCCATCGCGGATGAGACTGAGAGCCTCCGAGAGGGGCTTGGGCATCACCTCGATGAACTCGTCCGGTTCCCGCGCGTGTTTGTCGGCCGTCAAGTCGACCGCCCAAAAAAGGTGAATGCGTTCGTCTGTAAATCCGGGCGTCGTCCATATAGTAGTAAGACGCTCGACCCTGCCGGCTTTCACACCCACCTCTTCCAACAGTTCGCGTCGGGCACACTCCGGGGGGTCTTCACCGGGGTTCAACCGGCCTGCCGGGATCTCGATCAGCGGGCCATTCGCCGCGTGCCGGAATTGCCGGATGAGCAGAATCGTCGGGTCCGCGCCGCGCGGATCGGAGGCGAATGGCACCACGGCCGCCGCTCCGGGGTGCCGCACCATCTCGAGCTCTCCCGTCGAGCCGTCCGGAAAGCGCACGGTGTCTTGGTCCAGGTCTATGACCCGTCCGCTGTGGATTCGTTTACTGGCCAGTTGCATTACGAGCTCCTCCTCAACGCTGGAACAACCAGGTGAACGGCACCTTGAAGCCTTCGGCGAACAGGTACCCCGTGTTGCGGCGCGCGTTGGCGTGAATCGGAGAGCCGGGAGCGGGCGATGTAAATGGCATGAGTCCGAGACGGGAGGCGATGATCTGCAACCGCAGCATGTGAAAGCCGTCGCTCACGAGCAGCACTCGGCGGCTCGTCCGTCCGTCGAACCAGCGCTGTACTTCGCTGAGTGACGCGTAGGTATCCTCACCGGCGAGGGGAACAACCGTCTCGCTGGGAAGCCCGAGCCGGACGAGGTAATCGCGGCCGACGTTTGCTTCGTTGAGCGTATCGTGCACGCCTACGCCCCCGGTCACCAACACGACCGGTGCGAGAGCGCGCTGGTAGAGAGTGGCCGCGTGATCGAGTCGCGCTCGGAATACAGGGGAGGGCCGCCCATTGTACTGCGCTGCGCCGAGGACGACGATGGCGTCGGCGCCGGTGGCCTGATCGCGGGCGCCGTGGACGGCGACCGCCACAACCACGGCCGCCCAGCCGGCCGCGATCAGGACGATCGCAAGGAGAATCGCGCCCAGGGCACGCCGCATGCTCCAGAATGGCATGCCACAAGATACTAGGGGCGGGTGAGCAACTCCTCGAACAGGTTGATGGCGCGCGGGTCGTTGCTCTGCCCCAGCCAAAAGATCGCTTTGCGCCGTACGCCCGGATCTTTGTTGGCGCGAGCGATCTGAATCAACGCGGGAACCCCGACGTCGCGCGGCTCCTGCGAAAGCGCAAAGACAGCATGCTCACGGACGTCGCGGTCGACGTTGTCGTCATCGACCAGGTCGCGGAGATCCTTCACCACCGCATCCCCCGCCGCCTGGCTCAGCCAAAACACCGCCTGGTTGCGCACGTGGGTCGATACCGCGCCGTCACGAGCGATCTTGAGCAGGTCGGGCCACACGGTCACGGAGTCGGCTAACGCAGCCGGGAAGATGGCCTCCTCGGCGGCGCGGCCGGTGCCCGTCCTTGCCAAATCGAGCAGGAAGCGCGCGGCCTCCGGAGCCGCGACGGTTCCGAGATCGGTCACGCCGGCGGCCGGTTTCCAGTGACCGCCGACGTAGCTCCGCAGCCGCGTGACGTGGCCGTTCGTGACCTGCAGGGCGAGGCGCACCGGCCCTGAGTCGCAGGCGCAAGGCGTGTCGTCGTCCCAATCAGAGTTGGTCGTGATGCGGCGGCGCCCGCAGTGGCCGTTTTCACAATCGAACGAAATCATGCCGGCACCGTTGCCACAGACGCCTTCGCGCGCGCTGTACGTGAGATGCACCGTCCCATCGGGTGCGCGGGCGATGCGCTCGGCTAGCGACTGGGCGGTGAGCGGTGCGACGGCGAACAACGTCGCGGCGACGAACAGAGAGCATTTCATTGGTTGATGATCTCCAGCAGCGCCTGCGCGGCGCGCGGGTCGCGGGACTGGCCCAACCAGAAGATCGCTTTCTTGCGCAGCTCGCGATCGGTCTCGTGCCGCGCAATGTCAATCATCTTGTCCAGTGCCTGGGTCTCGTGACGCTGTGAGTACACGAAGACCAACTGCTCCTTCATGTCGTGATCTGATGTGCGATCGTAGAGCTGCACCAGGTCGGTGATGTCGGCTCCGGTTTGTCCGGCCCAGAACAGCGCTTTCTTGCGCAGCTCGATGCCTTCGCGCGAGTTCAACGCCAGGTCCATCAGCCAGCGGGTGTTTTCGGTTGACCGCATCTGGGAGAGGGAGAAGATGATCTTCTCCTTCAGGTCCTCGTTGGTGCTGCGGCCGAACAGCTCGCGCAGGAACGCGGCATTGGCGCCGTCATGAGCCTGGCCCAGCCAGAACACGGCCCTCTCGCGCGCTTCTTCCGGCGCGTTCTCCTGCCCGGCAAAATCGCGGAGCGCTTGCGCGGCGCGGGGGCTATGGATCTGGGACAGCGCGAAAATCGCCTTCTCGAGCAGCTCCTCGTCCTGCGCATGCGTGACGATCGAGTCGAGGGCGGTGATCGCCTTCTCGCTGCCCACCTGACCGAGCCAGAACACGGCCTGCTGGCGGACCTCAGCGTCGGGATCGTTGCGCGCCACCGAGAGCATGATGTCCTCGGTCTCCTCGGTCCGTTTCTGCGACAATACGAACACCGCCTTTTTTCTCAGGCCTGCCGAGCAGGGATCGCGCTTGGCGAGCACCTTCTTGATGATCGGCACGGCGTTGGCGGCATCCATCTGCAGCAAGGCGTTCATCGCGGCGATGCGCGGATCGTCGTCATCGTCGGAGCACGTCGTCGTCGTCCTCGCCGTGTCGCCCGCGATCTGGTGCACTCGACTGGCGGCGTCTTGGTCTCCCTGCCGTGCCAATTGGCCCAGCACGCGCGTCAGGAGTGCGTCACCGTCGCCCCGTGTGGACGCGCGGGGGTACTGCGCCTTCTGTTTGTCGAGTAACGCGACGGCCTGCCGCAGATTGGGATCTTCGCCGGTGCGATACAAAGCGAACGCGGCCCAGTAGTAGGCGTCGGGTGTGTACGTCGAACGTTCGTAGCGATTGATCAGATCATTGAACAGACGCGCGGCATCGGCGTAGCGGCTGCGATTCAGCAGCTGGCGCGCCGCCCGATAGAGCGAGTCGCCCGGATCCTGCGTGGCCCACGGCGCGCGTGGCGACGTCGCGAAGCCGCGGGCGCGTGAGAGCACTGTACCACCGTCGATCTCGAGCGCACCGAGCGTCTCCAGGCCAGCCAGTTCCGGCATGTCCGCCAATCCTTCCAGACCGGCGAGCCCTTCCAGGCCCGCGAGTCCTTCCAAGCCCGCGAGTCCCTGCAACCCCTCGAGCTCGACGTCGCCCACGGCGAGCATCGGTGCGAACGCATCAAGAGCCTCGAGAGCCGGCATGCTCGGCACTACCGGTATGCGCGGCACGTGGGGGCGAGGAGGGTGCGCTGGGACGACCTGAAGATGTATGGCAACGGCCGCGAGCAGCGAAAGCATGGAGACCATCACGAAACTCCTTGTGCACGCACCGGCACCGGGCCTGCGGGGATCGCGGGAGTCGCGGTCCGAAGCCGGGTCAGAACGCTGCGTTGGTTCAGTCCCTGATTGATCAAATCCATCTCATTCTTGCGGCCCCGTTCGGCCGGGAGCTGTGTGATCTGCGCAAGGACCAACTCCAAGTCCTCGAGTAGCGGCTGCAACCGCGGATCATTGGCGGCGGGCGAATCGAGCATCAGGCGCGTCGTGGTCAGCAGGTCGCGGGCGGCTGCGACGAACTGGGGATCGAGCTGCCCGCGCGCGCTCTGGGCGCGGAAATCGGTGAGCAGCACTTCGGTGCGCGTGAGGTATTGCTGGGCCGCGACTTGATAGGCGACATCAGATCGGACGCTATCAGCCGATGCGACGACAGGAGCGTTCGCCCCTGGCGGATGAGCCGTCCAGCGACCGATCCCGATGCCGATCACCAGGACGGCCGCCGCGGCCAGCGCCCAGCGCATCCACGGCCGGATCTCGATGACGTGCTGGTTGCGTCGGGCTTCCTCGATGCGCTTCCACATCTCCTCACGGGGAGTGGGGCGTGGGGCGTTATACGACTGCGCCGTATCCTTCAACCACTGCTCGAACTTGGGATCTTCGTGCTGGTCGATCATGGTACCCACTCTCCCGCGAAATCCGACAACGCCACGCGCAGTTTGGCGCGCGCGCGCGACAGCTGCGCCTTCGAGGTGCCGGTCTCGACGCCCAATGCTGCGCCGATTTCCTCGTGTGTATAGCCTTCGACGTCGTGCATGACAAACACCGTCCGGTAACCCTCCGGCAATTCGTCGATCGCTTTCTTGAGTCGCGTTTTCAGATCCGGCTCCGCGTCTCGACGCGTCACGCCAATGCTCTGCGCGTCATCGATGTCTGCTTCACGCTGGCGAAACCGCTTCATCTTGCGCAATCCGTTCAGCACGACGGTCGTCGTGATGGCGTGCAGCCACGTCGAAAAGGCGGCGTCGCCACGGAACGAGCCGAGCCGGTCGAATGCCCGGATGAACGTTTCCTGGGTGAAATCCTGCGCGAGTGTGTCGTCACCCGCGAGCCGGAACGCCAGGCGGTACACCCGATCCACATGGGCGTCATAGAGCGCTCGCTCTGCGGCGCTGTCCCCGGCGCGGACGCGGGCTATCAGCTGTGTTTCGTCCACGACGCTCCAGGTGACGGACCAGGCTCGTAACTACAGATGTGACACGGAGGACGGCAAAAGGGTTACGTCGGGAGGCTCTACCTGGTGCCAAATAAGCGGTCGCCCGCATCCCCCAGGCCGGGCAGGATATACCCCTTGGAGTTGAGCTCTCGGTCCAGCGAGGCCGTGTACACCGGGACCGTTGGGTGAGCGGCGAGCATCGCTTTCACGCCCTCGGGAGCCGACACTAAGCACATGAACCGGATCCGCTGTAGCGGCGCCCCAGCGCGGGCCAGGGCACTGACGGCGGCGACCGCGGAGCCGCCCGTCGCGAGCATGGGGTCGAGCAGGAAGAACGCACGGTCTGCCTCACCGGAAGGGATCTTGAAGTAGTAATCGACGGGCTGAAGGGTGTCGTGATTGCGGTACAGCCCGATGTGGCCCACGCGCGCGGATGGAATCAGCTGCGAAATCCCTTCCACCATGCCCAGGCCCGCCCGGAGAATCGGGACGAGCGTCAGCTTCTTCCCCGCGACCTGGCTGCCTTGCGTCTTCTCGAGCGGTGTTTCGATTTCCACGGGCTCGAGCGGCAGATCTTTCGTGACCTCGTACGCCATCAGCATCGCGATTTCGTTCACGAGCTGTTTGAAGTCGCGGGTGCTGGTGCGCTTGTCGCGCAGAATCGTGAGCTTATGCTGAATCAGCGGGTGGGACAGCACCGTGAGATTCGGGAAATCCGCGGGCGAGACGCGTGCCATGGGCGGAGAAAGTACGCTCTCAGTTGCGAGCGCGCGACCGCGGGCTATTTTCAGCGTCCCGCTTGAACTGGCAGGCACAGGAGCTCGCATGCGAAACATTCTCTTGAAG
>Ga0066686_10000097_pt1 | contig 21636 bp, 14 predicted proteins | sample GraSoiAngelo_135_FD_65627 | JGI IMG/M metagenome (GOLD analysis project Ga0066686, IMG submission 65627) | Grasslands soil microbial communities from the Angelo Coastal Reserve, California, USA - 14_0929_05_40cm | ecosystem: Environmental > Terrestrial > Soil > Grasslands | place: USA...
GCTGCCCAACACCGCCGATCAGGGCTACGAGTACTTCAACCGCTACTATTTCGCGCAGCAAGACCGCCAGGGCGTGATCCTCGATGAGCGCTTCAATGGGGGCGGCTACATCGCCGATTACTTCGTCGACATTCTCGCGAGGCACTTGCGCGGCTACTTCAACAATCCGGTCGGCGAGCGGCGGCCCTGGACGGAGCCGATCACGGGGATCTTCGGCCCCAAAGTCATGCTGATCAACGAGTATGCCGGCTCGGGGGGCGACATGCTGCCTTATCTGTTCCACGAGATGAAACTCGGACCGCTGGTCGGTACGCGGACCTGGGGCGGGCTCGTCGGCATCTGGGACGTGCCGGGCCTGATCGATGGCGGATATATCACGGCGCCGCGCGGCGGGTTCTTCAATACCGAGGGCCACTGGGACGTCGAGAACGTGGGCATCGCACCGGACATCGTGGTGCAACAGACGCCGGCGCTCGTTGCCCAGGGACGCGACCCACAGCTCGAGCGGGCAGTGCAGGAAGCGTTACGGCTCCTCGAGGCAACTCCGGTGAAGCTGCTGGCGGAGCCGGCGCCGCCGGTGAGAGTGCGGCGGCCATAGCCTGAGCGGGCGCCCATTAACCCGAGACTGAGGTGATGCATATGCGTCCACTTGCTGCGCTGGTTCTCTGCGCGGTCGTTTGCGCGCCGGCCCGGGCCCAGGATTCTAGTGCCACGGCGGCGAAGCTCGCGGGATTCGACGCCTACATGAATCAGGTGATGCGCGACTGGAACGTGCCGGGTATCGGCGTAGGCGTGGTGGTGAAGAACAAGCTCGTGTTCGCCCGCGGGTTCGGCTATCGGGACTACGGGAACAAGCTGCCGTTCACGCCGACGACGGTCGTGCCGATCGCCTCGAACACCAAGCTCTTCACCGCGATTGCAATGGGCTTGCTGGTCGACGAGGGGAAGATCGACTGGGATAAACCGGTCAGGCAATTCGTGCCCAGCGTGCAGTTCTATGACGACGCGCTGAACGCCGCGGTCAACGTGCGGGACATGCTCGCGCACCGGACCGGCGTCACCCGGCACGACATGATTTGGTACAAGTCCCCCTTCACGAGGCAGGAGCTGTTCGAGCGCCTGAAATACCTGGAGCCGTCGCAGCCGATGCGGACGACCTTCCTTTACAACAACTTGATGTATGGCGCGTCCGGATACATCATCGAGCTGTTGTCGGGGAAAACCTGGGAGCAGTTCGTGCAGGCGCGCATTTTTCAGCCGCTCGGAATGACCAGCACCGTCTTCTCGATCGATGACCTGATCAAACAACCCGACCACGGAGTGCCGTTTACCGAGCGACGGGATTCGGACTCACTTTACGCAATCCCGTACTACCGCGAGCAGGTGGCCATCGGGCCGGCGGGCGCGATCAACTCGAACATCCAGGATCTCTCGCATTGGCTGATCGCGCTGATGAACGGCGGCCGCTTTGAGGGCAAGCAGGTGATCCCGCGGGACGTCGTGAAGGCCACGCTGGCGCCCTCCATCGCGATGCCGAATACCACACTCGAAGCGTTTGGGTGGGGCGAGTTGCTCAACGCCGCCTACGGCATGGGTCGCTGGACCGCGTCGTACCGGGGGCATCTGCTGGCCTACCATGGGGGTGACATCAACGGCTTCCATTCGCAGGTCTCGTACATGCCTTCCGACAGCGTGGGCGTGATTGAGCTGGTCATCGGCGACCATGCCGCGCCGCTGTACAACGTCGTGTCGTACAACGTGTACGAGCGGCTGCTCGGCCTCGACCAGACTCCGTGGAGCCAGCGGCTCAACGACACGCGCAAGAAAGCGAAGCAGGCGGGTATCGCGGCGCGGGCGCAGGCGGGCGGCGGCCAGGTCAAGGGCACTCGTCCGTCCCATCCCCTCGATGACTTCGTCGGCGAGTTCGAGAATCCGGCGTACGGCGTCGTCACGATCTCGAAGCAGGGCACCGGGCTTCGTTTTGGCTTTCATCAGATCGACTTGCCGCTGACCCACTTTCACTATGACCGCTTCGACACCCCCGACGACGAACAGAACGGCAAGTGGTCGGTCAACTTCGCGACGAACCCCCAGGGCGAGATCGATAAAGCGGTGATGTCGCTCGACCAGGCCGAAGTGGCGTTCGTCCGACGTGTCCCAGCCGAGCTGTCGGCTTCGGCGACGCTCCGGCAGTACGCCGGCACGTACCTAACGCCGTCGGGTGCCAGCTTTGGCGTGGTGCTCAAAGAGGACGGTAGCCTGGGGCTGGAATTTCCCGGCCAGCCGTTCCAGGCACTCATACCGTGGCGGCCGCAGCGGTTCAAGCTCAAGGAGTTCTCGGACATTACGATCGAGTTCGTTGTGGAGGCGGGCAAAGTGAAGGCCATGACGCAGAGCAGTCCGTCAGGCAGGTACACGTTCATGAGGAAGTAGATCGACGCCACCACCAATACGCCGGCATCCCCAGGAAGATGATCCCGAGCCCGAGCAAGGCCTGTGTGGGCCGGGACACCAGTGTGGAGACGACGATGCCGGCGGATGCGGCGATAAAGAACAGCGGCGTAAGTGGGTATCCGGGCACTCGGAACGGCCGTGTGGCGTGCGGTAGCCGCCGGCGGTAGACGAATATGCTGGCGGCCGCGAGGGCATAGAATGCCCATCCGGTGAACACGACGTACGTCAGGAGCTGCTCGAACGTGCCCGAACCTGCGAGCACCATCGTCCACGCGCCTCCTGCGAGGATCGCCACCGCGGGCGTGCCGAACCGCGGGTGCACCTCGGCCAGCCTGCGGAAGAACAGCCCGTCGCGCGCCATCGCGTAGAACACGCGCGGGGCGGTGAGGGCGATTCCATTCGCGGCGCCGAAGATCGATACGAGAATCGGGATCGCGACGAGCCGGCCCCAGGTCTCCCCGAACAGCGTGGTCGCGGCGTCCGCGGCCACGCGATTGGACTGGGTCACTCGGTCAGGACCGAGCGCCGCGAGATAGGCGAGATTGGCGAACAGGTAGATCGCCACGATGGCGATCGTGCCGACCACGATGCCGCGTGCAAAGATCCGTTGCGGCTCGACGATTTCCCCCGCAGAGAACGTGACGTACTGCCAGCCCTCGTACGCCCACAAGACGGCCACGATGGCGACCGCTGCACCGCTGAGGAGCTCCGCTGAGGGCGGCGTCGCCAGAACGCGGACATTCGGGCCTGTCAGCCCCTTCCCCTCCAGCAGGAGGAGCGCGCTCAGCAGCAGCAAGGCGGCGACTTTGATCCCGGTGCTCCAGTTCTGCACGACGGCCCCGTGACGGGTACCGCGCACGTTGACCGCGGTGACAACCACGATCGTGGCGAGCGAGACGAGCTTGGTGCCAAGGGCATCGAGAACCACGAACTGCTGGACGTAACGGGGGAACGCCGCCGCGAGGGTCGCGATCGAGCCACTGCCAATCACGAAGAACAACGCCCATCCATAGAGGAAGGCGGGGAGCGGGCCGAACGCGTCGCGCAGGTACACGTACAATCCGCCAGCCTGCGGGTTCATGGCGCCCAGCTCGGCGTAGGTCAACGCACCGAGCAGCGAAAGCACGCCGCCGACAATCCAGACCAGCAGGGCTACCCCGACATCGCCACCCGAATCCCGCAGTACGCCGCCTGGGACGAGAAAGATGCCCGAGCCGATCACGGTGCCCACGACGATCAGAATCACATCGGGGAGCCGGAGCACACGGGCGAGCTCACGGGTCGTAGCGGTGGTTTCCGGCGATGGTGACGTGGCCGCGCTCCCGGTGAAGGTGGTGCTGAAACGTGGCGAAATCGGAGGCATTGCGCACTCCCCGGACGGCGGTCATAATAGTGCGTCCCGAGCAGATTGGATGCAATCGAGTATGCAAGTCGGTATCCCCACCGCGGGCGCACTGCCCTCTTCTTGACGCGGAGTCGCACCATGAAGCTCGCCCGGTTTTTCCTGTTAGGGGCCGGCGTCCTCGCACTCCTCCCTGCCGCGCTTGCCGGACAGCAGGAAGTCGCCGGAACCATCATCGACGCGGCCTCGAACCGCCCCATCGCGGGCGTGTCGGTCTCGGTCCAGGGCACCACCAGCACCGTGCGTACGGACACGCGAGGACAATTCCGCTTCGCCGACCTCTTAGAGTCGCAGGTCACCCTGCGCGTCGCCGCCCTGGGCTATCGGCCGGTGACGCAGGCGGTAAGCGTCGGTGACACGAACATTCGCATCGCCCTGCAGCAGCAAGCGATCAACCTCGAGGAGGTCGTCGTCACCGGAACCGCCGGCGGTCAGGAGCGGCGCGCCGTGGGAAATTCGGCGGCGACGATCCAGGCCGCGGCGATCCAGAACCTGGCTCCTGCGCCGGACGTCTCCAGCCTGATCAATAGCCGAGCGCCGGGCGTCGTGGTGATACCTGGGACGGGACAAGTCGGCTCCGGTCCTCGCATCCGAATCCGAGGCATGAACAGCTTCTCGCTCAGCGATCAGCCGCTCATTTACATCGACGGTGTCCGCGTCGCCAACGACGTCGCGACGGGCGTCGTCGTCCAGGGGTTCGGGTCGGGCATCGCGTCCCGTCTCAACGACATCGACCCGGACATGATCGAACGGATCGAGATCATCCGAGGTCCCGCTGCCGCGACGCTGTATGGAACCGAAGCGGCGAACGGCGTCATCCAGATCTTCACGAAGCGCGGTAGCGTCGCGGAGCGCCCTCGTATCACGTTCGTGATGCGCCAGGGGACACAGTGGTTCATGAATCCCGAGGGCCGCCTGCGGGAGCCGATCAACCGCGTGTGCGCGCCCGGACAGACGACGAACTGCCCCCTCGTGGCCTGGAACCCGGTACGCCAGGAGGACAGCCTACATGCGCTCGGATTGGTGAAGCGCCCGCTGTTCACCAACGGCTACACGAGTGGCTACGGACTCAACCTCGCCGGGGGAACTCCCACGGTCCGGTACTTCGCCGGCGGGACGTTCGATCGAGATTTGGGTATCGAGCCGACCAATAAGTACACGCGGCTATCGACCACAACGACCCTGAACATCACCCCCGGCGGTCGCTGGGACCTGCAGGGGACCGTTGGATTCCTGAAGAGCAAACTCGACGAGTCCTTCGAGGCGGGTGCCGGCGGCGTGTGGTTCTCCACACTGTTCGGCGACCCGGCGCTCGTGCACGACACGCTCGGCAATCTCACCCCGCGGCGCGGCTTCCTGTTCGGGCCTCCGGAGTTCCAGTGGGGATCGCGGCAGGCGACGCAGCTCATCAACCGCGTGACCACGACCGTTACCGTCAACCACCGCACCCTCGGGTGGTTGAGCCAGCGGCTCACCGTGGGCCAGGACCAGACCGACGAGGGCAGCCAGCAGCTCAATCGCTTCCTGCCGCCCGAATGGGTCCAATTCAACCCCGGCACGGCCGCGCTTGGGCTCAAGTTCGACCAGCGGCGCACCATTTCGTACCTGACGCTCGATTACAACGCCAGCGCGAAGGCGCGCGTCACCCAGGACTTCGCATCGACATCCACATTCGGGGCGCAATACTATCGGCGGCGCGTGGACGTCGTCTGGGCTCAAGGCGAGCAGTTCCCCGCTCCCGACCTGGAAACAATCGCCGGTACGGCCGTGCTGCGCGGCTTCGACGACTTTGTCGAAAACACCACGGTGGGCGTGTTCGGCCAGGAGCAGGTCGCCTGGCGAGACAAGCTGTACGTGACCGGAGCCGTTCGGGTGGACAACAACAGCGCCTTCGGGAAAAACTTCGATTGGGTCGCCTACCCAAAACTCAGTGCCAGCTACGTCGCAGCCGAAGGCCAAAGCGGCGCCCTCAACACGCTCAAACTGCGCGCGGCGTACGGCCAGTCCGGTCAGCAACCGGAGTCGTTTGCGGCCCTCCGCACCTGGCAGCCGGTGACCGGCGGCGACGGTGGGCCCGCGGTGATTCCGTCATCGGTAGGGAATCCCAACCTCGCGCCGGAGCGTGGCACCGAGCTCGAAGTCGGCTTCGAAGCGGGGTTGCTTGATGACCGGCTTTCCGCCGATTTCACCTTCTATCACGCCAAAACGCGTGACGCGATTGTGCAACAGTCCGTGGCGCCATCCACCGGCTTTCCTGGCATCCAGTTCCGCAATCTCGGGGCCATCCGGAACATCGGGTTCGAAGCGCAGCTCGGCGGGACGGCCGTCCGCACGCACGACCTGAATGTGCGAGTGGACTTCAGCCTCTCCCACAACACCAACAAGGTGCTGGACCTCGGCCCCGGCGTCGACTCAACCAGCACCTTCGGATTCAAGAAGGGGTTCCCCGTTGACGCCATCTTCGCCCGCAAGGTGATCAGCGCCGACTACGACGCGGCGACCGGGCGCGCCATTAACGTGCTCTGCGCCAGCGGTCCCGGCGGCAAGACCGGCGTCGCCTGCAACTCGCCGGCGGCGAGCGGCGTGTTCCTCGGCGTGTGGGACCCGACGTGGGAAGGTTCCTTCAGCACCACGCTGACGGTGTGGGGACGGCTGCGCCTGTATGGCCTCGTGGATTTCAAGCTCGGCAACAAGCACTTCGACAACAACCTCCGCGCGCTGTGTCAGGTGTTCAGGCGCTGCGACGCCAACTTCAACTCACAGAATTACGATGTCCTCTACATCGCGGAGCTGCAGAGCAACAACTTGGCGCAGAGCTGGGTGATCAACAAGGCGAGCTTCGCGAAATTACGCGAGGTCTCGCTGAGCTACGCCTTCCCGCCCCAGCTCGCCCGGCGGATCGGCGGTGATGAGGCGACGCTGACGCTCGCGGCCCGCAACCTCCACACGTGGACGAACTGGACGGGCCTGGACCCAGAGGCCTTCTTCGTCACTCAGCTCTTCACGCGGCTGGAGCAGGACAATACGCCGCAGCTGGCTTCGGTCCAAGCCCGGCTGAATATCACTTTCTGACGAGCGACGCCATGAGGACGAGCAGATACCTATATCAAGCGATCGTCGGGCTGCTGCTGCTGGGCAGCGCCGGCTGCGAGCGACTGCTCGAGGTCCAGGCCCCGAGCCAGGTGCAGGACGACAACCTGCACAAGCCTGCCAACGCGAAGTTGCTGGTCGACGGATCACGCGCGGCGTTCGGCTGCGCCTTCCAGGCCTATATCAACGGGGCTGCGCTCCTCACCGACGAGATGGAGGATACTCAACTCGCCGCCGCGGCGTGGCCGTGGGATCGCCGCGACTGGACCAGCGCCGTTGGCAGTGGGTACGCCGAAGCGACCTGCACCGCCTTCCAGACTTTCGGCGTGTACCGGCCGCTGCAGACCGCACGCTTCACGGCGCAGGATGCGATCCAGTCCATCACCGCTTTCCCCGATGCCGAGGTGACCAACAAGCCGCAGCTGCTGGCCGAAGCCAACCTGCTGCTGGGATACGGTCGCATCCTGCTGGGGGAGGGATTCTGCTCCGCAGCCGAGAACCTGGGCCCCGAGCTGTTCCCGCAGGACTTCTTTGCGCGAGCAGAGTCCAGCTTCACCGAGGCGATGGCGCAGGCGCAGGTCGCGGGAGCGACCGCGATCGGCACCGCCGCGCGGCTGGGGCGCGCGCGGGCGCGACTCGATCTGGCGCGGCTACCCGGACAGGCGGTCGACCTTGCGAAATATGGGGCGGCTGAGACCGACGCGGCGCTGATCGCCACCGGCTTTACCTACAATATTCCCTACAACGCGGCCGCCTTCTATTCCCAGAACAACATCGTGCAGCGCAATCGGCTGAGCCTGCTCTACGGCGTGGCGCCAAGCTACCGCAACCTCGGTGATCCGCGGGTCCAGGTGACGAAAGGTCCCCTCGGCGCCGATGCGGTCGACACGGTGTGGTTCGCCAACAAATATCCTGCGCTGAACACGCCGATACCCCTAGCCACCTGGCGGGAAGCCCGGCTCATCATCGCCGAGGCCGAGCTGGCCGCGGGGAACGTCACGACCGCGATTGCGACATTGGATTCGCTTCGCGCACGGGCGGGCGTAGGGCTACCACCGTACAGTGGTGCGATCGACCCGGACAGCGTCCGGGCGTATCTGATTACGGAGCGCTCGAGAGAGCTGTTCCTCGAGGGCCACCACTTTTGGGACATCAACCGATTCAATCTGCCGCTCAATCCGCCGGCCGGCACACCGTATCCGGTCAAAGGCGGAACCTACGCCGACTTGCGGTGCTTGCCGCTGCCGGACATCGAGCGGCTCAATAACCCGAACCTCTGAACCTAGGGGACACGCCCATGCTTCGATTCCCAATGCGCTGGTTGCCCGTTTTGCTAGCGACGCTTGTGGCACGCGCCGTCGCGGCCCAGGCGGTTGCCCCGCCTCGCGCGAGCGCGCGCGCGCTCGCGGGCCTCGATCCATTCGTCGCTTCCGTGATGAAGGAGTGGCACGTCCCCGGGCTCGCGATTGGCATCATTCAGGACGGCCGTCCCGTGCTGCTCAAGGGGTACGGCGTTCGGGATGTGGAGCATCAACTGCCGGTCACGCCGCGGACGCTGATGGCGATCGGGTCCAACAGCAAATCGTTCACCGTAGCGCTCATGGGCATGCTGGTGGATTCGGGCAAGCTCGACTGGGACAAGCCGGTGCGCGACTACCTCCCCGACTTCCAGCTCGAGGACGAGCTCGCCAGCCGGGAAATGACACCGCGCGACCTGGTCACACACCGCTCCGGATTGCCGCGGCACGACCTGTTCTGGTACGGGGGCAGCTTGAGCCGCGCGGAGATGTACCGGCGACTCAAGTACCTTGAGCCGAACGCCTCATTCCGCAGCCGCTGGCAATACCAGAACCTCATGTTCATGACCGCGGGATACTTGGTCGAGCAACGCACGGGCCGATCGTGGGACGATCTGATCCGCGAGCGCCTCTTCACGCCCTTGGGGATGACGCGGTCGAATACGTCCGTCCGGGATCTGCCGGCGTCCGACGACGCTGCCCTGGCCTACGTCTGGCGCGCCTGTCGTACCGAACATGCCGCCGCGAACGGATCCGCACCGGCTCCGGGAGGGGCGGACGGCGGGGGCGGGGCGGGGAGCGCCGCGTGTGGACTCGTGAAGGTGCCGTACCGAAACATCGATGCCGTGGCTCCGGCCGGCTCCATCAACTCCGATGTCGAGGAGATGCTGCACTACGTGCAGTTTCACATCGACTCGGGCCGGTACGACGGTCGGCCGATCCTGTCGAAACAGAACGACGTGCAGATGCAAACCCCGCAAATGCTCGTAGGCAGCCAGGACATCTGGCCCGACGAGTTGGGCACGGCGACGTACGGGTTGGGTCTGGCCGTGACCTCGTACCGCGGCCGCAAGCTTGTGCAACACGGCGGCGGCATCGACGGATTCATTTCGCAAATGTCCTGGTTGCCGAAGGAGCGCATCGGCGTCGTCGTTCTGACGAACATGTCGGGTAATAATCCGGTCCCGAATATTGTGACGCGGAACGTGCTCGATCGGCTCCTCGGCCTGGCGCCCATCGATTGGGCCGCGCGCTCGCGCAAGCTGCAACAGGACGCTGAAGCTCAGCAAAAGAAGGAACGTGACGAGCTGGCCGCTCAGCGTAAGCCGAACACCACACCGAGCCACGAACTGTCGGCATACGCGGGAACCTACGAGCATCCGGCATATGGTCGCCTCACCGTTCGCACGGTCGGCACCACACTCGAGCTGTCATTCGCCGACTACACGGCTCGTCTCAAGCACTACCACTACGACATGTTCGAGGTCGACGACCCGGAGGAGATCGTGCCGCTGAGCGGTGTGCTCACGTTCCTGATGGACCGAAAGGGCGACATCGATCGTGTCGCGGTTCCGTTCGAGCGGAGCGTCAAGGACATCGAGTTCACGCGGGTGAAGACCCCGTAGCTGCTACGGCCGGCCAGCGCGCATGTAACCGGGGCCGCGCACAATGTGTCCCGGTTTCGCTCCGGTGTGACGGCCGTCGCGCACCACGGCCACGCCGTTCACGAACACATAGCGCACGCCGGTCGACAGCTGATGCGGCTGCTCGAAGGTGGCGTGGTCGATGATAGTCGCCGGGTCGAAGACGACGACATCGGCGTAATAGCCCTGGGCGAGCACGCCACGGTCACGGATCGACAGGCGCGTCGCGACGGCTCCGCTCATCTTGCGCACAGCGTCTTCCAAGCCGATGACGCGTTGCTCGCGGACGTAGCGGCCCAGGATGCGTGGGTACGTCCCGTATGAACGCGGATGCGTGAGCCCGCGCGCACTGTCGGGATCGTAGCCCCCGGCGTCGGTGCCGATCTTGATCCAGGGCTGCCGCAGCTGCAGCGCGACGTTGTCCTCGCTCATCAGGAAGAAGATGGTCCCGATGCCGGCCTGCTCCGTGAGGATCAGGTCGATCGCGGCATCCGGCCAGGGTTTGTGCATAGCGGCCGCGATCTCGGAAAGACGCTTCCCGGCCCAGAGGCTGTCTTGGGGCTTCCGGAGTCCGAGCACCAAAACCCCCTCGGGTGTCGCGAGCGAACAGAGGTTCTCCCAGTCGGTCCGATCGCTGAGCACCTCGGCGGTGATGCGCGCGCGTGTCGACGCATCGCGCAGGTTTTCCAACAGCTTCCCATCCGCGGAAGCCCATGGCGGCAGGCACGCCGCGAGGCCGGTACCGCCGGCGACGTAGGGATACATGTCCGCTTGTACGTCCAAACCCCTTGCCCGGGCCGAGTCGATCTTGGCTATGGCCGCCGCCGCCTTCGGCCAGTTGCGCCGGCCGGCCGCCTTGAGGTGATAGATCTCGACCGGCACGCCGCCTTCGCGCCCGATCCGAATCGCTTCGTCGATCGCCTCGAGGAACTGGTCGGCCTCGGATCGCATGTGCGTGATGTACACACCGCCGTACGGCGCCATCGCCTTGGCGATCTCTACCAGCTCCTCGGTGGTGGCGAAGTTTCCGGGTGGATAGATCAACGCGCTCGCGACTCCGAACGCGCCGTCCGCCATAGCGCGTCGCGTGACGACGCGCATCGTGTCGAGCTCGGCGGGCGTCGGCGGCCCGGCGGCCATGCCTTTCGCGTAGATCCGCACGGTCGCCGCGCCGAGGAATGACCCGGCGTTTACGGACATCCCGTGGCGCTCCATCGCGCGCAGCCACGCGTCGAAGCCATGGTTCCCGCGGAATTCGCCAGCGTGCGCCGTGTCGGACGGATCGCTCGGGTCTGCCGCCTGGAGCACGTGATCGTTCACGGGTGCGTTCGTCCAGCCCTCGCCCATGATCTCGGTCGTGACGCCTTGTGTGACTTTCCCCACGACGCGCCCGTCGCCGATGAGCAGCGCGTCGCGCGAGTGGGCCTGGATATCGATGAAGCCGGGTGCGACGACGAGCCCATGCGCGTCCACGTGCTCCTGTGTACGCGCGTCGCGCAGCGTCCCGGGGGGGGCGACGCGGGCGATCCGGTCGCGGGTGATCGCGACGTCACCATAGAACCACGCATTGCCGGTCCCGTCCACGATGCGCCCGCCTTCGATCACCACATCGTAGGGCGGGCCTGCGGGAACGGGCGGAACCGCGCCCGGCGTTGGGGCCGGGTGGCACGCGACGGCCGCACCCGCCACAAGCGCGACCACGGTCAGGACTGAACCGCATGTGCGAGTCATCGGGATCCTCCTACCAGGTGCCGTGCTCTCCCATAGTCGTGATCACGCGCCCCAACCGCTCGGCGGCGTTGCGCCAGTTGGTTTCGACCGCGCGTTGCGCGGCGTCCGGGTTGCCGGACTCGATGGCGCGAATGATGACATTGTGTTCGGCGACGGACGTCGCGATCTCGTCCACCAGCGCGTTACTGTAGAGACGGACGTAGCGCTCGGCTTGCGGCTTGATGCCGTGGTGCAGGGCGCGCAGCCGCGGGCCGGCCGCGGTGTGCACGTACAGCGCATGGAACTCCTGGTCGAGGCGCGAGATGCTGTTGGGGTCGGGCCGCGGGGCCATGGCGACCTTCAGGAGCTTGCCATTCAATCCGCGCAGCGCGCGGCTGAGCCGGCGTCGCTGCGGCGGCGCCAGGGCTGCGGCGCGCCGCGCGGCCAGGCCCTCGACCTCGGCAATGATGTTGAACAACTCGGATGCGTCCTCGCGTGTGAGGGCTGCCACCGCGGGCCGGGCCCGCAGGCCGTCCGGCGAGCGGATATAGCCTTCCTGTTCGAGCCGCAGCAGGGCTGCGCGCACCGGGGTGCGACTGACCCCGAGGCGGCTTGCCAGCTCCGTCTCGATCAGCCGCGCGCCGGCCGCGAGGCGCCCCCGCACGATCAGCTCCCGGAGACGCCGATACGTGGCGGAGACTCTGTCGTCGTTCGCTGCGACTTTCTGCGCCTTGTTCATCGCTGCTCCTCCATTCTTACTGCCGCGCCGGGATACGCGCAAGCCGAAATTTGTATCCCTTGCTGGATACCTATTACAGGGATAAAATGACCCCGGAGTCCATGCCGACCGACACCGTAACGCTGCGCAGTCTCGAGACGCTGCGCGACTTCGAGGCCTGCGTCGCTCTGCAGCGCGAGACCTGGGGGCGCGACTACCGCGGCTGCGTCCCCGCCGCCCTGCTCATGGTGGCGCAGAAGGTGGGCGGCGTGACGGCCGGCGCCTTCGACGCCGACGGCACGCTGCTGGGCTTCGTGTTCGGGATCACCGGCTACAGCGGCGGCCACCCGCTCCACTGGTCGCACATGCTCGCGGTGCGGGAAAGCGCGCGAGACGCGGGGCTCGGCATCCGGTTGAAGCTGTATCAACGCGAGCTGCTGCTCGAGAACGGTGTGGAGCGGGCGTGCTGGACCTTCGATCCCCTCGTCGCCAAGAATGCCCACATCAACCTCAACCGGCTGGGTGCCGTCGTGGTCGACCACGTTGAAAATATGTACGGCGACTCGAACAGTGCGCTGCACGCCGGCCTCGGGACGGACCGCTTCGTCGTGGAGTGGCGACTCGCCGACGAGCGGGTCACCCGCTGCATCGCCGGGCTCGAGCATATCGATGCCACGGCGTTCGCCGCGAGCCCGGTGGTGAACGATATGACCCCGCCGGCGTCCGCTCCAGAGTCGCGCGTCCGGATCGAGATACCGGCCGACATCTACGTGATCCTGGAGCGCGCCCCCCGGGAGGCGGCAAAATGGCGTGCCCGCACGCGCGGCGCCGTGCAGCGGTATCTCGCCAAGGGCTATACGGTCGCGGCGTTCTACCGCGAGGCCGCGAGCGGACGGTGTTTCTACGGGCTCGCGCCGCGATGATCTGCATTCGAAAAATCACGCTCCGTGAGATTCACCTGCCGCTCAAAGAACCGTTCGCGATTTCCTCAGGGACAGTCACGAACCGCCGCATCCTGCTCGCCGAACTGGCAGACCAGGACGGGACGGTGGCATGGTCCGAATGCCCGGCTGGCGCCGCCCCCAACTACTCACCCGAAACCATCGACACCGCGTGGCTTGCGATCACGACCTGGGTCGCCCCGCGGCTGCTGGGGCGCGCGCTCGAGCATCCGCGCGACGTCCAGCCGAACCTCGAACACGATTTCCGCGGCCACTGGATGGCGAAGGCGACGCTCGAGATGGGCGCATGGGGCCTGGCGGCGGAGCGCGAGGGCGTCAGCCTGGCGCGCTTCATCGGCGGCACGCGCGAGCGCATCGCCGTCGGCATCTCGCTCGGCATCGAGGCGACGCCGGCGGCGCTGGTCGAGAAGGCACGACGGGCGCTGGCGCAGGCGTACCACAAGGTGAAGATCAAGATCAAGCCGGGCGCGGACGTGGACTATGTCGCGGCGGCGCGGCAGGCACTGGGCCCCGACGCGCCGCTCATGGCGGATGCGAACAACGCGTACACGCTCGACGACAGCGACCGGCTTGCGCGGCTCGATCAATTCGGGCTGCTGATGATCGAGCAGCCGCTCGCCTGGGACGATCTGCTGCGGCATGCGGCGCTGCAGAAGCGCCTCAAGACTCCGATCTGTCTCGACGAGTCCATCACCGGTCCCGAGCGTGCCGAGGATATGATCGCGCTCGGGGCGGGACGAATCATCAACATCAAGCCGGGCCGGGTTGGCGGCTTCGCTCCCTCGCTCGCGATCCACGCTCTCTGTGCGCGGCATGATATCCCCGTGTGGTGCGGTGGAATGCTGGAGAGCGGCGTGGGGCGCGCGTATAACGTCGCGCTCGCCTCGTTACCCCATTTCACGATTCCCGGTGACATCAGCCCCAGCGCCCGGTACTGGGAGCGAGACGTCGTGACGCCGGAATGGACGATGGCTCCGGACGGCACCATGACCGTTCCGCGCGATCGTCCCGGCTTGGGTGTTGCCGTCGATATCGACCGGGTGGACGACCTCACCGTCCGCCACGAAACGCTGACGGCGCCCTAGCGCCGCAGCCATCAACGAGGTCATCGCATGCGAACACTGTCGCTCGCGTCCTGGCTGCTCGTCGTCGCGGCATCGGCCGCGGCCCCACAGGTCCGCGATCCCGGACTGGGGCGCCTGGAACAGGAGATCGCACGGCTGGCGCCGCTCGCTGGCGGCACCGTGGGCGTCGCCGCCGTTCACCTGGAGAGCGGCCGAGAGGTGTACTTCAATCGGGTCGAGCCGTTCCCCATGGCGAGCACGTACAAAGTGCCGATCGCGGTGCAGTTGCTCACGCGCGTCGATCAAGGTGAGGTGCGGCTCGACAGCCTGATCGCGCTGACACCCGCCGACCTCCATCCCGGCAGCGGTACGCTGACCGAGCTGTTCGACGACCCGGGGGTGATATTGTCGCTGCGGAACCTCCTGGAGCTGATGCTCCTGATCTCCGACAACAGTGCGACGGACATCGTCTTGCGGACGGCTGGCGGCCCGGCGGCGGTGACCGCGCGCATGCGGGCACTCGGCTTCGATGGGATCCGCGTCGACCGGCCGACCGCTCAGCTCATCGCCGACTGGGTGGGCATCATGGTGATCCCGCTGGTCCAGCCGAACACGCCCCGACAGTTCTCGGACCTATTCGAGCAGGTGCCGGATTCAGAACGGGCGGCCGCCGCGCGCCGCTTCAACGACGACCCGCGGGACACCGCGACTCCCGAGACGATGGCGCGCCTCCTCACCCGGATCTGGCGCAAAGAGATCCTGCGACCGGCGACGAGCGATCTCCTCCTCGACATCATGCTGCGGAGCACCACGGGCGCGGAACGGATCAAGGGACTGCTTCCGCCTGACACGCCGGTCTCACACAAGACCGGAACGATCGGCGGGACGACGAACGATGTGGGGATCGTGACACTGCCGGGGGACGCCGGCCACGTGGTGACCGTGGTGTTCGTCAAGGCGTCGGACAAAGAGATCCCCGAGCGCGAGCGCGCGATCGCGCACATTGCTCGGACGATCCACGACTATTTCTTGTTCAATCCGGCTCCCCCCCCCTCCGGCCGCGCCCGCAACCGCTAGGTGCTCGAGCCCGATCGCCTTGTCCCCCCCGACGTGCAGCGCCGCCTCGCGGCGCTGCGCGAGGAAATTCATCGCCACCCCGAGCTCGGGTTCCGTGAGCACGAGACCGCGAAGCGCCTGTACGACGCGCTCAGTGAGCTGCGGCCGGTCGCGCTGGAGCGCATCGCCGGCACCGGCGTGATGGCGCGACTCCGCGGCCGCGAACCGTCGGTGCCGGTCGTCGCGGTGCGGGGCGACATCGACGCCCTCCCCATTACCGAAGAGACGGGTCTGCCGTTCGCATCGCAGCAAGCCGGCCTGATGCATGCCTGCGGGCACGACGTGCATGCCGCCTGGACGGTCGGCGCCGCGCATCTCCTGGCGCGCGAACCCGCCGCGGGCGACGTGATCGTCGTGCTCCAGCCGGCGGAGGAAACAGGGAAGGGTGCCGCGGCTGTCCTCGCGTCCGGGGCGCTCGCCGGTGTGGCCGCGATCTTCGGTGGGCACGTGGATCGACGCTTCGCCGTGGGGCAGGTCGTCGCGCAGCCGGGCGCGCTGGCCGCGTCCGCCGACACGTTCACCATCACGTTGCGCGGAGCCGGTGCCCACGCCGCACGTCCGCACGAAAGCGCGGATCCCGTGGTGGGGGCAGGAGCGCTGATCGGTGCGCTGCAGACCGTCGTCGCGCGGCGCGTCAATCCGAGCGTCCCCGCTGTGCTGACCGTCGGGACCGTCCACGCGGGCACAGCGCCCAATGTCATTCCCGACTGTGCGACGTTGTCGGGGACACTGCGCGCCGTGGATCCCGATACGCGGGCGCTGCTGCAGCGCGAGGTTCGCCGCGTGGCGGAGGGCGTTGCGAGTGCGCACGGCCTGATAGCCGACGTGGCGCTCGACATCGGTCCTCCGCCCCTCGTCAATCCGTCCCACCCTGCCGGCTGGGCGCAGCGTGCAGTCGAACACGTGCTTGGCGCGGACGCCATCATGCCGCTCGGCTCCCTCAACCTCGCGGCGGAAGATTTCGCGTGCTACTTGCAGCAGATGACCGGGTGTTTCCTCCGGATCGGCGCGCGCGAGGCCGGCGGCGTGCCCATCCCGGCGCACTCGCCCCACTTCTACGCGGCGGAGCAGAGCATCTTCGTGGGAGCGGCGGTGCTGGCGGAGACCGCTCGTGTTGCCTCGGCCGAGCTGCGCGGCTAAGGGAGCCTACACGCCGTTTTTCTCACGCGTCGGGAAGGGCCAACACGTCGTGCTTCCGTATGTGCGATTCGTGAATGGATTTGTTCCCGTCTTCCACGTGAGGTTGTAGCGAAGCAGATCGTTGAGCCGGTGCCCGCCTTCGAAGCTCAGCTCCTTGCGCCGCTCGGCGATGATGGTGTCAATGGCTTCCTGTTGGGTTGTCGCCGATGCCGCCGCGAGTCCTACCTGGGCACGACGCGCGTTGACCAGCGCCATCGCCGCCGGCACCTGGTTCTGCTGCGCCAGTGCTTCGGCGCGGATGAGGTTGGCTTCGATACTACTCGCCAGGCGCATGGGACTCTCCAGGCTCGTGTACTTCGTCGTGATCCACAGGCGAATTGCCGCATTGAAGGCGCCGCGGCCGGCGTCCACGACCAAGACGCGTGGGTCGTTCATGGTCCGGTACGCCGGGGCGACCGTGTAGGCGCCCACCTGTTGGGCGAGATACCAGAGCTTGTTCCAGCGGCGGACGCTTTCCACGCCACGGCCGACGTCCTTGCTGTAGCCTGGCGTCACCTGATTCGCGAACTGGTCGGCCTCGCTCCACTTCTTGAGGTCCATCTTGACGCGCGCCGTGCCGACGCGGGCCAGGTCCACCAGATCAGCGTCGTTGACCTGCTGGGCGATGGTCAAGCCTTCCGAGAACCGCGTTTCAGCGAGCGCCAGCGCCGCGCTGGGCGGCTGCGCCGGCCCCCCGTCGAACGCGACCTGGCAGAACGACTCACCCATCAGCAGGTACGCATAGGCCCCGTAGATCTTCACCTGCGCGAGGAGTAAGGCTCGATCCGGGACCTGTTGATCGGTCCACGCGTTGAGTTTCTTCGTTACCTCCTCGCCCTGGAACCGCGCCGTCTGCAGCGTCAGGTTCATGCCGAAGCTGAACTGGGCGTCGCAGGTGGTTGCCGAGTAGTCGTCCTCGTCGGCGGTGATGGTGCGCTCACCCCAATTGGCCAGCGGGACATTCGAATTCGCGGTCTCGTACTCGTCCGAATGCACCGAGGACCCCGACATGTAGTTGGAGTACGCACATTCGAAGTCGCCGATCACACTCCGGACGAGGACCGGCGCGAGCGTGGGATCGTTGATCTGGTCGGTGGGGATCTGACCCGGGAATTCGACTTTGAGGATCCTGTCGGTGTTGCAGCCCGCGAAGCAGAGGCACGTCACTGCTACTGCAATCCAACGGGCGGCGCGATCGATCGAGCTACGCATAGGGATCTCCGTCTCCGTCGGGGTTAGAAAGTGAACCGCAGCGTTGTGCGCAGGCGGGCGAGCTGCGGCCACGACTCCTGCGTGTAGCCGAAGTTGCCCGTGACGTCATCGCTGCGGTTGGGCAGCAGCTCGGGATCGATCCATTTGGCCCCGTACGACGTCTGCTGCGCGCGCCAGAGGAACATCAGGTTCTCGCCCGCCACCGTAATCGACGCGCGGGTCGCGCCCAGGAGCAGCTTCTCCGGCAGGTCGTAGGTAAGCGACACCGTGCGCAGGCGGGCGAAGCCGGCATCAAACAAGCCCGTCGCCCCGGGGCCGGTCCCGTCCGGATCCACCAGCCATGCCTGGAGGATCGGGTTATCGCCGGCGATCGACGAGCGCGAGTTGCGGAAGAACGTGTGTTGCGCACCAACGTCGCCCACCACGGCATGGAGGCCGCCCACGTAGTCCGCGAGCGCCAGCACGCGCACGCGGGCGCCGAGTCTGAGGGTGGCGCTGAACGACCCGTTCCACGACGGCGTGGGGCGACCCTGATAGAGTCGCGGCGCACCGGCGCAGGGAACCGTGGTCCCGTCGCCACGGCCCAGGTCGGTTCCGCCTTCACACATGGCGTTGGTGGCTAGTGGGAGTATGAATGTCGGCACGCCGCCGATAAACAGCGTGTCCGGCACGATCGTGGCGCTCACGATCTTCTTATAGAAGAAGGACGACGGGGCAAAGCCGTCGACGTTGAACTGCTGGATGAAGCTGGCGCCGACAAATGTCGGCGGCACACCGCCGAGACTGACGATCCGGCTGTCGTTCGTCGCGATCGTGCCCCGCAGCTCGAGCCCCCAGCGCGGGGTGTTGAGCGCCACGCCCGAGAGCGCCAGTTCGATGCCGCGATTCCGCGTCTTGCCGATGTTCAGGAACTCGACGCCGGGGAAGCCGCGCGACGGTTTCAGCGGCGCGGAGATAATCGCGTCCTTGATGTTCTTATTGTAGAAGGTGAACTCGACGCCGAGGCGTTGGTCGAGCAGTCCGGCGTCGAACCCCAGCTCGGTCTCCTCGCCGATCTCAGGCTTCAGATTGGCATTGCCGAAGTTCTGCGGCGTGACCCCGCCGAGGCCCCCAAACCCGACCGCGGCGCGATAGGTCTGAATGGCCGAGAACACGTCCGGCTGCAGTCCGGCACGACCCCAGGCACCGCGGAGCTTGAGTTGCGAAAAGAGTCGCGAACCGGCGAGGAACGGTTCCTCCGAAACCACCCACGAGGCGCTGAATTTGGGATAATAGGCGGCATCGAAGTTGGCGCCGAAGGCGCTGTTCCCGTCCGCCCGCAACGCCGCCGTGACAAACAGGCGGTTTTTCCAGGCGACCTGCTCCTGGCCATAGACGCCCAGCGTCTTGTTCTCCTGAAAGGCCTCGGCCGCCTCCCGCCGCGCCCCGCTGCCGACATCGCCCGGGCCCGGAATCGGAAACTCGAACCCTTGCGAGAGCTGCTGATCGAACTGCTTGTAATAGTACTGGACGCCGACGGCCGTCGACGCCACGAGGTTGGGGGTGACCGTCCAGTCGGCGTTGGCGCCGTAGTCGACGGTGAGGAACGTGCTGCGCAAGTCCAGCGCTTGCTTCTGACCGAGGCTCGCGCTGAAGAATGGCAGGTAGCCGGTCCCATCGCGGAAGACGAGCTGCGACGATTTGTCGTTCGTGATGTCGGGTCCAACCGTGAGGCGGTGCCGCAGCCACGGGAAGGGCTGGTAATTGAGCTGCATGCTGAGCGTCATGCGCTCGATGTTGTCGAAGCCGTCGACCCCCGTGTAGTCCTCGGGCCGGTAGAATTGAAAACCGTGTCCCACCGAGTTCCAACCCGTCGTTGTCGTGTCCTCGGTTCCGGTGAGCCCGCCGGGCTGGCACCAGGGGAAATCGCACGCCCAGATAATCGACGTCGTGATCGGCTGCGTTCCGGACGCTCCGCGCGTGCGCGAGCGCACGGTCCCCAGGCTCAGGTCGGCCGTGAACTTTCCGTCGGTGGTCTGATAGCCGAGGTTCCCCCGGCCTGCAAACTTGTTCTGCCAGTTATAGTCGACCGGCCCTTCTTCGCGATTGTAGGTGGCGCTGAAGAAATAGCGGATTTGATCGGTTCCGCCGCTGATGTTGCCGGAGAGGCCCCGCGGTGCGCCCGTGCGGAAGATGGCGGGGAAGCCACGGGACTCCCGGAATCGCTGCACGTTGAACTCTCTGATGTCGGCCGGATTCCGGTAGTCCCCCCCCCGGCGGAGATAAAAGTTCGTCGGATAGCGCTCCTCGGGATTGCTGAGCCAGGCGGCGCCGGCATCGGATTGGAGCTGGATGGTCGGCCGGCCGGCACGACCCCGCTTGGTGAAGATCTGGATGACGCCGTTGGACGCTTCGGTGCCGTAAATCGTCGCGGCGGACGGGCCTTTGAGGATCTCGATTGATTCGATCTCCTCGGGAACGAGGTCATTGACGCGGCTCGGTTGCTCCTGGGCCCCGTTGAACGCGAGGCTGAACGCGGCCGCCTGATTGTTCGAGCGGACCCCATCGATGTAGATGAGCGGCTCGTTGGACAGGCTCAGACTCCCGGACCCGCGAATGCGCGTCGTGCCGCCGCTCCCGACGCCGCCACTTGCGCGCATGATGCGTACGCCGGGGACGCTGGCGGAGACCATGTCCTGGAGCTTGGCTGGATGCCCGCTGAGCTCGAGCGTCTTGGCCACGTCGACATCACCGACGGCGTTGCCCAGCGCGCGGGTCTGCGCGCCTCCTGCGGTACCGGTCACGACAACCGCGTCGAGCTTAACGGCCAGTTCCGTCAGCGAGACGCGCACGGTGTGATCACCGACGCCCGCATCGATGGTCGCTACCTGATAGCCGATACGGGTGATGCGCAAGCGGGCCGTGGTGCCCGGAACATTGTTCAGCAGGAACTCGCCGCGCGTGCCGGAGCGCGCGACCGGGTTGGATCCCTCGACGGTAATGGATGCGTCGGGAATCGGGAGTCCGCTTCTGGCGTCGACGATCGTGCCGCCGATCGTCTGCGTCTGGGTGCGCGCTGGAGCGGCCCACGTCGCAGTCGTCAGAAGGAGGAGACCGATAGCGCGGGAGCCTGGAGACGAACGGATCTGCGACATACGACCTCCAAGTGCTGAGGACCCAGACGGCCTACCTCGTGATGTTCCGAAACAGGTGAGTCCCATCGCGATCCGGGAAATGCGCAATTCTGTATACAGCTTGGTGTACAGGTTATTCTACGCCCGGTGCCTCGCCCCGCAAGGAGGCCTCACGCACGACGCACGACGTACGACGTACGGCCTCGATGGTATTGCGTAACTCCAAGCCATTTATAATGTTCTTTCAAACCAGACCAGGATCGGCATGCCTGCCCAACCTGCTCGATACACACCAGCCGCGACTGATACGGTCGTCCACGACCTGCCCCCGATTCGCTTTGACGGACAACCCATAGACATCCGACTCTCCCTGCGCCGCACCGAAGACGGCTTCTGGCGTGGCCGCATCCTCTTTGGGGCGGAAGGGACGGAAGCAGAGCGCTCCAGCGCGGAGATTTTCTGCGCCGGCACGGAGCAGGATCTGTGGCAATCGGTGCGCGACCTGCGGGATCATCACCTGCGGGACCTGTACCGCTCACTGCTGTAGATGTCTGAGCAGAAGTCGCTGTCCAAGCTGCGGCACGACCTCTCAAACCCTCTATCGGCGATTCTCGCCGAGACTCAGCTGCTGCTCCTCGCGTCGGAGAAGTACGACGCCGAGACGCTCGCTGGGCT
>Ga0066686_10000102_pt1 | contig 21506 bp, 19 predicted proteins | sample GraSoiAngelo_135_FD_65627 | JGI IMG/M metagenome (GOLD analysis project Ga0066686, IMG submission 65627) | Grasslands soil microbial communities from the Angelo Coastal Reserve, California, USA - 14_0929_05_40cm | ecosystem: Environmental > Terrestrial > Soil > Grasslands | place: USA...
GCGCCGACGGTCAACGGTTCATCGACGTCCAGCACGATGGGAAGCTTCGATCGCGCGTCGACCAGCACTGGCTGGCGGGTCGTGGCCGCGGTGATGCCGTCGCAGAGGCTCTGGGTGATCGGCGGAGCAACCGAGGCGACGATCGCCGCGCGAATCTCCTGCGTCGAATGTCCCGCCTGGGTCAGTTGTGACGTGAGGGCCGCCGCCCACTCGTCGGGCGTGCGGTACGGAGTCGAATGCAGGCGCCAATGCCCTTCGAGGCGGTCGCCCGCAAACAGTCCGACGGTGGTCTCGGTGTTGCCGATGTCGAACGCGAGGAGCATGGGGCGGCTAAGATAGCTCGACGTGGCCGTCGCGCACCACGCCCGAGCCGCCGTCGGTCTCGACAAGCAATGCGCCGTCGGCCCGAATCCCCGCAGCACGCCCGGACAGCGGTGTTCGGATCTGGCGGCCGCGCAGCCAGTCGCGGCGCGCGAAGGCCGCGCATTCCGAATCGGTGAGCGGTGCGCAGTGCGCGGTGAGCGGGCGCAAGACGGGGACGAGACGATCGAGGACGTCGATGCGGCGTACGCTCGGAAGCAGCTCGTCGAGCGCAATCGCCCGGTCCGCAAGCTCCGCCGGAATCTCGTTCGCAACATTGATCCCTAGCCCCAAGGCAAGCCACTGCGGCGCCTCGCCCTGCCAGCGCGCTTCACAGAGGATTCCCGCGAGCTTGCGTCCTTCAACGAGTACGTCGTTCGGCCACTTCAGAGCTGCCTGCGCGCGGCCAAGTAATTCATCCACGACATCGGCGACCACCAACCCCGCGCGCAGCGAAAGCACGCCCGCATCCGGAAAGGGGGGCAGTACGAGCATCCCGAGCCACACGCCGCCGACCGGTGAGTGCCACGTTCGCCCGTCGCGCCCCCGCCCCGCCGTCTGCTCCTCCGCGATCACGACGCTGCCGGCGGGCGCGCCTTGCGCGCCGAGGTCATGAATTGCGTCGAGACTCGACAGGAGCGAGCGGAAGACGCCGCATTGTTGCACGCCCCAACGGCGGGCGAGCACGGCGGCGGGAATGCCGTCGATTCCTACCCGTGCCACAGCGCGTAGACGATGGTGAGGACGCCGATCGCCCAGTTGTACGGCGCGAATTCATAGAATCGGCCGCGTTTGAGCAGAGCGACGAGGAACCGGATACTCCACAACCCGGCCACGAAAGCGAGCGCAAAGCTGACCGCGAGCGGCACGGCGCCTACCGCCGCGATGTTCACCGCCGCGTGCCGTCCCTCGACCAATGCGGCGCCCGCAATCACTGGAATGGACAAGAGAAAGCTGAACTCGGCCGCTGCCACCGGGTCGAGGCCCCCCCACAGCGCCGCACACACGGTGGACCCGGAGCGGGAAATCCCGCGCACGACCGCGGCAACCGCCTGCGCGCCGCCGATGCCTGCCGCGATAGGCACGGTGGGCTCGCGTCTGATTCCCGAGAGCCTGCGCGTGGACCAGTTCATGAAGCCCGTGACGATGAACGCGAGGCCGATGAACACGAGCGACGTCGCCGCTTCCTCGACCTGTCGATGAAAGAGCACGCCGATGATCCCCGCGGGTGCCGTGGCGATCGCGAGCAAACCCAACATGCGTAGCTCCGCAGGCCGGCCGCGGATCGCGCCGACGAGCAGCTGCACGAGACGTCGCCCGTAGACCACGAGCACGGCTGCGAGTGTCGCGACGTGGAGCGCCACCTCGACGAACGCCCCCGGCGCCCGCACGCCGGTCACCACCTCGAGCACGCGCAGGTGGCCGGAGCTCGACACCGGCAGAAACTCTGCAAGCCCCTGTACGAGACCGAGGAGGATTCCTTGCCAGAGAGTCATGCGACCTTTCCCGCAACGAGTGCGATCAACCCGACTACCATGGCGATCTTGAGGAGTGCGCTCACTCGGTCCACTCTGCCGAGCAGCATCCACGTCGCGACTACCAGCACGGCCATCTGCGCGAGCAGCGCGATCAGGAAGTAGGCGCCACCGTAACCCGCGCTGCGTGGGAGCACGAGACTCGCCGGCACGAAAAAGAGTCCAGCCGCGGCCGCGACGAGTAGCGCCGGCCGGCGGCCGACGACAATCGGCAATGTGCGCCGGCCAATCGTGCGGTCGCCGGCTTCGTCCTCCACGTCCTTCACGATTTCGCGGACGACGTGCAGCCACGCCGCCAGCAGCCACGGTACGACACCTGCCGCGGGCAGACCGACGGCGAGCGCGCCGTAAAAAGGCGGCGAGCCGGCCACGACCGCCACGGCAACGTTGCCGACCACGGGATACGGCTTGAGCAGCGGTGAGTAGGTCAGCATGACGGCCAGGGCGGCAAGGGCGGCAAGGACCTGGCTCCCATTTACCAATCCCGCGCAAGTCAGGCCAAGCAACGTACCCGCAAACACCAGGAAATCCGCCGTGCCGCGCGAGACCCGGCCGGCGGCCAGCGGCCGTATGGTGGGACGATTGATCCGATCCGCGGCGACATCGCGGATGTCGTTCCACGTGTTGCCCGCGGCGCCAAGCGCCATTCCCGACAGCGCAGCGAACATCAACTCTTTCGGCACGGCGATCTTGCCGAGCGCGATCCAGCCGCCGGCGAGCACACCGGCAGCGGCGATGAGCAGGTTGGGCCCACGCATGAGCCGCAGCACCGCCATCACTGGCCTAGAACTTCCTCGTACAGGTGCTCGTACCGCGGAACGACGCGATCGGCCGAGAATTCGAGCGCGCGCTGGACCGCCGAGCGCTTCATCCGTTCTTGCAGCGCGGTATCCTTGAGAATGCGCAAGGCGCGCTCGGACATCCCGGGAACGTCGCCCGGCGGCGCCAGGAAACCGCTCTCACCGTCCTTCACAACTTCAGGAATCCCGCCGGCGGCGCTGGCGACAACCGGCACCGCGCAAGCCATCGCCTCGAGCGCGGCCAGGCCGAACGACTCGGTCGCGGACGGGAGCAAGAAAAGATCGCCGCCGCGCAGCACGTCGCCGACGTCCTCGACTTTGCCGAGGAAGCGCACGTCCTTGCGCAGCCCGTTGCTGTCCACCGCTTGCTCGGCAACATCGCGATCCGGACCGTCGCCCACGAGGACGAGAGTCGCGGGCAGCGCCTTCCGCACCGCAGCGAAGATCTTCACGACGTCGGTGAGCCGCTTGACCGGACGAAAGTTCGACACATGGACCAGAACTCGATGGTCCTTGGGTGCGAGTCGCTTGCGGTAGGAGTCGTCTGTCGCCGGGTGATAGTCGGACGTCGAGACGAAATTCGGAATCACGCGCACGTCGCAGTTGCCGCAGCCGAAGGCGCGATACGTCTCCTCGCGAAGGTAGGTCGAGACCGCGGTGACGGCATCGGACTGCTCGATCGAGAACTTTGTGAGTGTGAAGTACGACGGATCCTGCCCAACGAGCGTGATGTCGGTCCCGTGCAGCGTCGTGACAATCTTGAGATCCAGTCCTTCGTTGCGGAGCATCTGTTTCGCCAGCCACGCGGTGGCGGCGTGCGGGATCGCGTAGTGCACGTGCATCAAGTCGAGCTGCTCGCGTTTGGCGACCTCGTGTTGTTTGACCGCGAGGGCTAGCGCGTACGGCGACGACTGCTCGAACAGCGGATATTCGAGCTGCGTCACCTCATGGAACGTCACCCGCTCGGCAAAGCCGCGCAGCCGGAAGGGGCTCGCATACGAAATGAAGTGCACGTCGTGGCCGCGGCGGGCGAGCTCGAGCCCGAGCTCGGTCGCGACGGCGCCGGAGCCCCCGTAGGTTGGATAACAAGTAATCCCGATTCTCATGATTCGGGAAACGGGACACGGGAAACGGGAAACGTACGCCAACGCTCGAAGATGCGTTGCGCAAGAGCTTCGGGCGTATCAGTTGCGTCAAGCATCCACACGTTTCCCGTTTCCCGTTTCTCGTTTCCCGGCTTCAGTTGGTTTCTAAACCACGTCTCCTGCCGCTTCGCGTAGCGCCTGGTCGAAACGAGAATGGCGTCGCGCAGCGCAGTCTCCGGCAGGCTGCCTTGCAACATGCTCACAACCTCCCGGTACCCCACCCCGTCGAGTCCAGCGGCATCCGCTCTCACGCCGGCGGCGAGTAAGCCACGCACTTCCTCGACGAAACCAGCCGCCAGCATAGAGTCCACCCGCGCGGCCAGTCGTCGGTGCAACGCTTCGCGCGGCAACGTCAGGTGAATGTACCAGGGCCGCAACGCACCCGATTCACGCGCCACCTGCTGCCACCAGGAGAGCGCGCGTCCCGTCAGCAACGCGACTTCGACGGCGCGAGCGGCGCGCTGGCGGCCACCCCCGGGGAAACGCGGATCGAGTCGGCCCGCCCAGCGGGCGAGCTCGCCACCTTCGAGGGCCTCCGACCACGTACGCAATTGCTCGCGTCGGTCTGCATCGAATGGCGGTTCGCGAAACAGCCCCTCCGCCAGCGCGCGGATATATAGCCCCGTTCCGCCGACGACCATCGGACGTCGACCGTTGGGAACGGTCTCTGCGATCCATCCGGCAGCATCGCGCGCGAACCGTCCAGCGCTGTAACGCTCCCCGGCGTCGATGAGATCCAGGCCGCGGTGCGGGACGCGGGCGCGCGTGGCGCGATCGGGCTTCGCGGTACCGATGTCGAGTCCTCGATATATCTGCCGGGCATCCGCCGAGATTACGGTAATCGGCACGAGAGCGCCGATCGCCACGGCGACCGCCGTCTTGCCGACGCCCGTAGGGCCGACAATGACTGGTGTGAGAGGCTGGGGATCAGGCGCGGCCGAAGCGGCGTTCAAGCTCTTCCTTCGGGAGTTGAACGAGGCTCGGACGGCCGTGTACGTCGTGCGCCGGCAGCGTTGCGGTGAGGAGCCGCAGGACCAGCTCCCGCATTTCTCCGGCGTCGAGCGCCTGCCCGGCCTTGATCGCTGCCCGGCACGCGTAGGTTGCGGCGAACCGCTCGAGACGATTCTGCCAACCACCAAACCGTCCGCCGGCGAGATCGGCGACGAGCTCCTGAAGGCAGCGACCGGCCTCGAAGCGTGGATGCGGATTCGGAGCCGTATGCACCACGATGCTGCGGCCGGAGAATGGCTCGATCTCAAAGCCGACGCGCTCGAGCAGCTCGCGGTGCGCATCGATCGCATCGAGCTCTGCGGGCCCGAAGTCGAGGGTCAGGGGCAGCAGTAGCCGCTGCGCTGGCGCGCCGTCGCCGGAGAGCTGCCGCATGACGTCTTCGTACAGGACCCGCTCGTGCGCCGAGTGCTGGTCCACGATCGCGACGCCGCCGTCGGTTTGAAACAGGATGTAGGTGTCGAAGACCTGCAAAAGGGGAGTGGGGAGTGGGGAGTGGGACGTGTCGGAGCCCTGTCGAAAGAGCTCGAGGGGAGTCCCGCCGCTTAGTGCGGTACCCAGCCCCGCCCACGCGTTCCCACTTCCGATCGGCGCCGCAGCGTCCAACGGTGCCAATGCTCCGCGCACCGCTTCCTCGACGACTTTCTCGACAAAAAACTTGTCGCGGAAGCGTGCCTCCAGTTTTGCGGGATGCACATTCACGTCGACCGCGTCGCCGGGAAGATCGAGGAACAGCAAGAGTGAGGGCCGATCGCCGGGAGCGATCGTCGAGCGATAGCCGGCCTCGGCGGCGCGCAGGATGAACGGGTCCCGAATCGGCCGGCCGCGCACGAAGACGTAGCCCTTGCGTCCGGCGGGCCGCGCCTGCGCAGGTCGCTGCACGAGGCCGCTCACCTCGAGCGGGCCCGCCCGATGTGAGACGGCGAGCAGCGTATCGGCCAGCTCGGCGCCCCATAGCGTGCGCACGCGATCGATGAGACGCGACGCGGGCGGGCAGTCGAGCAATTCCCGCCCGTCGTTGGTCAGCGAGAACGCGACATCCGGACGCGTGAGCGCGAGCACTGTGACCGCCTCGATCGCCGCTCGTGTCTCGGTAGCGGTGGCGCGCAGGAATTTCCGGCGGGCGGGCGTATTGTAGAAGAGCCCGCGCACCGTGACGGTAGTGCCGCGCTGGCGGGCGATGTCTTCTGGAGGATCGATCTTCCCGCCGGTGACGCGCAGCCGCGTGGCGTCGCCGTCATCCGCCGACGTCTCGATCTCGAAGCGAGAAACAGAAGCGATTGCGGGCAGCGCTTCGCCCCGGAACCCGAAAGTCGCGACGCCGATCAGATCGGCGGCCGCGCGGATCTTGCTCGTCGCATGCCGCTGTAAGGCCAACGCCGCGTCTTCGCGATCCATCCCGACACCGTCGTCGCTGACACGGATTAGCGTCTTCCCGCCGTCCTCGAGCTCCACGCGGACCATCTGCGCCCCGGCATCGAGCGCGTTTTCCCCCAGCTCTTTCACGACGGACGCCGGACGCTCGACGACTTCACCGGCCGCGATTTGATCCGCGACCTGACTGGCGAGGACCTGCACGCGCTCCCTGGCAACGAGACTCACAGTCCGGCGATCTCCGATTCGAGCACCCAGCCGTGAATGCCATCGCCGCGGCGCACTTCCCGCCACGGACCGTAACTGCGACCAACGAGCAGGGCGCCACCGGCTGGAATCGTCGCCGCGGCGCTCGCCCCGCCGTACGGCGCATTGCGCACGGGCGCGGCATCCACGACGACGACCGCGACCGGCTGATCGCGGCGCAGCATCTCGGTGACGCCGAGACCAGCGGCGCCGGCAGCGAGAGCACCGAATGCCAGCACCAGCACACGACGCCGCTGCGCACCTACGGCGACTGTGAGCCACAGTGCAACCCAGCCCACCGCGGCCGCTATTCCCCACTCCGTCGGCGTACCCCAACCCACGCGCAGCAACCGTTCGGTTATGGGATCGGGAGCCGGCAAAAGATTGCGCGCGCGCACGATCGTCCGATCACGTGGCGCGAGGCGCGCGGCGCGTGCCCAAGCGGCCGTCGCTTTACCGTCGGCGCCTGCCCGATACAGCGTGGCGCCCAGGTTGTACCAATGCGCGGCGTCGCGCGGATTGGCGGCCGCACGGGCGGCAAACGAATCGGCGGCGGCGCGCAGGGCGCCAGCCTCGTACAGCGCCTCCGCGCTGGGAGTCTGCGCTCGTAGGGGCGCAGCATGCTGCGCCCCCAGAATCACAATGCCCAGTAATACCGGCGCGACGAGCGTCCGGGGACGCCGCGCACCGGCGCCGGCTGGTCCATCGGCGCCGAGCACGCGCAGGACCTGCTCGATCTCCGCCGCCAGCTCGGCGGCATCACCGAGTCCTCGCGGCCCGTACCGCGCCGCGCGCAACCGGTCGCGCAAACGCTTCACGTGATCCGCGACCGCACTGTCCACGCCCGCGGCCCGCAGCGCTTGCGCGAGTCCATCACCGTCGCGCGCGAATGCGTCCGGCACGTGGCTCGTAAGCATAGCCAGGAACTCCTGTTCCAAGCGACCCAACCGCGTCAGCTGCGGGCCATCTCTCCGCGCTGGTTCCGCCGCTGCGGTCCGCCGCCACCGGCGGCGCGCCAACCAGGCAACCAACGGCGGCACAAGCACGACGGCGAGCCATCCTTGCCAACCTGCCTGGCGGGTGAGGCGCTCGATGTCGCGCTCACCGCGACGCGACAAGAGCGGCGGCAGGGCTCGGGCCGCGCGTGGCTCCGCGCCGGCCGCGACGGCGAGCCCCCGCGGGAGCGTGGTCGCCGTTTCGTACTTACCACTGCTCGCGTCGAAGTAGGGATAGCGGACTTCCGGCAGCACGAAATTTCCGGACGAGTCGGGCACCGCGAGAAACCGGAACGTCTTGCTGCCGGCGACTCTGCCGCCTTGAGCGGCGATCCGGACCTCGGTTTGCGCCGGATAGACGCGGAAACCCGCCGGCCATTTCAGCTCCGGCTCCGGCCACAGCGCGACATTCCCGACCCCATTGATCGTCACCGCCGCCTCGACCGGCTCGCCGACGCGCGTCGTCGCGGGATCGACATGCAGATCGAGCGTGAGCGCCTGCCCTACGACATCCGTACCGGGTGGAGCGGGTGCGGGCGGCAGCGGCAACACCGTGATTGCAATGGAATCGCTGCGCAGCGTGTAGCTCTCTTCGCGGCTGAAGAACGAGAACGTGACCGGTAGCGCGTATTCGACCGAGGCCGGCGGCACGATCAACCGGCCGGACGCGAGTGGGAACACGACCTGATGCGTGATGAACAGATCCAACCAGTGACCGGAAACCTGCCGCGACAGAGCAACGCCGGACGCCGCCGCCGCCGGGTACGCCCAAACACCTTCCGGCGCGTTGAGCGTGAGCAGTGGTGCACGACGCATGCGCTGCCGCAACTCGCGGGGGATCCATGCCGCCGCGATCAGATCCACCTGCTGGCCCGCGTACACCGTGTCACTCGGCACGAGCACCGTCAGCGCCACGCGATCGACGCGGTGCGAGACGGGAGCGGGCGCGCTTTCCAATAACGACCGAGCGAGTGGACTGAGGGAAACCCTGAAACGGTCGGCGGCGCTGTCGACGGTCACCAGAATCGGATCGGTGGACTCGACGCTCCGTCCCTGACGCGCGCGCACGGGACCGATCAGCAATGCGCCCGGCTGCTCGGCACGCAGCTGGAGCTCGCGGACGGTCGTGCGGACCGACGCATTGGTTCCGGTGATGGCGACTTCGGTCATGTCGCGCGAGCTCACGATCGCGAAGCCGGTGAGCGGCGGCAACATGATCTCGACCGGTTCGGCGGTGCGTGTGCGGGCGCGCACCGTGAGCGTGACCTCTTCTCCCACCGTGAGATGCGTGCGGTCGACGCTCGCGGTGACCTCGGCGCCCTGCAGCAACGCCATCACAGTTACCACGGCAAGCAGTGGAGTCACCAGTCCTTAATCCCCGCAGGCGCGGCCCGCCGCGAGCGCCCAGTCTGGTCGCGACGGGTGCGCAGCTCTTCTTGCCCGATCGATCGCAACACCTGATCGGCCTGATCTTCGCTCAAACCGCCTGACGCATTGTTGTTCGCGCCCGCCGGCTGCTGTTGCTGTCCGGCTCCTCCGCCGCCGCCCTTGCCAGGCGAAGGGGGGGGCGGCGGATTGGGTTTGTTCGCTTGTCCACCTGCCCCGCGCAACCGATTCACCAGCTCCAGATTCCACTTCGCTCGGATGTGATGCGGCTGGAGCAGCAGCGCCTCGCGATATGCCCGCTCGGCATCGGCGAGGTGTGCGTCCCGGCTGGCGCTGTCGGATCGCGCCTGGAGCAACGCCAACAAGCCAAGATTGTAGAGCGCACGGAAGCGCAGCTCGGGATCGAGCGAGGCAGCCGCCCGCGCGAGGCTCGAGCGCGCGAGCGCGGGATCGCCTGCGGCCAAAGCGGCGGTCCCCGCGTTGTACCAAGCGGTGTCATCGTCCTGATGCGCCTTCAACTCCGCCAGGTACGCCGCAGCGGCGCTCCGCGGATCGCCTCGGTCCCACGCCTTCTCCGCCTCCGTGCGCGGCCGTTGCGCCTGCGCTACCGAGGTCGTCACCACGAGCAGCGCGATCAACGCCGCGGTGCGGCGACTCAGTGTCTGCATGATCAACACCGTGGCGGCGAGCAGCAACGGGATCCAGGCACGAGGTCGCCCGCGCTGGGTGCGACTCTCCGTTGCGGTGGCGCGCTTGTACGAAGCCACGAGGTCGCGCACCGCGCCGGCCTGATCGGGAAGCTCGGCCGCCACAATCGTTCCTTGCGCCGCATCGGCCACGGCGCCCAGCACGTCGTCGTGCCGGCTGGTTTGGACGGGATTGCCGGTTCCATCCTGTTGCCAGCCGAGGTGCGTGCCGCGGTCATCGCGCATCGGAATCTTCGTGGGTTGGCGACCGCCTTCCGCGACGAGAATCAAGTGGATGCCGAGGCCGGCGAGTCGATGCGCTTCCTGCAACGACCGTTCGAGCGAATCGTGCGCCTCGCCATCCGTGAACACGACCAGCACGCGATCGGCGATCTCAGGGCTGGAATGCAGCAGGTCGATGCCCTGGGCCAGCGCCGGCGCCAATGAGGTCCCGCCTTCTGATGCGACATCGGGATCGAGCGCGTCGAGATACAACATCAATGCCGAGCCGTCGACCGACAGCGGAGACAGGATGTAGCTCGTTCCGGCAAATGCCGCGAGACCGAGCCGGTCGCCATCGAGATCTTGAACCAGACGCCGCGCCTCGCGCAGCGCCCTCGCCAAACGGGTGGGCTTCGCGTCTTCCGCCAGCATGGATCGCGAGATGTCGACGGACATCACCAGGTTCAGTCCGCGGGTCTCCGTGACGACGCGCTCCTCGCCCCAACGCGGCCCTGACAGCGCGACGGCAGCGAGCCCGGCAGCGAGCCCTAACGCCGGCGCCCCGAACTTGCCCGCGCTCCGAGCTATGCGAGCCGTGGCCTCCGACCACGCCGCTGCGCGCCGCACACGCGAGCGTCGAGTCCATGCTGCCGCCGCCCAAACGGCGCCCGCGACCATCGGGGCGAGCGCGACGACGATCGGCGCGTCGAACGTGATCACGGGACGCGCACCGCGAATGTGCCCGCCACCACGACTTCGAGAGCCAGCGCGAGCAGGCCCAGAGCCAATGGCCAGCGATAGGCCTCGTCGTAGCGACGGTACACGAGATGCTGCACGGGCGTCTTCTCGAGCCGGTTGATCTCGCCGAAGATGTTCGCCAGGGAGGCGGCATCGGTGGCGCGGAAGTAGCGGCCGCCGGTCGTCTGCGCAATGTCACCGAGCAACCGTTCGTCGATTTCCACGGGCATGGTCTCGTAGCGCAAACCCAGCGGACCCTGCCCTGTCGGAACCGGCGCTTCTCCTTGGGTGCCCACGCCAATCGTGTAAATCTTGATGCCGAAAGTCGCCGCCGCTTGCGCCGCCGTCCGGGGATCGACCGTGCCCTTGTTGTTCACGCCGTCGGTCAACAGGACCACGACTTTGCTTTTCCCCGGCGCGCGGCGCAGCCGGTTGGCGCACGTGGCGATCGCCGTGCCGATGGCGGTCCCGTCCTCCAGAATGCCGACGCGCAGCTGGCGGATGGCCTCTTCGAGCACCTCATAATCCGTCGTGATCGGGACCTGGGTCAGCGCTTCTCCGGCGAAGGCGACGAGCCCGATGCGATCGGAGGCACGGGCACGCACGAACTCGGTCGCGGTGCGACGGGCGACGTCGAGCCGATTCGCGGGAGAGAAGTCTTCCGCCAGCATGCTGCTCGAGATGTCGACGGCGAGCACGATGGAGATGCCCTCGCTGCGAATCTCCGCTTTCGCAGCACCAAGCCGCGGGCCCGCCGCCGCAACAATCCACGCCGCGAGGCAGACCGATCGCAGCGAGACGGGAAGCCGTGCGATCCAGAGGCGCTCCGCGGGACCCATGGCGGGCCGCACGTCGCTCATCGTCGCGCCGGCAAGGCGGGCGATCCGCCGCGCGCGCCACCACCACCAGAGTGGCAAGCCTGCGAGCAGCACGAGCAGCAGCGGTCGTGTAAAGCTCATTTGGTGCTTCCCCCACCGTTCCCGCCGAATTCGCGCGCGAGCGCGCGCGCCCGCGCGGCGACGGCCGCTACGTCCAGCCCATGCGCCGTGGCGAATGCGATCTGATCGAGCGCGATGAGTAACTCGCGCAGGTCGCGGAGCGGAGCGTTGGGCTTCGCGCGCTCGACGACGGCGAGACACTCCGAGGTGCTCAACGCTTCGTGTGCCTCGGGAATGGCGTGCGCCACAGAGATCCGCAGATAGTAGGCGGCGCGGGCCGCGACCGCCTTCGGCTCCCCCGCCGCGAGCCAGCGCTCATCGGCAACGTCGGGGGGGGGGCCGAGCTCCGGCCCCTCGGCGGCGAGGACTTTCTTGGGAGAGCGACGGCGCCACGCGATCAGGATGACGAGCGCGCCGGCCGCGAGCAGCGTCGCGAGCACAACGGGAATGATGCTCTCTCGCTCGAGCCGCAGCGGCCCTAGCGAGGGCTGCGGGGCGGGCGCTTTCACGCTGTCGGGGATGACGCTGGCGACGCGGAACGTTGCCGTCCCGCCGGCAAGCGAATCGGCGGTGCCGTCCGGACCGAGACGCCAGAGCGGCGGCATATCGACCGTCATAAGTCCAGGTGTCCAGGCGACGATCGCGTATCGCACGATCCACTGCCCCGGAGTCGACGCCGCCAGCACGGTTGCATCCGTGAGCGGCTCGGTCGCCGAGCCCGATGGCAACTTTCCGGCGCGTATGCGCCAGCCGGCCGGCGCGGTGATTGTGCGCTCGATGCGGATCGTATCGCCGACGGTCGGCTGATTCGGGGCGGCTATCCAGCCATCCGCCTGGATCAGTAGTAACAGCAGAACGATCATCGGCTCAGCCGTCTCGCTCGCTCGGCGAACGCCCGCCGCAGCGGCACGCCGTAGGGAACGGTCGTTTGCAGCGCCACGCGATCGACGCCCGCCTGGACGAGCTTGCGTGTGCGCTCCTGTTGCATCCGTTCCGCCGCCACGCGAATGCGGGTGCGCGTCGGCGCGTGGCTCGTGTCGACGAGCAGGCGCTGCGACGTCTCCGCATCCTCCAGCTCCACCCACCCGGCATCGGGAAGATCGTACTCGCGCGGATCGTCGATCGTGATTGCTACGACTTCGTGACGCGCTGCGAGTTGACTGAGCGGGTCCTCCCACTCTATGGCCCTGAAGTCCGAGAGAACGACCACGATGGCGCGGTGTCGCAGCAACTTCGCCGCATAGGTCAGCGCCCCGCCGAGGTTCGTGCCCCGGCTGCGGGGAGCGAACGCCACGAGGTCGCGGATGACTCGGAGCGCGTGGGGGCGGCCCTTCGCGGGTCGCACCACATATTCCGGAGCGTCGGCGAAGAGCAGCGCCCCGACGCGGTCGTTGTGTCGCGCGGCGGCGAGCGCCAACACGGCGGCGACCTCCACCGCGAGCCCCGCTTTGGTGTAGGGGCGGCCGAAGTGCAGCGAACCGGACTGGTCCACGATGAGGAGGAGCGTGAGCTCGCGCTCTTCCATGAACGTCTTGACGAAGGGATGACCCATTCGCGCCGAGACATTCCAGTCGATTGCCCGGAAGTCATCGCCCTGCTGGTAGGCGCGGACTTCCGCGAACTCGATCCCTTGGCCGCGGAAGACGGACCGGTATTCGCCCGAGAACAGGGTGCTGACGAGGTTACGAGTCCGTAGCTCGATCCCCTTCACCTGCTTGAGCACGTCCGTGGTCACGGCCCGTCGGCGCGCCTGGACCGGGGACCTCACCGCCTTGCGGCGCTCTGGTCCTTCGTACTTCACGGCACGCCGACCGCCTCGAGGATCTTCGTGATCACCTGATCGGCGTCCATGTCCTCGGCTTCCGCCTCGAACGTGAGCAGCACGCGATGGCGCAACACATCGAACGCCATCGCCTTCACGTCCTCGGGCACGACGAACGCGCGGCCGCGCAGATACGCGTGCGCGCGGGCGGCCTGGGCGAGATAGATGGACGCGCGCGGCGAGGCCCCGAACGCGATGAGCGGCTTCAGCTCGGCCAGTCCCACGTTCTGCGGCTCACGCGTGGCGCGCACGGCATCGACGATGTAGTCCACGACTTTCTGATCCATGAATAGCTCGGCGATGGCGCTGCGCGCAGCGAGAATGTCATCGGCTTCGGCGATCCGCTGCACTTCGATCGGCCGGCCTGACGCCATGCGGCCGACGATTTCTTTCTCCGCGTCGCGTGATGGATAGCTGACGCGGACCTTCAACATGAAGCGATCGAGCTGCGCCTCCGGAAGCGGATACGTGCCCTCATGCTCGATCGGGTTCTGGGTCGCGAGCACGAGGAAGGGCTCGCCGAGGAAAAACGTCTCTCCGCCGATCGTGACTTGCTTCTCCTGCATCGCTTCGAGCAGGGCGGACTGGACCTTTGCCGGCGCGCGATTGATTTCGTCCGCCAGCACGAGGTTTGCGAACAGCGGGCCCTTCTTCGGATAGAACTCCTGGGAGCGCTGATCGAACACCATCGTGCCGATCACGTCGGCCGGCAACAGGTCGGGCGTGAACTGGATGCGCGAGAAGCTGATGCGCAGGCACTCCGCGACGGTCCGCACCGCAAGCGTTTTGGCGAGCCCGGGCACGCCCTCGAGGAGGATGTGGCCCCCGGTGAGGAGCCCGATCAACAGGCGCTCCACCATGACCTCCTGGCCCACGACGCGCTTCGCAACTTCGCGCGTGATGGTCTGGGTCAGCACCGCGTCGCTCGTCTTGACAGCACGTGTCGTCATCGTAGCGACGCTTCTGCGGCTCGCTTCACCGTCGGCTCCTTGTCACGAGAGTAGAGCTCCAGCAGCGCTTTCGCCTCGACGCGATCGAGGCGCGCCAGCCCTTCGATCGCCGCGGCGCGCACGAACGGCGTGCGCCGCGGCCGGCCACCCGGCTCCGCATGCCGCGCCAGCACTTCGAGTGCTTCCGGGGCACCAAGCTGGCCGATCGCTTTCAGCAACGCAGCCAATACCCCTTCGTCTTTCTCCTGCTCCAGCCGCCGCACGAGGACGGTCGTGGCGCCGACCTCGCCCGCGGCCGCAATCGCTCGTGCTGCCGCGGTGCGCACAAGCACCGATTCATCTTTGAGCGCGGGCATCGCCGGGCGCGATATCTCGCGCCCCCCGAGCTCGGCCAGACCCAGCAGTGCCGCTTCGCGCACGCGCTCATCGCCATGGCGCGTCAGCTCGATAAGCAGTGGCGCGACCTGCGGACTGCCGCTCAGTCCGAGAAATTCCGCCGCCGCCGCGACGACTTCAGGAACCTTGTTCCCGACCTGGCTCTGCAGAACTTCGACGGCGCGCTCGCCCGCTGCGCGCATCGCGGCGCGATAGGCTTCGCGCAGCTCCGGCGCGGCTTGCAGGTACGCATCGACGACGAGCCCGGCCGAGACCGCCCCGAGCGCGCCTACCGCATGAACGAGATGCGCGCGCTCGGCGGGCGGCACGCGCGCCTCACCGAGCCGCGTCACCATACGCTCCACAATAGCCTCGTCTGCAAGCGTCCCCGCCACCTCGCCGATGGCCTCCTGGATCTCCGGATCCTGGATCTTGCCGAGCGAGCGATCGAGACCGGCGACGACTTCCGCGATCGCGCCGATGTCGCGCAGCGCAACCAGCGCGGGAGTCAAACGCCGCAGCTGTTCAATCGTGGCACGCTGTTCGTCGGCAGCCGATGCCGCCTGCAACGCCACCACGGCACGTCTCGCCTCGAGGTCGGCCGGGAGAGCCTCGAGCCGAAATGCAGAGCTCTCGCGGGCGGGCGGAGACGGCGATTCAAGCGCCGGCGAGATCGGGGGCGGCGAAGGGGCGGCGGCAGCGGGCGCGACTTCGCCGAGCACGCGCGACGCCGACAGCCGTTGACTCGCGCGCCGGCCCAGCATGACCGTGATCCGGCCCAGCACAGCATCATCTGGCGACACATTGCCGACCGCGACGCCGAACAATCCCAGCCAGTGCTCCGGCGTCACACCCGGATTGACCTGAATCGCCCGCACGCCACGCGCGAACAGCAAGCCGGCCAACTCGGCGACCTGCGTGTTGCGCGGTAGCAGGTGTTGGCCGTGCCAGAGCAGTCCGGTTGCCCCGATCTTCCATTCAACCGTTCCCAGCGCGGCGAGCGCGGGCAGCCCAGAGGTGATCTGGCGCATCGCTTCGAGCACCGCCGGATGCGAGGGCGGATACAGACGGGTGAGCCGGAACGTCGTTCCGATCGCACCCAGCGCGCGGTCCACCGCTCCCGTGTCGATCGCCATGCTCAGCGCTTGATTCGCGCCCCCTTCTCCTCGACGGTGAACACCCACGTGGCAAATCGCGACGGCTCGATCGCGTCGTCGGGAGCGATGGCATTCCAGTCGAAATCGCTGCCCGAGCTTTGCGGTCCCGCAGCGCGTCGCTTCGCTTCGTCAACCATCGCAGCCGCGCGCTTGACCCAGACACCGAATTGTTCGGGTCGCAGATCGACCCACCCGCGCGGTGCCACCAGCAATGGATCGCAATCGGGACCGGCCGCACCGGATGAAGCAGGCGTCACCACGACGAAACTGCCGCGCAACACGTGCTTGCCGTCGGGCGCCACGATCGGCAGACCCACCGAGATAATGTGTTGCCTCAGCGGCGCGTCGTCTTGCAGCAGGCGATAGGCCTCGGCCGCCAGGCCCTTGGGGTCGCTCTGCGCCAGCGCTCCAACGCTGCTGCGGAGTCGCCGGCAGAGATAGGCCTCGTACAGGAGCTTGGTGAGCCGCGGCGGACCCAGCATCTCGTAAGCGACGCCACGATCGGCATGACGCTCCTCGAGCGCCCTGAGGCGACCGACGGCATTGCGCCGCAGGATCCCCGCGCGATAGGTCGGGCCCGCCGTGGCAGCGTCGAGCGCGGCGACCACGTCCTTTCCCGTGGCCCGTCCCTGCAGCTCCGACATCACGTAGTCCGCGACTTCCTCCGGCGTGATGAATTCCATTTGACCGAGCGCGGTGACGGTCTCGAACTCGTCGCGGGCGAAGAGTCCGTTCTCCCCAACATCGATGTAGACGCCGTTCAGCGACTGCCCGAGCTCGCGCCAGTGCCGAGCACCAGCCTTGAAGGCGTCCTCGATGGGCACGGGCGCGTCGCAATCGACGAGCGGGATTGGTTTGCCCTTGCGGCGCACCGGGCCGTAGGCGACTTCGCGCCACGCGATCGTCGCGGTGGGCTTCACCTCGACCGTCGCCGGGGCGTCCGGCGTGCGTCCCAGCAGAAACAGCAGCATTGAATGCGCGCCGGCAACTGCCGACTTGGTGAGCAAGGTACGGCTCGGTCTCTCCTCCGAATGCGTGTACGGGATGTTGAACCCCATGCCGCCCGTGCCGCTCGTCCCGATTTTTACATAGGCCTTCGTGCCGGCGCGGCGCAGCCCTTCGGTGATGATCTGCGCATGACGAATGAGCTGTGGCATCGTGAGCTTGAGCAGATGCTGTTCCACCGCAGCCTGGTTCGCCGTGCCGTGCTTCGCCTGATCGAGCAGCTCGCGCGCGCTCTGAAAAATGTCCTGATACGCGAACGCGGTCGCGGTATTGATGCTGTCCACGACCGCATCGGGTGTGTATCGCAGCAGGAGCTGAAACAAGAGATTGCGCTCCAGGACCTGCTCCGTGAGATCGCCCAGCAGGTCGCCCAGCAGCAGCGCGCGATGCTCTGCGCTCGCCATCACGGTCGACACATCGAGTCGCGCGACCGGCTCCGGCATGAAGACGTTGCCCGACTCCACTTCGATCGCCGTTGAATTCCGGTACGGCTCCAGCGTCTTGGCCGCCGCGCGCACTTCATCGTCGAACAACGCGACGAGCACCAGCCGGCGGGGCGGCTGCGGCATTTCCAGCAACCGGCGGGCGACCGCGTGCCCCACGAGGCCGCTGCCGCCGAGCAGCATTACCGTTCGGTCAGCGAGATCCATGGAGTCGCTCGATCGCTCCGATTTCCGCCCGTGTCAGCTCGCGCCAGCGCCCTTCCGGCAGCTTGCCGAGCCGCACGGGCCCGTAGGCGACGCGATGCAGCCATTCAACCTTGAGATCCAAGGCCTCGGCGAGGCGGCGCACGATCCGCTGGCGGCCCTCGGCGAGCGTAATCTCGACTTCGACCGACTTTCCCGCAGGTCGCACGCGCGAGTCGACCACGCGCACCGCGCGCCCGTCGATCACGATCCGTTGCGCGAGCGCAGCACGGACGCCCGCCCCATCGGCGCCATGAACGGCCAGCCAGTAGGTGCGCGGGACTTCGTAGCGAGGATGCATGAGCCGGTTGGCTGCGTCACCATCCGTCGTCAGCAGCAGCAAGCCGGACGTCATGACGTCCAGCCGTCCAACGTACGTGAGACCCGGCACCTTGGGGAGGAGGTCGAACACGGTACGCCGCCCCTCAGGATCAGAGCGACTGACGACGTAGCCGATCGGCTTGTTGAGTGCGAGCCAGGTGGTCCGCGCGGCGGCGCGGACGGCGCGGCCGTCCACCGTGATCCGCTGCGCGCCGGGATCGACGCTCATCCCGATGGTCGCCGGTGTGCCGTCGACGCGGACGCGCCCGGAACGGATCAAGTCTTCCGCTTTGCGGCGGGACGCGACGCCCGCGCGCGCCAAAGCGCGCTGCAGGCGCATCAATGTCATTCGGGTTCGTCGACTGGGGTGGGGCGCCGGAGGGCGACCGACAGCTCCTCGAGCCGCGGCAAATCCTCCAGGTCCTTCAGTCCGAGAATCTCCAGGAACGATGGCGTGGTGCCGTAGAGCAGCGGCCGCCCGAGACCCTCGCCGCGCGTGACGACTTCGATCAGACCGCGCTCGACCAGCTTGTCCAGCACGGCGCCGGAGTCGACGCCGCGGATTTCATCGACCTCGAGGCGTCCCACCGGCTGCCGATAGGCGATGATCGCGAGCGTTTCGAGCGCCGCCGGCGACAGGCGACGCGGGCGCAGCGCAAACTGTGCGCGCTCTATGGTCTCGGCATACTCACGGCGGGTGAGGAATTGCCAACCCTCCGCAATCTCGACCAGCTCGACACCGTGCTGGTCGCCGTACGCCGACTGAAGGGCGGCAAGGGCGGCACGGACGGCAGCTTCGCCGGCCTCGGGCTCGAGCGACGCCAGTTCGTCGAGCGTCAGCGGGCGCGACGCCGCGAACAGCGCGGCTTCAAGCAGCTTCGCGAGGGGTTGCACGCTTGATCACCATGGGACCGAACGGTTCAGCCTGGGACAGTGTGAGCGAGCTCCGCTTCGCGAGCTCGAGCAGGGCGATGAACGTCGACAGCACATCGACCAACGTCGCTTGCGGTCCTATCGCGTCGCTCCAACCGAACGTGTCGCGCTTGGCGAGCAGCGCCTGGATCCGGGCGGTCGCACCCTCCACGTCGAGCGGGCGCGGCACCACCCGGTGCAACATGGGCTCGGGAATGAGCGCGATGACGCGCTCCGCGGCCGCCAGCAAGTCATTCAAGTCAATCTGGAGGGGCGCGGGCGGCGCATCCGCCGGAGGCGGGGGGGCTTCGTATCCGCGGCAATACCGCTCGGCCCGCAATTCCGCGGCGCGGCCGAGCCAGTCCACGAGCTCGCGAATCTGCTGATACTCGAGCAGCCGGCGCACCAGCTCGGCGCGCGGATCTTCCCATTCGTCGTCGCCGAGATGCCGCGGTAGCAGCATCTGCGCCTTGATGCGCAGCAGACGCGCCGCCATCTCGAGATAATCCGCCGCCTGATTCAGTCCGAGCTCGTTGATCACCGATAAGAATTGGTCCGCGATCTTGGCGATCGGCAGATCGGTGATGTCGACTTCGTCTTCCTGGATCAGATGCAGTAGCAGATCGAGCGGGCCGGAGAATTTCTCCAGCTCGACGACGAAGCCCCCCCCGCCCCCCCCAGTCTGGTCACGGATGATGGGGCTCGTCATAGGGCCCCCGGCAGCGCAAAGCCGCCCACCAATCCTTGCGCCAGGCTCATGAGTGCGCGGGCGGGCCACAAGAAGGCGTCCACCACGCCGGGAAGCAGCCAAACCACCAGCATGATCGGGATGATGCCGAGCACGTAGAGCTGCCGATAGCGCATCCCCGCCGTCGGCGGCAGCATGTGCTTGAGCACGTGACTGCCGTCGAGCGGTGGAATGGGAATGAGATTGAAGAAGGCGAGACCGGTATTGACCCACATGCCGATGTACATCATTCGTTGCAACACGGCGAGGCTTCCCGTCATGCCGCCAACGGCGTGCCCCACGAACCCGATGAACACGAATCCCAGTGTGCACAGCACGAACAAGGCCAGGTTCGTCGCGATCCCCGCCAACGAGACAATGATGTCCCCGCTTACATAGTGCCGGTAATTGCGTGGGTTGACCGGCACGGGCTTGGCACCCCCGAACGGGGGTCCCCCCATCGCGATCAGCATGATCGGCAACAGAATGGTGAGGAACGGATCGATGTGTTTGAGAGGATTCAGCGTCAATCGCCCGAGCATGTACGCGGTGGTGTCACCCTGCCGATAGGCTGCTTCGCCGTGCGCGTATTCATGCGCGACGATGGAAAAGAGCAGCACCGGGACAAGCAGGGCGATGTCCTCGAACGACACGGCTTAAGATAACGTAGAGCCTTGACCCGACGCAACTTACCGTCTAGTTTCTGCGCCATGCCGAAGATTAAATCCGCGAAAAAAGCGATGCGTCAGGCTCGGGCCCGCACCGTGCGCAACAAGGCACAACGCTCGTCGCTGCGCACCGCGTTGAAGCACGTGCGCGCCGCCGCGACCGCCGATGCCGCCGCTGCCGCGTATGCACTCGCGGCCCGCGTCCTCGATCGCGCGGCGCGCAAGGGATTGATCCATAAGAACGTCGCCGCCCGGCAGAAATCGCGGTTGGCCGTGTTGGTGAGACGGCTGAAGGAAAAGGCTAGCTAGCTACATCGCAGCCAGTTCCCCGCCGCACTTCTCGCAGTACCACTCCGTCGCCAGGTTCATCGTCCCACATTCTTTGCACTTGAGGGTCTTTGCGACCTCGGCGTCCGGGTTCTCCGGGGCGACCGGCACCGCGTTCACCGGCTCGACCGGCTGAAACTGCGCACCGCTCGCGCGACGAGGCGAGGGCGCGCCCTTGTCGTCCTCGGTGACCGACTTGAGAAACGCGAGCTCGTCGATGGGCGTTCTGCGCTTGTCGGGCCCTTTGGGCGGCGGACCCGCGGGAGCGCGACCGCCCCCGCCCCCGCCCCCGCTCCCACCCGCAACCGGTTTGGCCTTCACCAGCGCGTCCAGCTCCTCCAGCCTCGTGATGTCGCGCTCCACATCGAGCAGCTCGTCACGGACCGCACCCAGTTCTGCCAACGCGTCCTTGTGCACCTGCCCCCACTGCCCCTCGTCGTATTCGCCGACCTCGTGGCGCAATTCCGTCTCGGCCAACCGCTCGGCGGCGCCCTTCTCCTTTTTTTGGAGCTCGAGCAGGAATTCCTTGCGCTGCGCGATGAGCTGCCGCGCGGCATCGGCGTGCGCCCTCAGCTCTTCGGTCACCGCTTTGAGCCGGGCTTCGTAGTCGGCTCGCACGCGGGTGCGGACGTGCTCGGGCGCCGAGTCGGCCGTCGCGCTGATGCGCGCCAGCCACGCCTCGTATTGGCGGCGCTCCTCCAGCAGCCGTTGGATAGCAGCAGCGCTTTTCGATGGCCCCTTAGGCATCAAACCTCAGCGGCTTTGGCTGCCCGATCAGCCGGGCGGCAAGGATTATTCGCGCGCAGTGCTCCAGACTCTCCATCCGGATCCAAGCCTCATCAAGGGTTTTACCCATGGTCACCGCGCCATGATTGGCGAGCAGTAATGCGTCGTGACCCTTGAGGTATGGCACGACCCGGTCACCGAGCTCGGGCGTGCCTGGCGTGCCGTAGGGTACGAGCGGCACCGGTCCCACCACGAAAATAAGCTCCGGCAACAAATTGTCGGGAATCTCTTCTCCCGCAACGGCAAACGCGGTCGCCGTAGGTGGATGTGCATGGACCACCGCTTGCACATCGGGACGGTGCCGCAGGATTCGCAGGTGTAAGTCCAACTCGCTGGT
>Ga0066686_10000105_pt1 | contig 21181 bp, 23 predicted proteins | sample GraSoiAngelo_135_FD_65627 | JGI IMG/M metagenome (GOLD analysis project Ga0066686, IMG submission 65627) | Grasslands soil microbial communities from the Angelo Coastal Reserve, California, USA - 14_0929_05_40cm | ecosystem: Environmental > Terrestrial > Soil > Grasslands | place: USA...
CAGAAGAAATCCGCAGCGCGGAGCAGCTCGAGCACGTCGGTCCGGAAGCCGAGGAACGCCACCGATCCTTCGAGACCCAGGGCCCGTTGTTCGTTCCGGAGCCTCCTCTCCAGCGGACCTTCCCCCACAATCCAAATCTTGAGGGACGGTACGCGCCGAACCGAGCGTGCCGCCGCCTGGAGAAGATCGCTCTGGCCCTTCCCCACCGCCAGGGCGGACGCATTGACGGCGACGACGTCCTGGTCCGCGGCGCCGAGGCGCCGGCGAACCAGGTCGCGATCGGAAGATCCGGAGAAGGCCGCCAGGTCGATTCCGCTCGGAACGACTCGGATCAGCCCGGCGTCGACGCCGCTTCGGACCGGCGAATCGCGCACGGCCAGCGAGATCGCCGCGATGCGCTCCACGGGAAGCGCGTAGAGAAGCCTGCTGCCGAAGGAGCGACGCACGGGGAATGGAACCCGGCGCGAAAGAGCCCGTGCCGGCCCGGGGGCGACCAGGGCAGCCATGGCGCCGACCGCATGGGCCCGCGCCGCGTGCCAATGCACGACGTCCGGCCGGGTGTTCCGCATCAGCTTCGCGAGAGCGAACACCGTGGGGAGATCCCACGCACCGCGCATGCCCAAGCGGTGCACCGCGAACCCCTCGTTCGAGGCGCGCTCGGCGAGCGCGCTTCCACGGGGTGCAACGAGACGAGGATCGTCGCCGCGCGCGCGCTGCCGCCCCATGAGGAGGAGCACCTGCTGCTGCCCTCCCCTCCAGGGCCGTTCCGAGTCTACATGGAGAATCCGGATCACCGGCGCGCGCCCGGCGCGGTGGCTTCGCGCGAGCGTTGGATCGCCTCGACGAGAAGATCCCCGATCCGAGAGGGCGAGGCCTGCGCGCGCGCGGCGGCGCGGCCCGCCGCCCCCATGCTTTCGCGGCGTTCGCGATTCTCCGCGAGCGACTCGATCGCCCCCGCCAGCGCCGCACCATCTCCGGCGGGCACGAGCAAGACGTGATCCTCGTCGCGGAAAAACTCCGCCACCGCGGCGGAGCGGCGCGTGATGGTCGGCACGCCGAGCGCCATCGACTGGAAGACCTTGTGCGGTACGACGCGAGCCGATTTGGCGCTCGTGCCAAAGATGCCGAGGCTGACATCGGCACGCGCGAGGCGCGTCAGGGCCTTGTCGTACGGCATCCGAGGGAGAAGGTGCACGCTCCTGAGCCCGCGGGCGGCGATATCGCGCTCGATCCGGGGCATCAACATGCCGCCTCCAATGAGCGTGAAGCTCGCGAACCGCGTGCCGTGGCGCGCCTCGAGCTCGGTGGCGGCGTCGATCACCGTCGGGAGCCCGTGGAGCGGCAGGTAGCCTCCCAGATACACCACATCGAGCGGCCCACTCCTGGGAACGGACGCTCGCCTGCCTCCCAGCTCGAAGGCGAAGTGATCGGCTCCGACCGGGACCCGACTCAGCTTCCTCCGCGTGACGCCGAACTCGCTCGAATAAAAATCACCGTGCTCCCACGTGTCGCAGAGCACCATGTCTGCGAGCGAGAGCGACAGACGATCGCTCGCGCGGACGCGGCTCGCGCTCAAGGTTCCCCGCTTCAGCCTTCCCAAGTCACCGACCTGGGTGTCCCACCGCGAGACGAGCGGATCGAAGAGGACGGGGGAATCCACGACGCGTCCCACCAGCTGCGCGAATGGAACGTCTCGATGCCCGAAGGACGGCACGAGGATCGCGTCGAGCTTCCGCGCCCCGCGAATCCAGGAGAGCGCGAGCCGCATCTCCCGGAGCCCGATGGGAGAATGCGGTGGCGCGTGGACCGAAAGAACTTCGGCTCCACGGCTCTCGAGCCCTTCGCGGAGGACGCGCGTGCGCGGATAGGAGGGGTCGTACGCTCCGAAGAACGCGACCCTCATCGTTCTTCGTCCCGGGTCTCCGCTTCCCATAGACGCGCGTACTTCGTGAAGACGGAGAACGCGGCGAGCCAGCAAAGCACCATCCCGCGCCGCCCTTCCCGGAATCCCCCCTCGAGCGCGTACATGCGCAGGAAGCGCAGCCAGGGTCGAACGAGGAGGCGGCTCCCCGAGGCGCGAACCCCGCGGCGGCGCAGGTCTTCCGCGGACCAGCGGGAGTAGCGGTTCCATTTCTCGAAGTACTGGTCCAGGTCGCGATAGGGCTCGTGGACGAGCCTCTCGCGAAGAAAGCCCTCACGGCCGCGAAGTACCATCTCTTCGTGAACCATGGTCGGCCGGTACTCCCCCTTGGTCCGATCGAACAGGCGAAGCACTTTGTCGCGCTGCCAGCCGGCGGACCGGATCGGCCTCCCATAGAAATGGTTTTCCCGGTAGATCCAATAGCCGTCCTCCCGCCCGGCATCGGCGAGCACGGATTCGATCTCACTCCGGAGGGGCGGTGGGACGCGCTCATCGGCGTCCAATATCAACGTCCACGTGTGCCTGAGCTGCGGCAACGCCCAATTCTTCTGAGCGGCCGGATTCTCGTATTCATGGTCCACCACGCGGTCCGCGATCGAGCGTGCGATCGGTAACGTCCCGTCGGTGCTCCCGGAGTCCACCACCACGACCTCCTCGGCCCAGCGAACCGACTCCAGGCACGCACGGATCGTCCTCTCTTCATTCTTCGTCGTCACCAGCACGCTCAGAGGCTCGCGCGCGGAACCCGCTTCCCTGGCGCTCAAGCGACGCTCCCGGCCCGTTCGCGGAGCCGCGCGCGGCACGCCTCGATCACCATCGCCGTCGTCACGTCCCGCATGCAGCGCAAATACCGATCCCCGTCCAAGGGGCAGACCGTCTCGTTGCAATGGAGGCAGCCCAGGCCCGGAGCCTCGATCGCGACGTGCGGTCCCGCGGGGGGCTGCCACGCACCCGGATGCGTCGGCCCGAAAACCGTAACCGTCGGGACACCGAGCGCGACCGCGAGGTGCTTCGGTCCGGAATCGTTGCTGACGACGAGCGCACAGCGAGCGATCAGTGCGGCAAGCTCCTGCCAGCCGGTCGCTGGTGCCAGGGTGGCCGGGTTTCGCATTTGCCCGCGGCACGCCCGGGCGAGCGGCTCCTCGCCGGGGCCCCAGATCCAGACGATGTCGGCGTCCTGGTGGAGCCCATCCATGGCCGCCGCGAAGCGCTCCGGAGGCCAGGTCTTGGTCGGCCACGTGCCGGAGGGAAGGCAGGCGACGAGGGGACGCGCGCCCAGCCCCGAGCGGCGCACCCATTCGTCGATCGTCCGGTGGGCCTCCGGAGCCACCGTGAGCGTGAGCCCGAGCCCGCGCGGCGCGATTCCGATCGCGCGAACCAGATCGAGCGAAGCCTCGGGCGCGTAGCGCACCACCGGCCCGTTGGGTCCGAGCGGCTCGCGCGGAATGCGGATGGTGTAGGCGTAGCGGCGGCCGGCGAGATCGTAGCCCACTCGAATCGGCGCGCGTGTGAGCGCGGCCATGAACGCGCTCCTCGGAGTGGAAACCATGTCGAGGACCAGGTCGTATCCACCGCGCATCAGATCCAGGTACCGCGAGGCCTGGGACACGAGCGATCGCCGATCGATTTCGAGCACCCGGTCCACGTCCTGATTCCCGCGCAAGAGCGCTCCGGTACCCTGCGCCGTGAGCACGTCGATGGAAGCGGACGGCAGCCCGGCGCGCAGCGCACGAAGAGCGGGCGTGGTGAGCAGGAGATCCCCCGCCGCGCGATGCCGCAGGACAAGGACGCGACGCACGCGCGAAAGATCGACGGCAGGCCGCGCTCGGGCCACGCCCTCATGCGATCGCACGCGCGCCTCCTGCGTGCGCCAGCGCGCGCGCCACCGCCTGCAGCGCGTCGCCCACGCTGATCCAATCGAGGCAGTCCATCCGCGCGCATTCGTGGCGGTGGCAGGGACGGCACCAAATCTCGCGCGAGAGCAGTTGGTGCCCGTCGCTCGCCTGGTACGGAAACCATATCTCGGGCTCGGTCGGCCCGAGGATACCGACCGTGGGCACCTGAAGCGCGGGACCGGCATGGATCGGGCTGCCATCGACCGTAACGAGCACGTCGAGCGCTGCGATGACGCTCCAGTAGTCGCGGAGCGGCAGCCCGCCGATCACCGGAGCGTCCAACCCGGCTCCCCCGCCCGCGGCGATCCGGCGCGCCAGGGCTTCCTCGCCGGGCCCCGCCAGAACGAGCGCTCGCGCCCCGATGCGCGGCAGAGCGCGCACGAGCGCCGTGAACCGCTCCTCGGGCCATCGCTTCGCGGGCCATCGATTCCCGGCGTGGATTCCGACGCGGGGCGCGCCGGCCGGCAGCGCCGATTCGAGACGCGCACGCCCTTGCTCCCGCTCGCGCTCGGTGAGCGTGATGCGCGGCGGGCGGAGCGCCGGCGTCATACCGAGAGCTTCGAGGGAGCGGAGATGATGGGCGATCGCGGAGATCGGCTCTGAGACGGGCTGGACCACGTGCGTGTAAAGACGGCGACGCGCGCGGCGCGCGGGCCCCACGCGAACCGGCGCCCCGGTCCAAGCCGCAAGAAGCGCGCTTCTAGGATTCCCGTAGAGATCGATCACCCAATCATAGCCGCGCCGCCGGAGACCCCAAAGTAGGCGTGGCGAAGCTGGCAGCAAGGATCCCAGCGTGCGGTCGAGCACGAGCACGCGGTCGATCGCCGGATGGTTGGCGGCCGCCTGGGCCGGCGCCTCCTCGGCCAGAAAATCGATCGAGCACGAGGGGAACCGTTCGTGGAGCGCCTCGATTACGGGAAGTACCAGGATTGCGTCCCCGATCCTGCGCAGCCGCGTGACCAGCACGCGCCGGGGCGTCGGAACCGCGGGGCGGTTGCCGCCGCGCTCATCCACTCCGGGTACCCTCGGACCCCGCCACAAGTAGCCCGATACGTCGGATGAGGTCGCTCGTCGCGTGGTGCTTGGGGTCCCCTACGATCACCGTACGGACGTCGAGCGCCTGCGCGATGCCCCGTTCGGGGACGCTCTCCACCGTGTAGTCGGTGCCTTTGGCGTGGATCGCGGGCCGCAGCCGACGGAGGACGTGCTCGACCGAATCCTCCTCGAACCAGGTGACCCAATCCACGCATTCGAGCGCCGCCACCACCTCGATGCGCTCCTCGAGCGGCGTTAAGGGACGGCCGGGTCCCTTGAGCCTGCGGGCGGAGGCATCGGAATTCACGGCGACAAGGAGCGTCGTACCCGATTGCTTCGCGCCTGTGAGATATCGGACATGGCCCACGTGGATCAGATCGAAGATTCCGTTCGCGAGGACGAGCCCTTCGCGCATCGCTGGAGAGTCTTGCAGGCGCCGCTCCACCGACGAGAGCGGCATGGCCTTCTTGGACCCGGCGTTCATCAGGTCACCTTGGGAGCGGCGTGGACGCGAATCGCGTCCATGAGCTCCTTGCGGCTCACCGTGGCGGTTCCGCGTTTCATCACGACCACTGAGGCGGCGTAGGTCGCGAGGAACGCGGCCTCGAGCTGCGAGGCCCCCGCGGCGAGGGCAAGGGCGGCGGTCGCCGAGACGGCATCCCCCGCTCCGGTCACGTCCGCGACATCCGATGACCCCACGATCGAAACTCCGACCGGACGGCTGCCGCGCTGGAAGAGGAGCATCCCGTCACTTCCCCGGGTGATCCAGACCGCGTGCGCGCCGCCGTTTCGAACAAGCGCATCACCCGCGCGCTTCAGGACCGGAGCGCGAAGCGACGGCAGGTGCATCGCATCCAGAACTTCGTGCTCGTTGGGTGTGAGCAACGTGGCGCCACGGTAGGCGCGGAGATCGTAGCGGGAATCGACGACGACGGGAATGTTCGCCCGCTTGGCTTCGCCGATGGCCGCACGACGGAGCCCCGGGCTCAGGACCCCGTAGCCATAGTCGGAGAGAAGAACCGCGTCCGCGTGGCGAACCGCCTCGCGAGCCGAGCGGGTGAGGCGCCGTTCGGCCTCCCGCGAGAGCGGCTCGGTGTGTCCCCGATCGAGACGCACGATCTGCTGCCGCGCGGCATGGCTCGAGCCGGCGAGGATACGCGTCTTGACGATCGTGCCTCCGCGCGGGTCGCGGTGGAACCACCGGGTCGGCAGTCCGTTCGCCCGGAGCGCCCGAGCGAGCGCCATGCCGGCCGGGTCGCCACCGAGCCTCCCGACGACGAGGGGGACACCGCCGAGCGCCCGGACGTTCATCGCCGCGTTCGCCGCGCCCCCCGGCACCCGCCGTTCCTCCTCGTGTTCGAGGATCAGCACCGGCGCTTCACGGGAGATCCGCGAGGAGCGTCCGACCCAGTACTCGTCCAGCACGAGATCGCCGATCACCGCCACCTTCCGGCGACGCAGCCGATCGACAATGTCGAGGAGCAACTCCTTTCCGGGTGGCGCGGCCCCGGCCCGTCGGTCCCCCGCGAGGCGGCGAGGCGCGGGCGTCATCCGCGCGTCATGTGCGCGGCAGCCTCGTGAAGCCGCCCGCGCGCCCAACGATCCGCTTCAAGGATCGACTCAAGGGTGAGCGGCCCCTCCGGACGATGCGCGGTCAGCACCTCCTCGACGAGGGGCATCAGATCGCCGAAGCGGATTTTCCTGTCGAGGAATAGCCGGACCGCTTCCTCGTCCGCCGCGTTCAAAACGGCGGGTGCGGTCCCCCCCGCCGTCAGCGCGCGCCGCGCGAGGGCGAGCCCGGGACATCGATCAGGGTCGGGCGGCTCGAAGGTGAGGGTCGCCAGGTCAGCGACGCCAAGGCGTGGAAGCTCCGAGGTCCAGCGCTCGGGATAGCTCAAGGCGAACAGGAGCGGCAGGCGCATGTCCGGAACCGACAGCTGGGGCACGATCGATCCGTCCACGAATTCCACCAGGGCGTGCACGATCGATTGGGGGTGGATGACGACGTCCACGCGATCCGGCGGGAGATCGAAGAGCCAGCGCGCTTCGATCACCTCGAACCCCTTGTTGACCAACGTGGCGCAGTCGACGGTGATCCTTTCTCCCATGGACCAGGTCGGATGCTTGAGCACTTCTTCGGGCGTCGAGTCGAGCGTGGTGCGCGGATCCCGCCGCAGAAAGGGCCCCCCCGAAGCCGTGAGGGTGACGCGACGCACGTCGGACACCGGGCGGCCGGCGAGGCACTGAAAGACACCGCTGTGCTCGGAGTCGACCGGAATCATCATCCCACCCGACCGCTTGGCGACCGCGGTCAACAGCTCCCCGGCGAGAACCACCGACTCCTTGTTGGCGAGCGCCACGCGCTTGCCTCGCGAGAGCGCGGAGACGGTCGGTTTGAGCCCGATGCTGCCGACGACCGCGTTGATGACGACGTCAGCCTCACCGTCCTCGGCGAGGGCGGTCAGCGCGGACTCTCCCTCGAGCACCTCCCCGTTCTTCCAGCGGTCGCGCGCCCGGCGGGCCGCCTCTGCGTCCACGAGGGCGATCCGGCGAACCCCGAGCCCGTCCGCGGCGCGGGTGAGCGCAGCGTCGTTCGAGCGGGCGGCCAGAGATACGATCCGGATCCGATCCCGATACGCTCCGGCAAGATCGAGCGCCGCGGATCCGATCGAGCCCGTGGCTCCCAAAAGCGCGACACGGATCATCGTCCGAGAACCTGCCACACGAGGTAATAGTAGACGAGCGGAGCCGCGAACAGCAGGCTATCGAAGCGATCCAGCACGCCGCCGTGCCCGGGGATCAGGCTCGAGGACTCTTTCGCTTCCGCGTCCCGTTTCAGGAGCGACTCCACGAGATCGCCCAGCTGCGCGAAAACACCGACCAGCCCTCCGAGCACGAGCGCAGACGGCCACGAAAGGTACGGCGCAAACCACACGCGGGCGACGGCGCCTGCAGCGATCGCCGCCAGGAGGCCCCCCACCGCGCCTTCGACTGACTTCTGCGGGCTCACCCCCGGCGCCAACCTGTGCCGCCCCCACACGCGCCCCACCGCGTAGGCCGCGGTATCGCACGTCCACGCCAGGAAAAAGGGCAGGAGGGCGAACGACATTCCAAGCGAATACGGCAAGCCGAGGGACCAAGGCAGCTCCCGTAGGGCGCAGACGTGCGCGCCAAGCCAGCCGATGTAGAGCACGCCGAGGACCGTGGAAGAGGCGTTCACGAGCGTCTGTTTGCTCGCCCCGCGTCGAAGCTCCGCGAGGAGCATCGCGACGAGCAACACCGTGAAGAGCCCGGCCAGGTGCCACTCCTCCGTACGGTGCGTGCGGAGCCGCACGTAGATTCCGACCGGGAACAGGAGGGCGGCGGAGAACCCCGACTTCCAATGGGGTGCCAAGCCCTTCGAGGCCATCATCTGGTAGAACTCGCGCAGCGCGAGTCCGATCATGATCAGCGTGAACCCGAGATAGACGAGCCCACCGATACGAGCCATCAGGACGAGGAGCGGGAGGAAGACGATCGCGCTCGCCACCCGAAGGAACAGCGAGGCGTCCTTCGCGGGCGTGGATCCTACGCCCAGCCCCTCCTCGCGGGACTCAGCGAGTTCTGCCAAAGCGACGGCTTCTTCGTTGGAAGTCATAGACCGCCTGGAATAGGTGCTTCCGCCGGAAATCGGGCCACAAGACATCGGTGACCCAGAATTCCGCGTACGCCAGCTGCCAGAGTAGAAAGTTCGAAACGCGCAGCTCGCCGCTCGTGCGGATCAGGAGGTCCGGATCGGGAAGACCGTCCGTGTCGAGCATTCCCGCGAAAAAATCCTCATCGATCGCAGCAGGCGCGATTCTCCGCTCGCGGTCCTGCTCGAGGATGCGCCGCACCGCGTCGACGATCTCCGCGCGTCCTCCGTACGAAAGCGCCAGGACAAGGACCAGCCCGTCGTTCCCGGAAAGATAGCTCCGCGTGGATTCCAGGATCTTGCGGCTCCGTTCGGGGAGCAGATCCACACGGCCGATCGTGCGCAGCTGGACGTTGTTCCGCTTGAGCTCCTCGCGCTCCTCCCGGAGTACCTGTTCCAGGATACGCATAAGACCGCTCACCTCTCGCGCGCCCCGGTCCCAGTTCTCGAGGGAGAAGGTGTAGAGCGTGAGCACCTTGATCCCAAGCTCGACCGAGGCTTCGACCACTTCGCGCACGGCGCGGCGTCCGGCACGGTGCCCCATCAACCGGGGCAGGCCGCGGCGTTCCGCCCAGCGCCCGTTTCCGTCCATGATGATGGCGATGTGCGCGGGCGTGGGACGCTTCAGCACCTGTTCTAACGTCGGTGCCGCTTTCGAGGGATTCATCGCTACCGAATACACGGCAAAGAAAACGGGCCCGCGGACGTCCGGTCCTTGAGCCCGATCACGATGGCACAGCGTCCCGCGGCGTCCGGTAACCGGTCGAGCCCGGCGCGGCGAGGGTCCAGGGTTTTAAACCTCCATGACTTCGGCCTGCTTCTTCCCGAACAGCTCATCCAGAGCCGAGATATAGCGATCGGTCAGTTTCTGGATTTCAGCCTGAGCCTTCTTGGAGTCATCTTCCGAGATTTTGTGCTCCCTTTCCAGCTTTTTCAGTTCGTCATTCGACTCGCGCCGGATGGTCCGGACGCGGACCCTTCCATCCTCGATGATCTTCCCCAGGACCTTCACGAGGTCCTTCCGCCGCTCTTCCGTGAGCGTGGGAAGCACCAGGCGCACCACCGAACCATCGTCCGTGGGGTTCAGGCCCAGGTCGGAACGCTGGATCGCCTTCACGATCTCGGGCAGCACGGCCCGTTCCCACGGCTGGATCATGAGCATCCGCGGCTCGGGCACGCTCACGCTCGCCACCTGCTGCAGCGGAACCGGGTTGCCGTAATACTCGACCTTGATCCCGTCGAGAAGCGAGGTCGTGGCCTTGTTCGTCCGGATGGTTGCCACCTCATGGCGGATCGTCTCGACCGCCTTCTTCATGCGCTCTTCGGAGTTCTTGATGAGCTTCTGGTCCATCCTTAGACCTCCACCAATACCCTGGTCCCCACGGGCTCACCGTGCAGCGCACGCACAAGATTTCCCGGCACGGTGACGTTGAACACGACGATGGGAAGCCGGTTGTCCATGCCCATGGTGAACGCCGTCATGTCCATTACTTGTAGCCGACGGTCGATCACTTCCGGATAGCTCAGCGAATCATACCGGACCGCGGCGGGGTTGCGCATCGGGTCCTCGGAAAACACGCCGTCCACTTTCGTGCCCTTGAGGAGGACATCGGCGCCGATTTCCACCGCGCGAAGCACGGCCGCGGTGTCGGTCGTGAAGTACGGATGACCCGTGCCCGCCGCGAGAAGGACGACCCGTCCCTTCTCGAGATGACGGACAGCGCGGCGGCGGATGTAGGGTTCGGCGAGCGCCCGCATTTCGATCGCGCTCAGGACGCGGGTGACGAGACCCTGGCGTTCGAGGGCATCCTGTAATGCGATGGCGTTGATCACCGTCGCGAGCATGCCCATCGAATCGGCGGCCGCCCGGTCGACACCGTCGGAGGCGGCCGAGGTTCCACGAATGATGTTTCCACCGCCGATGACCAATCCGAGCTCGATGCCGCCGGCGACGCCCTCGCGGATCTCCCCCGCCAGGCGTCCGAGCGCGGCTGCGTCGATTCCATGGCCGGCACCGCCGGCGAGGACCTCACCGCTCAGCTTGAGAAGCACACGGCGGCGGGAAGCTGCCACGGGCGTCAGTTCTCTCCGATGCGGAACTTGGCGAAGCGGCGCACGACGATGTTTTCCCCGAGCTTCGAGATCGCCTGATCCACGAGATCCTTCACCTTGCGGTCCGGATCGCGGATGAAAGGCTGCTCCAGAAGGCAGATCTCCTCGTAGTACTTCTCGATCTTCCCCTCCACGATCTTGGCCAGGATCGCCTCCGGCTTTCCGGTAGTCCGGGCCTGCTCGAGCAGGATGGCGCGCTCGCGTTCGATCACGGAAGGGTCGACGCTCTCCCGGTCCACGGCATGCGCCCCTGTGGCCGCGGCCTGCATGGCGAGGTTTTTGGCCAGCTCGCGGAAGTCGTCCGTGCGGGCCACAAAATCCGTTTCGCAATCCAGCTCGAGTAGCACGCCGAGCTGATCTCCCGGGTGGATGTAGGAGTAGACGATGCCCTGCTTGGCCACGCGGCCCGATTTCTCGGAGGCCCGCGAGAGACCCTGTTTGCGCAGGAAGTCGATCGCTCTCTCGATATCTCCATTCGTTTCGGCGAGAGCCTTCTTGCACTCCATCATGCCCGCGCCGGTCCGCTCGCGTAAGTCCTTCACGAGCGAGGCCGTGATCGTCATCGAGTACTCCTTCCTAGAGCTGGATCGGGTTAGCTTTGGATCGGGTTTTGGTTCCGGAAGACGAGTGGGATCAAGCGCTGGCGACTGCGTCGGGCTGCGCCGGCGTTTCGGCCGGGTACTCCGGCGGCGCCACCACGTCGGCTCCCTCTTGGGCCTCCTGACGGGCGCTCAGGATCGTATCGCTCACGAATCGGGCGAAGAGCCGTATCGAACGGATCGCGTCGTCGTTCCCGGGAAGAGGATAATTCACGACATCCGGGTCGCAGTTCGTGTCCACGACCCCGATCACGGGGATGCCCAGACGGTTCGTCTCCGCGACGGCGATCCGTTCCTTCTTGGTATCGATAACGAAAATCGCGGCCGGGAGCTGCGACATCTCCTTGATGCCCGTGAAGATCTTCGCGAGCCGGGTCCGCTCCTTCTCGATCTGAGATTGTTCCTTCTTGGAGAGCTTCTCGAGGGTTCCGTCTGCGGCCATCTTCTCAATGTCCTTGAAGCGGCGGATGTTCGATTTGATCGTCTTGAAGTTTGTAAGCATCCCGCCAAGCCAGCGCTCGTTCACGTAAGGCATGCCGGAGCGCTGAGCCTCATCCTGGATCGCGTCCTTCGCCTGCTTCTTCGTGCCGACAAAGAGGACGGCGCCGCCGCGGCGAGACACGCCCTCCAGCATCGCGCGGGCGTCGGCGAGGGCCTTGAGCGTCTTTTGCAGATCGATGATGTAGATGCCGTTGCGCTCGATGAAGATGAACTTCTTCATCTTGGGATTCCACCGCCGGGTCTGATGCCCGAAATGGACGCCCGCTTCGAGGAGCTCTTTCATTCCGATTTCAGCCAAGGATACCCTCCGTCTTGATCCGCCGCCCCTTCCACCCGAATGGCCACCCCATGGGGGAGACCGGCCGCTCGGTCCGGAGCGTGAGTGATGGCGGGGCGAACACAGCGCCCCCCGCCTGAAGCTTACCCGTCGTCGTTACCGCTTCGAGAACTGGAACCGCTTGCGGGCAGCGGCCTGTCCGTATTTCTTCCGCTCTTTCATGCGAGCGTCACGCGTGAGGAGTCCTTCCTTGCCCAGCGGTCCCCGAAGGGATGGATCAACTCGGAGGAGCGCCCGCGCCGCTCCGAGGCAAATCGCCCCGGCCTGTCCGGTCAGACCGCCGCCGCGGACGCTGGCGACGAGATCGAACTTGTCGGCGACGTTGCTCGAGATAAGCGGTTGAAGGGCGATTCGACTCAGCGCGAGGCGTGAGAAGTACTGATCGAGATCCCTTCCGTTCACGATGCGCTTTCCCGTGCCCTGCTTGAGCCGGACTCGCGCGATCGAGGTCTTTCTCCGTCCTGTTCCCATGAAATCACTCATCAGCGATGACTACCTCCCTAGACCTTGGAATCGATCCGGGGCAGCGGCCGCGGCGACTGCGCGACATGCGGATGCTCCGGCCCGGCGTAAATCTTCAGTTTCTTGATCATGGCGCGTCCCAGCTTGTTCTTGGGCAGCATCCCCTTCACGGCCAACCGGATGATTTCCTCCGGCTTGTCGGCTTGCACGTCGCGGAAGCGGGTCAGCTTGTGACCGCCCGGATAAAGCGAGTGCCTGAAATAGATCTTCTCGTCGCGCTTTCGCCCCGTCACGCGCACCTTCTCCGCATTGACCACGACCACATGATCCCCGACGTCGAGGTGCGTGGAGTACGTGGGCTTGCGCTTCCCCTTGAGCACGCTCGCGATCTCGCTCGCCAGCCTGCCCAGGATTTGCCCGTCGGCGTCGGCGACAAACCAGTCCTGCACGATCTCCGAGGCGCGCACGGAATACGTGCTCATTGGATCCAACCTCCTCATGGTAAGTATGCCGCAAACGTCAAAGATTACCGGTACTTGGGATCCGTGTCAACGGCGGCGAGCAGGAAATGCGGGGCTCGGTGGATTCCCCGCTCCGTGATGATGGCGGTCACGAGGCCCGCCGGGGTGACGTCGAAGGCCGGATTTCGCGCAGGAACACCGGCAGGAGCGATTGGAATCCCCTGGAATGCAAGGACTTCGGATGGATCGCGTTCCTCGATGGGTATGGCCGCTCCGGAGGGACATTCGGGGTCGCACGTGGAGGTGGGCGCGACCACCACGAATGGAATCCCGCGCTCGCGCGCGGCGAGGGCGAGCGGGTACGTGCCGATCTTGTTGGCTACGTCCCCATTCCCCGCGATCCGGTCGGCGCCAACGACGACCGCCTGGATCGAGGTTCCCGCCAACAGGGAGGCCGCCGCCCCGTCCGCTACGACCGTGACCGGGATCCCCTCACGTTGCAGCTCCCACGCGGTGAGCCGAGCGCCTTGCAGGAGCGGACGCGTCTCGGTCGCCCAAACCGAGACGTCGCGGCCGCTCCGGTGAAGCTCGAGCAGGACTCCGAGCGCCGTCCCCCCACCTCCTGTCGCCAGCCCACCGGTGTGGCAGTGCGTGAGAAACCGCGTCTCGTCGCGAAAGAACGAGGCTCCCCAGCGGGCCATGGCGCGGGAGGCCGCGCGATCCTCCTCCCAAATCGTGAGTGCTTCGGCGAGGATCGCCTGGACCCACGTCTCCGCGCCTGCGTTCCCCGCCGGTCCCGAGGCATCGGAGCCCGGCGGGGCGGCCTTCTCGGCCGCGCGAAGCACCCGATCGACCGCCCAACCCATGTTCGCCGCCGTGGGACGGGCGGAGCGGATCGACCGCGCGGCATCGCGAAGCTCCTCGGCGCCTCCGCGCGGGGGCAAGCCACCGGCTCCCGGCCCGTCGCGACCGTCTTCAGCCCGCGCGATCCGACGCGCTTCGAGCCAGAGCCCCAGCGCCGCGGCGATTCCGATCGCGGGCGCCCCTCGCACGCGAAGATGGCCAATCGCTTCCACCATCCCGGGCCCGTCCGCGATTTCGATCCAACGCTCCTCATGCGGCAGCAAGGTTTGATCGAGGAGCCACAATCGCTCGCCGTCAAGCCGGAACGGCTCCATCAAGCGTTTTCCCGCTCCGGCACCACGAAGAGAAGCTTCAATGCATGCTTCAAGTGCGAGAGCGGGAGCCCGACCACGTTCGAATAGGACCCCTCGATGGCCTCGACGTAGAGCGCGCCGCGCCCCTGCACGGCATAGGCGCCCGCCTTATCGAGCGGCTCTCCGGTAGCGACGTAGCGCTCGATCTCCTCGCCATCCAGTCGCGAGAACTTGACGATGCTCCGTACCGCCTGCGTCACGGCGCGCCCGTCCGCCGGATGAACGAGCGAGAGCCCCGTCCAAACCTCGTGCACGCGCCCCGAGAGCCGTGCCAGCATGCGCGCCGCCTCGTCCGATGCCACCGGCTTTCCCAGGATGTCGCGATCGATCGAGACCACCGTATCGGCGCCCAGGAGGACGGTGGACGCGGGATCGAAACGTTCCGCGATCGCCTCGAGCGCCGCGCGAGCCTTCGCCTCGGCGAGCCTGAGCACGTGGGCCTCGGCGCGCTCCTTCGGGAGCGGCGATTCATCGACCGCCACGGGGAAGCACTCGAAGTGTGCGCCGACCATCGTGAGAAGCTCCCGCCGCCGCTCCGACCGCGACGCGAGGACGATCTTCGGGCCGAAGGGATTGAGCAGGTTGGTTCGCATTACGCTTCGTGCGGCGCGACTTCGAGAAGAAAGGTGGCGGGACCCTGGTTCACAAGCTCTACCTCCATGGAAGCGCCGAACCGGCCCCGTTCCGTCGGAATCCCGAGCGCGACGAGCGCGGCGCAGAAAGTCGAGAACGCGAGCTCCGCGGGTCCCGGAGGGGCCGCCCCGTCCAAGCTGGGGCGGCGGCCCCGGGACACATCCGCGTAGAGCGTGAACTGCGGCACGACGAGCGCGGCTCCACCGATCTCGCGCACCGACCGGTTCATCTTCCCCTGGTCGTCCTCGAAGATGCGAAGCTCGGAGCAGCGCGCGGCGAGCTTCCCCTCGCTCCCCGAAACATCCCGCGTGGAAACACCCAGGAGAATCAGAAGCCCGCGGTCGATGCGCGCGATCTCGATTCCTTCGACCCGCACCGCCGCGCGGCTCACCCGCTGAAGCAGCGCCCTCACGAAGCGGCGTCCGCCTCGCCCCCCCGCGGGGGCTTCCCGAAGATCTCCTCGCGCTCCACGCCCTCGACGCCTTCGACGTGCTCGACGGCCCGCATGACGGTCCGGAGGTGATTCAGATCCCGCACCTCAATGACGAACGCCCCCTGGGCGTTCCGATCGCGTGCCTTGATCCCGGCGGTGCGGATGTTCGTGTTCGTGGTCGAGATCGCTTTCGCGATGTCGGCCAGAAGGCTCTTCCGGTCCACTCCGTAGATCGAAAGCTTTACGACGAAGGAGTCCTCCGGCGTCGCGTCCCAGTCGACCAGAAGCCGCCGCTCCGGCGCGACACGGTCGTCAAAGGTGTTCGGACAGTCGGTGCGGTGTACCGTCACGCCGCGGCCTCGCGTCACGATCCCCACGACCGGATCCCCAGGTACCGGCTGACAGCATTTCGCGTAGTTGATCATGAGGTTGTCGACGCCTTGGATCCGTACCCCCCTGCCCGGCCGCCGCGTGATCGCGCGGATCGTATCGAGCGAGGCCTCCTTGATCCGCTGCACCGGCCCAACTCCCTGCGGAAACCAGCGCTGAATCACCTGGGAGATCGAGACGCTCCCCCGCCCGAGCGCTCCCATGAGCTGGTCCACTTCCGGGTAGCCGAGCGACTGGGCCAGATCCGCGATCGTCATCTCCTCGGGAGGGCTAAGCCTGCGCCTGCGCAGCTCACGCTCCAGCATTTCCTTGCCGAGGGCGACCGAATCCGCTTGCTCCGATGTCTTGAGCCAGTGGCGGATCTTGCTTCTGGCGTTCGGGCTCTTGACGAGCTTGAGCCAATCCCGATTCGGCTTGCCGAGCGGCGACGTGATGATCTGCACGGTGTCGCCGCTCCGAAGCTCATAGCGCAGCGGGACGATGCGCCCGTTCACCTTCGAGCCGACGCAGTGGTGTCCGACCTCGGTGTGGACCAGGTACGCGAAATCAAGCGGCGTCGCGCCTCGTGGCAATCTCCTCAAGTCCCCGCGGGGTGTGAACACGAAGACCTCGTCCTGATAGAGCGAAGTCTTGAGGAATTCCATGAACTCCTCGGGATCGTTCGTCGTGGATTGCCACTCGACGTTGCGCAACACCGGCTGGAGCTTGGCCAGAAGCTCGTGGTCCGGCCCCCCGCCGCCCTCCTTGTACCGATAGTGCGCGGCGACGCCGAGCTCGGCCGTCTGGTGCATCTCGGAGGTTCGGATCTGGACCTCGACCATGCTCCCGCCGGGCACCACCACCGTCGTGTGCAGCGATTGGTACATGTTGCTCTTCGGCGTGGCGATGTAGTCCTTGAACCGTTCGTGGACCGGCGTGTAGAGGTCGTGGATCAATCCGAGCACTCGATAACAATCCACCTTGTCCGGGGTGATCACGCGGATTCCGAGCAGGTCGAAGATCTCCTCGAACTTCCGGTTCTGGGCCTCCATTTTTCGATAGATCGAGTCGAGGTGCTTCGGACGGCCGATCACCTCGGCCTTGATCCCGAGCTCGCCCAACCGTTGCACCAGGGGGCGCATGACCTCCTCGATCAGCCGCTCCCGTTCCTCGCGCTTCAGCTGCACCCTCTGACGCAGATCATTGTAGGCGTCGGGATCCAGATACTTGAGGCAGAGATCCTCCAGCTCCCATTTGATCCGCGCAATCCCGAGCCGGTGCGCCAACGGGGCGTAGATCTCGCGCGTTTCCCGCGCGATCCGCGTGGCCCGGATGGGGTCGAGCGAATGGAGGGTCCGCATGTTGTGGAGGCGATCCGCGAGCTTGATCAGGATCACGCGGAGGTCCTTCGCCATCGAGAGGAGCATTTTCCGGAAGTTCTCGGCCTGTTCCCATTCGGGACGGTCAAAGTGCAGCCCACCGATCTTCGTGACGCCATCGACGAGCAGCGCGACCTCCGGCCCGAAGGCGGCCTGAACGTGCGCGAGATCGGCGTCGGTGTCCTCGACCACGTCGTGGAGGAGGGCGGAGATGAGGATCGTCTCGTCGGCGCGCGGCCCGAGGAGATCGGCGAGGATGTGCGCGACCGCGACGCAGTGCGTCACGTACGGCTCGCCGGTCAGGCGGAGCTGGGAGCCGTGCGCCTTGGCGGCGAAGTCATAGGCGCGGCGTAGACGGTCGGGTCCGACCGGGATCTTGGACCGCTCGAGGATTTGGAGCAGCGGTCCCAGGATATCGGTGGGGACCGTGTCCATGGTCAACGGATCTGGACGTCGCGCAGCTTGAGCTGAAGCCGCGCGCGGTTCTGCCAGACGTTGATCGTGGGAACGAACGCGATGCATATCCGTCCGGGCTCCGACTGGATCGGACCGGCAAGATGACCCATCCCGAAGCCGATGCACTCGAGCTCGCGGCCGTTCTGGCGGACGTTGAGCTTGAGATGATTCCGGCTCACGACCGCGGGCGACCCGGCGATTTGGATGTTCTCCGCGATGAAGAGCGGCTCGGTGTTCCCGAGCCCGAACGGCGAAAGGCGATCGAGGAAGTGAACCAGATCCTCATTGCAATCCTCGAGACGAAGCGGACCGTCGATCGAGAGCTTCGGAACGTAATCATCCGCCGTGAGGCGCTCGGACACGACGCTGCAGAGGTGTTCGCGGAAGGAGTGCAGCTGATCCGCGCGGATCGTGAGGCCCGCCGCGTAGCTGTGTCCCCCGAAGCCGATCAGGTGCTCGCTACACTCCTGGAGCCCCTGGCAGACGTCGAAGCCGGGAATGCTCCGCCCGGATCCCTTCCCCTCGTCCTCGTCCGCCGCGATGAGGATCGTGGGACGATGATAGCGCTCCATGAGCCTCGAGGCCACGATGCCGAGGACACCGGGATGCCACCGGTCGGACCAGAGCACGATGGCGGGAGGAAGCTCGGGCCCCAGGGCCTGAAGCTGATCGAGCGCCTCTTCGAGCGTGGACTCGTCTATTTTCTTCCGCATGGTGTTGTCTTCTTCAAGGCTCTCCGCGATCGTCATCGCCTCGCTCGGCTCGGTCGAAAGCAGGAGCCTCACGCCGCTCTCCGCGTTTCCGAGCCTGCCGGCCGCGTTGATCCGCGGTGCCAGGATGTAAGCGACGTGACCGCTCTCGACCCGTTTGGCGCGCAGGCCGGCGACCTCCTTGAGCGCCACGATTCCGGGCTTGGTCGAGTCGCAGATCCGCTCGAGTCCGAGCTTCGCGAAGATTCGGTTCTCGCCGCGGAGCGGAACGACGTCCGCGATCGTGCCGAGCGCAACGAGATCCAGATGCTCGTAGACGAAATCGTCGGGAAGTGAGCCCGGCCGGTACTGGGCCAGCCCCTGTACCAGCTTCAAGACCACCCCGACGCCCGCGAGCTCCTTGAACAAATAGGCGCAGTCGCGCCGCTTGGGGTTCAAGACCGCGTCGGCCGCGGGCAAGACGCCGAGCGGCTCATGGTGGTCCGTAACGATCACGTCGATCCCATGTTGCTTGGCGATCTTCACCTCGTTCGTCGCCGTGATGCCGCAATCGGCTGTAATCACGAGGCGGATCCGCCGCTTCTTGGCCACTTCGACGCCCCGGAGCGAGAACCCATACCCGTCACGAATCCGGTCGGGAATGAAGTAGGACACCTTCGCCCCCAGCCGCGCGAGGGCCGAGGTCAGAAGCCCGGTTGCGGTGATGCCGTCTACGTCGTAATCCCCGTATACGAGGATCGACTCGCGCTCGTCGATCGCTTTCCAGATCCGAGCGGCCGCTCGATCCATGTCGCGCATCGTGAATGCGTCCAGGAGCTTGTCCAGGTTAGGTTCAAGGAAATCCTGAACCTCCACGGAGGAGCAGAACCCGCGATTGGCGAGGAGGGCGGCGAAGGTATGCGAAATGCCCAGCTGGACGGCAAGCGCCTGGGCTCGCTCCGGGGCGACCGGACTCCGGAGCACCCAGGCCTTCGGCGTGGATGCGCGCAATGCGTGACCTCAGCTTTGGTGAGGGACAACCGACGATTACAACCAGCCTAACATCTTGAAAAACCGAGGTCAACGTGGTTGCGCGCTGGGTGGACCCGGTCCGGATCCCTTGAGGAGCAGGGAGGAGCCGGTCGCAGCGTCAGGGGAGCTTGTAGCCGATCTTCCGGACGAAATCTCGCCGCGCGCGCGCCTCCGCCGGGCCTTCGATACCCGCCGGGCCGAGCCCGTCCAGGACGCCCACGATGGCGCCCGCCTCCCCGTCGCGCAGGACGGCGACCTTGACCGGGTTCGCGGTCGCGCAATGGATGGCGCAGACCTCCACACAGGCCCGGACATCCCTCAGGAGATTGATGGGGTACGCGCCGGCGAGGAAGATCAGGAAGGCGTGGCCGCACCCGAGCTTCATGAGCTCCCGCTCGGCCGCCCGCTTCAACGCCTCGTCGTTCCCTTCGCTCCGAACGAGCCTCGGGCCCGACGCTTCCGAGAACGCGACACCGAATTTCGCGTTCGGCACCGAATTCATGATCGCTTCGTAGAGATCCTCGGCCGTTTTGATGAAGTGCGCGTGCCCCAGGATCATGTTCGCATCGACGGGCGTCTCGATCGATACCAAGGTCAGCTCAGGCATGACCGCGCCCCTCCCTCAAAGCAGGAACCCTCCAGAGAGCGTAAGCGTGGAGCCGGTGATGTAGCCCGAGTCGTGGGAGAGAAGGAAGAGCGCGGCGCGCGCGACCTCTTGGGGAGTGCCCAGCCGCCGCGCGGGAATGCGCCGGGCGAGCAGAGCGGAGCTTCGTGTCACGGTTCCGGTCCGTATCACCCCGGGGAGGATCAGGTTCACGGTGATCCCGTTCGCGGCCTCCTCGTGCGCCACGCTTCGTGCCAGGGTGAGAAGGGCGACTTTCGCGGCGCGATAGGCGTGGGCGCGCGGCGCCGCGCGCGGAACGTCCCCGCCCGCGACGCCGAAAAGCAGGATCCGGCCATAGCGCCGCCGCCGCATCCCGGGGAGCGCCTCCTGGATCGCATAGAGCGCGCTCGTTACGTTCGAGCGGACGAGGGCCTCCCAGCGCTCGCCGGTGAGGCGTGAGATCGGGCCCTCCCAGAAATCTCCCACCGCGTGGACGAGCAGATCGGGCCCGCCGATCTTCGAGGCGGCATACCGGAATGCCTTGCGGACCCTCTCTCGCTTCTCAGCGTCCGATTGGAGCGTCCGTAGGGGGATCCCGCGCGCCTGGGCGATGGCGCGAAGCTCGGCGAGCGTGTCGCGATGACGGCCGGTCGCGAGGACACGCGCTCCCTCGCGTGCCAAGGCGAGCGCGACGGCGCGGCCCAACCCGCGCGAACCTCCGAGGACGAGCGCGGATCGGCCGCTGAAGGGACCGACAGGTCCAGGGGCGGTTGTGCGATTCACAGGGTGTGCTACTATAGTGGGCTCCGAACGTAAGTCAACCTGGCCGATGGGAGATGGATGAACGACCAACGCTGGGAGGAAGTCCTCCGCCGTCTCGACAAACAATTCGGCGGCCTCGAGTTCGACGAAGTCGAGGACGAGGAAACACACGCCGTTGTCGAATCGGTGATCTGGCAGAGCGCCATGGGGCGCATGAAGCTCGCGCGGACGACGCGCCCTCTGGTGGTGGACAAGAAGCTCCACTACTCGAACCGGGCCGGCGGCGGATCGTATGTCGAGTACGTCTACTCCGACACGGAGACCACGAGCCGGATCCGGCTCTACCGCTGGTCCGAACCAATCAACGACTGGGAAGAAATCGACGCGAGCGCGTTCGGCGAAGCCCCGAGCCGCTGACGACACACGATGGACCGGAATCTCGGCTTGGATTTGGTCCGCGTCACCGAAGCGGCCGCGCTCGCCTGCGCCCGCTGGATGGGACGCGGGGATAAGAACGCCGCCGATCAGGCCGCGGTCACCGCGATGCGTCGGGTCTTCGACATCGTGGACATTCAAGGTACGGTCGTCATCGGCGAGGGGGAGCGGGATGA
>Ga0066686_10000106_pt1 | contig 21173 bp, 24 predicted proteins | sample GraSoiAngelo_135_FD_65627 | JGI IMG/M metagenome (GOLD analysis project Ga0066686, IMG submission 65627) | Grasslands soil microbial communities from the Angelo Coastal Reserve, California, USA - 14_0929_05_40cm | ecosystem: Environmental > Terrestrial > Soil > Grasslands | place: USA...
CTATAATTGATGCATATCCTGGTGATGCCGCTAAAGTTGTCTCAAAAGTAGGGCTTGATGTCAAAGGCGAATACCTGCAGAACATGTTCTTGAACAAAGATAGGCTTGTTATCTTTTACAACGATAACAAAGAACAATATGCTATACCACAATATGACTATATTCCAAGTCCAATCTATACCCCTGTAACACATGCAGTAATAATTGATGTATCTGACAAAGAAAATCCGAAGATCCTCAAAAACTATGAGGTAAGCGGCTACTACACCGGTGCAAGAATGATTGGAGATTATGTCTACTTCATTTCAAACTCGTATGTGGATTACGTTCACCCGATGCCACCAATTTTGCGTGGAGCTTCAAGTATTGCCATCATGCCTGATGTCTACTATTTTGACAACCCAGAACCAAACTACAACTTTAACACCATTACTACCTTTAACATTTTTTCTGACGAGATAAACTCAAAGACGTTTATGATGGGGGCAACAGGCACGCTTTATGTCTCCAATGATGCGGTTTATCTATCATATCAGAAATACCAGCCATATTATTATGGCCAAAGCTACAGCAAAGACAGGTTCTTCAAGTCAATCATGTTTCTCCTTCCAGATGCTGTTCAAACACAGATAAAAGCAATTGATTCAAGTAATCTTGACGAGTCCCAAAAGTGGGCCCAGATATCGGATCTTTTGCAAAACACCTATAACAAAATGTCAGAGAGTGACAAGAACGCTTTATTTGACAAGATCCAAAGAGCAGTTACAGAATACGACGTTAATGTACAACAAGACTATAGAAAGACTATAATTCAAAAATTTGCAATCAATAATGGAACAGTATCCTATGTGGCAAAAGGCGAGGTTTCAGGATATTTGCTAAACCAATATTCGATGGATGCGTTTGAAAAAAGGTTCAGAGTTGCAACAACTTCTGAATACTTTACCTCAAAGGGTGCTACGACTACAAACAACGTATACGTTTTGGATGAATCCCTCAATATAGTAGGAAGCTTGGAAAAAGTTGCTCCAGAAGAGTCCATTTACTCTGCAAGATTCATGGGAGAAAAGTTGTATCTAGTAACGTATCAAAGAATAGACCCGTTCTTTGTAATTGATTTGTCTACTGATACTCCAAAGGTTTTAGGTGCACTCAAGATTCCTGGGTACTCTAGCTATCTGCATCCGTATGATGATACACATATCATAGGAATAGGCAAAGAGACAAAGCAGAACCAGTACGGTGGCCTGCAGCCACTTGGAGTTAAAGTGGCACTGTTTGATGTCTCAGATGTGGCCAATCCCGTCACTGTTGATTCCTATACCATTGGTGGACCAGGAACTGACTCCGAAATTTTAAATGATCCAAAAGCATTGTTGTTTGACAAGGAGAAAAACATACTATCAATTCCTGTCTTCCAGCAGTATTATGGCGGGCCAATTCCGCTTGAAGGAGGGATGGTAGAAAACAGTTCTGGAGCTACAACTTCTGGTGAAGGAGGCACACCTGCAAAAATAATGCCACCACGTCCCATCCCACCAAACAACTGGAGGGGATTTTACGTATTTGGGGTCGATCCAGTCAAGGGATTTAGCTTGAAAGGAACTGTAGAACACTACAACGGGACAAGCTATGATTATTCATACGGAAATAGCAGGTCATTTTACATAGATGATTCGTTGTATACAGTAACTTCTGGTTTTATGAAAATAAATGACTTGAGCAATATCAAGATTGAGCTAAATACCATCAAGCTTGAAGGTACAGGACAGATAATCAAATACCTAGACTAGAAATTCGCAAAGTTAATTGCAAGATTTGATAGAAACAGCAATATAATAAAATTTTTGCAGCAATTAATTGGTAGTGTATAATTCTCATCAAATCTACGTTTACAAATTCTTCATTTTTGAAAATTACACCTAACTAATTCTTCATGTTTAATAGTTAGATGATCTTACTGGTTTAACATGAAAAAGATAGAAGCAATAGTTCCTGAAGACAAGGTGGAGTCCGTTTTTGACGCATTAAAACAATTAGAGCTAGGCGGTTTCACATATCACACGGTTAGGGGAAGGGGGGCAAGACCACGACAAATGGTTAGATCTTCAAGTGGACGATTTGAGTCTGCAAGCAACATAAACGCAAACTTTTTTGTCGTCGTAAGAGACAACATGGTGCAAAAAGTCGTTGACATGGTAGTTTCACGTGCAGGAACGGGGTTAGCAGGAGAGGGAAAGGTATTTGTCTCCAGCGTCGAAGATACAGTAGACTTGGGGTCAAAAGAGCACGGCGAAGCTTCATTGTAGTATCTAACGCTGTAACTCTTATCATAATATAGCATCACATGCTACTGACCTGATACATTTGAGTAGAATTATGCAATTATCTGCACTTCGCAGAAATTGAAACAGTAGAGCATAAGAACAATAGATTAGAACCGTCGGTTAGGATAGTTAGATTGTTAACGCTAGTTAAGGGTTAGTCAACAAAAAAATAATGCAAGTACAAATAGATGCCAAAACTGGTCAAATCCTAGATATATTTACTACGAGACTGAATTTCCTGCGCAAAACTAGCTGTTGACAAATGATTGTTATAGTAATTTGTACGCATATTTAGATAAATTTAGAATTAGAGTGTTCTATATGAGGAAAGCTTACTACAAGGATCAAAATAAAGGAGGTGGGATCCTTTCCTATCTTACACAACAACGAAATGGTTATCTGTTTATCAGATTCAAGAAACCACTTAGGTTTTCAAAAAGGAGATCGTCTTGTTTGAAAGAATCACCTAGAATGGATTTTAGCAGAAAAACTAGTTTCTATGTAGATAGGTCGGAAATGAGTCTAGAGGACCACCAGATGGTAGACGAGGTAGAGTGGGGACTGACCAAAGATGAATTGGGACTAATGGAAGAGAGTGAGTGGTAAGAGGTCTAAAAGGGTATTTTAAAATATATTGAGCGTTTCGTCGAATTATGCACATTTGCAGATGCCATCTGTTACTTGGAGGTTCCAAGTCTTCTTGAACCCTCTCGTGGCATAGAATGATCTAGAAAGATTTAACGTTAAAAAACACCTAGAAGAATATTAGGAGAGCAATATATAAAACCAAAATATAATTTTCATATGAATATGTTAGCAACAGGAGATCATCCTGACTAATAGAGCTGGCATAAGGTCCTTACGAGGTGCAATCAAGAATGGCCGACCTTGCAGATCCTGTTGAAAATAGTGTTATGGGATGGGGTAATAGAGGCTGGGTTGAAATTGTTGCATTTATACTTGAAACATGTCTTGACGGCGCTTTGAAAACTCATGTCATGTATGAATGCAACCTAAATTCCAGACAAGTTTCACAATACATCAAATTTCTGGAAGACCGTAGATTAGTAGAAAGTAAACAGGATAAACCCAATTCTAAGAGACATGTATATAAAACGACCGAACTAGGGAGAAAATATATTAACGCCTATAAGCAGCTTTCGGAGATCTTCGGATCATCAATGTTTTAATTGCATGGAATTGAGTTGGTCTCAGTTATTAACCGCATACAGTCAGGCCCAAGATTGACTAGCATGTCTATGATTGAAAGATCTGGCACGAAGGACTTTGATAGATGTTGTGGATACTGAGGGCAGATATAATGTTCGTAATCTAATTTGATATTATTTTTTTCAAATAATTTCGGATCCATGTACTTTTTTCCTCCAATGCCCGAAACATATGTATCGGCACCTACACTTTTACAGATGTTAATCAGTCGTTGAGTTGATGTGCCATTTATTTTCAATTCAGAACTCTTAACAATTTCTATGTTAATGTCTAGCCATTCTATTGTTTTTTTGACTGTCTCAAAGTCAAGGTCGAAAAGCATATTCCATTCTTTTTTGTACAAGTTTTGAAAATAGTCTTTGTACAATTTGAAGTATTTTGCATTAGCATAAGAGTGATAGATCTTTTTCCAATGCATGTCTTTCCATTCTAAATCATTATTTATCTCAACTAGGGCATTTGGTAAAAATTTATTATCTTTGTTTATTGGAACTGTTATCCATATCCAACCATTTGTAGCGATGATTCGGTTTCTGTTAGTAAATCGCTTGTCATATTGTACATCATCCATCACGACAAAGATATCAGCCAGACTGAGTTTGTAAAACAGGCCAGGGTATGGAAAATACTGAGGCTGATGAATTACGGCTCTCAATATACGAAAAAATATAACAAAGTATTTATAAACTAATAGGTGTATTACTACCTAACACTCTTCACTAACACTTGCATATTGAAAAGATACCAAATTATTATTTACATACTAGAAATAAAATCATGGGAAGTCTACAAATGTTTTTTGTGAGCAGCACTGGAAAAAAGAATGAGAAAAGAATAGTTAGCAAGAAAAGTGAGCGTTGTTCAGAACTTGAATATCATTACCTCACAGATGCAAAGATTGTAGAATAGTTATTCTTTTGATATTTGTAAAATTATAGTAGGCAACCACAACTCACGCAGATTCTCTTTATACGGTTTTTCCACATTGTGAACAGACGGAGTAACTTGCCAGCTCTGTTCCACATAATCTGCATCATTTGTCTGGCATTTTCATTTCTATTTTTATTATGGTCAATAACTCTCTCTCACTACAGAGACATACAAGATTTTTTAATGAAAATGATCAGAATTATGCTTCAAGAATTTATGTTAATTATTTAGTTCTCTTTGAATTCCTTGTTATATAGATCATTTCCCTTCTCGGTTAACCTTATTAATTCAAATCCTTCTTCGTTTTTATCTTTGTTTATTAGATCCATTATTTCCATCCAACACAAATAACGACGGCATTTATCATAACTTAAATTACACGTGGTAGCTATCTGTGTCTTTTTCATTCTGCTATGATAGTATAAAGATGTAACTAGTCTTTTTACTATTTTCCAGTCTATTCTCCTAATATCAATTTTATTTCTCTTTATTTTTTTTAATTGCATCGTGATCACTGTATCAAGGTTTTACTTCAAACTGGTTTGTAAAAGTCAGCAAAAAACATTGTGTATTTTTTATCAGAACAGAGATTAGAACAAAATTTTACCATCACTAAGTTTAGCTAAATAACCCACCAGGAAAGCGCAATTTCTTGCCAATCCTAGTCAAATTTCCATTATTTCACACTTCTGAAATATTGGCTGCTTTACGGCATCATTTGTGTGCCTAGTCAATTATGGTCACATACTATACCATAATAAAATAGAACAATGTTCCATACCCACAAGACAAATTATTTTTATAGAATGATGTTCATATTTACAACATGAAATATCGTAGCAGGACTGAAATAGTTGCTATGATCTTACAGTCAGCTCGTAATGGGGTTACAAAGACCAAGATAATGTACAAGGCTTACTTGTCGTACACGCAGTTGAAGGAATATCTCACATTCTTGCAGGACAATGGGCTGATAAAGTATGAGCAAGGATCACAGCTTTATAGGATCAGCGAAAAAGGCAGACACTTCTTAGAAGCATATGATGAGATAAGTGATCTTGTATCTTCGAAAACAAATGGAAAAGTAATAAACCTCTGATCCGTCGAACACAGATCTCATCTTCCACACCGGTTCGATTAGGCATGTTTTCATGGCGTGATGTGTATATCAAATTATTCAACTAGAATATTTTTTGATCGTCTGCAGCATAACATTCTTCTAACAAATTGTTACCTTTGAAAATTATTAAGCAATCCTGCGAAGAGCTTTAAAATCAGTTCCATAACACAGATCTAATGTCAATTCAAAATAATTTATTAAACACGGATCATTCAAGATGTGCATCTTGCAACGGTGTGGTTATTTCAGATATAGAAAAAAATGAAAATATTTGTAGTAACTGTGGTGTAGTTGCTCGGGAAAATTACCATACTTCATATTCTGGTTCCCATGCGGCCAGCGAATTGGATAGATCGCAAGAGCTACAAGGGCAAACTTCTCTTATGATGTACGACATTTCTCTTCCAACTCTTATCGACAAAAAAAATGTAGATGCAAGTGGAAAGCAAATTCACAGACATGTAGAAATGGAGAAACTGCGAAAGTTAAACAAGTTCACAGTTTCTAATAATTCAAAGACACGTAATTTGAACAAGGCAATGAAAGAGATCCGTAAGATAACCGAAATCCTTGGATTGAGGATGTTGATTGCTGAACGTGCTTTCTATATCTATCGTAAAGCTCTGGGTAAAGGATTAATCAAAGGCAGATCAATTGCGGGGATCGCAGCAGCTGCAATATACATAGCATGCAAGGATGCGGGCATTATGTTTCCAATTGATAAAATTGGAGAGCATATAGAAAATCTCGATAGGAAAAATATTGTACACTACTACAAATTTCTATTAAGACAAATGAAGATGAATGTAGCCTCACCCAATCCCTATCAAATAGTATCAAGAATAGCAGAGAGAGCAGGATTAGGTGGTAAGACACAAAGGAAGGCTTTGGAAATTCTCAACAAAATAGAGGGAAATCCAATAGTGTCTGGCAAAAAACCTGTTTCGTTAGCTGCAGGTTCCTTGTATCTTGCAGCACTTAAGACAAGAGAACACACAACTCAACTAAGAATAGCTATCGCATCAGAATTGTCCACCATAACTATCCGTAAGCGTTATCTTGAAATTGCAAAGATAATAGAAAAATCCGACACAACAAATTCTAGTCAAGATAAGGAAGGTCTTGATTGTTCTACAGTATGTATGGCCAAGAATCTTGACAAATAGCTTTGCAATGTGACCTAGTTTGAAATCAGATTTGCATATACTCGCTAGAACTGATGACGATTTTGTTAACAATATGGATAGATGTATTAAAATTCTTCAGAAGGAAAGAAAGAGTGGAAGGATTCTAGGGGGTAAAATCAGAAATGGTTTTATCGAATTTGGAATCCCAGAAAATCTCGTTATTGTCGGAGATCTACATGGCGACGTTAAATCTCTTCTTCTCATCTTACATGAAATTAAATATGAAGAGTTTCTTGCAAATGAAAATAACAAATTGATATTTCTTGGAGATTATGTTGATAGAGGTGCTAATTCCATAGAAATTTTGTATTATATTTTCTATTTGAAGTGTAAATATCCAGGCTCTGTAGTACTGATGAGGGGAAATCATGAGGCTCCCATAGAGTTTCCCTTTCCTTCCCACGATTTACCATTAAAGTCGATCGAGCATTTTGGGAAGGAAAAGGGAGAAATAATTTACAAGAAATTTTTGTCATTGTTCCAATTACTTACTCTTATGACCATTGTAAGAAACAAGTTACTGATAGTACACGGCGGATTGCCAACGATAACAAACAAAGACATTCACAAACTAATTCTAGATGAAGGTCAAAACAGTAAACAAAAATCAGTACTTGAGGAGTTATTATGGAATGATCCTCGCCCCATACAAAATGCCAAGAACTGGGAGGTCTCAAGAAGAGTGTATGGAAAGCACTTTGGTGTGGAAATAACACGGAGATGGCTTGAGATGACTGGAACAAAGGCAGTAGTTAGAAGTCATGAGCCATGTCAGGGGTTCAAAATAAATCATGAGAACATGATTTTAACTTTATTTTCGTGTAAAGAATCCTATCAAAAGTTTGAGGCATCGTATCTTCATGTATCCGGTCAGCACCTATTTTCAATCGGTAATGCTTCCGACCTTATTCCATATGTTAAGGTGTTAGATATATAGTTACTATGCGATTCACACTAGGTTTACTGTTGGTAATAGGTCGAAGATCATGCTATAAATTAATTACAGTTGATTTATGTTAGTACAGATAAGATAAGAAGCAATGATCGGAACGTGAAAAGAGCAAAGGTTCTAGTTACTGGCTCAGGCAGCATAGTTGGGCAAGGAATAATAAAATCTTTGAAATTGGCAAATATTAAAAAAAATAGTGTTCTCAAATACGAAATTGTTGCCGCAGACATGAGTGCCCTGTCTGCAGGCATATACAGAAGTGATTTTGGCACTCTAGTTCCACCGGCCTCATCTGGCAATTATATCGAATTCATTGAGAGAATATGTAAAGAACTAGGTATCACGGCAATTTTTGTTGGTTCTGATTTGGAGTTATTACCTCTTGCGCATGCAAGAGATAAAATAGAAAAAGAAACAGGCACTTTAATTCTTACAAATCCAATCGAAGTCATATCCACTTGCAAGGACAAATGGAAGACCTTTGAATTTCTAAAGGATAATAACTTACCATATGTGGAATCTGCATTACCTGAAAATAAGGAAGGGTTCATTCGTGATTTTGGTTTTCCAATATTTGTAAAACCAAGAGAGGGTTATGGGTCTTTATACTGTTACATCACAAATTCTACGGAAGAGTTGGATTCAGCAATATTGACAATAGAAAAAGTTGGTTGGCACCCCGTCCTGCAAGAATACCTTGATGGTCAAAATCCCGAGTTTACCTCAGGAATCACAGTCAACAAGATAGGCAAAAAGGTGATGTCATCAATTGCGATGCGGAGGATAATAAAAAATGGCCAAACGTACAAGGCCTTTATCGATGAGTACAGGGACGTACGTAAATCTGCAGAAGAAGTGGCTTTGAAATTAGGAGGTACAAGTGCAATTAACGTTCAAGCAAAATTGGTCAATGATAAAACAAAAATATTTGAGATTAACCCGCGTTTTTCTGCGACATCTCCAATTAGAGCAGTCGCTGGAATAAATGAGCCTGATATAATTTTTCGAAACAACGTATTAGATGAACAGATAGAGGTTGAAAGTTATCAGAAGCTTGTGTGTATGAGATACTGGAATGAAGTCTATGTTCCATATTCTACTTATGAAATGACTCATAAGACAGGAAAGGCAGAAAATGTAAATTCGTTCATAGTTGATTATTTCTAAGACCAATTTTAGGCAAATCTTGCAAACCAAATGCTGCCTAAAGTTCTTGAAGGTTTTCAGGACGTAAAGCATAGAAGGAGTAACCACCTGTTGTGGATGTTTCTATTTTCCTTCTGCATGAATTCAATTTCGTATTAAGAGAAAATTAATTTTCTGCAGGGAGAATTTTCTAGTTGATAGTTCTATAGTAGTATTACAAGAAAGTTTTAGATAATGTATTTAAGATTGAAGATAAAGTAAAACCAGGATGTGCTCCATTATAGGTTATCTCGGTGATATCGCAGCTGCACAAATTGTTGTAAATGGACTTAAACGAATGGAATACAGAGGATATGATAGTGTAGGAATTGCTACGTTTTTTGGCAATCAGATTCTGGTAAGAAAGGGAGTTGGCAAGGTGGAAGAAGTAAACAGCAAGGTAAAACTGTACATGCTGTCAGGCAACATAGGCATAGGCCACACCAGATGGGCAACACATGGACGGGTAAATGAGACAAATGCCCATCCTCATTTGTCCAGTTCTGGAGAGATTGCCATAGTTCATAATGGAATAATTGATAACTATAAGGAATTAAAGGAAAGTCTACAAAGAGATGGGTATCGTTTCCGAAGTGAAACTGATAGTGAAGTTATCGCAAATCTGTTACAATACAATTTTGATACAATAAAGAACATTAAGGATTCAATGATCAAAACCGTTTCAGTGCTCAGGGGAGATTATTCGTTTGTAGCGGTTTTTCCTGATGGGACGTTATCTGCTGCAAGATTTCATGAACCTTTAATCCTAGGGGTGGGAAAATCTGGCTACTTCATATCAAGCGATGTATTAGGATTTGTTCAATACACTGACGAAGCCATTTATCCAAACAACGGAGAAATCATAATAATAAATGCTAACGGGTTACAATTTCTTGATTTTCTTGGAAGACCAGTTAAGCATGAGATCACAAAGATTTCAAGGGAATTTGCAGATGTATACAAAGGCAAGTATGCACATTTCACTCTAAAAGAAATTTCTGAACAGCCAAATACAATACTTAAAACTGCTGATAATACAAGGTCGGAACTTGAATTATTTATCGAATTAGTAAAAAATGCAAAAAGTTTGCATATTACAGGTAGTGGTACTAGCTATAACGCAGCTCTTATTGCCAAACATATTTTCTTGAAATATGCTAAAATAAAGATTGAATCAGTAATTGCAAGCGAGGCTAGATTTTATCCTGATTATTTTGACAATCATTCAATTCTTATTGCATTATCTCAGAGTGGAGAGAGTGCAGATGTCTTAGAAGCAGTAAAAATGGCCAAAAGACACAATTCAACGGTAATATCCATTGTAAATACTATGACCTCTTCCTTGCCGCAGATTTCTTCTGTCTCAGTAGGACTAAACTGTGGGCCAGAAATAGGTGTTGCTGCAACGAAAAGTTTCACATCTCAGCTTGGAATACTCTACAAGATAGCTGACAACATAGCGGGTGGTCATATTGGATTTGACTCGCAAAAGATCTCTCAATCCATGAAAGAGATACTCGTGGATCATTCAAAGATCAGAGATATTGCAAAAATTCTCAGCTATGCATCTGATATTTATATAATTGGAAGAGGAATACATTATCCAATAGCTCTAGAAGCATCCTTGAAACTTAAAGAATTGACCTACATTCATGCAGAGGGTCTTCCCGGAGGAGAGCTCAAACATGGACCTTTGGCACTGATGGATCCTAGCGTTTATGTAATAATAATAAATCCACATGATTCTACAAATCAAGAGAATCTGGCTAGTGCTCATGAAATCAAGGTTCGTGGAGCAAAGATAATTGGGATATCAGACAAATATGACGATACCTATGATTATTGGATTAAAATCCCAACTATTAGTGAAGCTTTATTCCCGTTCATTGAGATAGTTCCAATACAACTCCTTGCTTATTATGCTGCAGTTGAAAAGCATACAGACCCGGATTATCCAAGAAATCTGGCAAAATCTGTTACTGTCAAGTAAACATGATCTAGAAATTCAACTCGCCGTTGAACTGGAATGAATGATTCTTCTAGTATTTTTTATGCAAACTAAGATAATACTTGGTTCATATTAACATACGTAAAAAATATGCTAGATTCTGGAACGTGTTTATACAAAACAATAAACTTACTAGATTCCTTCGAATTGTTGATTGTCCGATTACAAATATTTGGAGGTGAACATTATTCAATCAATTGAAGTGCATCAAAAGTTTGCGCAAACTGTAAACTTTGTCGTTCCAAGATGCAGCTTTTGTAATTGTGAAATGGATTTCAAGGCTGGAGATGTAATATATGGTGACAGATGGTACCACAATTTATGTTGGATCACGGTGGAGAAAAAGAGCAGTGAAGTGCCTCAGACTATGAGACCATAGAACGCATTCTAATCACATATACATTTACCTCTCATCGAATTGTTTGTATACTATATTGGCATATATTGGCCAATTAATTAATAATAATCAATGTATGACAATGAGAGAAACAGTCAACTAGAAGATGGCCCGGCCAAGATTCCCAGAGAACTAATTCAATTTCTGAACCAAAATACATATTCTTTATTAATTAAGGGGCACGCTGGAACAGGCAAGACCACACTAGCATTAACAATATTACGGGAATTAGATGTGAAGACTAACTGTCTCTACATATCCACAAGAATTTCTCCTGAGCAACTCTTCCAATATTATTCGTGGCTTGAAAAATTTTTTAACAAACCAAAGAAAACTGAGCTGACAGAAGTTCCTGAAGCCGAAAGTGACGTGCCAGTTTTCCTTGATTCGCGTCTTGATGAACCAGGATCTCTTTTTGAGAGAATTACAAATGAGCTAATGGACGTTAAGGCACCAACTATAATTATCGACAGTTGGGATGCAGTTGGTCTTTTCATGGACAAAGAAGCACTTATGAATAATGTTCGGGTCTTACAAATGTGGCGTGAGCGATCGGGTGCCAAAATAATTTTTATCACAGAGGCAGCTGCAGACGCAACTCTTGATTTTCTTGTAGATGGAGTAGTAGAACTGAACCAAAAATACTACAATGATAGAAAAGTACGAGCGATCTTTCTTTCAAAATTGCGTGGAGTGCGGATAAACCGACCTTCCTACATATTCTCCCTAGACAAGGGCCTATTCCGCAGCTATGATTGTTACAATCTAGCACAGTTTTCGCTTGATGAAAATTCCAAGCCTTCTAAGAACAACATTGTAAATACACCCCTCCTAACTCGAAATTCGCTCATTCCAACGGGTTATCATCAACTAGATGATTTGCTAGGTGGCGGTTTCCCAAAAAATGGCATTGTAAGTATTGAGCTTGATACACATGTAAATACTAAAGTAGCAATGACATTTTTAAGAGGAATTGTATCTAATTTTACCTCTAACAGAAATATAGTATTATTTCAGCCATTTGAAGGGGTTGATCCTGCATATATATTTCAGTATTTTGGACTATCTGACTCATACTCCAAAAGCCTACTCAAAGTCTTCTTACCTATTAATAAATCTAGAAAGATTTCCTATCATTTGTCAGAACAGGGGATCGATGAGAGTAAAAAACAAATGGAAAATTATTACAAAACTATACTCAAACTAAAAAGAAAATATCCTAACAAGCTTCTTCTCAACATTCTTGGATCAGATGTTGCAGAAGTATTGCAGAAAAACGAAAATAGAAGTGGATTAAAATATCTCATTTCTTTCATCAAATCGCACTCTGCAATTACTATTTTTATGTTAAGAACATCTCAAAGTAATCTACGAGGTTATCTGTCAGAAATATCAGATGTGCACCTCAGAATCTTAGAGATTAATGGTGCTCTGTTTTTACAATCAGAAATTCCTTGGTCTAATCTGTATGCTATTGTACCAGAGACAAATTCACAATATGCTGACATAACATTTGAGCCTATTGTCTAACACAAGTATATTACAAAGCTTGTGGGCTATCTGTATTGAGAGATTATTTTCGTATTTCCGCGCAAAGTGATTGTAATTCCACAATAGAACATTGTACCATGCTGTTTAATATTCACTTCTGAAGTGATTAAATTATTTGATTGTTCAAATACAAAAAACAGGAGAGAAAAAAGAAGTTTTTTACGGTAGCAAGAGTGTTCCGAATACTAGTGAGATGCATAAGCAGTTAGAACTTCACAATAAAATACAGGAATTCATAAATATCGCAAATCATAAGATGAAGACATCAGTGCAAGCTATTCTAACGTATTCTGAATTGTTACAAAACGGCCCGGAAAGAAACAGATTTGTTTACATTGAGGCAATACTCAGAAATGCTCGGAGACTGCAGAAACTCTCAGATAACCTTCTCGATATTACAAGAATATATGGTCAAACCACGGGATTAAAGAAAGAAAAATTTGACCTAAACGCCCTTATTTCTTACGTAATTGAAGACTATAGAAACCCGATAGAAAATGTGGATTATGGAATCAAAAATATAGGAATTGAGTTTAAGCCAGTCTGTAAAATTTTTGTTAATGCTGATAGAGACAGGCTTGAACAAGTTATTTCAAATCTTTTAGATAATGCTCTCAAGTTTACACAAGAAGGAAAAATCTCAATTCTGGTAGAGAAGAAAGAAGACAACAAAGCTGTTGTGACTATAAGTGACACTGGTAGGGGGTGGATGCTAGAATTCTTCCTAGATTATTTACAAAATTTGTTACGTTGTCAAACAGTGGAACGGGATTAGGATTGTACATATCAAAAAGTATCATAGACGCTCATGGTGGTAAGATATCTGGCAGAAACAATGTCGATGGGCTAGGTGCTACGTTTACGTTTGAAATTCCAATTCACTGATAGGTGTGATCCTTTCCCGAGGAATTGCTCCAAACTTTAAAAAGAAGTCTGATAATACAAAATGATGAAACGAATTCTTGTTGTAGATGATGAACCAGATATTACAACTTCTATAAAAAATGGCTTAGAGCGAAAGGGTTTTGATGTTGATGCCTATAATGATCCTCTAAAGGCATTGGAAAGTTTCGAACCTGGAACGTATGATTTATTGCTTATTGATATAAGAATGCCGAAAATGAATGGCTTTGAGTTATATCGTGAAATAAAGAAAAAAAGCGAAAACGTAAAGATCTGCTTTTTTACAGCCTTCGAAGTATACTATGAAGAATTCAAAAGAGTATTCCCCAATTTAGAGGTTAAATGTTTCATTAGAAAGCCTATTACCATTAATGATTTAGTTGCGCACATAAATACAGAGTTGGCGAAGAATTAGTTCTGGATTGGAGTAATAGAAGCGAGCGCCTTAACCTCATCTATAAAGAATTGTGGCGTGGTGCTGTAAGAATTTCCATAAATGCAAACCGTTCCGTCAAGGCACCTTGAACATAATCTGCATGACCTTTTGCCAGTCATCCGGTAAATGCGTTGTCACATAGCTCACTACAGGAATGATAATAACATATTTTATTGTGAAATGATAGTAAATATTTCAATTACTCTTTCCCAGAGTAATGATAATTTTTCATTGCCGCTATAGATAGTGTGTAATATGCTTTATGTAAAATCTAGATCTACTAAAAGACGTATGTAATATTGTGTCAAGACACCAGCCCGAAGTTTCTATCGGTAAGGTAAGTATAGAACAATGTTCCATAGTATCTTATATCTAAGAATCTCATAGTAGTCAAGTCTAGAAAAATGTCACAACAACAAATGTACAGCAGACCAATGTTGAACATATATGACTTGGTCGATCGTGTACTAGACAAAGGGCTCGTAATTGATGCCAATCTTTCAGTTTCGCTGGTGGGTATCGAGATCCTCGTTATTAGAGCAAGAATAGTAGTTTCTGGCATTGACACTTTTCTACGATATGCCTCAGCATTGGGATTAGCGGCTCCTCCTGGTATACCAGCCAAATAACAAGAGTCTGATATCAATTGGCAGTCTGTCTAGTCTGCGGTAAATATGAGGAAATGGATCTGAAGAAGGCAATGAGTGCAGGGTGGGTCTTCACCAGATGCCCCGAGTGTCAACGAGGAACGCCATTTGATGTTCTTGCAACCTATCTATCAAAAACTATTACAGAAAAATACATCGAGGGGTTTTGTGAGCGACATTGGTTCAAAGACAGTGGAATATGCGGTTACTGTAAGATGAAACGTGAGGGTATAAGCGAAAATGTCACTTAGGCAAGTACCCCCTGGACAACTTACCATAGTTGATCTTATCGACAGAATTTTGGACAAAGGGGTGGTCATAAACGGCGACATTACTCTTTCGATAGTAGGGGTAGACCTGCTTTCCTTGAAAATAAATCTAGTCATAGCCTCCTTAGAGACTGCTAAGAGATACGGAATAAAACTTCCTTGGGAAAAATGGGCCCTTGAACAAAAACGAGTCGGTTCAAAAAGTATCAAGAGGTAGTGTGACTGCATGGCTAGTTATGCGAAGATTTCTCCACCAAGTTCACCAAACCTACAACAAGTGAGCACAGATGGAGGAAGATTACAAAATGGACTTGCAAGACTAATCCTAGCCGTAGTTGAATTACTCAGACAGCTTCTAGAAAGACAGGCCCAAAGAAGAGTTTTGGCAGGTACGTTATCAGCAGAAGAGATTGAAAGACTTGGTTTGGCCTTCATGCAGATCAAGCGAAAAATTCATGAAATTTCCGATCAATTCGGATTGAGTTCTAACGAACTAGATATCAAAGTAGGATCTATAATTACAAAAAATTCCTCAGCAACCAAGGCCTCACTCGTAGATGTGTTAGATAAATTACTTGATAAGGGAACTGTTGTAGGAGGACAAGTAACTATTTCTGTTGCTGACATAGACTTAATTGCCTTGGATTTGTTTGCGGTGCTCTCCCTGGTACACGATGAAGTAGAATCAAGCTCTAAGAAAAAAGTGAGAAACCATGACTGTTGATGGCAGATATGTCTATTGCATAATGGAAGGAGGAAACAAACAAAATCTTGGAAGCATAGGTCTTTTTGGTAACGAAGTATATACCATAAATCATATAGATATTAGTGCTGTAGTAAGTAAGATGCCCTTTAAGGAAATGCGTCCTGGTGTGGACAGCATCATAGCTCATCAAAGGGTAGTCGAGGCATCCAGAGACGTGACTACTACCCTTCCAGTAAGATTCGGAATACTTTTCAAGTCAGACCAAGGTGTCAAAAAACTGCTAGCATCGTCATACAAGGACTTTAGATCGAAAATTAATAAACTCAAAGATAAAGAAGAGTTTGGAATTAAATTAATTCTTGAAAAAGAAAACATGCAAAAAATCCAAAAACAAGTAGCAGATAATTCGCAGGAGGTCAAAAAAATTAAAAATGAAATTAATACATCCGGAAAAGGAGCTGCGTATTTTCTTAAAATGAGAATGAATGATGCTATAAAAAATGAAATGCTTAAAAAAATTGAAAAGTTAGGCAGTGAAATTCATCACGACCTTGTAAGCTGCGCTGCAGACAGCAGCCTGCTGAAAGCAGATCTAGAGAACGTAATCCTTAACGCAGCTTATTTGGTAAACAAATCTGAGATAGAGAAATTCAATGACAAGTTCGAGAAACTAAAGAAGAAACATTGTGCTCATGGTTTAATATTCCACCAAAGCGGTCCGTGGGCACCTTATTCATTTTGTTGAGGTGAATGACAAATTATCGTAACATTTTTGATCCTGAAATTAACGTTTGAATCTATTTTGAATGAATGTAATAGACTGGCACAAGAGCAGCAGACACAAGAACAAGAAAGGTGGTTTAAATCAAATCTTGTTAAACTAAGGACAGATTATGAGAAGGGAATAATTAACGAGGTAACCTACCATAAAAAAGAGTTAGAAATTCTAGGTGAGTTGAAAAAATTGGTGTCTACATGAATAAGGAGGAAGAAACTGACAGGGCAGTACTGCATGCGTTGCAGGTGCGAAGGATCCAAAATCGCATCAGAGAACAGGTAGAAAAAGTAAAGATAGAAGCATTTTCTGCCAGAGAAGAATTGATTCAAAGAAGAGCCGATAAAATAGAACAGGTAAGACAAAAGTTGAATCAAACAACCACGTCTATTGTAGCCAAGCATGAGCTGATAAAGACAAGATTAAATCAAGAGGCAGTCTTTCGGGAAGCTAGCATAAGAGTAAATCGCGGTCTGGAAGCGCTTGAGAAATTTATTCAGATTCTCCGTGATACAGAAATGGAAGATGAAATGCTTAAAAAAGCCATACGTGATCCTATAGTTGACGGTTCATTAAAGGCTGAAGCAAGAAAAGTTATAACATCTGAATTTTTCAGATCTGTTCAAAGACAACTCATAACACAGACCGAGTTCATCAATATTGCAGCTCACGAGCTACGCACCCCAATTATGCCGATCCTTGTAAATGTTGAACTTTTAATGGATAGACTGGGAAGCGACAACGAAGAGATTAAAATAATCGTTCGAAACGCAAGAAGACTGCAACGCCTAACCGAAAATATTCTCAGCGTTTCAAGAATTCAGAGTAAATCGCTTACATTGAAAAAGGAATGGTTTGATCTAAATGCAGTTATATCAAATATTGTCAAAGACGAAAGCGTCCATATTGAAAAGCCACTAGTTAAAATTATTCATAAAACCGCAGGTATCAGACTCGACGTAGAGGCAGATAAAGATAGAATATCTCAGGTCATTTCCAATTTATTAAATAATGCCATCAAGTTTACAGGACAGGGAGCAATTATCGTGTCTGCAGAAAGAAAGGACGAACATGCTTTAGTTAGTGTGAGGGATAGCGGCCCTGGAATAGATCTACAGATAGTACCAATTCTATTTTCAAAGTTTGCAACAAAATCGGACAAGGGTACTGGTTTAGGCCTATACATTTCAAAAGAAATTATTGAAAGCCATGGTGGAAAGATATGGTCAGAAAATGCTGATCCTGACAGCAATACAGGTGCTACTTTTTCGTTTAACATACCAATACAAATTAAATAAAAAATAGCTAAATTTGGTTGATATAAGCAGAAATATCTGTGCAACAATTCTCCGAGTTTCAGAAAATGGAACTATCTTCTAGAATATTACATCAAATTACTTTTATAGTAATATTGCTTCTGAGAAGTATGAAATACCGAAGTCGCACTGAGATTATCTCCTTAATCTTAGATTCGACGACTGCAGGTGCTACAAAGACGAAAATAATGTACAAGGCATATTTGTCCTATACACAATTAAAAGAATATCTTTCATTTCTAGAAGGAAATGAATTGATAAGGTATGAGGAAGGAACGCAAGTATATAGAATAACTGACAAAGGTAGGAAATTTGTAAGTGTGTACAGCGAGATTGGTGAGATGGTTTCCTTGAAACCTGAAGGAAACCTTACAAAGCTTGTAATCTAATTTTTTATAATTTTGTAATTTTTGTTACCAGTGGTTATGGATTAATCTTACTGGTGATTTTTACAGAAACAATACTCCTAATAGTTAAATGTTTCACAACCTATCGAATATCATGCAGAAGTTTGGAGAAAAAGATACCAAGTTGAACGAATTCCCTGGCAAGGCAGAAAATATTGAAGTTCATAAGGCAATAGACACCGCAAGAAGATTTCTAGAGCAGTACAATTCGGCAATTGTCTTTAGATCTGCCAATCTAGAAGAAAAAACTTGGGTAATCATGATGAATGTTGGTCTTGTACCTGAGAGAGTCATCAGAGTGAGAATCAATTCTGAGAATGGAAAGATATTAGGTTATACACAGTAATCTAAATCAGGCATACACTGCCTTGGAGAAGCGCATTACATGTTGTGCACATGGGGCAAGCTAATAACAAAATAAAAAGTTGAAGATACCACATGGTTGAAAAAAATACTGAGAAGTTGCCAATTGACGAGATGAACCGTCTCTACTATAAAGGGATCTTCCTTTTCTGTACAGGTAAGTATGAAGAATCTATACAGTGTTTTGACAGAATTATATCGATAAACCCGGCTTCTACGATTGCATTTGGTTACAAAGGTCTCGCTCTTCTAAAATTAAAGAGACATCGGGAAGCTGTTAAATGCTATGAGAGGGGTTTGGTTTGCTAAAATCATTAAAATGCAATAAAATAATAGCCATATCATGATTTTTGACTGATAAATTAACCTGGATTGATCTTATAAAATGATTCTAGTTAACAATGTAACATATCGCTGGAGTAAGCGAGATTTATTAATTATCATACAATAACAAAACAAAATGAGAATAAAATCATCTCAGATAAAAAATAGGAGATTGTTGCCTCATCATGCCAGATGATTCATGTAGAAGATGCGGAGGAACCCTCACAAAGTATTCCTTATGTGCTACATGCAAGCAAGCTATACAACACATTTGTGTCGAATGTGGTTCAAAATCTGAAGGAATTATACATCAATGCCATTTGCATTTAGAAGTACATCAGACAAGAAATTCCATGATAGAAAATACGGACTCGATCTCAGCATGATAACAAATTCGCCAAGAGTTTTTTCCAAAAAGTGTTGGAGATAGAACAATATTAGTTATAATTCCTAAACAAGCCTTTTATGAAAAATGAGTCTGAAACAACATATGCGGTTATGGTGTAGATATTGCACGTTGGGTATCCAGCCCAAAAGCAGCGGTGAAACTCCGACTTGACCGCACCAAATATGTTAGATAACTTTGATTTTTTAGATCGTAATCTGTCATTTATAAAAAAAATTTGGCAATAATTGCACATTAACACAAGCTAGAAAAATGTTATCAAATATTGTTATAGAACATTGCAACTTTTTTTTAGGTATTCGATTGGATCTTGATCTTTTCTAGCTCTGTCTTGATCTAATATGACATACATCAACACAAATAATTTGAAGAATATGTTATGATATGCGTCAAAAAGAAATGTCGTGTGTTTATGATCCAAGTCTTGTTTCTAAAACAGCAAATGAATTTCTTCAAGTGATCATTAATTCCAAAGATAAAACGAAAGTTCTTGTTCAGTTTAAATTTAAAGGCAGTAATGTCGGATGCGAACAGTGGGTGACCCGTAAGCAATTCATTTTTTTAAAAAATATGAGCTGCATAGAGTCCTGTAAAATTGTTGGTTACTATTTTAAAAATGATTACAAATGATTCATTTAGCTACAGTAATTAATCTTAAGCAACTTTGTTGACTTGATATAATATATCGGGATTGACATAATTAATCATGCTCAGATCTCCGGATTTAACGTACGTGTACGAGGTATCGACAGCGTATGTCGTGATAAATTGTGAAAGTGGATATGAGGAACCAGTTTTAGAAGGACTCAGGGAGATAGACGCTGTAAAAGAAGTAATGGGTACATATGGAAACTATGATATTGTAGCCAAGGTTGAGTCTCCTACGCTCGAAGAACTAAGGGAGACTATTATTTGCAAGGTGCGTCGAATCAAAAATATTCGTTGTACGACAACCCTGATGTGCGCAAAGTACTTGGTATGGGCATAAAAACAGATTGAATTGGAGCCAAACGCCCAAGTCTTGTCTTATTTTATTTTAGACAAGAGAGCATGTTACGTATCACTATTTCATGTCTCTTGTGTACTAGTGATTGTTGGTTAAATGCTATGACGCTATGTAGGGCCATATCATGAAAATATTCTTCATTGTATTCCCCAAGTGATTCACCGCAATCAACACAATACAGTTCTTTGAAAGCCATTTTGTCTGTGCGGTACAACACATTGGATTCTCATTTCTAGGCCTATGCCAAAAGAAGCTGAGGATATGGTAAAATCTGATCATTTCAAGTCATTTTTTGTAGCTCCGCTAGGTCAAGAAAGAATATCACAGGGCGTAGTTTGTTGCAGTTTAGTCATGGTTATGGTCTCATTTTATTTGTAGTCTAAAAGAGTAGAAGGATCTAAATATCAAAAAATTTCATCATTTTTGATGATTTATGCTACCTGCATAGCATGTGAGCTTGAGACATCCGGAAAATCATTTGATGAATTAGACTCAAAATTTAGGCGCCATTTTGTAATCAGTGGTCATGATGCCTATTTTTATAAAGAGAAGAACATACAAAAGATAAGAAAAATTTCATAATATTTTAGAAGAATTTTCTGTAAATCACAATACTTGCTATCATAGCAAGAGTAACAACTATTGGAGGTATGAGGCCAAATTCTGGAATTGCAATTGCTTGTTTTACGTGTTCGCTTAAGGGAGCAACTTGATCTGAATTGACTCCAAGT
>Ga0066686_10000109_pt1 | contig 21059 bp, 14 predicted proteins | sample GraSoiAngelo_135_FD_65627 | JGI IMG/M metagenome (GOLD analysis project Ga0066686, IMG submission 65627) | Grasslands soil microbial communities from the Angelo Coastal Reserve, California, USA - 14_0929_05_40cm | ecosystem: Environmental > Terrestrial > Soil > Grasslands | place: USA...
TTGTGCTCGCTCTTGATCGCCAGGACCAGCTTGTCGAACCAGAAGGTACGCCGTTTCCAGACTCCGACCTCGAAGGCAACCGTGGCGGGCATGCCCCGAAGAAGGGTCTCTTCGAGGCGGGGCGTCCACGGGTTCTCCGTCCGATAGGAGACGGTGATCGCGCCGTTCACCGACTCGACAGGGTCGACGCTGAGCCCGAGATCGTTTCCCGCGAATGCTGGACCGGAAAACAGGACGGCCGCGAGGATCGCCCACCGCGCGCGGATCAGGAATCCATCGCCTGCTTTTGACACCCCACGCTGCGGCTTCAGAACCGGTCTCCGAGGCGAACTCCGACACGTAGCTTGGACTTTTCGTCGCGGAGGTTCTTCGCCACGGTTATCGCCGCGGGTCCTTCGGCGATCCGCACTCCCAACCCCAGATCCGCGGCGGGTCGCTGTCGGCCGAGATTATCGCTTCCGAACCAGGCTGCGCCGGTGTCCAGAAACGTGAACGCGTAGATGTTCTTTCTCGCGCGCTGATAGAACTCCGCGTTCGCGACGAAGAATTGGTCTCCGGCGAACGTCTTGAAATCATGTCCCCGGAGCGTGCCGATTCCACCCACGTACCAGGTTTTCTGAGGCGGCAGCGAGCCGGTCAGCGTGGATCCCACGATCAGCCGCATTCGGAGATCCCGGGTTGGAGATAGCCGGATTCGATTCCGGATCGCCCCGCGCAGTCTCCCGTACTCGAAGTCGCCTTTGAGGGGCGGACCGGACCGCTCGTACACCGCCTCGCCGTGCGTGCCACCTCGAATCGGAAGCTGGGCGGGGCCAATCCGGCATCGGACCGTGAACGCCTGTTCGTCCCCGTCCTCGATCGGCGGATTCGGGGGGAATTCCGGATCCCTGCCGGTCAGCGAGACCCGTGTATGGACGCTGAGGGAAGCCTGCGACTCGAAGCGGGCGCCGCCGCGAAGCGAGAAATCCGACCCGGGCGACCACACGACGTATCCCTGTCCGCCTTGGGATTCGTAGTGATCGCGGTAGTCGGTTCGCGCGACCAGCGCGAAGATCGTATTCTCCCCCTCGGTGACGATCCAGTCATCCTCGGTCGACGTCCGCCGATACACGGAGCCTCCGATCTGGAGCCACGGGCGGTCGCCGAGGGGCGCCTCGAATCCCGCCTCATAGAGCGGTCGCTTTCTCGAGAAGGCATAGGTTCCCTCGACGAACAGAACGGGCGCGGGCGCGCGCGCGGGCTGGAAGGCGGCGCCGAGCGTGGGGGCGGGGCCATCGACGCGGTTGTAGCGCGCGCGGAAGATCGAGTGAAACCGCGCCTCTTCCGGGAGACCGGTCTCGAGTGTTTCCCATTCGGCCGCGCGCCGGACCGGGGGCGGCGGAACCGGGCGCGCGAAGGTCGAGTCCGATCGGAGCGTCTCGCCGCACGCGCTCCCCGCCAGGGAGAGCGCTCCCGCGCAGGCAATCGATATGGCGGTGAGGCGAGCGGCGCTACGAGGTCTGGGCATCCCGCACCAGACCGTACCGCTTGATCTTCCGGTGGAGGTAACCGCGGTCCATGCCAAGCCGCTTCGCCGCTTCGGTCACGTTCCAGGAGCATTGCCGAAGCGTCGCTTGGATGGCATCGCGCTCCGCGCGGTCGCGCGCCGCGCGAATCTCGCTCACCGGCTCTTCCTCGCTGTCGGCGGGAAGGGCGGCCTCGACCTCGTGGGGGCCGATCGTGTCTCCTTCGGTCATGATGAGGAGCCTCTCGATGAGGTTTTTCAGCTCGCGTACGTTCCCCGGCCATGAGTATCGCGTCAGGCGCTCAACCGCTTCCTTCGCGATGCGGCGCATCGACCGGCCGTGCTCCTGTCCGAAACGTCCCATGAAATGCTCGACCAGGAGGGGGATGTCCTCCCGTCGCGCGCGGAGCGGCTGCACGTGGATCGGCACCACGTTCAGTCGGTAGAAGAGATCCTCCCGGAACCTACCGGCCTGGATTTCCTCGGAGAGATTCTTGTTCGTGGCGGCGACGATCCGCGCGTCCACCTGGATCGTGCGGGTGCCGCCGAGGCGCTCGATCTCACCCGTCTCGATCGCGCGAAGGAACTTGGCCTGGGTCTCCAGGCTCATGTCGCCTACCTCGTCCAGAAAGAGGGTGCCGCGATCGGCGGCCTCGAGGCGTCCGCGCTTCATCTGTGCCGCTCCGGTGAAGGCTCCCTTCTCGTATCCGAAGAGCTCGCTCTCGACCAGATCCTTGGGGAGGGCGGCGCAGTTCAGCTTCTCGAAGGGGCCCCGGCTCCGAGGGCTCGCGCGGTGGATCGCCCGCGCCACCAGCTCCTTTCCGGAGCCGCTCTCCCCGGTGATGAGCACCTTCGCCTCGCTGCGCGCCACCTTCGCGACCTCCGCGCGAACCTGCTCCATCGCTCGGCTTTCCCCGACCATCGCGTCCGCCGCCCCCGCGAGGCTGCGGAGCGATTCGTTCTCGCGCTTGAGCTCGCGCAGCTCGAGCGCCCGTTCGACGGTCACGTTCAGGCGGTCGGGCCCGAACGGCTTCTCCACGAAATCCGCCGCGCCCATATGGGTCGCGCGTACCGCTTCCTCGATGGTCCCGTGGCCGGACATGATGACGACCGGGAGATCGGGGCTCAACGTCTTGGCCGACTCGAGCAGATGAAGGCCGTCCTTTCCCGGGAGGCGAAGGTCGGTCAGCAGGAGATCGATCCGCTCCTTGGAGAGAATCGCTTCCGCGGCCTCGGCGCTCTGGGCCGTGACAACGTCGTAGCGGCGCTTGAGCGCGCCCGAGATCTCGAGAAGCACCGAGGGCTCATCGTCCACGACGAGCACGCGCGTGCGGGAACCCTGGCTCACTCCGAACCCTCCGGCGCGACGGGCAGCGTAAACCAGGCGCGCGTGCCGATTCCCGGATTGGACTCCAAGAAAAAGCGTCCCGAGTGCTGGTCCAGGATTCGTTGTACCAGAGTGAGCCCCAATCCGCTCCCCGTCGATTTCGTCGTGAATCCGGGTGCCACCGCGCGCTCGAGGGTGGCGGGATCCATCCCGCGTCCCTGGTCCTCGATCTCGACGCGGAGCAGAGGCTCCGGGCCGTTCGTATCGCGGAGCGCGCGAATCGTGATGATCCCCCGCTCCGGAGAGGCCTCCATCGCGTTCTTGATGAGGTTCACAAGGACGCGCTGGATCTGAGCCTCGTCGGCCCAGGCTAACGGCAGAGGTGCCGCGACCTCAACGCGGAATTCGATCGGGGTCGAGCCCCGGTAGAGCTTGGCCACATTCTCCGCGAGCCCGCCGACGTCGCATGACGCGAAATGCGGCTCGGGGAGCTGGGCCACCGCGGAGAATGAGGTCACGAATTCCTGGAGCGAGTGGACCTCGTTCAGGATGAGGTCCGCGTTCTCCCGCACGACCTCCGCGCGCGGCGCTTCGGGCCGGCGCGCCTCATCTCTCAGCCGCTCGAGCGCGAACTGAATCGGCGTCAGGGGATTCCGGATCTCGTGGGCGACGGCGCGGGCCACCTCCCGCCAGGCGGCGAGCCGTTCCGCGCGGACCAGCGCGCGCCCCGAGGTCTGAAGCTCTTCCACCATCTGGTTGAACGTGGTCCCCAGGAAACGGACTTCCTTGGTTCCCGAGGGTTTCACGCGGTGGGATAGATCCCCCGAAGAAACGCGCTCCATGGCCCCGCGCAATTCTAGAATTGGTCTCGCGGTATCCCGTGAGACGAAATACGCGAGCGCGAAGCTCACGAGCCCGAGCACGACGGTCCAGATCGCCGCGAAGATCCAGAGGCTTCGCTCCGAGATCCACGTGTAGACGCCCAGCTTTCGGTACATCGTGAGATTCTGCTGGAGCGAGAGGATCTCCTTGGAGATCCCCGGATCGAGCTGGTATCCGGCGAGGATCATGGCCCCCTTGCCCAAGGGAGCCGCGCCGCTCACCTGCCGCGGAGCATCGCCGCCGGTGATGAGCCCGCCCTGCTCCAGCGCGCCGAGCAACGATTCGCGCTCCGGCTCGGGGAGCGTGATGCGAGGCCCGAGCCGGGCCCCGAAGACCCGCTCGATCGGGGGGCCGAGCCGGTACAAGCAGACGTAGTCGAGCCCGCGGCTCCTCGCTTCCTCGCGCAGATGGCGCTCCAGATCGGCGATCCGCCCGGACGGGAAAAGCCGCTGCGTCGTGGGGTCGAGCGCCATCACTTCGGCGTCCAGGCGTGCGTCGCTCCCGAGGCGCTCGATCCCTTCCCGGATCACTTCGAGCGATTGGGCGAGCGCATGCTCCGTCTCGGGGTTTCGAAGCGCCGAGATGCTGCGGGAGAGATAGTAGGTCACGACCAGGGTCAGGCCGAGCGACGGGATCAGGGATACGAGGAGAAAGAGCGCAAGAAGCCGCTGGCGCAGCGTGCCGAGCATCGTCTCCCCCGCGCTCTCGCCCGGACCTAGGTGGCGGATTCCGCTTCGCCCGCGAGCTGCCCGCACGCCGCGCCGATGTCAACCCCCTGGCTGTAGCGCACGGTCACGGCGGGAACGCGCGGCCTCAGATACTCGGCGAAGCGCCGGATGCGCTCCGGCGTTGGCCGTTTGAAGCGGCCCGGACCAATCGGGTTATAGGGAATCAGGTTGATCTTGCACGGCAGCTGCGCGACCAGCCTGACGAGCCTTGCTGCGTCGGCGACCGTATCATTCAGCTCCTCGAGAAGAATGTACTCGAAGGTGACGCGCCGACCCGTGCGCTCGACGTGGTGGCGGACTGCCCGCATCAGCTGCTCGAGCGGGAAGCGGCGATTGATCGGCATCAGCTTCGATCGCTGCTCGTCCGCGGCGGCGTGAAGGGAGACCGCCAGCCTGAATCGATGGCCCTGGTCGGCGAGCCGGATGATTTGAGGCGCGAGCCCGACCGTCGAAATCGTGATGCGCTTGACGGGCACGGCCATCCCGGCGGGATCGGTCAGAATCGTGAGCGCTTCGATCACGGCATCGTAGTTTTCGAGCGGCTCCCCCATCCCCATCATGACTACGTTGAAATCACGCCCGCCGGGCGGGAGCTCGTTTCTCAGCCGGAAGGCCTGCTCCAGGATTTCCCCGGCAGAAAGGTTCCGGCCGCGCCCCATCCGGCCGGTAGCGCAGAAGCGGCACGCGAACGCGCAGCCATGCTGCGAGGAGAGACAGAACGTGAAACGGCTGGGGGTCGACATGTACACCGATTCGATGATTCCGCCGCCAGGAAGCTCGAATGCGACCTTCCGCGTGCGCCGATCGGCGGTCTCCCGGCGGGACCGCTCATCCAGAACCCCGATGACGAACCGCTCCGCGAGCTTGGACCGCAGGGTCGCGGGAAGGTTCGTCATAGAGGCGAAGTCGGACACGCCGCGGCCGTAGATCCAGTCCGCGACCTGGCGTCCCCGGTAGGGCTTCTCCCCGATCGAATAGAAAAGTCTTTCAAGATCGGACACGGGCCGACCAAGCAGGTTCTCTCGTGGTTCGGGAGCGGTCAAAGGCGGCCCATTTTTCGACCTTGCAAGGGTTTCCGACTTTACTTCCATGGTAGCTCATGGTAAGGTCCCTCTGTAGTTGAGTCAACGGCGGGGGGGTCTCATCGCTCTCAATCTCTCCTCGCGAGGAGGGCAGATCAGGCGCCACATCTGGCTCAAGGCATGGTGAGGATCGGCGCAGTCGATATCGGCACCAATTCGGTGCGTCTACTGGTCGCCGACGTGGACGAGAAAGAGCGCCTCAAGACAGCCCACCGGATGGGAGAGATCTCGCGCCTGGGCGAGGGGCTCGATCGGACCGGCGTGATCGATGAGGCCGCAGCCGCCAGAACCCTCGATTGCCTCGAGCGCTTCGTCCACGAGGCGGAGTACAGCGGGGCGAGCCAGATCCGCGTCGCCGGAACCAATGCCTTCCGCGTCGCCCGCAACGGGCGCGATGTAGCGGACCGCTACGAGCAGCGCATCGGATACCCCGTCGACATCCTGACCGGAGAGGAAGAGGCGCGGCTCGTATTCCTCGCGGTGATGAGCGGCCTGAGCGCGCCGCACGGCCGGTCGGTCGTCGTCGACATCGGCGGTGGAAGCACCGAGATCATCTGCGGTGAGGGGGAGAAGGGCACACAGCTTATCAGTCTCGAGCTGGGTTGCGTGCGGCTGACCGAAAGGCTGGTGCAGGGTGATCCCCCGTCCGACGGCGAGCTGGAACAGATCCGGGCCCACGTCCGCGAGATTTTCGCCGAAAAGCTCGGGGCGTTCGACGGCAGCCGGATCGATCGGGCCGTCGGGGTCGGGGGCACCGTAACCGCATTCGGGGCGCTCGACTTGGGCCTCACGAAATACGATCCCTCCCGCATCGAGAATCACCTCCTGAGCCGAGAACGCATCGCGTCCATCGAGAAACACCTCTGCTCGATCCCCCTAAATCAGAGGCGCGATCTGGCCGGCGTGAGCCGGGGCAGGGCGGATATCATTCCTGCCGGGGCCGTAATCCTCTCCGAATTCGTGAACCGATTTCCGGTTCCCGGGGTGTACGTTTCCACGAGAGGGCTTCGTTACGGCCTGGTCTTGAGCGAGGCCCGGAAGGTCTGGAGGGCCCAGGGGGAGCCGGTCGGAAACTGACCCGGTTGCAAAAGGCACGTATTTCTCTTGACGAAGCTAATTGAACGAGCTATATTGCCTTACAAAGGCAGTGAAGTCTGCGGAAGGCCTGTCCCCAGGGACTCCCTCCCAGGGATTCGACCCAGATCGTCGGATTCCAAGCCAGTCGCAGACGGAAAAGCCCGAAAAATCGTTTTCGGGCGACCGCTTTCGCCGGGTGTCTTCTCCGAGGAGCAATTCATGAGGATCCGGGTTCCAGGTCACTTTGTTGCCGCGTTGGCAATCCTCGCCGCAGTCCTTTGTCTCCTCCCTGCGAGCACGAAAGTCGCCGTCGCCAGGCCCATCGGATGGGAAGACGTCGGCCCGCCAGATCCAAATCCAAAAGGTGATAACGATGGCGTCGTGCTCAAAGCACCCAGTTTGCGCCCGCCAGGCCCAAACAGAGAGGTGCCGGGAGGGAACTCAGGAGGCGTATGGACGGTGAGAACCGCCCGTTACGATTTCCGCGGTGTGAGGTTGTTCTTTGCGGTAACCCGAGTGAGCTACTGGCCGTTCTGGCTGCGGTAGAGCACTCCAAGCTCTCGCATCTGAGCGACCGTAAATCGGCAGTAGAGGGCCGGTATGGAAGGATTTGTTCCCAAAGACCGACCGAGCAGACATAACCGGACCCTTGGGGATCCCCCGCCCCCGTCGAAAGAAAAGCCAAACGCGGATGGGGATCGCAAGGCCCAGGAGCTCGGCGATCTCTATTTCGCAGCCGATAACTTCGCGGTAGCGCTCGAGTACTACCGCCGCGCCTTGGAGAACGAGGATCGGCGTGGCGAGGGCGCGAATCAGGAATCGCTCCTCAAGACAGGGACCCAGATCGTCGAGTGCCTTCGCCACCGGGGCGATCTGAACGAAGCGGTCGAGGCGCTTCACGACCTCCACCGAAAACTACGCCCACACGTCACGCGCGAGCAGATAGGCCGGCTTTCCTCGCGGCTTGGAATTCTGCTCTTCGAGCGCGGCCGTTATCGCCCGGCGCATCGCGCCGCGTCGCTGGCCTACCGGCTACTTCGTGACACAACACTTAATCTCGACCTGGGCCACACCGAGATGTGCCTCGGCGCGATCGCCCTCCGCACCGGGGAATGGAACTCCGCGCGCGATCACTTCGAAAGCGCCATCGCGACCTACCGGCGCGCCGACTACCAGAGCGGGATGGCCGTCGGCTACAACAACCTCGGGCTTCTCCACAAGAACCAGTGCAGGTTCAAGGAATCAGTCCGCTTCCTCGAGCAGGCACTGCGCATCAGTGAGCGCTCGGGGCATTACCACGACGCCGCCACCTACGTGCACAACCTCGGGCTCGTGCACGACAAGATGGGGGACTGGGATCTGGCCGAGGAGCACTACCGGCGCGGGCTCCAGATGTACACCGAGGTCGGGTATGCGGCGGGACGCGCCCGCGCGCTGGGATGCCTGGGGAACCTGAAGCGCAAGCGCCGGGATTGGGGGCAGGCCGAGGAGCTTATTCGAGAATCCTTGGCGCTCGCGACCGAGCGCGGGTACCCGCGCGAGACGATCCTGGCGCGGGAGGCGCTCGGCGATTACTTCCTCGACCGCGGCGTGCTGCTCGAGGCGCGCAGGGAATTCGAGACCGCCTTCACGATGGCCGACCAGGTCGCGCCGGACTCCGATCTCACGGTCGAGCTGTTGCGCCGCTTGGGCGAGGTGCATCTGGCCGCGCTGGAGCTGGAGCCGGCGGTGCGGTTCGCGGAGCGCGCACTCGTGTCCGCGCGGCGGCTCGGGGACAGGCTCGAGGAGGCATGCTCCTTGAAGCTCATAGGGCTCGCCAGCGCAGAAACAGGCGACCTGGATCAGGCCCGGGGCTACCTCGACCAGGCGAGCGAGGTCCTCCAACAAATCGGCAAGCGCTACGAGCTGGCGAAACTGTGTTTCTCCGCCGGCCTCGCGTGGAGAAAGCGCGCCCGCCGTGGAAAATCCCGCGCGATCCTCGACGAATCGGTCAGCTACCTCCGCCGCGCCGTTGCCGGATTCGAAAGCTTCGGCCTCTCCGAGCTCACGGCCGGCGCGCTCTTGGAGCTCGCCCGGAGCGAAATGCACCGAGGGCTCACCGACGAGGCGGTCATTCACTTAGACCACGCGGCCTCACTCTTCACCGACCGCGAGGACCCCGCCCTGGAACATCAGATCGAGGCGTTTCAGCGCGAGGTCGAGCAGGGGCTCATCGAAGGAACTTCGGCGCAAAGCAACGAGTTCGCCGCTTTCGACGAGATTCGCCGCGTGCTCCGCGTCGAGGAGGGGGAAGGATCGCTCCAGGAGATCTTGGCGATGCTCGTGCGGCGCTCGGGCGCAGCGCGCGGCTGCGTCGTCGCCCCGGCGACGGACGGAAGCGCGACGGTCCTTGCCGCGGCCGGATTCTCCCTACGAGTGGCGCAGGATCTACTCCGCGAGCTCCTGGCGCGCGTCGGCGCCGAGCGGCTTGGCTCGGGCCCGGTGGTATCGAGCCGGGCGGGTGTCGATCCGCGCTTCCGCGATTTCCCCGCGAGCCACGCATTGAGCCCGCGCACGAGCCTCGTGATCATGCCGCTCTCGCTCCCCTCGGGACAGGCAGGCTTCCTGTACCTGGACCGCCCGGCGGACGCGCCCCTCGGGGCGTTCAAGCAGCGCGAGGTGAACCTGATCGCGGCGCTCAGCAACTACATCTCGGTTGCGATCTTGGAAATGCAGCGCCGCGAGCTGGCCCGGGAGAACGTGTCGCTGCGCGGCCGGCTGTTGGGGGCGGCGGACGACCACGGCATCATCACAAGGAGCCGCGAGCTGCTCGAGATCATCTCGCTGCTCGAACGGGTCGGACCGAGCGACGCGACGATTCTGATCGAAGGGGAAACGGGTAGCGGCAAGGGTCTTCTGGCCCGCGCGATCCATGCCTCGAGCAACCGCGCGAACAGACCTTTGATCCAGGTGAACTGCGCGGCGCTTCCCGAGCCCCTCCTGGAATCCGAGCTCTTCGGCCACGTGCAGGGCGCTTTCACGGGTGCCGTTCGTGAGAAGGCGGGCCTCTTCGTCGAGGCGAACGGCGGGACGTTATTCCTCGACGAGGTCGACAAGACGACCATCACGATCCAGGGGAAGCTTCTCCAAGTGCTGGACAACCGGGAGGTCCGGCCGGTCGGGGGGAACAAGTCGACCAAGGTGGATGTGCGCGTGCTCTGCGCGACGAACGTGAATCTGAAGTCCCGAATCGCGAAAGGGGAGTTCCTCGAGGATCTCTACTATCGCCTCAATGACATTTGCTTCCGGGTACCGCCCCTTCGCGAGCGCCCGGAGGATATCCCGCTTTTGGTCGATCACTCCTTGCAGAGGTTTGCGGCGGAGATGGGCAAAGCCATCCACGCCGTCGAGCCGGAGGTGCTGCGCCTCTTCGCGGAGCTGCCTTGGCGCGGAAACGTGCGCGAGCTGGAGAAGGTGATCAAGCGAATGGTGGTTCTGGCGAACGACGGCGAGCCTCTTTCGATGCGGCTTGTTCCCCGCGAGCTCCTCCGCGCGGAAGAGGAGGTCAGCGATTCCCCCGCTACACTCAAGGCGGAGGTAGCCAAGGTGGAGCGCAAGCTGATCGGGCAGGCTCTGGAGCGGAACGGCTGGAACAAGCTCAGGGCTGCGCGGGCGCTTTCATTGAGCTACCCCACCCTGCTACAGAAGATCAAGATCTACCAGCTGGACCGCCGCCTGGTAATTCGGCAAAGGTCTTAATCTTTCGCTATAAAACTTCTTTATCCTGCTAAGTAGCAAAACCCCAAACACCTATCCCAAAGCGCCCTCGGGGCTATTAAACCACCTGTAATATTCCTTGATACTCACGGCCGCGCCCGGCCCGCCTCGGGCCGATACACTGGAACGTAAGCTAGTATGGATAAACATGTTACGTTTCTGTCAACGGAGAAACAGGCCAGGTGAGATTTTTGGCATGCAGGGTGCAATAGCAAGTAGTCGGAGGGGGGGACCTCCAAGGAGCCCGCAGGTCTAGTCAGCGTTTGATGGTGGGTTAGCTGCCCGATCGAGCACCGGCCTTGTTCGAAGCAGCCGTAACCCAATAGAGCTGACAAGGCCGGGGCTCATTTTTTTCCGGAACTAGGGAGATAACGCATCCCTAGTTCCGTTTTTTTCTGGGTTCCGCATCCTTACCTGCTCGCGTATTCAGCGCTAAGGCGACCCAAGGGTCGCTCAGCAGAGGGGCTGGACGAGGAGTGATCCGGGCCCGAGGCGCCCGCCCCGCGTCTGTTTCCGTTCCGCCACACTGTTACCGATATCCTACCTAGCAACCTCCCGGCCCCGTAAGGCCCGGTAGGGCTCCAACCGCCTCAACCCCAAGCAATTGCTCGCGCGCCCCGCGCCTCCACCACGGTGGCATGTGCCTTGCGGTTCTGGGACGCGACACATAGGGCTGGTTCCCCAACCGAAGGAGGCATTCACCGTGATTCGAAACCTCGCTAGAGCGCTCGTCCTTTCGATCGTTCTGCTCTCGCTCGGCTGCCATAGGGACAACGTCACGGGTGTGCCCGTCGACAGTCCTCCGCACACCGTGGACGGGGTCTACAGCGTGACGGGTGATGGGCAGGTCACCATCTATTGGCGCGCCAACCAAGAGAGCGACATCGCCTATTACAAGGTCTATCGGAACATCGCCGCCACGGGCACGTTTACTTTGGTGGGGTCCACGCCCCAGACCAGCTTCGTGGACACGGGCGTGGCGAACGGCAACACCTACTTCTATGCGGTTTCCGCCGTGGATCGCGCCGGCCAGGAGAGCGCGGAGCTGAGCTTCGAAAACGTGTTCGACACCCCGCGCCCCGAGGGTTTCGGTGTCTCCCTCAACAATACGTTCGTGACCGACCCACAGAGCGGCTGGGATTTCTCCGCGCAGGCGAGACGCTCTTCGCTCGACCTGACGACCGACGTCTATTACGGTGCGCAGAACGGTCACTTCCTGATGTACGCGCCGTCAGACACCAAGATCCAGGATGCGGGATACGTGGCGCTGCGCGACGTCGACTTCGCGCCCCCGGCGGGCTGGTCGGCGGACGGCCAGGTCGAAGCGATCCTTGGCCATAGCTACATCGTTCTGACGCGCGACAACCACTATGCGAAATTCGAGGTGAAATCGCGCGACGGCTCGACCATGGTCATGGATTGGGCCTATCAGATCGATCCCAACAACCCCGAACTGACGAGGCGGGCACCGTAATGAAACAAAGGGCGGCTGGACTCGCAATGGCACTGGCGACGCTCGTCGCGGCGGCTTCCAGCGCCTTCGCGGCGGAGCAGGTCCCGGTGCCCTATCCCACGGGGGAAGAATCCCGGGTGGAGAACGCCGCGCGCTCGCGGCGCCTCGACGTGGACGTCTGGATCAACAAGGACGAAGGCGGAATCTACCGTCCGGGCGAGAGCATGAGGGTCTACTTCCGCGGAAACGCGGATAGCTACATGCTCGTGTTCAACATCGACACGGACGGGTACATCCATCTGGTCTATCCGTACGGACCGGGGGATACGCCCTCCGTCGAGGGCGGGAGAACCTACATGATCCCGTCGCGCAGCGACCCCTACGATCTCGTCGCCGACGGGCCGCCTGGGATCGAGTACGTCGTCGCGGTGGGAAGCCCGTATCCATTCCAGGATTTGCCCTGGTACCTTTCCGCAGACGCCGACGGTGGCCGTCCCGAAGGCGACTACGACGGTGAAGACGATACCGAATCGGGACGCATTGTCGGCGACCCCTACGTCGGAATCGATCGCATCCTGCATCGGATCGCCGCCCCGGGCCGAGAGGACCTTCTCGCGACGAACGAGACCTATTTCTATATCGGCCGTCGGGTAGAATACCCGCGGTACGTCTGCGCGGATTGCCACTACCACCCTTACTACTTCGATCCGTACGTCACCGCGTGCTCCGCCTTCGACATTCGCATCGACGCGACCTGGGCTCACTACGCGCCCCTCCGGATCGGCGCCGTGCGCCCGCGCTACATCTACCGTGTGCGCCCTCAAGCGCCGACGCGATATCGCCAGTGGAAGCAGCAGTGGTCCTCGCTTGATGGGCGGGCCACCCTACGCACCCGTTTCTTGCCCGAGCGCGATGTCCGTTATCGCCGTGAGCGCGAGCCGCGGATCCGCCCGACGAGGCCCGAGTTCCGCGACCTGCGCCGCTATCGCGAAGGGCGCTTCTGGAGAGGCCGCGACGAGATCTTGAGGCTGAGAGAGCGTCGGGACCGGGTGGGCCCGCCTCCCGACCGTAGCGCGAGGCAGCGGCAGGAGGATCGCCCGGGCGGTCGAGACGTGAGGGATCGAGAGCGCCGGCCTCCCGAGGATCGCGGATACAGGGATCGCGGGCGCCCTCGTCCACCCGCGGACGGTGGCGATTCCCCTGGGACTCCCCCTGACGATCGGCGCGGCAGGGATCGCGAGCGCGCCCGGCCGCCCGAGGAGGACCGCGGTGCGAAGGAGCGCCGGCCGCCGGACCGCCAGGAAGAGCGCGGAGATCGCGGAGGGTCGAAACGGGATGGCCAGGATCGAGGCGACCGGAACCGTGGCCGCGACGATCGCGACCGAGGCGACCACGGGAAGAACGACGACAACGGCGACAACGGGCGTCGGGGAGACGAGCGACCCAACCGGCGCTGAGGGTGATTGACCGGGGAGCAGATTCGCCGGTACACTTGAGTAGTGCGATTTCCGTCGCCCCGGCCCAGTCGGACGTTCCCGTTCCTCCTGGCAATCTCCTTAACGTTCCTCGTCCAAACGGCTTCGGCCGTGCCTCCCGTTCCGGGGAAACACGGCTATCCGGGACCCAAGGAAGGCTTTTCCCCCGGGCGCCTGAGGCATGACTTCGCGCTCCTGCCGGGGCGCGGGGAACGTAGTCCCGCAGAGACCCAAGCCGACTACAGGGTGCTCGCGCTTCGGGTGGCCTTCAGCGACACCCCGATTGAATCCTCCGCGGCCTACTACAACCGGCTCCTTTTCTTCATGAACCAATACTGGAACCAGGTCTCAGGGGGGAAGGTGACGCTCCAGCCAACCCTGTGGGATTCGGTTTTCACACTGCCCCAGACGATGGCCTACTACGGGGACGACGACCGATTTCAGGAGAGGGTCGTCTTCATGATCCGCGACTTGGTCGCGCTCGCCGATTCCACGGTCGACTTCCGCCCTTACGAGAGCATCGTGGTGTTCCACGCCGGCAAGGGGCAGGAAGCTGACGTCCTGGACAACAGCAGAGGGCAGCTCTGGTCGGCGTTCCTGACCCCGGAGGATTTCAAGGCCGTTCTCACCGACTCGACCGGAGGTGTCGGGATTAAGACGAACGACGCGATCACGCCCGGGAACTTCTATCGGGTCAAGGAAGTGGTGGAGCTACCGGAGTCGGAGAGTCAGGATGGCTACGTCTTCGGGATGACCGGGGTCACCTGTCACGAGTTCGGGCATCAGCTCGGGCTTCCCGATCTCTACGACACCACCGGCGACTTGAACGGCTTCTCCCAGGGGCTGGGATCCTGGGACATCATGGCCGCGGGCGTCTGGAACGCGAACGGATTTGTCCCCTGCGAGCCGAGCGCCTGGAGCAAGGCGTCCCTGGACTTCATCAGGCCGGCGCTGGTCAGCTCCAACCAGGCCGTTACGCTCTCGCAGGTCGAGCGCGCCGTCGGCGTGAACCCCAGGCTCATCCAGATTCCCGTAACGCAGACCGAGTACTTTCTCCTCGAGAATCGAAGGCAGGACCTGGATGGGAACGGCGCCTTCACCTTCGATGACGTGAACGGTGACGGTGCGTTCGATTTCTACACCGACAGCTATCAAGGGGCGGAGTTCGACTTCTTCCTGCCCGGTGACGGAGCGGGGTCCGGGATCCTCGCCTACCACGTCGACCAATCGAAGATCGACTCGGGACTCCAGCTCAACGTCGTGAACGGGGACCGCGACCGCAAGGGAATCGACCTCGTCGAAGCGGACGGCATCCAGGATCTCGACGATCCGCCGAGCGGGTTCAACGGGGGCAGCCCGGACGACGTATTTCGCGCGGGGTGGCGCGACCGATGGACCCCAGACACCACGCCTTCCACGGAGGCGTACGGCCACGTCCGCACCGGGATCTCGGTCGCGAACATCAGCGCCCCCGAAAGCCTCATGACGTTCAACGTCTCCTTCCAGGGGCTGAAGCCGGGTTGGCCGGTCGTGATCGGAGGGCGCGCGAGAAACGGCGGGGTACCGCCCCTCGCCTATGACCTGGACGGTGATCAGAAGCCTGAGCTGATCGTTCCCGTCCAACGCCTCAACAATACGGGCGCGCTCTATATCTTCAAATCGGACGGCACCGATTTTCGCGATTCCGATTTGAATCCCGCCACCCGCAACGCCTTTCTCACGACCCCATCCGCGGTCACCGCGACCCCTTGCGTCGGCGACATTGACGGCGACGGGATCCCCGAGATCGTCTTTCAGACCCTGGACGGCGCCATCTACGCCGTGCACGCGGACAGCACGGAGCTGGCGGACGGGGACAATAATCCCGCGACGTTCGGGATCCTGGTGCCCGGGAGCGGCGCCGGGGGAGGTGGCCAGGCGATCCTCGCGGACCTGAACGGCGACGGCGGGATGGAGATCATTACGGGTAGGCCGTCCAACGCGCTGGCGGGGACGTTCCTCAAAGTCTATCGGGACTCCTCGGGAACGATTACGACGTATTTGGTGCCGATGGGCGGGTCGACGGCGACGCCCGCGGCCGCGGCTGACTTGAATGGTGACGGCTTGCCCGAGGTGATCGTTACAACCAGGGCCGCCGGCGGTGGGGGGGACGCAACGGCGAGCGGGTTGGCCATCGTGAATTGGGAGATTCTTCGCGACCCGCTCCTCCCAAGGGATCCCGATCAATTCTTCGCGTACATGATCCGAGGCGGGCGGTTTTCCGCGCCCGTGATCGTGGACTTAAACCGAGACGGCATCCCCGAGGTGGTGGTGGCCGACCGATTCGGCTCGATCCACGCGCTTCATGTCGCGTTCGCGCCGCATATCCCGGGGGACCTTCCTTCCACCTACATCACCACAACGGAGCTTCCCGGCTGGCCGACGGCTAGCCTCTCGGCCGGGACCTTGTCGGAGGTCTCGGTCGGCGACCTAGAACATGACGGATACCCGGAGGTGTTTCACATGGGAGGCGACTGCCTTGTCGCCGGGGTCCATTACAGCGGCTCCCAGCGAAGCGGCTACCCGCTCTCGCCGCAGGACGCTCTGGCGCCCGTGGACTCGACCGGGTTCTGGCCCCCGCTCATCGCGGACGTGGACCGGGACGGGGTTCTCGACGTGATCCCGATCCTGCCGGACGGGACCCGTCCGGCCTTTCGCGCGGACGGGCGGCGCATCGCGGGCTTCGGCCAGCTCGGCAGCACCGGATCGGGTTCCCCGCCGATGCTCCTGGACTTGGACGGGGACGGATTCCTCGATTGGGTCGAGACCTTTGACCAGGTCCCGTTGGATCCGCGGGTCCAGGTCGAGGTGCACGCGACCTCGATCCCGGCGAGCCCGGGGTCGGTTGCCTGGTCGCAATACCGGTTCGGGCCCACCCGCGACGGCTTTTTCCCACCGTCCCCGGCGGGACCTCCTCCCGGGACCTCCATCCTCTCCCAGGTGTATGCATTCCCGAACCCATCGCGCGCCGGCACCACGTCCATTCATTACAGGCTCGCCGGCCCCGCCCGCGCGGTGCGCCTCAAGATCATGGATCCCACAGGGCACGTGATCTCGGAGCCCGCGACGGGAGCCGCCGATCTGCTTGGATCGGCCGAGCACGCCATTCCGTGGAATCATGCCGCCATGGCGAGCGGCGTCTATCTATGCCGCGTCGAGGTCCAATCGGACCGCGGCGTTGAAGTCGTGTTCACCAAATTGGCCGTGGTCCGATGAGCCTCATCGAGGAGACCTTCATGCATCGTTTCGTTCGCCCGCAGGTGCTTGCGCTCGCGCTGCTCTGGATGATCCTCACTCCGGCGTTAGCGCTCGCCGCGGGGGAGGCAGGCTTCGCCTTCCTGAAGCTCGGCGTCGGCGCGCGCCCCATGGGAATGGGGAGCGCCTATGTCGCGCTCGCGGACGACCCGACGGCGGTCTACTGGAACCCCGCCGGCCTCGCGAGCGCGGAGGGAACCCAGCTTCTCGTGATGCACAACGAGTGGATCCAGGACTTCCGGCAGGAATTCGCGGCGGTCTCCGGCTCGCTGGGACCCGGCGCGTTCGGCTTTGGGCTCTCGGGCTTCTACACCTCGGAGTTCGAGGGGCGCGACGACGTGGGAACTCTCACCAGGCATTTCGGCTTCAACGATCTCGCCGTGACCGGCGCCTACGCGTACCGCTTCGCGCCGCAGGCGGCCGGAGGCGTTGCGGTGAAATTCATCCGCGAGATGATCGACCAGGAGAACGCGACGGCGGTCGCCTTCGATTTGGGCGGCCGGCTTGGAATCGGGAAGACCGGAGCGGCGCTGGGCGCGGCGGTACAGAATCTGGGCGGCAAGGCGAAGTTCGAGTCGGAGTCCTTCCGGCTGCCGACGACGGTGCGCGCGGGCGCTTCGCTTTCGCGCGCGATCTCGAGCGTCGGGGGGAAGGGTACGCTGAGCGCGGAGGTGCGCAAGGCCAAGGGGGATGACACGCGATTCCACCTGGGCGGCGAGCTCGATTACAAGGAGCGGCTCGCGCTTCGGGCGGGCGCCAAATTCGGCTACGACGACGAGAAATTGAGCTTCGGCGTGGGGCTGATCCGGAGCCGCTTCCATTTTGATTACGCGCTCGTGCCTCTTTCCTCCGATCTGGGCACGTCGCATTTCTTCTCGGTCACGGCGCGCCTCTAGGGGACCGGTCCCTCCCGAAAGTCCTCGAGGCGAAACACGCCTCCCTCGAGCCGCGCGTAGCTCCTCTGCTCGATCCAATCTCCGAGGACAACCAGCTCCCCCTCGCTTTCCCGCCGGTGCACAGGAACGTGAAAGTGCGCCAGCACCAGGGCGTCGAACCCGGCATGGAAGACCGGGCGCCCGAGCGTCTCCAATAGCCACCGCTCGCCACGCAGCGCGCGCGGGGCGTGATGGCGGCTCGTGTGCGAGGTCATCGTGGCGAGCGGAATGCCGATGTCGGGATGAATCCAGCGGAAGAGCCGGCGCGCGATCCCGTTCCGGAGCACCCGCTTCAGGAGCTTGTAGCCGCGGTCCCCCGGACCCATTCCGTCCCCGTGCGCGAGAAGGATGCGCCTGCCCTGGATCGTGAGGGGGAGCGACTCGTCGGTGAACGCAACGTCGAGCTCTCGCCGCAGGTAATCTCCAATCCAGAAGTCGTGATTTCCGCCGACGTATGTAACAGGAAGCCCCGCACGCCGCAGCTCACCCAGCCTTTGAAGCACGGCTACGTAGCGCTTTGGGATCGTGTGGCCGTATTCGAACCAGAAATCGAACAGGTCGCCGGCGACGTAAAGGGCGGCTCGCTCCCCACGAACGACGTCGAATAGACGGAGGAGGTCGTGTTCCCGCTCCCGGTTGGACTCAGGAGTTCCCTGGCCCAGGTGGGCGTCCGCGACAAAATAGGCGCATCTGGGCTCGGTCATGGCGCGTCAGTATAAACGGCGCAACGGCACCGGCAAGCGCGCTTCGGTCCCAACCGGGCCTGGAACCGATGCTCTCCGAAAGCGGTACTACAACCTTGACAGACGGCGCCGTACCTTCCTAGAGTGGATGCAGGGCAACAGCCTGCGAATTGAGAGGTTATGACCACCGCTTCGAAGTTTTGGGGTCGTGTCCAAGAGGATGTGCGCACCGTGTCGGAACGGGCCCGCAGAGAAGCGGAACGGGCCGTCCGCACGGGCGTCCTCCGGGTGGACCTGGTTTCGCTTCGCCGTGGCCGCAACCGGGCCAACGCTGATCTCGGCGCGCGCCTGCTCGCCTTGTGGTCGGAGGAGAAGCTCGGAGACTTGACCCAGGATCCAGAAGCGCTGCGTCTCAAGGCGCTGGTTCAATCCATCGAAGAAGTGATGACGGCCAAGGAAGAGGAGCTCAGGGCGATTCGGTCCCCAGGCTCCGATGAGGCTAGAACCCAATAGTGGAACCAGCGTCCGCTGAGGACGCAGGCAGACGGAGGAAGAGGAATGGAATCGAAGGAGACCATCCGTGCCGCGAAGGTACTGATTCTCGCGGGCGGGATCCTGGCAATCGGAATCGTGGTGGGGTTCATTCTCGCGGGGAACCTCAGCCTCTCGCCGATCACCCAGGCGAAAGAGACCAGCGTACCCGCTGTAACGTCGCTCGACAGTCCCTTCACGCAGATCGCCGATCGGGTGCTTCCCGCGGTCGTGACCATCGACACCAAGCGGACGGTGGATGGGGACGGATCCCCCCAGTTGAACTTCGAGGGTCCGTACGGCGACTTCTTCAAGAGGCTCTTCCCGGATCAACCCAACCAGCCCAAGACCCCGCGAACGATGAGGATCCCCAGCAGCGGCTCGGGCTTCATCATCGAGAAGGACGGCCGGATCCTGACGAACAACCACGTCATCCGGGACGCGTCCGACATCACGGTGATCCTGAACGACAAACGCAAATTCAAGGCGAAGGTGGTGGGCAGCGACCCGAGCACGGACGTCGCGGTCATCAAGATCAACGCCGACGGCGATCTTCCGACGGTGCCGCTCGGCGATTCGGATGACGTTCGAATCGGCGATTGGGCGGTTGCGATCGGCAACGCGCTCGGCGAGCTCTCCGGCACGTTGACCGTCGGGGTCATCAGCGGTAAGGGGCGTACGAATCTTTCCATTGTCGGCGGCGCGCCCGCGTACCAGGATTTCATCCAGACCGACGCCTCCATCAATTTCGGGAACAGCGGCGGGCCGTTGCTCAACATCCACGGCGAAGCGATCGGAATCAACACCGCGATCAACCCATCGGGCGAAGGGATTGGATTCGCGATTCCGATCAACATGGCGAAGCACATCTCCGGCCAGCTGATCGCGCACGGCAAGGTCACGCGCGGCTGGCTCGGAATCGCGCCGCAGGAGCTGACGCCCGAGCTGGCCGATTCCTGGGGTCTCAGGAACGTCTCAGGCGTGCTTGTCGCGAGCGTGAGCCAGGACACCCCGGCCGACAGCGCCGGCTTTCACGTGAAGGACGTGATCACCGAGTTCGATGGCAGGAAGGTCTCGGACGTTCAGAACTTCCGACTCCTCGTCGCCGACACGCCGGTCAACAAGAAGGTCCGCGTGCACGTGCTCCGGGAAGGGCAGCCACGCGACATCTACGTTCGCCTGGGCGAGCGTCCGGATGAGAAGCTCCTTGGGCGGAGGAACGCTCCCCCCACGGAGATCCTGGGATTGTCGGTGGAACCCGTGACCGGAGATTTCGCGAAGCAGAACGACATCCGCGAGAAGACCGGGGTCGTCGTCACCGAGGTCACGCAAGGGACCCCTGCCGATGACGCCGGCGTCACGCGGGGCGACGTCATCAAGGAAGTGAACGATGCGAAGGTGAGAGACGTCAGCGACTACAATGCCGCGATCGATAGAGCCAAGGCGAAGAATCCGAGGAAGCCGATCATCCTGCTCATCAAACGTGGGGATGCGACGCAGTTCTTGGCGGTGGACCCTGAAGGATGATCGTGAGCGGTTGAAGACGCCTCGGCCGCACTCGGTTTGGCCCGGCCTTAGGCCCCAAGGACGGGGGCTTCGGACGGGCCTCACCGTTTGCGGGGTGGTGGCCGTTCTATCCTTGGGGATGACCGGGACGGCGGCTCCGCGTGACGCCGCGAGGACGCCTCCGCGCGCCCCCAGGCCGGCGCCCGAGCTTGTCCGGATCCGTTTCTGGACCGCGCCCGACCACACGAGGCTCGTATTCGATCTTTCCGGCCCGCCCCCGGTCGAACCTCAGTTCCGCCTCGCGGGTCCTACCTCGTACGAAATCTCGATCCCGAAAATGCGGAAATCGATCGCGGTGACCTCCGAGTTCGTCGGGGACAGCCTGGTAGCCGACATCTTCCCGTCAGTCTCCGACTCAGGAGTCCTGGTCCGGGTCGGCCTCAAACAGGCGACGACGCCGCTCGCCTTCGTTCTCGCCGCGGCGGACGGCATTCCGGACCGCATCGTCATCGACGTGCCGGCGCCTCCCAATCCTCAAGCCGACCTCAAGCTGGAGCAGCAGCTGACCGAGATCAAGAAATCCAAGCGCCTCGTCGTCGCGATCGATCCCGGGCACGGCGGGGACGACACCGGCGCGCTCGGCTATCGAAGGCTGCCCGAGGCGGACGTCGTGCTGGCGATCGCGAAGAAGCTGAGGTGGGAATTGGAGCAGATCTCCGGCGTGAGCGCGTTTCTTACCCGCGCGGGGGATTATTTCATCCCGCTGCGGAAGCGGATCGAGCTTGCTCGAAAATATCAGGCGGACATCATGATCAGCATCCACTGC
>Ga0066686_10000115_pt1 | contig 20921 bp, 15 predicted proteins | sample GraSoiAngelo_135_FD_65627 | JGI IMG/M metagenome (GOLD analysis project Ga0066686, IMG submission 65627) | Grasslands soil microbial communities from the Angelo Coastal Reserve, California, USA - 14_0929_05_40cm | ecosystem: Environmental > Terrestrial > Soil > Grasslands | place: USA...
AAAAACGAAAAGAACGAAAGATCCAAATAGTATAGCACTGAGAAGCCCAGCGAACCGGAGCGATGCTGCCGCAGCCAGGAGACCGACGAAAAAGCTGGGGCTCGCCATACACAATTCAGATACAACGTATGCTTTTACCAGCCTCCCTCGCGTGGAGATCGCTAATCCCATTGTCAATAGCCATCCTGCCGTAGCGCGGTCGACCCAGAAAGACCAAGGCTGATATCTTGCGAGAGCCAAAATACCTCCTCGAGGATCGAGAAGGAGTGGGGCGCCTCCTGGCCAAGTAGTCAAAAGCACAATCTGATATAGCGAAAGGACGATTAGGTAAATTCCGAGCACCTTTGTTTTTGTGGCACGCTGCATAACCGAGTCGTAGACGCAGCTCAGGCCGCCCAACGGTGTTGTTCCCGACGCACAGGCAATTCCGTGGGGCTGATAGGCTTGATCATAGCACTAGGCCGCCTGCACGCCGTTGGCCCTATTTAGCGAATAGCTTGGTGGACCTGGGGAGGATCGAACTCCCGACCCCCTGGTTGCAAACCAGGTGCTCTCCCATCTGAGCTACAGGCCCAATTGATTCTTACCCTTTTTCATTCAATCTCTTAGGCAACTCTCTCTGACCATTTCTTTCAAACCAGGTGCTCACCGACCGAGCTAGGCCCATTCAATCGGTCTATCCTTTTGAATTCTAAGCATCTTAAATCCGCCTCTCAAGTATATCTCAATTAGCGATGGGTACAAGATCATGGTTTTAATCGCGGAAGGGTCGCTGGGCGCCGGGCCCGCATCAGCGGGATGGAGGCATGGGACATCGGTGTTAAGGGGCCGACCGCTGAGTCACAGGGCCACAGTCACCGCTATTCGTGTGCGATCCGATTACAGATGACAGAAGCGCCTATGCGCGCAATCTTCGCGCCAAAGAAGTCGCTCTCGTTTGCCTCTGTCAGCCAGATGCCATACCTTAAAGGACGTCAAAATCTAGATTAGGGCATCGGACGATGGCGTCTCAGGTGTCAATCAACGGTTTTGTTCTGGCGGGCGGCAGAAGCAGCCGCATGGGTCAGGAGAAGGGACTGATGCGGCTCGGAAAGAAGCCGCTGGTCCTGCTCGCCGCCGACATTATGAAGCCATTCGTGCGCCAGGTCGCGCTACTGGCTCCCGCCAGCCGCTACGAACACTTGGGGTTGCCTACTATTTCTGACCTGCCGCTGGATGAATGCCCATTGACCGCGCTCTGCACAGGCCTCACTTTTACAGACGCTGACTGGAATGTCTTTCTCGCCTGCGATTTGCCGCTGGTCAGCGCGGGTTTCATGCAACTGCTGGTTGAACGAATTCGCGCCACACAAGCTGAAGCGGTGGTGCCGCGCACGCGGGATGGCTGGCAGCCCCTCGCGGCGGCATACCACGTCCGCTGCAAGCTTCCGTTTCGCCAGGCCCTCGTGAAAGGTCAGCGCAGCATTCGCGGGCTATTCAACCGAATTAGAGTCGATTCGATCACCGCGCACGAGTTGGCCGCTGCCGGCGTGGGCGCAGCGGAATTATTTAATGTGAACACACCGGAGGAGTGGGCGCGAGTGAAACGGCTCCATCGAAGGGCTCGAAATCCCGCCTCCAGCCAGCGCGCGGAGCGCGATTAGTGTAGAATCCATGCAAAATTCACGCCGGATCGGAGGCTCCTATGGCGACTCAGCCGGTTTTCGAACGTGAGGCGCAAAGCGTGTCCGTGCCCATCGGGAAAGTGGAAGGGGTTCAAAGCACGAACACGGACGACCGGCTGGCCGTGGAAGAGGCGTTGGAAATTCGCCTCGGTCAGCGGAGCCTTTCTATTACCATGCGCACGCCGGGCAACGATTTCGAGCTGGCGGCTGGTTTTCTCTTTGCCGAAGGGATGATCAACGCGGCGGAGCAGATTCGGTCGCTCGGCCGACCCAGTGACGGCTGTCCGAACATTGTGATGGTTGAATTGATGGATGGTCAGCGGCAAGCGCCGGTCCAGGCCCCGCGGAACTTCATTATGTCGTCCGCGTGCGGCGTCTGCGGCAAAGCTTCTCTTCGAGATCTCGAAGTGAACGCCTGTCCCATCCTGCCGCAAGATGAAATCCAACTTAGGCCTGAAATCATTCACCCCCTGCCCGACCGATTGCGCCAGGCGCAAAGCGTTTTTGACAGCACGGGCGGCCTGCACGCCGCGGCCCTCTATAGTCTCGATGGCAAACTGGTGTCAGTGCGGGAAGACGTTGGCCGGCATAACGCTGTGGACAAACTGATTGGCGCGGCGATGCTGGCTCATCGAACGCCGCTGCGCGAATCGATCCTTCTGGTGAGCGGGCGCGCCAGCTTCGAGCTTGCGCAGAAAGCTCTGGTGGCGGGTATCCCCGTGATGGCTGCTGTTGGCGCGCCTTCCAGCCTTGCCGTCGCTACTGCATCACACGCGGGCATGACCCTGATAGGATTTCTCAGGAATGACCGCTTTAACGTCTATTCCGGAAGCCGCCGCATTCTGGGATTGGAGCAGGTCGTATGAAACTCCGCATTCAGGGTAATTCTCTGCGCCTACGTTTGACGCGAAAAGAAGTGGCGCAACTGCACGGCCGCGGGCGCGTCGAATCGCTGATCGAATTTGCCCCGGGCCGGACGCTGTCCTACGCGCTGGAAGGTTCTTCCGGTGCTAACGCGGTAGGCGCCAGTTTCGACGGCCAAGCCATTACGGTTATCGTTCCCAAGGATCAGGTGGCGGTTTGGGCGGAAGGCGAGCAGGTGAGCATCGAAGGTTTCGACCAGGCGGGCGTCCACTTGCTGATTGAAAAAGATTTTCAGTGCATGCACAAGCCCGGGCATCAGGACCCGGACGCTTATCCCAATCCGCTCGCACAGTGAGGTCCTGGCGCGGCATCGGCGAAACGTGATTCATCAGCCCTCTGTTTTTCTTAAGAGATAGCCGCGTCAAGAAGCGTGCTTGACAATCATTCGACGAGGCTGTAGAAGTCCTGTGGCGATTGGGCACTTTCGTATCCTGCATATCGGGAGGTCCTCCCATGGCTCCCACGCGCCGGGACTTTCTCAAGCTCAGCACAGCAGGAGGCGTTGCCGCCTCGATCCTTGGTTTTGATTTGGCGCCCGCTTACGCTGAGATGCGCGCGCTGAAGATCGCTCGCGCCTCAGAGACGCGCTCTACCTGTCCTTATTGCTCGGTGAGCTGCGGCGTCATCATCTACACGCAGGGCGACGGCGCCAAGAACGTGACGCCCTTTGTCGTTCACGTGGAGGGCGACCCCGACCATCCCATCAATCGCGGCACCCTGTGCCCCAAGGGCTCTTCACTTCAGCAGGACATTCTCAATGAGCGGCGCCTGCTGAAGCCGCAGGTGCGGCGGCCCGGCTCCGATCGCTGGGAGGACATCGCCTGGGATGACGCGATAAATGAAATCGGCCGCTGGGTAAAGAAGTCGCGCGATGCGACGTTTGTGGAGAAAGACGCGCAAGGCCACACCGTGAACCGCTGCGAGGGCATCGCGTGGACCGGCGGCTGTACCGACACCAATGAATTCAACTATCTGGTTGTAAAAACCATGAGGAGTATGGGCCTGTGTTACATCGAAAACCAGGCCCGGGTTTGACACGGCCCCACGGTCTCAAGTTTGGGACCAACATTCGGACGCGGGGCGATGACCAATGGCTGGATCGACATCAAGAACACCGACATGATGTTGATCGAGGGCGGAAACCCAGCCGAGAATCATCCTTGTGGATTCAAGTGGGCCATTGAAGCTAAGCGCAACCGCAACGCCAAAATGATCGTGGTCGATCCGAGGTTCACGCGGACGGCGGCGGTTGCGGACCTCCACCTTCAGATTCGCACCGGGACCGACATTGCCTTCCTCGGCGGCCTCGTCCGCTTCGCCATCGAGAACAGCCGCATCGCCAAAGATTACCTCGTGAACTACACGAACGCCGCCTTCATCATCAGAGACGGCTTCAAGCTGCCTGATGATGGACTCTACTCGGGCTTCGACCCGGCCACCCAAACCTACGACAAGTCTACCTGGAATTACGCCGAAGGCGGAGACATGAGCGGCAAGGCCGGAGGCGGCACGGCCGTCCCGCACGCCGGCAGTCATGGGCAAGATGCCCATGCCGCGGTCCCGCCCGCGCTTCCGGAAAATGTGGCTTACGATCTAACGCTTCAACATCCGCGATGCGTGTTTCAGCTTCTTCGGCAGCAGTACTCGCGCTACACGCCGGAGATGGTGGAAAAGATTACCGGCATTCCGCAGGATCAGTTCCACAAGGCCGCCGACCTCTTCACGTCTATCCGCAAGGACGGAGACACGAAAAAAGTGGGCACGATCATCTACTCCGTGGGATGGACGCAGCATAGCTCCGGTACTCAGACCATCCGCACCGCGGCCATCCTGCAATTGCTGCTGGGCAATGTGGGCCGCGCGGGCGGCGGCGTGAACGCGCTGCGCGGGCATGCCAACATCCAAGGCGCCACAGACATGGCCGGCGTTTTCGATCTGCTTCCCGGCTATCTGAAGGTTCCGAATCCGAACGACACCAGCCTTGACGCTTATCTGAAGCGCATCACGCCGAAACCATCAAAGCCCGGACCCTGGCAGTCGATGAACTACTGGGGGAACACGCCAAAGTTCGCCGTGTCTTTCTTGAGGGCGATGTTCGGCCCGGCCGCGAGCAAGGAAAACGACTGGGCGTTCGACTATCTTCCCAAGGTCGACCGCAATTACTCCTGGATTCAGATCTGGGACAACATGTACCGCGGCAGCGTCAAGGGCCTCTTCGCCTTCGGGATGAACGGCGTGATGATCGGCCCTGACTCCAAGAAGAATATCGAGGCGCTCAAGAAGGCAGATTGGCTGGTGGTAGGCGAGATCTATCCTGACGAGACGAGCGAGTTTTGGAAATCTCCGGGTATCACTCCGGAGGAGATGAAGGGCATCCAGACCACGGTCTACCGGCTGCCCTGCGCGGGCTTTGCGGAGAAGGACGGCTCGTTCACCAATTCCGCGCGCTGGCTTCAATGGAAAAACGCGGCGCTGCCGCCGCCCGGCGATTGCCGGCTCGATCAGGCCATCGTGGCGCAGATCTTTCTCAAGGTGCGCGAGCTGTATCAGAAGGAGGGTGGAAAATTTCCCGACCCGATTCTGAAACTCGCCTGGCCCTACGGCGATCCTCATAACCCATCACTCTCCGAAGTGGCGAAGGAGATTAACGGCAAGGCGCTGGCGGACGTCACCGATCCCGCGACCAAGCTAGTCACCAAGGCGGGGCAGCAGCTTCCGTCGTTTGCCTGGCTGCGCGATGATGGCAGCACCTCGTGCGGAAACTGGATTTATTCCGGGAGCTGGACCGAGGCCGGACCGCAGCTCGCGCGGCGCGGCACGGAAGACCCTTCCGGGCTCGGCATCTACCCCAACTGGGCTTGGTCCTGGCCGGTGAATCGCCGCGTGCTCTACAACCGCGCCTCCTGCGATGTGGAAGGGAAGCCGTGGGATCCCTCACGTCGCCAAGTGTGGTGGAACGAATCCGTCCAGAAGTGGACGGGCCACGACGTGCCCGACTTCAAGCCCGATTCAAATCCCAAGGAGCATTTGGGCCCCTTCATCATGAATCCCGAGGGTGTGGGCCGGCTGTTCATGCCCATCGGCGCCGTCGCCGACGGGCCTTTCCCCGAGCATTACGAACCGATCGAGAGCCCGGTAGCCAACCTTTTGCATCCGAACCAATCGAATAATCCGGTGGTGGAAAAGTTGAAGACCCCGCTCGATAAGTACGGCACGGTGGCGGAGGGCTTCAACATAATCTGCACCACCTACCGGCTCACCGAGCACTATCACTACTGGACTAAAAACAATCCTGCCAACGTGGAGCTGGTGCCCGAACCCTTCGTGGAGGTTCCCGCCGAGTTGGCGGATGAAGTAGGAATCAGGGGTGGAGAGAAGGTCAAAGTGACCAGCGCTCGCGGCGAGATCATCGCCAAGGCGATGGTGACGCGGCGGATCAAACCGATGATGATCGACGGCAAGAAGACTTACCAGATCGGCATCCCCATTCACTGGGGCTATCGCGGCATCGCGGAGGATGAAGGCCGGACGGCGCACACGCCGACCAATCTGCTCTCACCCACGGTCGTCGATCCGAACGCCTTTACTCCCGAGTTCAAGGGGTTTCTGGTGAAGCTGGAACGCGTCTGAGGTGACCATGAGCCAGGCCACGCTCCGTGTTCAGAAAATCTCCGGCCATGCGGGTCCCATTCCGGGCGAAGGGATGCAGCGTGAGGACCAGGTCTGCAAACTGGTGGACACTACCACCTGCATCGGCTGCAAGGCCTGCGAGATTGCCTGCCAGGAATGGAACGACCTTCCTTTCGCGCAAACGACTTTTGACAACACTTACCAGACGATGCCCACCACGCAGTGGAATTTCTGGAACCTGATCAAGTTCAACGAGCAACCCAAGGAAGACGGAACGATGATGTGGCTGATGCGTAAGGATCAGTGCATGCATTGCGCCGACCCTGGATGCCTCGCGGCCTGTCCCTCCGACGGCGCCATCGTGCAATACACGAACGGCATCGTTGATTTCCAGCAGGACCGCTGCATCGGCTGCGGATACTGCATCACCGGATGTCCCTTCAACATTCCGAAATTCAATCCCACTACCAAGAAGGTCTACAAGTGTACTTTGTGCTCGGACCGCGTGAGCCAGGGTCTCGAACCCGCCTGCATCAAGGCGTGCCCCACGGGATGCCTGCATTTTGGCACCAAGGACGACATGAAGGATCTCGCCGAGAAGCGGGCCCGTCAGCTTCGCGAGCACTACGGCTTCGAGAATGCGGGCGTTTACGATCCGCCGGGCGTGGGAGGCACCGGGGTGATCTACGTTCTGCATGATGCGACCAATCCGGAGGCGTACGGCGGTTTGCCAGCCAACCCTTCCATTCCGTGGGCAGTGAGGCTGTGGAAGACACCACTCAGATGGTTGGGTAATCTCGCCATGTTGGGCGGCCTCGTGGGGGTTACGCTTCATTATCTGCGGTTCGGACCGAAGACGGTCCACAACGGCGAGTCGGAGAAGCGATCATGAGCACGAATGCCCTTCCTCACACTCGCACTCAGAGCGGTTCGGAAGATCGAATTCTTCGTTACACCCTCGCCGAGCGGGTCGTCCACTGGGTTGCAGGTCTCTCTTACATCTATTTGCTTATCACCGGTCTTGCCTTTTGGTCCCCCTACCTCTTCTGGCTTGCCGATCTGGTGGGCGGCGGGCCCACGGCGCGTTTCGGGCATCCGTGGATGGGGCTGGTCTGGTCGGTCGCGATCTTCTGGATGTATACAGCCTGGCGCGAGGACATGCGTACTACCCCCGCCGACCGCAAGTGGGCCAAGCACGTGGGCGACTACATTCGAAACCACGACGAAAACCTGCCTCCCATCGGCCGCTTCAACATCGGTCAGAAGCAGTTCTTCTGGCTGATGCTCTTTGGGGGCATCGCGCTCCTGCTCTCCGGGGTAGCGATGTGGCTTGTGAACGATATCCCCTGGAGCTGGCGCTGGCTGCGCTACACTGCGGTTCTGGTGCATGCCGTGGCTGCACTGCTGACAATTGGCGGCTTTATCATCCACGTTTACATGGGCACCGCCATGGTGCGAGGCGGCTTTACCTCGATTATCCGAGGTGAAGTTTCCGTCGCCTGGGCCCGGATGCATCATCGCCTTTGGTATGAACACGTGAAGGGCGCGTCTTCCCGAGAGAAATGACCAAGCCTGCCTGCGCCCCGCCGAAAAAATGGGACCAGCGCATCGAACGCGCCCGCGAGCTGGCCCACCGCTATTCTTTTGCCACGGAGATACTGACCTTCTACTCGAAATTGGCTGCGTTCCAGCAGAGTTTCTATTCTCGTTTGCAATCGACACTAGGTTCCGAGGCTGAGTGCGCTCAGAACGGGCGTCTCTCACCCGAGTTGAAACCCCATGCGCTCGAATCCCTCATGCCGCAGTTCCGACCCTTTCTCTCCTTCCTCGCGCGCGAAGGGACATCTGAATTGGCCGCTCTTGCCGCTACCCTCGAAAAAAGCGGTGCTGACCATTGGGCGCAGATTTTGACCCGGTTCTGGCGGCGGGATGAGCGCGACCCCAAGGGGCCCAGCGGAGTCGACGAGGGACGGGAACCTGTGCGGCCGATGGCCGGAGCGGGCCCTTCCGATCGCGGCCTCTGGAAGTTCGCAGCTTTGGCTTTTCTACGGCCTTGCGTAGAGTACCTTGCCGACCGCGCCGCTATTCCTCCCCCCGACGTCCGGAGGCCCGTCTGTACCTTCTGTGGGTCGAAGCCCCTGGCGGGTGTTCTGAGGCCCGAAGGAGACGGCGCCAAGCGGTCGCTCGTCTGCTCGTTTTGCTCTACGGAGTGGGATTATCTCCGAATCGCGTGCCCGGCGTGCCAAGAGTGCCGCGATGAGAGATTGTGTGTCTACGTGGCTTCGCAGTTCGAGCATGTCCGCGTAGAAGCCTGCGAAACTTGCAGGAGGTACATCAAGACCGTCGATCTCACCAAGAACGGCCTGGCGATCCCCGAGGTGGATGAACTCGCCGCCATCCCTCTCACTCTGTGGGCAGACGAGCGGGGCTACGCCAAGCTCAGCCGCAACATCTTCGGCTCCTGAGAAGTTCCGCTTCCACGGGCAACCGAGCCTCGCCGCCTTCCAGACGGCCTCCCGACAAATTCCCCAAACTGATTTCATTCTTAGGCGAAATGGAATAGAGCCTGTCGGGCAAGACGTTTTTCAAAAGTGATCCGGTTTTGGCGAACCACAGGCCAACGTCGCCACGATTTCGAGATCGAAAAGGCGGGAGCCCTTGGCGAATTTAATCGGCTCCTGCCAGGTCGGCCGCCGGGACGAGAGGGCGAGATCCGGCGCAGCAATAGCGGCCTAGCGCGGAACGCAGTTCAAGAGGAGCTGGTAGCGCGAGTGGGAAGCGGGATCCGCCCAGGCGTCCCGAGGAAGACCAGTTTGACAGAACTCGTCTCAGGGCCTAGGATTGTCTCCCATCTTCCAAAGTGGTTCTTGGGCGCCACCAGAAAGGGAGTCTTCAAGTGGCTGCACAGTCTGCAAGTCTCGATGTTACAATCGTGGGCGGAGGAATGATCACCTATGATTTGCTCCTCCCGTCGCTTTACCACCTGCAAAGAACTGGCGTCGTCCGCAAGATCGACATCTGCACCATGAGCACTCCTCGGCTGAAGGCGCTGCACGACAGCCAGGAATTTCACGAAGCTTTTCCAGGACAGGATTTCACGCCGCATCCTTCTCTTACCGAGTCACCCGACAAGAAATTTCCCGACTTGTACAAGGAGGTCGTCGCGGCGATGGCTCCGGGCAACATGGTTGTGGTTGCCGTGCCCGATAATCTCCACTACGAAATGATGATGCATGCCTTGCGCCAAGATCAAAACGTGCTGTGCGTGAAGCCGATGGTCTTGAAGTACGAACATACCTTAGAAATCCAGAAGCTCGCCGCGGTGAAGGGACGCTTTGTGGGCGTGGAGTACCACAAACGCTTTGACCGCCGTTCGCTGATGGCCCGACACGCTTATGCGCGGGGGCATTTCGGCACATTTATCCTGGGCGAAGCCAAGCTGATTGAGCCCTACTATTACCGTTCTTCGAACTTTCAGAACTGGTTTACGTGCGATCGGTCCGACCCTTTCACTTACATTGGTTGCCACTATGTGGACCTCGTCTATTTCATTACCCGGCTTAAGCCGGTGGAAGTCTCTGTGCAAGGGGTCAAAGGAAAATTCCCCAACGGCAACGAAGCCTTCATGTGGTCGCACGCCCGCGTGACATGGGAAAACGGAGCGCTGCTCTCAGTGCTTAATGGCTTGGGTTATCCCGATGCCGCGGCGGGCAGCAACGACCAGGGGATGGTCCTGTATTGCGAGGGGAACCGTCAGACGGGCCTGATTTTCCACGACGACCACCATCGGGGCGTCGCCTATTCATACCTCGAGGCGATTGGACCGGGAGGCTCAAAATACAACTACGCCAGTCCTGATTTTTACCGCCTTGTTCAATGGGAAGGGCCGGGTTTCAAGCCGGTCGGATACGGGTACGAATCCGTCGCCAGCATCACCCAAGCCATTCACCGCATGGAGAGTGAGACTGCGGACCTCGAGCGCGAAGCGGCGCTGAAACGCCGTCGGGAAATCATGCGGGAAGTGGACGCCAACGGTCTCATTGCCACGCCGCCCAACAGCTACATCAACGAGCTGGCGATTGAGGCAGCGCGGATGTCGGTTCTCCAGGATGCAGCGCCCGTCCGAATTGTCTATGGTGACCACCCGCACGTCGAACTGAAACGAAAATAGGGGAAGGGAAAAATGGCTGTCTACGACTTGACCCCCGTCAAAGTCCCCAAGGTGGAGACGAAATACCGGAGCATCAAGACCCAGATACCGGTACCGGAGTCGTTGCCAATCTTCGGGTCATTGCGGCAAACGGAACCGCAGTCCATGAGCGGGCAGCCCCCGGTTATTTGGGACAAGGCCGAGGACTGTATTGTCAGCGATCGGTGGGGCAATCGATGGATCGACTGGTCGTCGGGCGTGCTCATCACCAACGCCGGACACGGGCGCAAGGAAATCTGTGATTCGTTGCGCGAAGTGATCGACCACGGGTTGTTGGCCTCCTATGTCTTCGTGCACGAGCGACGGGCGCGCTTGGCGCAAATGCTTCGCGACATCTCTCCGGATCCGGAGAACTATCGGGTCTTTCTGATGAGCACCGGTAGCGAGGCGACCGAAAACTGCATCAAGTTGTCGAAGACCTATGCCCTGAAAAACCACGGGTCCCGCAAGAAGTACTTCGTGACTTTTAACTGGGCCTTCCACGGACGCACGATGGGCGCCCAGCTCGCCGGGGGGGACGAAAAGCAGAAGGAGTGGATGGTTCATCGCGACCCTACATTCGTGCAGGTGCCGTTTCCTGACGGCTTCAAGAATGAGGACACATCGTTCGATCTCTTCCTAAAGACGCTCATCGAAAAAGGCGTGCAACCACGGGATGTCGCGGGGGTGATGACGGAGACCTATCAAGGAGGCGGCCCGGATTTCCTTCCTTTGGACTACGCCCAGAAACTGCAAGCACTCTGCCGCGAACACGATATTGTGATGTGCTACGACGAAGTGCAGGCGGGCTTCGGCCGCACCGGAAAGATGTTTGGGTACCAGCATTACGACGTGCGCCCTGATCTGATCGCCTGCGGCAAGGGCATCTCGTCGTCGTTGCCGATTTCAGCAGTGATCGGACGCGAAGACATCATGGGTCTTTACGCCGCCGGCTCGATGACCTCCACGCACTCGGGATCTCCCCTACCGGTGGCGGCGGCTATCGCCAATGTGGAGATTATCCAAAGAGAGCAACTCGCCGAGCGCGCGGCGCGCCTGGGTGAAATCCTCATCCCCGAATTGCACCGCATCCAAAAAAAGTATCCGGCGGCTCTGGGCTGCGCGCAAGGGAAGGGGCTGGTAGGAGGAATCCAGGTCGTGAAGCCCGGTACGAAGACTCCCGACCCCGACATGGCATTGCGCATTAACATCGCCTGCCTGCAGAAAGGGTTGCTCATGTTTGCTCCGGTAGGCAGCGGAGGAGAATGCATCAAGATCGCTCCCCCCTTGACGATCCCTGAGGACGCGCTGCGAGAGTCCATTCAAGTTTTGGAGGAGGCAGTGGACGAAGTCCTCGGCGGCAAGAATCCATCGGAGCGTGGGCCACAAGGCAACTTCTCCGAATCGCATCGCTTGACCTCTGTTCGCGAATCGCCTGAGGAGGGGCCTAAGACCGCATGAATGACCGCTGCCGATGCAGCACAAGGCTTTGGGGGTTCGAATCCCCACAGGAATCACCGCCTTTGGGTACAAGATTGGGTTTATGTAGAACCGTGCGCCCAGTTTACACGCGAAACCAAATCAACGAGATAGGCTTTGTTAAAGAATGGATGCAAACCAGGTACTCTCCCAACTGAGCTACAGGCCCAAATGATTTTTACCCCTTTTTCATTCAATCTCTTAGGCAACTCTCTCTGACCACTTTTTGCAAACCAGGTGCTCACCGACCGAGCTGTGCCCAAGCAATCAGTCTATCCCTTTGAAATCTAAGCGCCTTAAATCCGCCTTTCAAGTAGATCTCAATTAGCGATGGGTACAACATCATGGTTTTAGTTGCGGAAGGGTGGCTGGGCGCCTCGAGTCTCGACCCCCGGAGGAGCTTGATAGAACTGGCCATGCTCGGGCTGCCTGCTCCGCACGAGAAAAAGCTTTGCCATAGAAGAAGGCGCCCGTGCTATCAAGGCTGGTAGCTCAACTTTTGTTCCGCACATCCCGGCGGCTGCTACGGGTTTTCGGGCTTCCAAACTTGCCCCGGTACTGCCTCTCCGACGCTGAGAACATCGATGAGCTCTTGCCTTGGGCGCAAGAGGTCGGCAGTTCGAATCTGCCCGCCCGACCAGGTGGAACAGTGACGAGTGGATAGTAAGAAGCGACAAGTAAAGGCCGCCGTCGAACTCAATGAGCAGGATCTTCGCTTGCCACTCGCCACTCATCACTCGCCACTGCTTTTGTCGGCACGCTGGCCGGCCGTCGGGAGTAGCCCGTTGACGGCAAGCATCGCCAGGATGGCGAGCAAGGGGACCCATAAGCCGACGCGGATGCTGGCGAATTGGCTGGAGAGGAAGCCCACTAGCCACGGAAGGCACGCGCCGCCGAGGGCGGCGAACCCGAACATGGGGGCGCCAGCCGGCGAAGCGGCTCGACCAAAGCATTGCGTCAACAGGGCAATCGTGGTGGGGAAGACAGAGGATAAACCCAGGCCTGCGAGGGATACGCTCAAGAAAACACTCATCAAGCTATTTGAGATGAGGAGGGCTGTAACTCCCAGCGTCGTCACCAGGAGGCCTGCGGTGACGAGCCTGGCTTCCGAAAGGTAACGCAACATCGTCGGAACCAGGATTCGGCCGAGGATGAGCGTCCCCCAGAAAAGCGATGGCGCAAGTTCCCAACGCGCACCCGGCTGACCCGTCAAACGGTGAGCGTAAGTCGCCACCCAGCCGCCCACGGAATTCTCGATCCCGACGTACAAAAAGAAAAGTGCCGCGAAGACGAAGCCTTGGGCGCGCAGCCATACGCGAAGGTCAAACCTGCCGCGCGAAGAATCCGCCATCACATCCCGGCCAGATGGGGTCTCTTCCAGAGACGCTGGCGCTCGGTGAGCCTTAAGAATAGGAATGAAGAAGGCCACAATGGCCAGCATGGCTGCCAAGCCGAGCAGACGTCCAATCCGTGCGCCCGGGACGATCAGTAGCGCCACGAGCGGCGGACTAACCACAGCGCCGATGCTCCAGGCCGCATTCAGGATGCTGAGAGCGGCGGCAGGGCGCTGGGGATTGTTTTCCGATACGAACAAATTGATGGCAGGGATCGTCAAACCCAAGGCGACGCCGTAGGCGGTGACGGCAACGATGCACGTCGGCCAGGGCGTCAAGCCCAGCGCCGCAACCCCGAGTGCCATGACGCCGAAACCCACGGCCAGCAAGCGGTCGAAGCCCAAACGCACGATGAGAAAACCGGAAATAATCGTGCCGAACGTCGAGCCCAGAAATTGGGCCAAAAACAGGTCTCCTGCGCCGAGGTCGCTCAGAAGCCATTTTGAGGAAATCACCGGGAGGATCGGACCGAGTAGTGTCGTCACCGTGCCGGTGAGGACGAAGCCGGCAAGGATGACGGGAGACAAATCGTAAGGTGCCCGTGGAGGATGGCCGTTGCCGATTTGCGATTGCTGACTGAGGATGGGTCCTCGTTTCTCGTCCGTCGGCCTAAGCGCTCCACTTCGCTCCGTTGCCGTCTCGTGCCCGCCCCTCACCTGACAATCGAAAATCCACAAGTCGCGCTCTACCTGTTACTCACTACCCATGGGGAGCTGGGCGCCTGGCGGGTGGACTCACGGACGACCAGTTCCGGTTCGACCATCAGGCGCCGGGGATAGTCGTAACGCTTGGAATTGGCGATTCGGCCCAGAAGTGTTCGAGCCGCGAGCTCGCCCATTTGTCGCAGCGGCTGCCGGACCGTTGTGAGGGAGGGGTTCTGAAACGCCGCGCTCTTAATGTCGTCGAACCCGATGACTGAAACATCTTCCGGGACTCGTAGGCCTGCCTCGCGCAGAGCGCGAACCGCGCCGATGGCCGACACGTCGTTAAAGGCAAAAAGACCCGTGAACGGCTCGCGGGCAACCAAGAGCCGCTCGGTGGCATGATAGCCCGCTTCAGGAGAGGGATCATTCTCAGAAAGCTGGGCGACGAGCTTAGGATTCAACTCGAGCCCAAGCCGGGCGGAAGCCTCGACGATGCTCTGCCATCGCACCTCCGTGTCCGAACTGAACGCCTGACCTTTGATTACGGCGATGCGCCGATGGCCAAGCCGGACCAGGTGTTCGAGCGCGAGCGTCGCGGCACGCGGGTGGTCGAGCTCAATGATGGTCACGCCTTCCACCTGCTCGTGCGCAGAGACCGCGACAATCGGAATGGGCAAGTGATTGCGGCAGGGAGTGTCCACCGCAATCAGGCCTTCCACGGAGCGCTCGAGTAACATGCGCGGACAATTCTCGATCAAGTCGGGGCGGTGGCGATGGCTGGCGACAAAATAAAAATACCCCTCTTCGATCAGCTCATCCTCGATGCCGCTCAGCACCGAAGATTCGTATCCTTCACTCACTTCGGGCACGACGACCCCGACCGTGTAGCTGCGTTGAGTGCGCAACGACCGCGCCACGAAGTTCGGACGGTAACTGAATTTTTGTGCAGCGGCAAAAATCCGCCGCTTGGTCACCGCCGGAATCGCATTCGCCACCGGCGATTGATTCAATACCAGGGACACCGTGGTCGGGGAAAGGCCCACGTGGTCGGCAAGCTCCTTCAAGCTGAGGGGGCTCCCGATTGGCGCAGAGGGCCGCTTACCGTGTTGTTCAATTCGTTTCCTTCGGGGCATCGAGCACTCTCCTCTCCAATGGGAATGGAGTGGGGTTTGGCGTATGCAGGCTTCCTGCACTCGCACGCGCAGGAGCAGAGGAACAGGCCCAGAGATTACCATGCAAGAAATAGTGCTTGACAACACGCGGATTATATCCTACCACTAATGCAGAAAAAACGATTTAGTAATACGTTTTAGTAATTCGATTGATTGCGTCCGGGTAGTCGGGTCAAGAGGGCAAAAGGCTTCAACAACTTCGGAGAAGGACTCGGGGCGTTTCCGATCGCAGGTCGGACGCGCCGCTCCGGGGTTGTCCCTTTGCGGCGAGAGGGCTTTCCAGTCAAAGGCGGCCAATCCAACCGCGAGGTGAAAGCATTTGACCCTGCAGAAAAGGCTAACTCGGAGGATGAAAGATGCTTAAGAGAATTCCTAATCTTCTTGGCCGCGCCGTGGGCGGTCTGCTGGTGTTAGTATCCCTGGCCGTAACCGCGAGCGCTCAATTCAAGGCTGGCATTGAAGGTACGGTGACCGACACCTCGGGCGCCGTGGTGGCCGGCGTCGCGATTACGGTCACCAATCAGGAGACTGGCGTTTCGCAAAAGGCCACCACTGACGCGGGCGGCTTCTACGCCGTGACCAATCTTCCCCCGGGGCGATACACGGTCACTGCATCCATGGCCGGGTTCAAGACGAAAGTCATCGCCGACGCCGAAGTAAGCGCGGAGGCGGCGCAGGGCGTCAATCTGACGCTCGAGCCCGGGGAGGTCAGCACTCAGGTTACCGTCAAGGGCGAAGCGCTGCCGGCGATTCAGACCGAAGATGCGACGCAAAGCGGCACGCTCACCAATTTGGACGTCGCAAACCTCCCTCAGTTCCGAGGCGATCCGTTCGAGCTGCTCCGCCTGACTCCCGGTGTGTTTGGAACAGGCGCGCGAGCGAGTGACGGAGGTTCCTCGAATCTGCCAGGCTACAGTGGTGTGGGCGGTTCGAACCGTGGCATTTTCCAAACTGAGAATGCCGTTCAGGTGAGCGCCAACGGCTCGAGGCTGGAGGCCAACGGCTATTACCTCGACGGGGTGACCACGAACAGCCAGGCATGGAACGGCGCCACGGTGATTACGCCCAACGCGGAAGCGGTCAAGGAGATCAAAGTTGATGTCAGCCCCTATGACGCGGAGAACGGCCATGGCGCGGGGGCAGTCGTGCAGGTGGTCTCCAAGAACGGCACCAATAGCTTTCACGGCAGCGCGGCCCTTCAAATCCACAGCCCAGGCCTCAACGCCTTCCAGCGGTGGGGCGGGCCGAACGGAGCCTCCGCCAACCGCGACAATCTGCTCACCCACGATGTGCTCGGCAGTTTGGGTGGCCCAATTTGGAAGGACAAGGCGTTCTTCTTTTACTCCTTCGATCACTTGAAGACAGGCGGCGCCACGTATCACGCCCAGAATTGGGTAGAGACTTCCCAATGGATCAGCCTGCTTCCCTCTGGGAGCCTTGCCGCCAAGATCTTTGCCGTGCCGGGGTCCGGGTTCACCAATGCAAAAATACTGTCTTCATCAACCTGCGCGAATCTGGGCCTTACGGAAGGCACGAATTGCGCGACGGTAATCGGGGGTGTGGACCTGGGCCAAAACACAGGAACTCCGGGCACGATCGTCAGTTCCTCCACGGGCGGCGGGTTTGACGGGAGCCCTGACGTAGCCTTTATTGATTACCAGGCATTTGTGGACAACACCAAAGCCACACAACACAACGGCCGCGTGGACTACAACGTCACGCAAAACGACCGTGTCGCCTTCAGCTTTTTCTATGTGCCGCTGAGCAATTCATTCCTCCCTGGCGGCTGGGTGGACGGGCGCCAGTATGACATCTTCAAACATGACTCAAAAAACGAAACCGCTGCGCTGCTTTGGACGCGCACCCTGAATCCCACGACGGTCAACGAAGCGCGCATGAACGTGACCCGTTGGTACTTCGACGAAATCAAATCCAACCCCCAGGCTCCGTGGGGCGTCCCGAAAGTCCACATTCCCATTCCGAACAACACGATCGCGGCGGGTTTCTTCAATCCTCCTGGCGTCTTCTACCAGACCACGTATACTTTTCGCGATACGCTCAGCAAGGTTCACAACAGCCACATCTTGAAGTTCGGCGCCGAATTCGCCAAGGAGCAGAATAACAGCGCCAACACTTGGGGCGCCGTGCCATCCTACGACTTCAACAACCTCTGGAGCTTTGCCAACGACGCGCCGACCGACGAGGGCACGACCACGTACAACCCCAAAACCGGTTTCCCGACGGATTTTCGTAAGTACATCCGGGTGTCTTCCCTGGGATTATTTGCTCAGGACAACTGGAAGGCACGGCGGAATCTGACCCTGACGGGAGGATTGCGCTACGACTATTTTACTCCCCTGCAGGACAAATTTGGGAGACTGAGCAACATCATTTTGGGATCGGGGAACAATGCCCTAACGGGAGCCATGATCGAGATCGGCAAGAATTTCTCTAATCCCGACCGCAATAACTTCGGCCCACATATTGGGTTTGCCTGGAGTCCGGGCTCCTTCATCGGTCACGAGTTCAACAACAAATTCGTGCTCCGAGGGGGCTTCGGGGTTGCCTACAACCGTGTTCCGGAAAGCCTCCTGCTGAACGCCGCGGGCAACCCGCCGGATTTCATCGCTACAGCCTTCCCGACCAATGAGGTCGTGTACGGCTTCAGTACCTGCGGGACCTACTGCTTCACCGGATTTCCCGCCAATCCAGCTGCAATCCTGACGTTTGACCCGGCCACAGGCTTGCCGATCGGCGGAGAGCATCTGGCAAAGCCAGATATCAAAGGGCCTATCCAGAAGTTGGCGACGCCCTACACGATGCACTTCTCGATGGAAGGGCAGTATGACTTCGGGAACAATTGGATGATGTCCCTGAGCTACCAAGGCAGCCAGGGCCGTAAGTATCCTCGCTCCCTGAACTACGCCTTGTTTTATCCCCAGAATCCCAACATCAACACCGTGACCATTTACCAGACGGACGTCAACTCCCATTACAACGCCATGCTGGCGCGCGTCTCGCACCGCTTCTCGAAGGGACTGGAGCTCGAAGCGCACTATCGCTTGAGCAAAAGCAGCGATGCTTGCTCGAGCGATCAGGTGTGCAACCAAACCTTTCCGTTTGACCAAAGCACAGAGTATGGGCCATCAGACTTTGATGTCACCCACTCCATCACCGCGTATGCCGTTTGGGAACTTCCGGTCGTCAGAAACCGCCATGACTGGCTGCATACGGCGGCGGGCGGATGGATGCTGAGTCCCATTTTCAACTTCAATTCAGGCTTCCCCTGGACGCCGGTGGTAGGCACCTGCATCAGCAATGTTTTCGGTAACGTCTGCCCGACACGGCCCACAGGCTACTTGGGGGGCGCCGGCACCAATTTCAGTACAGGCACTTTCCAGACTAAGGGCGGAAACTTCTCAGGATTTTCTACGACCCCCGCCACTTGCGTGGTTGGGCCGCCGGTCAGTTGTCAAACCAAGTACTTTACCGTGGTGGAGTCTCCTTCGGGCTCGGGCATATTACCCCCCGTCCCAGGGGTGGACCGAAACGTCTTCCGTGGGCCGAGATACACTGGCTTCGACCTATCTTTCGGCAAGAGATTCACGTTCCCGGCAGTTCGGCTTTTAGGTGAGGAAGCGGGATTAGAAGTTCGGGCCGAGGCGTACAACCTCTTCAACAAAACCAATGCGTCACCTTTTGCGTTTAACAGCGGCAGCAGTAACCTGGGGACTTTTCAAACCTGTAGTCCGGTTAGTACCTGTCCGGCGGGCGCGGCCATTCCATCGGGCGGGACTTCGGGGACGTTTTTCGCGCCGAACTCCACTTTCGGCCAGGCAACCGGCGCGCTATCTGGCCGGGTCGTCGAGATGTACATGAAGTTCAGCTTCTGAAGGTTTGAAAGTACTGACACTTGTGGGTCCGGGTTGGCCCCGGACAAGGTGGCCCCGCTGAGCGACGGTGAGGACAATGCCGCCACAAGGGTGGCCCTATATAAGACAGGGAGGCGGCTGAACGCCTCCCTTTGCTTTTTGGTCCTGGAAGTGAGCGATGGAGTCTCTTGCCAAGCTCCCATTATTTTCCTCGGCTGGCGGGGAAAATCGCAAGTACGATAGAAGTTCCGGAGAGTCGCCCTGGTCCGCATGAAAGCCGCCACCTCCAAAGGCCTACTCACTTGGCTGATTTTCGCGAATGCATGTTTTTTCAAGCCGCCGGAAATCAGAGGACATCCCGCATCGCAAGCCATGCCCTCTCGACAGGCGCAAGCGACGGAAGAACAAAGCGAAGAGGCAAAGCTCCGGGAGGCGATGAAACGGGCACCGGATGATCCTTCTTATCCCGCGCGTCTGGGCGCGCTCCTGGCGGGCGAAAATAAGCTGGAGGAGGCGACCGTATATTTCGAGAAAGCGCTGACGCTGAACCCGAAGGATTTTGTTACCCGCCGAAACCTCGCGGCGAGTTACTGGCAATTGGGAAAGTTGCCGGAGGCCCGCAAGAACCTGGAAACGATTTTGGCAGCCCATGCCGATGACACCTGGTCGGTCTTGCTCTTGGGATTGGTCTCGGAAGACCTTGGTGTCCACAAAACAGCGGCCAAGCTGCTGAGCCAGGTTCTTCCGCTCGTCGCCCAGCGGCCAGAGACGATCTGCTCGCTTGCCCGCGCGTACTACCACCTCGGTGAAACAGAGAAAGCCCGAACCACTTTGCAAATGCTGGCGGGCCCCGATGCGACTTTCCAAGGCGGCCGCGTCGCGGCAGAGGGCGGGGATTACGAAACTGCCGAAAAGATGTTCCTCTCCGTCCGTGCGACCTATTCCGATTCCGGACGGTTGAGCTACAACCTGGCGCTCGCCCAGTACAGCGGGAAGCATTATGCGGATTGTGAAAAGACCCTCGAGGATTCGATCGCCGAGGGCCAAGGTACGAGCGACGTGTATGCGCTCCTGGCTCGGGCCTATCAAAAGCAAGACCGCCTCCAGGAAATGCTTACGGCATTCGAGAAGGCCATCAACTTGGAGCCTTCCAACGAGGCCACCTATCTCGATCTCGGCCAGGCTCTTCTTGAAAAGAGGAATTATGGCACGGCGATGGAAGTTGCGAAGGAGACGGTGAAACGGTTCCCGTCTTCGTCCCGCGCCTACCGTCTCGAAGGCAGCGTCGAGTTGGGAATGGACGTGCTCACCGAGGCCAAAAAATCCTATGCGAAAGCGGTCGAGCTCGATCCCAATGATGCGAAGGCGGCCCTTGGGTTAGCCTTGACGCTCTGGAACGCGAATCGGTACGAGGAAGCGGCCAGGTCCTTCGAAGCGGGAGCTCGCAAATTCCCGCGGGACGCCTTTTTTCAACTCAAGTACGCTCTTTTTCTTCTGAATGCGCCTGAGGAACGGAATGCCGAGAAGGAGGCTCGGATCAAGGCCCTACTGAAAAAATCAGAGGAGCTGGATGATTCGATCGCGGAGACGCACTTTCAACTCGGCAACCTGGCGATGATGGAAAACAACTACGATGTAGCATTGAAGGAGCTGGAAACCGCAGCGCGCGAGGACCCTGAGCTGGCCAAGGTTCACTACGCCCTCGCCCGCGTGTACCGACGCATGGGACGCGAAGAAGCTGCCGCGGGGGAAGCGGGGATTCACAGTAAGCTGAAAGAAAAGGAAGACCAGCATGTGAATGCCAACGCCGCGATGGCCACGCGCCACCCATGATGGCGTGGTCTATTTGAGATGAGCGACGAGCGAACAACCCGAAGGGGTTTCCTGGGGAAAATAGCCACTGGAATTGCGGGCACAGCCGGCATGGCGGGGGTGGTGCGGGCCGGACCGTGG
>Ga0066686_10000118_pt1 | contig 20640 bp, 21 predicted proteins | sample GraSoiAngelo_135_FD_65627 | JGI IMG/M metagenome (GOLD analysis project Ga0066686, IMG submission 65627) | Grasslands soil microbial communities from the Angelo Coastal Reserve, California, USA - 14_0929_05_40cm | ecosystem: Environmental > Terrestrial > Soil > Grasslands | place: USA...
GCCGCGGCCTGACCCGCGTTCGGCGCGCTCGCCGCGAGCAGTATCGCCCCGGCGAGCGCCGCACCGGCACCGCTCGCGACGCGTAGACGCGTCGTGCGGCGCATCGCGCTATCGACTTGTGGCGCGGCAGACAACACGACGGCGGCAGCGCGGGTATCGGCCGCCAGCAGCAACGCCGCGCTCGAGCCGCTGCCCTTCCCAGCGGTGGGGGTGACGACTCCGACGATGCTGCCTGCCCGTCCACCGGCAGCCGACTCGACGAGTCTTCCCAACGCCGGTGCGGCGGCCTCGCGCCGCGTGTGCAACACGGCCCTGGTCGCAGCCGCGGCGCTCACCAGGATCAGCGCCCACGCCAGGGCGATCCCGGGCACGGCCGGGGCGAGGGCGAGCCCCAGGGCAGCGGCTGCCAGTGCCGCGCCGAAGCCGCCGAGCACCATGGCGAACGCCCGCGCGCGTGCGTGGGGCGCCCCCAGGCGCCGCAGCCGGCGGGCGGTTTCCGTCATTTGCTCGTGCTCACCGCGTAGGTGAAGAGGTTCACGCCCATCCGCAACGCCGCCTCATGCAGCTCAGGAGGATCATGGTGGACGTCGGGGTCCTCCCAACCGTCCCCGAGGTCCGACTGATAGGAATAGTATACGACAAGGCGGTCTCCCAAAAAAATGCCGAAGCCCTGCGCGGGGAGACCGTCGTGCTCGTGGATCTTGGGAATGCCCCGCGGGAAGGCGTAGACCAGGTTGTAAATGGGGTGCGTCAACGGCACTTCCACCAGCGGATGGTCCGGAAAAACGCGCGCGATCTCGCGGCGGAACGATTTGTCCATCCCATAGTTGTCGTCCGCATGGAGAAAGCCGCCCTGCTCGAGGTAGCGCCGCAGGATGCGGAGCTCGACATCGGAGAAATGGACGTTGCCGTGCCCCGTCATATAGATGTAAGGGACGTCCCACAGCTCCGGCCCCGTCAACGTCACCAGCCGCTCACGCTCGGCGACGGGCAAGGTCGTCCGCTCACGCAACGCCGTCAGGAGGTTGGGCAGGCTCGAGGGGTTCGCATACCAATCGCCGCCGCCGCCGTAGTGGAGGCGGCCGATGGTGAGAGATGCGGCGGTTGGGCGGTTCGGCGGTTGGGCGGTTGGAATAACCAATGCCCCCAGTGCCATCAAACCGCCTAACCGCTTAACCGCCCAACCGCTCATAACTCGCTCACCAGCCGATAAGCAGTGTTTCGTGAGATTCCGGTTTCTTCTGCCAGTCGATGAGCCACATCTTTGCGCGAGAGGCCTTCTGCAAGCAAAGCCTTCGCGCGTTGGCCGGGATCGGGCGGCGGTTCTTCAATCCGCTGTTTTCCAGTTCCCGCGACAACTACCGTAACCTCGCCCCGCACGGGGGCCTCTGCATAGTGCTCTGACAATTCCTGCAACGTCCCCGCCCGCGTCTCTTCGAACACCTTCGTCAATTCCCGAGAGACGACCGCCTGCCGTTCGGGACCACACACCTCGGCGAGATCGACGAGGAGCTGCGTGACGCGATTGGGCGCCTCGAACAGGACCACAGTCCACTCACTAGAAGCGACGGTCATAAGGAAACGGCGGCGGTCGCTGCCTTTGCGGGGCAGAAATCCGAGAAACACATAGCGGTCGCCACTGATCCCTGAGACCGAGAGACTCGCCGCGACAGCGGTCGGTCCCGGGATGGTCACGATGGGAATGCCGCGTTCGCGCGCGGCCGCAACGAGTACGACACCAGGATCACTGATCGCCGGCGTTCCGGCGTCGGTGATCAGCGCGACATCCCTTCCTTCAGACAGGATGCGCAGGATGCGCTCCAGGGCGCGGTCCGATGAGTGCGCGTGAAAGCTGATCAGCTCCGCCTTCGAGCCGGCGTGATTAAGGAGCGGTTTGCTGTGGCGGGTGTCTTCGGCGGCGACGGCCGCCACGCGTTTCAGGGTGTCGGCGGCGCGCGGCGAGAGATCGCCGAGGTTACCGAGAGGCGTCGCGACGACATACAGGGTGCCGGCCACGTCACCACGTCACCCGCCAGGGGAGACGACCGTAAAAGCCGGCCGCCTGCAGCACGTAGCGATGCTCGCGGGTGGCGTCCTTCAGCACCTTCGGGGCCGTGCCGGGCATCATGACTTCCGCACCCTCGAGCAGCTGCAGGGCCCAGTCGGTGAGCGCCGTGGCCAGCTCTTCGGGCCGTACCACGGCATCGGGCGTATCGGTGCCGCGCGGCACGCTGAGCAGCGCCAACGCCTGATGCGTGTCGACGATGGCAGTCATCACTTTTTGCGCGCGCCGCTTGGCTTCGCCCGGGAATTCGCGCTCGACGGCGTCGACGATGCGCCAGTACAGCTCGCGATAGGTGTTGACCAGCGCCGTGGCGGCCTGAGCGGGCAGGTCGTCGCCGGCGGGGAACGTTCCCGCCGACATCGCCGGCGCTTCACCCCCGGCCGCGGCATCGAACAGCGACTCGAGATATCGCGCCGGCTGCACGTTGTCCGGCTTGTCGCAGAAGTGACCGCTGAGGTACTTCCCCTGATCGAACTTGAGGTAGGACACGCGGCCGTTGGAGATCAGCTCGAGCACGCCGCTGATCTTTTCCTGCTGCAGCAGGGGAAAGAATTTCTCCGGCCGATTGACGTCGATATGGCGGGGCTCATACCCGCCCGCGCAGGACGCATACATCCAGGCGAGCTGCTCCATCGGAGCGGCGCAATAGGTGAGATCGCTGCGCTCCACCTCCGCGCGCATGCGCTTCAGCGCTTCGGTGATCGTGACGACCTGTCGTCCGGCCGCGTGCAACGAGGCGGCGTTGACGGCCTCGCCTTTGCGGAAGAAGACCAGGAGGCATTCGTCGGGCAGGTGCGCGGCGAGATAGCCGTCGATGCGGCCGTCGCGGTCGCGCTTGGCGTACGCCAGCAGATTGTCGAGATGAATGAAGGCGAGGCGGGTGCGATGAATAAGCCGGCTCACCTGCGGAAACTGGAGATCCGCGAGGCGAACCGGCGAATTCGTCAGGCGAGCGGTGCTCGCGCGCATCGTCCTCCGGGGAGGAAGCTACGAGAGGTGTTGTTCGATCTTTTGTTCGAACGCCAGTGACGGAAATGCGCCGACGATCGTGTCCACGTGGCGTCCGTCCTTGAAGAATAGAATACTCGGAATCGAGCGAACGTTAAAGCGCATCGCCGTGGCCTGATTGGCGTCCACGTCCACCTTCACGATCTTCACCTTGCCGTTGTACTTGCCCGCCAGCTGGTCCATGATCGGCGCGACCGCGTGGCACGGCCCGCACCAGGTCGCCCAGAAATCGACAAGCGCGAGCCCCTTGTGCTGCTCCACCTCAACTTGAAATGTGGCGTCTGTAATGGCCGCCGGATGCGTCCCTTCCATGTCCCCCACTCCCCTTCTATCACGTTAGTTTGACTTTATATGAAAGCGTCGGTCGCGCATATCGGCATCGCCGTGACGAGCATCCGCGAAGCGTTGTCCTTCTACCGCGACGTCCTCGGTCTTGCTCCCGGGCCGGCCGAAACGGCGGACGGTGCCGAGATTGTCACCATGCGGGTCGGGGAGGTGGACGTCGAGTTGCTCCAACCTGCCGATCCGTCCAGCCCCGTGGCAAAGTTCCTTGCGAAACGCGGCCCGGGCATCCATCACGTCTGCTACCGCGTCCCCGATCTCGATGCCGCTCTCGAACGCTGCCGCGTTGCGGGCTACCAGCTGGTCGATCAGACGCCGCGGCGCGGGGCCGGCGGCCGGCGCATCGCGTTCCTGCATCCCAAAGCGACGAACGGCATTCTGCTGGAGCTGACTGAGTAGGTGAAACGCACCGTCCTATGGCCGGGTTCCCGTCCCGACCGGCTGGCAACGCCCGCCCGGACTTCCCGCGCTTTCGAGATGGACGTCATAGACCAGCCAGCCGCCGCTGTGCGTCCGCACCACGTCGATCGGCAGCACCTGATTGCAGTTCTCGCGTTGCAGCTCCACGCGGAACGTCCGCAAGTCGCTGTTTCCGGGGACGAGCAACGGGCCTTCAACGATGCGGTAGCCGGTGTGGTCGAGGTATTTCTGAATCACGGCGACACGTTGCCGCAGAACTCCGGCGTTCATCGAACCGGAAGCGGGCCCCCGCTCCGTGCCCCACAGCTCACCCATCCGCTTCTGATCGTTGGCCTTCACCGCCGCGAGGAACTGCGCGACCGACTCGTTCATCGACTGCGGAACCACGGTACCGGGCCGGGAGCCGCCGCAGGCACTGCCGCCGGTGACCAGGAGCAGACAAAGGGCGAGCCGTCGCTTCACGCTGCACGACCTGTGGTCAAGATGACCCGAAGGTAAGACACGATGCGTCTCTACGTCAACATCGATCACGTCGCGACGCTGCGTGAAGCGCGCAAGACCGACGAGCCCGACGTCGTGCGGGCGGCGGCCGCAGCGGAACGCGCGGGCGCCGACGGCATCACCGTCCACCTGCGCGAAGACCGGCGTCACATTCAGGACGGCGACGTCACGGCGCTCGCGCGCAGCGTGCGCACCGTTCTCAATCTGGAGCTCGGCGCGCACGCGGAAATCGTCCGGATCGCGGCGCGCATCAAGCCGTTTCAGGCGACGCTCGTGCCGGAGCAGCGCCAGGAGATCACGACCGAGGGTGGGCTCGCGCTGCGGAAGGGTGATCGACGGCTCTCGAGCGCGATCGCGCGACTCACGGATGCAGGGATCCGCGTGAGTCTCTTCATCGACCCGTCCATCAAGACGATTGACATCGCGCACTCACTCGGCGTGCCCGCGATCGAACTCCATACTGGTCGCTACGCCCACACGTGGCGGCGTGGCGACGCCGCACTGAACGAACTGCGCCGCGCCGCTGCGCACGCGCAGCAAATCGGCCTCGCCGTCCACGCGGGGCATGGGCTGACGTATCAGAACGTGCAGCCCGTAGCGGCCATCCCAGAGATCGAAGAGCTCAACATCGGCCATTCGATCGTGAGTAACGCGGTCTTTTGGGGGCTGGAGGAGGCGGTGCGGCGGATGGTGCAGCTCGTTAAGCGATAGTCACTCGGCCAGAACCTGGTGGACGGTCGCGACCGCAATCGACCCCTCGCCCACCGCCGAGGCGACCCGCTTGGTGCTGCCGCTGCGCACGTCGCCCACCGCGAAGACACCGGGGAGGCTTGTTTCGAGCAAGTGCGGCGACCGCCGCAGCGGCCACTTCGCGGTGCTGAGATCGTCGGCGCTCAGCGCCTGGCCCGTCTTGATGAATCCTTTCGTATCGAGCGCCAGGCAGCCCGCCAGCCATTTCGTGCTCGGCTCGGCCCCGGTCATGGTGAAAACGTGCCGGAGCTTTTGTTGCTGCACCGGTCCGCCTCGACCGGTACGCCAGGCGACCTGTTCGAGGTGGCCATTCCCTTCCAGGCCCACGATCTCCGTGCGCGTGTGCAGCTCGACGCGAGGATGTGCTTCGATGCGGCTGATCAGGTAGCGCGACATCGTCTTCGCCAAGCCGTCCCCCCGAATGAGCATGTGCACGCGCTTCGCGGTCTGGGCGAGGAACATTGCCGCCTGGCCCGCGGAGTTCGCGCCGCCCACGATGGCGATCTCCTCGTCCGTACACAGCTGCGCTTCCATAGGCGTGGCGGCGTAGTACACGCCGGCGCCCTCGAAGCGCGACAGGTTCTCGACCGCCAAGCGCCGGTATTCGACGCCGCTCGCGATGATGATCGCGCGGGTGAGCAGCGGCTCGCCGTCCCCGTCTCCGAGCAGCACGCGGTAGGGCTTGTTGTCGCAGTCGACTCGAACCGCCGTCTTGGCGATGAGAATCCTCGCCCCGAACTTCTGCGCCTGATCGTAGGCGCGAGCCGCCAGCTCCTGGCCGGAGATGCCGAGCGGAAAACCGAGGTAGTTCTCGATGCGCGAGCTTGTCCCCGCCTGACCGCCCGGGGCGTTCGCTTCGATCATCACGACGTTCAAGCCTTCCGAGGCGGCGTAGACGGCGGCGCCGAGCCCCGCCGGGCCGGCGCCGATGATGACGAGATCGCAGATCGCGGTCCGATCGATCGTGGGATTCAACCCGAGACAGTCGGCGACCTGTTGAATCGTGGGATTGCGCAGGATCACGGTGCCGCGGCAGATCACCACCGGCACGTCGCCGGCGCGCACGTGGAACTGATCGAGCATCTCCTGGCTGTCGGCGTCGGTATCCAGATCAACGAATTTGTAAGGATGCCCGTTGCGCGTGAGGAATTCGCGGATGTGCAGCGATCCCTGACAGTGATTGGATCCGAACAGCAGCACGTCGCCGAATCCCTGATCGATCAGTTGCAGGCGGCGCAGGATGAAGGCGCGGAGGAGAATGTCGCTCAGCTCGGAGTCGGTCTGAATGAGCTGGAGGAGCTCGTTGCGGGCGACCTCGATGACGTCACAGGGCGTGCTCGCCTGGATGCGGGCGAGGAAGCGCCCGCCCGCCAAAATCGACCGCTCGCCGGTAAACATCCCCTCGCTGAAGCTGGGCACTTCCTCGCCGACCCAGCGCGGTGGCCGCACGAGGTCGAGCCGTCCCGACACGACGACGAAGATCTTCGTGACGGGCTCGCCCGCTTCGCCGAGGATTTCCCCTGGCTCGAGGCGGCGCCGCCTGCCGTGCGGCTCGATGCGGGCGATTTGCGCGGGCGTCAGGCGCGGAAACGCTTCCGCTTGACGCGTGGCGGGAGTTGGAGCGGCGGTCGCTGGAGCGGCGGTCATGGCTTGAATACTAGCAGTCAACGGAAGAGCTTCCGGCATGGCCCAACAATGCAAGCATCTCGCGCAAGTCCGCGACGTCGCGCCGAAGACGCCGGACGGTTGCGAGGAGTGTCTGACGAGCGGCGACGAGTGGGTGCACTTGCGGCTCTGCCTCGAGTGCGGTCATGTCGGTTGCTGCGACGACTCGCCTAATCGGCACGCCACGAAGCACTTCCATAAAACGAAGCATCCCGTGATGCGCAGCTTCGAGCCCGGTGAGGACTGGGGCTTTTGCTACGTGGAGAATCTGTTCATCGAGCCTGCTCCACGGCCGGCTCGTTAGTCGGTCCGGCGTGGATGCGTGCGTAGCCTGGCCGTCGCGGCGTCGATGCGGGTGATGTAGACCCGCACCGCCTCTGCGTGCGCGCGGCGCGGCACCACGAAATGACGGTCGTCGGGCTGGACGCTCTTCAAGTCGTCCACCATCAAATCGCCGCCGTGCGCCTCGACCGCCTTCTCGAAGCGCTCGACGGCCGACAGCAGGTCGGCCAGATCATCGGAACGCTCCGCGCCGGTCACTGAGATGCCGCGACGCCGTAGCCGGTCGGTGACTTCGGCGGCAGCCGTGGCGCGCGCCTCCTTTTCTTCGCGATCGATGTCCGCCATACGTCCTTCAGTCTAACCCAATGACTCAGAAACGCGAGCCGACCTGCCCCAACGTCTTAGGTGGAGCTCTGCACCAATGCGAGGATATTCCCCTCGCTGTCCTTGAACCATGCTGCCTTGTTGCCTCCACCGGTCGCGATGCCGTCCTTGGTCTTTAGCCGCGGCGTGTCGTATTCCTCGAACCGCACGCCCCGGGCTTTCAGGTCGGCGACCTCCCGCTCGAGATCGGCAACCTGCCAGAAGGCCTGGCTCGCTTGCGACGTGCCGGCGTTGGGCGTGGGATACAAGAAGCACGCGGTGCCCGCGCCGAACTCGTACCTGACGCCGCCCGCGATTTCGCGGGCGGGCTTGAACCCGAGCGTCCGTTCGTAGAATCGCCGAGCGCGAGAAACGTCCTTCGCCGGGATGTAGGCGTACATGGGCGATTGCTGCAGCATTTGTCGATCTCCGTCTACTTGGTATCTCGCTGGCGACGATGGAGGCCCACTCGCAGACTTCAAGCTGAATGTCTTATACACCCCGTTCGGCAGCCATCTGGATCCGTCAGCATCAGTATCGATAGCATGTCGGGGTTTGCTCGTCGATGGCGGTGCACAGCTTCATAAAGACTATGACCAGACACGGTCTCCCGATAGCGGAGGTAGATTCGCCCAACATGACCGCGCCCTCCGCCTGGAGCCCGCTGCGCCGGCCCCTCTTCCGCGGTCTCTGGATCGCCGACGTCGCGTCCAACATCGGCACCTGGATGCACGACTCCGCGGCCGCGTGGCTGATGACGCTGCTCAACCCGTCGCCACTCATGGTCTCGCTCGTTCAAGCCGCCACCACGCTCCCCCTGTTCCTGCTGGCGCTTCCCGCCGGTGCGCTCGCGGACATCTTCGACCGGCGACGGATCCTGCTCATCGCGCAGGTGTGGTGGTTCGTGACGACCGCGTTGCTGGGCGTGCTCACGATCACGGGCGTCATCCAACCCTGGATGCTGCTCGTGATCACGCTCGCCATCGGCGCCGGCAGCGCCATCGACTTGCCCGCCTGGCAGGCCATCATTCCCGAAACCGTGCCGCGCGACGAATTGCCCGCGGCCGTGGGACTCGGCAGCGTCGCGATCAACATCGCGCGGGCGATCGGACCGGCGATCGCGGGCGTGATTATCGTCGCCGGCGGGCCGGGGCCGGTGTTCTTCATCAATGCCGTATCGGTGGTGGGCGTCTTCTGGGTGCTGTGGCGCTGGCGGCGACAGCCAAGCGCCGCCGTGCTGCCGGCGGAGCGGCTGGCGGCGGCGATGCGTGCCGGTGTCCGGTATGTGCGACATGCGCCGGCGCTCCGCAGCGTCATCGTCCGCACCCCGGCGTTCGTGGCGTTCGCGAGCGCGTTGTGGGCGCTGCTGCCGGTGGTCGTGAAGACGTCGCTGGGGCGCGGCGCGGTCTCCTACGGCGCGCTCGTGGGCAGCCTCGGCCTCGGTGGCCTCATCGGCGCGGCGCTATTGCCCGCTTGGCGCAAACGTTGGTCAACGGACGCAATCACCGCGGTCGCCACGGTCCTCTTCGCACTCGGATGTGCCGCGCTCGCGTGGGTCAGCAATTTCGGCGTCCTGGCCGCAGCGATGGTGATCGCGGGCGTTGGCTGGCTCACCACGATTTCAAGCCTGCTGCTCGCGGCCCAACGCGGCGCGGCCGGCTGGGTACGCGGTCGCGCGCTCGCGATATCGACGCTGACGTTATTCGGTTCGCTCGCCATCGGGGCCGTGCTGTGGGGTGTGGTGGCGGACCGCTTCGGGATTGCGTGGGCACTCACAGCGGCGGCGGGCGGCATGGTTCTCGGACTCGCGCTCATCCCCCGGTTCCGTCTGGCCGCCGCCGAAGCGCTCGATCTCGAGCCCTCGCGCAACTGGCCCGATCCGATCGTCGCTGAGGAGCTCGCCGACGAAGCAGGACCGGTGCTCGTCATGGTCGAGTATACGCTCGAGCCGGCTCACCGGGCCGACTTTGCCGCCGCCGCGCGGCGTCTGCTCCGTCCGATGCGGCGGCGTGACGGCGCCGTGTTTTGGGAGCTGTTCGTCGACTCCGCGAACCCGCAGCGCTGTGTGGAATGTTGGCTGGTCGAGTCGTGGGCCGAGCACCTGCGCCAGCATGAGCGGACGACCCGCGCGGATCGCGAAGTGCAGGTTCGCGTTCGCAAGCTCACCGTTGGCCGCGAACGCACGACGCACTACATCGCGTTGTCACCTCAAAAAGAACCTTCTTAAGGTACCCGCTCGGCGAGCCACGCCCGCGCGATCTCGGCGATGTCCTGATGCTCCACGTCCGCCAACGCATTCAGGCGTCGCATCTCGGTATCGGAGATCTTGCCGCCGAGCTCCGCCAGCGCTGCGCGAACTGCCGGGTATTTCTCGAGCACTGCTGCTCTGGCGACGGGTGCTGCCTGATACGGAGGGAAATACCGGCGATCGTCCGTCAATGCGACGAGATCGAGCGCGGCGATCTGTCCGTCGGTCGAGTTCCCCGCGATGACATCGACGCGATGGTCGGCCAGCGCACGGGAGGTGAGCCCCAGGTCCATCGCCGTCGGCGGTTGTGAAAATCGCAGGCCGTACAGCTTCGCAAGACCCGGAAAACCGTCGGCCCGTTCCAGGAACTCGTAGCCGAATCCCGCCCTCCAATGCGGCGCGACACGCGCAAGATCGGAAATCGACCGCAACGCGTATCGCTCGGCATCGGCGCGGCGCACCAGGATGGCGAAGGTATTGTTGAAGCCGAGCGGTGCCGTCCATCGCACCTTGAAGTCGCGCGAGTACGCCGCGGCGACGAAACGATAGACGCTATCAGGATCGGCGATCGGCGGCTGCTTCAGGATTGCCGTGAACGCGGTGCCCGTGTATTCGACGTAGAGGTCGATGTCGCCCGCCGTGATCGCCCGATGACAGACGAACGTCCCGCCGAGGTGCAGGCGCCGCTCGACCGGCAGCGATGTGCGACGCTCGATCTGCTGCGCCACGATTTCCGCGAGCAGATCCGATTCGGTGAAGTTCTTCGCGCCAACGACGATACGTTCTCGGCGACTGCAACCGCTCACGAGAACGATCAGCAACACCAGCGATCGCATCATCGCGGCCGCCACACGAGCCTGCGTTCGGCGAATCCGAGTAAAGCATCGGCGAGGAGCGCAAGCAGTGCGGCAGGAATTGCGCCTGCGAGAATCAACGTATCGTCCACCGTGGCGACGCCGCGGAAAATGTAGACGCCGAGCCCGCCCGCACCGATTGCCGCGGCGATCGTCGCGATCCCGACGCTCACCACGGCGGCGATGCGTATGCCGGCGAGGATGACGCCGGCGGCAAGCGGCAGCTCGACGAGTCGCAGCAGCTCGCCCTCCGTCATCCCCATCCCACGGCCGGCCTCGCGCACCGCCGGGTCAACGCCGGTAATCCCGACGTACGTATTGCGCACGATGGGGAGCAGCGCGTAGACGACGAGGGCGGTGATCGCGGTCCACGCGCCGATGCCGAACACCGGAATCAGCAGACCGAACAGCGCCAGACTCGGAATCGTTTGGAACACGTTCGCCAGGCCCAGCACCGGCCGGCGCCAGGCGGGACGACGGGCAACCAGGACACCCAGCGGCAGTCCGATGAGCGCCGCGAGCGCGGTTGAGATAGTCACCAGGCCGATGTGCTGGCCCAGGAGCAGCCACACTTCGCCGGCGTGGCGCGCGTAAAACTGGAATAGTGTCAGGCGGCTTCCATGAATCGGCGAACCTCGGACAGCGTGCTGGCGCGGAATTCATCCGGCGTTCCGAGGAATGCCACACGCCCACCGTCGAGCAGCCCGACGCGGGTGCCGAGCAGCAACCCTTCGCGCACGTCGTGCGTCACGAACACCATCGCTTTGCCGAGCCTGCCCTCGAGGGCGCGGAATTCGCGCTGCAGCTCGAGACGCGTGATGGCGTCGAGTGCCCCGAACGGCTCGTCCAACAGGAGCAGCGGGGGATCGAGTGCCAGCGCGCGCGCGATGCCGACGCGCTGGCGCTGGCCGCCGGAGAGCTCGTGCGGGAGGCGCTCGGCAAAGGTGTCGGGATCCAGCCCCACCAGCGCGAGCAGCTCGCGCACCCGCCGCTCGATGCGATCCTGAGGCCAGCGCTCGAGCCGCGGCAACAACCCCACATTCGCCGCGACCGAGAAGTGAGGAAAGAGTCCGACCTCCTGGATCACGTATCCAATCCCGCGGCGCAGCTGCGTCCCCGTCACGTCCGCGGCAGGCTCGCCCGCGATCCGCACGGCGCCGCCCGTCGGCGTGAGCAGACGGTTCACGAGCTTCAGCGTCGTCGTCTTGCCCGCGCCGCTGCGTCCGAGCAGCACCAGCGTCTCGCCCGCCGCAACGGAGAACGAGATCCCGTCGACCAGGGGTCTCCCGTTCCCGGGCACGTGATAACACAGGTCCTGCACCTCGAGCACCATGGCCACCGAGCGCCTAATCTACTTATGTTGTTCCTCCATGACTCAGCCAGGCGCACCCCAGCCGCTCGGCATGGGCGACTTCTTCGCCCTCGAGGCGGGTGAGTATCTCGACCGGCTCGATGCCCTGCTGCAACCGGCGGCGCCGCCAGCGGCGGACGAGTTGGTGCGCCTGGCGCGCGCGTTGCGCGGCAGCGCACTGATGGCGAGCCAGCAGGGGATCGCGCGGGCGGCGATGGGACTCGAGGCGCTGGCGCGCGGCGTGCGCGAGGGACGGCGTCCGTGGGACGCGGCAACGAAGCAGATGACCACCCGCGCGATCGACGACCTCAAGATCTTCGTCCGCAAGGCGGCGAGCTGGACCGATGCCGACACCGCCAGGGCCGAGGCGCTCGCTGCCCAGCTCGAGCAGCTCGGCGGACGCCCCTCGGCGCAGGTCCGCGCGGCCGAGGCGATGGGCCTCGACGCGGGCGCGCGCGCGTTCGTCGCGCGTGAGGGCGCGGCGATCGCGAGCGCCTTGGATCGTGCGGGCCGCACCCTGCGCAGCAATCCACTGGCGCACGACCCGCTGCAGCACGTTCTCAAGGCGCTGCAGCCGCTGCGCGGGCTCGCGGCACTCAACGACTTGCCGCCGCTGCCGGACCTGCTCGACGGCATCGAGCAGGCGATCGGTGAATTGAGCCGGACCAGCGGCGCACCACCCGCCGGCGTGGGCGAGACGGTCGCCGAGCTGTTCCAGATGGCGGCCACTTCGATCGCGCACGCCGCACGCGAGGTCGCCGAGCGCGGCCGGCCCGATCCCGAGAGTGCGGAGTTCCGGAAGTTCGCGGGGCTGTTGGTGCACTTCATGGACAGCGAGCCCGACATTGTCCCGATCGAAACGGTCGCCACGATCGTGCGCCGCGGCACGCCACCGGGCGGAGAAGGCGCGCGTCCCGCGACACTCGGCCGGCTCGAGCTGGTGAGCCACGGCGAGCACCTGCGCCAGGCGGCGGATTCACTCGAGCGCGCGCCGAGCCCGACGCAACGCGAGCTGCGGGCGCATACGCTCGCCGGGACGTTCCGCGTTCTCAGCTCCGCCGGCGGCGGCGCCGTCGCCGAGCGCGTGGCCGAGTTCGCGCAGGCCGCGCGCGAGGCGGTGACGAGCGGGATCGCCGTGAATCAGCCGGCGCGCTTCGCCGCCGAGCTTCGCAAGGCAGGCGAGATTCTCGCGGAATCGGGAAGCGGTGACGAAACAGCGACGGCCGCGGCGCTCGCGGGCGTCACGCTGGCGGTGCGCCAGCTCGGTGGTGCGCCAACGCCTGCACCTTCACAACCTCCACCAACGGCCGTCACACGTCCAAAACCTGCCGCGCCAGCGGCGCCAACCACGCCGGCCGATCGCGCGCGTCCGTCGGGTCCGAGCCGGGCGCCGAGCCTCGAGTCCTCGCCGGATCTGGCGGGCACGTGGATGCGGTATCAACAGATGGTCGCGGCCGGCGTGGGACCGGCCTCGCTCGAAGAGTTGTTAGCGGGCGGCGCCTCCAGCAAACCGACGAACGGCGGCGAACCGGTCGATATCCGCACCTTGCTCTACAAGGGCGCCAGTGCCCGTCAGCGTGCGCAGGAGTTACGCGAGGCGGCTAAGCGCGCGAGCGGCGAAAGCCTCCGCGCGATCATCGACGAAGTCTGCGACCTCGTTGTCCTCGCCATCGAACCCGAGTAGTAGTCAGCGCTGGAGGCGAGCCTGGCTGATCGGGCTCGTCGTCAGCGTGGCGCTGCTCGGCTGGGTCCTCTACAAGATCAATGTCCGCGAAGTGTGGGCGGACGCGCAGCGCGCTGACCCGCTGTGGCTGCTCCTCACCGTCGTAGTCGCCACGCTCACCTTCCCGGTCCGGTCGATCCGGTGGCGGCTGATCCTCCGCGACCAGGGCGGCCGGCCCTTCCCGTGGCTCCCCTTGTGGCACGCGACGACGATCGGGTTCATGGCGAACAACCTGCTTCCCGCCCGCGCCGGTGAAGTCGCGAGGGGCTACGTCGCGTCGCGTCAGCTACCGGTGCGCTTCTCGACGGCGCTCGCATCGATCGCGGTCGAGCGGGTGTTCGACGCGCTCATCATGCTGGGGTTGATGGCCGTCGCGATCGCCGCGCCGTCCTTCCCGGCGCACGCGGTCGTAAACGGGCGCTCGCTGTCGGCGATCGCCGCGTCCGCGGCCGCGCTGTTCGGCGTTCTGCTGATCATGGCGTTCGTCATGGTGCACCGCCCGGCGCCCTGGCTGGCGCTGCTGGCGCGCATCGCCCGCCGGCTGCTGCCGGCACAAGCCGCAGATCGCGTGATTCACGGGGCGGAGGGGCTGCTCGCGGGCCTCGCCGTCCTCAAGAGTCCGGGCCGCTTCGCCGGCGTCGTTTTCTGGTCGCTGGTGCTGTGGATTAAGAACGCGGCGGCGTTTGCGATCTGCTTTCGGGCCTTCGGCCTCGATGTGCCACTGGAGGCGGCGCTGCTGCTGCAGGGGATCATCGGCTTCGGCGTGGCGGTCCCCTCGACGCCGAGTTTCATCGGCGTCTTCGAAGCCGCCACCTTGCTGACGCTGCAGCTCTACGGCGTGAACTCCAACCTCGCGGTGAGCTACGCATTGACCTATCACCTCACGACGTTTCTGCCGATCACACTGCTCGGTCTGTGGTCGCTGTCGCGGCTGCATTTGCACCTGCGCGATCTCAAGACCGCCGCTGCGGCAGAGCCGGCATGACCGCGGACACGTTGCGCGTCGCGGCGCACGCCAAGGTCAATCTCTTTTTGCGCATTCACGCGCGGGAGTCGTCAGCGGAGGGCTTTCATCAGATCGAAACGGCGTTCGCCCTGCTCGAGCTTGCCGACGAGCTGGTCGTACGGCGCACGGCAGCCGGCGTCGCGCTGCAAGTGGACGGTCCCGACCTCGGCCCGGCGGAGGAGAATCTGGCCGTGCTGGCGGCGCGGACCGTGCTGGACGCCACGGGCAACCGCTTCGGCGTGGCCATGGAGCTCAACAAGCGAATCCCCGTGCGCGCCGGGCTGGGCGGAGGCTCGAGCGACGCCGCCGGCGCGCTGCATGCGGTCAACGCGCTCGCCGGGAACGCCGTGCCGCGGCACGAGCTGCTCCATTTCGCCGCGCAACTCGGTTCCGACGTGCCCTTCTTCGCGAGCGGGGCGCCGCTCGCGCTCGCCTGGGGCCGCGGCGAGCGCCAGTTCCGCGTGCCGGCTCCCCCTGCCGCGCCGGTGCTCATTGCCGTGCCGCCGATCGCGGTGGCGACCCCGGACGCCTACAAATGGTGGGACGAACAGAACCCTTCCCCGACTTCACGCGGGCCCGTCACGCTCGATGCCGAAGCACTCGCCACCTGGGGAAGCATCGGACGGCTCGGCGGCAACGACTTCGAGACCGTGGTGTTCGGCAAGCATCCGCAGCTGCGCACGCTGTACGAGCGCGTCGCCGAGACGGGCCCGGTGTGGGTGCGGCTCTGCGGATCGGGCAGCGCCGTGGCGGCGGTCTATAAGAAGGAGAGGGAGCGGGACGACGCGATGAAGCGGCTAGGCACCAAGAACCAGCGGCTGATCGCGACTGCCACCCACGCTACTGCTGCGCCCGCTCCTGCCACACTGCCTTAGCCACGGCGAGCGTGCGGAGCACCGCAGCCTGCTCCGCGAGTGTATTCCAGGCGGTGCTGGCCCGGGTCGCCGCCTCCATGCGCTCGATCCAGCGCACAAAGAACGCCGCATCGTCGGCCGATCGAGCGGGCTTGTCGCCGACGCTGACGTAGATCGGGCTCGTCGACGCGAAGGGATACAGATCGAGCACCGGCAGCTCGGCGCGATCGGAGTAGGCGCGCAGTACGTACCAGCCGCTCGTGCTCACGGGAATCGAGATCGTGTCGTGCGCCGCTGTTCGGTCACCTCGCAGGGCGATCGAAGCCGCGACCTTGCCGTTCCCGATGATCTCCAGGTGATCCACCGCCACATTGGACCGCAGACCGACTCGCGCCGTAAGCCGACGGCTGCCGGCTGACAGCCGTATTTCATCGCCGACCGCACGTCCGGCAACCGAAAACTCGAGCAGCGGCCCGTTCGTCACGAACGTGCGCCCGGCCTTGAGTGCCGCGAGCCAGCTGCGATGATCGAGCGTGGCGCCTGAGTGCACGAACACGCGCACCAGCCCGGGCGGTCCCCGCAGGCTCGCGAAATTCGGGAATGCGTCTGTCCCCGCCGCTGCCGGCAGCCGGAATCCGCAGTTGAGCAAGCGGTACCAGATCTCCGACGTGATCAGATGGTCGGAGTATCCCATGACCTCGAGATAATCGACTTTCCCGAGCGCGACGTCGACGGGCAACTCATAGAAAAGCGGCGCCGTGGTGTCGGCAGGATCGGGCTTGGTGTCGAACGGATGCACGTAGCCGACCAGCGCCCCTTGCTCATGCGCCAAATCCGCGATCGTGGCGTTCGTCGGCGCGAGACTCGCCGCGGCGGTATTGGGATAGCCGGCGTATTCCGGCAGCAGATAGTGTGAGCCAAGGCCGAGCAACCCCATGTGACCCCAGACGCTGGTGTGAAATTCCTGCGCGTGAAGGAGCAGGAACGTCGCGCTCGACACCGGATCGGGACCAACCCGGAAGTAGGAGATGTCCGGGATCCGCTGCTCCTTGTTCACGATCAGGTTCTCGACGACGTGGAGATCCTCGGCGCGCGCCTGAAACGCGAGGTGCGGCGGCGTGTTGCGATAGGCGCCGCCGTAGTTCATGTGGACATGCACGTCCCCGCTCCACCAGCCGCGCGCCGGCAGATTGTCCAGACGCTCGAGAGTGATGCGGTGTGTGACACGAACACCCGTCGGCACGTTCACGTCGGCACGAAAGACGGGATACTCCGGTCCACGCCACACCTCGACGTGTATTCGTCCGGCTGGTACCGTGAGCTCGGCAGCGCCGTTCGAGTGGAAGTACGGATACTCGAATTGCCGCTCAGCGCGGTCAAAGGCCTCGTCGGCATGCCACCAGGCGTCGTCGGGCGCATAGCCTCGGCCTTCGGGCGTGGTCACGGAGATCCGCGCCGACAGCGACCGACCCGTGCCGTCCACGACGTTCAGCCGCAGGGTGCCCACCGGCTCGCGGTACCGTCGTGCGCGCGGCACGATCGCCTGCTTCCGCCCCCCCAGTACGTCCATCACCCACAGCGATGTATTCCCACCTTCGTTCGAAATGCACGCGATCCGGCTGCCGTCGCGCGACCAGCGCGGTGCCGTCACATCGAACTCGCCGTACGTCAGAGGAAAGGGGTCACCGCCTTCGCTGGTCATCAGCCAGAGCTGGTTCCATTGCCGGCCGAGGTAGGAGCTGTAGACGACGCGTGTGCCGTCGGGTGACCAGTCGGGCCGGGCCTTCCAAGTCGTCTCCTCGTAGCGCAGCTCGCGCAGTGGAGCGCCGGAGCGCGCCTCCATCCGCCAGAATCCGCCGCTGCCGTGGATGTGGTCACGATTGGAAACGAGCATGATCTCTTTGCCGTCGGGCGACCACGTCGGCGAGATGTAGTGGTCCCACTTGCTGTAGTAGTAGCGGGGAAGTCTGCTGTCGTTGTCATCGGTGAGCCGTAGGGGCGCAGCATGCTGCGCCCCTCCATCCGATGGTGCGGTCGTGAACAGGTGCCACCGCCCGTTGTAGACCGATGAGACGAACGCGATACGCGATCCGTCCGGCGACCAGCGCGGCTCGACGTTGACCGCGCCGTTGGCGGTGAGCGGCGTGACGTTGCCGGAGGCCACGTCGAGCAACTCGAGCTCGATGGCGTCATGCGCGTAGCGCGAGAATACCACCGTCCGGCCGTCGGGTGACCAGTCAGGTTGATAATCGTAGGCCGGTCCGGCGGTGATTTGCGCGGCGGTATCCGATCCGATCCGCTGGCGCCACAACGTCCCTTGCATCGAGTAGATCAGCTCGGTCCCATCCGGCGACCACGTGACGGCGCTGGGACCGCTGGTCACCTGCGGGACGTACATCTCGCGCCAGTAGTACGCGTGGGGGAGGTCAACCTGCCGAAGAGCTGGTGCGCGCTGTGCGCGTAGGGGCTGCGCCCCTACGAACAACATGACGCCCAGCGCGACCGCGCGCCTCACGACTTGAGATACAGCCGCTGCGGGTCGAGCACTTCGCGCAACAACTGCAGCTCGACGCGCGTCGGAGGATCGAGGCGGGCGAGCTTCGCGCGGGAACGCAGCTTCCACCCAACGCTCGCCTGCACGTCACCCGCCGCGACGCCGGGGTACAGCGCCGCGAGCAAGAGCTCTCCGCCCGCGCCATCGGGCTCGAGCACACCCTTGTCGGTGATCACCCGCTTCACCCGCTGCCCCGGACTCGTGATGAAATCCACGCGCTCGGGGAATGTGCGCGGCGAAAGCTTCGAAATGATCAGGATGCGTTGCGCGTGAATCGCGATCTCGGCTGCGCCGCCCGAGCCCGGAAGCCGCACCTTGGGGCGCTGGTAGGGCCCGATGACGGTCGTATTGATGTTGCCCTGGCGATCGACCTGCGCACCGCCGAGGAACCCGACCTCGATCCGCCCGTTCTGCAGAAACAACTGGAACACATCCGCCATGCCGCACACCATCAGCGAGCCGGTGACGAGCGCCGGATCGCCGATCGAGACGGGCAGGCGCGACGGCGTGGCGCCGACCGCGCCCGATTCGTAAATGAGCACGAGATTGGGCGCGTGCGTCCGCCGCGCGAGGTTGCAGGCGAGGTTCGGCAGGCCGATCCCCACGAACACCACCTCGCCGTCCGCCAGCTCGCGCGCCGCGACGGCGGCCATCATCTCGTCGGGGGTATAGGCGTCAGAAGCCGTAGTTGACCCCGGCGCAGCGTTGCTCCCCTGCTTTGAGCCGCTCTACGAGTCTGGTCTGCTTCTGCATGTATTGTCCGCGATCGCTCACGCCGTAGACGAATTCATCGAGGTAGCTCGCCAGCTCCGCCCGGTCGCGCGAGATCGCCTCCCAGCCGACGTAGAAATCGTTGTCGCGGTCGTAGTAGCCTTGCGCGTACGACGGATGCGCACCCCACGGCTCGACGACGACGGCGCTCACGATGGCCGCCGGAATCAGCGTGCGATTGGGATCGGAGCGGATCACGCGCTCGTCCACCAATTCCTCCACCACGACGATGACGCGCTGCGAGGCGAAGGCGGCCTCCTTCTGCACGCCGAGCAGTCCCCAGATCTGCGCGTTGCCCTGCGCGTCGGCGCGCTGCGCGTGCACGATCGTCACATCGGGATTGAGCGCCGGCACGGTAGCCAGCGCTTCGCCCGTATACGGGCAGGTCACCGACTTGATGCGGGGATTGGCGCGCGGCAGGTCCGTGCCCGTGTAGTCGCGCAGCGTCCAGAACGGCAGCCGTGCCGCGCCCGCGCTAAACCTTGCGACCATGCCGAAATGCGAATACTCCTCGATCTCCAGCGTCCCGCCCTCCACCGCCCTGCGAAACGCGTGCAGCGAGCGGACGCCGGGATTCCCGGCCCACGAAAAGACGAGCTTCTTGGCGCAGCCGGCGGCGATCATCTGGTCGTAGATGAGGTCGGGCGTGAGGCGGCACAACGTGAGGTCGCGCCGCCGCTGGCGGATGATTTCGTGTCCCGCGGCGAACGAGATGAGGTGGGTGAAGCCTTCGATGACGACGACGTCGCCGTCACGCACGCAGCGCGCGACGGCGTCCTGCATCGAAAGCAGCTTTGCGCCGTCAGCCATCGGCTGTCAGATCAATCGCTCATCTCGTGCAGGGATTCGTCGATGATTCGAAGCGCCGTATCGACGTCGTATTCATCCACGACCAGGGGCGGCGCGAGCCGCAACGAGCTCTTGCCGCAGCCGAGCAGCAGCAGGCCCTTTTTGAACGCGCGGCCCACGATTTCGTGCGGGATCTCGGGCGCCGGCTCGCGCGTGGCGCGGTCTTTCACGAACTCCACGCCCACCATCAGGCCGCGGCCGCGCACGTCGCCGATCGCGGCGTACTTCTCCTGCAGGCGGTGCGCGCCGCTGATCAGGCGGTCGCCCATCTTCACGACCTTGGGGAGCAGCTCCTGCTCGACGATGTCGAGCGTGGCCAGCGCCGCCGCGCAGCACACCGGGTTACCGCCGAATGTGGTGCCGTGCGCACCAGGCTTCCACTTCATGATCGATTCTTTGGCGATGATCGCGCCGATCGGCATGCCGCTGCCGAGGCCCTTTGCCGAGAGCAAAATATCGGGCTCGACGCCTTCGTACTCGCACGCCCACATCCTGCCGGTGCGGCCCACGCCACACTGCACCTCGTCGCAGACGAGCAGGATGCCGTAGCGATCGCAGATGTCGCGCAGGTCCTTGAGGTAGCCGGCGGGCGGAACTACGTAGCCGCCCTCCCCCTGGATCGGCTCCACGAAGATCGCGGCGACGCTGTCGGGCGGCACCTTCTTGACGAACAACTCTTCTTCGATCCACGACGTACAGCGCCTGGTACACGCCGATTCGCCGCGGCAATACTCGCAGCGATAGCGATAGCCGTACGGTACGTGGTGGATCTCGGGCACGAACGGCGCGAAGCCGGAGCGCTGCACCGCTTTGCTCGCGGTGAGGCTCAGCCCGCCGTAGCTGCGGCCGTGGAATGCGCCGAGGAACCCGATGATGGCGGGCCGGCCGGTCGAGTGCCGTGCCAGCTTGATCGCGCCTTCGACCGCTTCGGTCCCCGAGTTCGAGAGGAAGACGCGCTTCTTGCTGGGCCCGGGCGCGAGCTGCGCCAGCCGTTCGCACAACGCCGCGAAGCTCTCGTAGTAGAAGTCGCTGCC
>Ga0066686_10000134_pt1 | contig 19980 bp, 35 predicted proteins | sample GraSoiAngelo_135_FD_65627 | JGI IMG/M metagenome (GOLD analysis project Ga0066686, IMG submission 65627) | Grasslands soil microbial communities from the Angelo Coastal Reserve, California, USA - 14_0929_05_40cm | ecosystem: Environmental > Terrestrial > Soil > Grasslands | place: USA...
GAGATTTGGAAGGGGTTACGGGAAGAATGAACAAGGCGAAAGAGGCCTATGCTTGGCTGGATGAAGAACTTGCTAGGCTCTTAGATGTTTGTGATCAGCTTTTTGGTGAAGAGGCTTCTGACAAAGCCCTGATGAAACTGATCAAAGGTTGGGGTTGGAGATTAGACCAGGCATGAGCTTTTTCAATCGTCAAAGACAGCAAGCCGAATACGCTATTATTCCCTGTGCACCACGTTGCAGAGGTTCGGACAGTGATCCTAGGACTTGTCACTGTGCCTGTCAGGGGATTAATCACGGTTCCCTATTGTATGATCGGCCGCTTAGACCTGTTCCTGTTCCTCCTGGATACAGTCCGGCTATGATGATCGCAGAGAATCAAATACCGGAAGAGACTCCCCAATTACCCGATCTTAGGCCGTGGAGTGAAAAGCATAAGACATTAGATCGCATAGGCGCGGCCGAGATTAAGATCGCTAGCGCAACAGGTCATGCTACCGGCAGGGCAGTTAAGAAGATTGGTAGATCGTTCGCTAAGGCTATATCCGGCGGGAAACTATCCGAGGACGATCTTAACGCTAGTATCCTGTCAGGGTTGCGTAGACAGTTTAACGAGGAAAGAGTTAACGCTATAGTGGAAGAGTCTTTCACGGAATTTCTAAGTCGTAATCCTGATTTGAACAGGCCAGAGTTATACGAGCTTTACGAAACCGGAATAGTTGACAATGTCCTAGAGAGGAGAAATGTCCATTGGGTACTCGGAAGACCAAGATACAAGACAAGATAGAGCCCTGGACCTGCACTAAATGCGGCCGTCTAATAGAATGGGGAGAGACAATAGTGGCAACCGGAAACGGGAAACACTATCACTATCCTGAATGTGCTAAGGGAGTACCTTTGTTTAGGTGAAATCATGCCTGATCAAATAGTATCCGAAAGACGAGTAAGGCCCTCTAAGATTCTCTTCTTCAATTCACTTAATCGGAAATTCTACCATACCTTAGAGGTTTTAGACTCTTCAGGTTTGCGCACAGGGGATTTAGAGCTAACATCGAAAGAGGCCCCTGATCCTATGTTTTGCCAATCTGTCGTTAGTCGAGACATTCCTCCCAAGAGGGCAATCTCGAAGAGTGAGCTATCTCAATATGGCACGAGGTGAGAACGTGAAAACTAAGAAATTCATGCAAACGCTCAGCGTTGAACAATTCCGAGAGGTTCGACTAGCTGCCAAAGAGAGGGGAACTAATGTACAAACCTATATTCGGATTGTGATTATTCCCCTATGGTCTAAGACCTATTGGGCAAAACGTCTAAAGGGATTTCCAAATGAGTAAATGCGATCTTTGTGGTCATGGTTTCCACGATGGCGTTACTATTGTTGATGTAGTCGAGGGAGAGTATGAGAATGATCAGGGCGGAGGAATGGCCGCACACGGAGGGCTAAAGCGGTATCATAGACGCTGTTGGGAAAAAATCGAGAAAATCGTTGAAAAGTCTAAAGGCTTAAATCGCTAAAGCTACCTTTTTCTATCCTATGCCCGAATTGGTTAGACCCCACAAGCGACTTAGGGCTTTACGAGAGGGCGCGAAGGAAGACCTGGAATCACATTCACATACGAAGAGCGAACACCAAAGCCACGGGAAAGGCTCCTATCGCAAGATTCACCCTTTGCCTAGGCACGTTCGCCAGGCTGAGAGTAACCGTTTTCGATAGTGTGGATTCTGGGTACATCCATTTATGGAGAGTCAACGTCATGTCGAGAGTCAACGTGAGTCTCGGCCGTCGATGTTTTTCGGTTTCTCGCTCGCCTTCTGTGCCTGATAGATAGTCCTGATAGATAACTCAGGGTTTCCGGTAATGATGTAGGGTCGTCAGATTCTTCGGGTTAGCCTTCGATGATTTTATCTGAATATTGAACACTTGAAATCCTGTCACCTTCGTTATCGTATCATGGGCCCAGGAGAAGGGTTTCTCGCTGTTCGACCATTTGAAGATCATCACGCCATCCGGTCTCAAGACTCGCCAGGCTTCTAATGCGCCCTGTGACACCCCTTTCCGTAGATCGGTCATGTTGCGATAGCATCCGTACTTGAACGCGGCCAAGTGTGGACCTGAACCTGCCTGCGGATTCAACGTGCCAAGCAGGGTGTTGCGGCTATCGACTGTGTGAGGCGGGTCGAAGAGAACCATTTCGAAGGAAGCGTCTTTGAAGGGTAGCTTTGTGAAATCTCCTCTTATCGTGACTTTGCGCTGTGGACTAGCGTCGAGATTGATACCGGCATGAATCTTGGTTTCCCATTGCATCCCAAGGAGGCCTGAGGTCATGTCGAGAACGTCCCGGCCTGCTTCTTGTCCCTCGATAGTAGCCTGGATCATAGTTTCGCATAGACCTCGCTTATCGCGCCGACAACAGCGTTCACATCCTGCTTTATCAGCTTGTTGCTGAAACGAATAGTATGGTATCCTAGCTTCTTTAGTTCGCCGTCCCTGTCGTCGTCCTTCTGGATATGTTTCAGGTGAATAGGCCCATCGACCTCGACGATCAAGCGTTTCCCGATCAATATGTCGGCTTGATAGGTTTTCCCGTTCCCTGCTTCGATGGGAATCTCGGACAGATACGGGAGGGGATACTTGGCGGTTGTGTTATATTTGGCCAATGCTGTAAGGAGTTTCAGATGAGGACTAGTCCACATGCCCCGCATCTTAGTGAACTCCCGCTTTCCCCTCGACGATCTTCTCCCCGCCTATCCAAGCTTCAATTTGCCAATGCTCAAGACACCAAGAGCCATCTTGAGGAAAGTTGGCGATTACATCCCATTTGAAATCTTGGTACAGTTTGCGGGCTAATTCTTCACCGTACATATCAAGAAGAATCGCCAGGGCAAGCTGGGCAGGTCCAGAGCCACCGTATCCCCATGAGAAGCCATCCGGCGAGTGATTATTGATTTTCTGACTTGGTTTTGGGTCGAGAATCTGCCAAGACCCTGTTTCACCTGTCCGAACATTGACTATCCAAGCATCTTGATACCGTTCGCCAGTGTAGGTTTTCAACAGCATACTAGTAGTTTTCAAAGATTAATCTTGCCTCGCCGGAGAAAACCCGAAATTCCACAAACGGGAAAACACGGTTCATCGACCATTTAGACAATCATCATGCGTAATTTTAGGCTTTTCGTGTATCGTTCCAGCCACCAAGGAATCATCACAGCCCGTAACAATTCCTGGATATTCTTGCATCCGCGTTGTTTAGCGATCTTCTGCACCTGTTCTATCTGTTCCTGGGTGAGCATCTGTCCAAATTGTATGCGTCCCTTCCGAGCCGTCATTTGCCGATTTGTACCTCAAGAGTTGGAAATTGTCCTTCAATGAGCCGCGATTCTACCCCGAACTTCGAGATTACTGCGATAAGTCCATTGTCTCTTGGATATATTGCTCCTATGAATTCTCCGTTTTCCCATATTTCGACCACTAGGGCATCATTTCTAAGAAAGTGTGGAGTCATTGGTATTCCTCTGGTTTCAACGGGTTCTTGGCTCTTGTGACTTTGACATAGGCCTCGATAACCCATAGATTCTCCTTGGCATGTTGCCGTCCCGCGTCTGTTGGGATAGAGGCGACGACTCCTTTAAAGAACTGGATAGCCTCTTCGATAGAGATATAGGTCATTCTTGGGCCCATTCATCTATCAGTTTCAGGATGTATTGATGATAGACTGGACGATCACGGAAGCTGACAATCTCGAAGGGCGGATAGTCCGTTCTTTCGTGGTATGCTCCTGCTATCTTCGCTTTAATTAGCTTGGCCGCTTCTCGTCTGTCCATTTAGACCCCTTCTCTTCCATTGGAGATATACACAAAGCTGATAAAGCAGGGTGATGAATATGAATGTTTCGTGCGATATGTCCTCCTGCCCGCACTATTCTATGCCAGCATCCTACTACTGCTCTTCGTCCCCCTTCTTCTAGGTGGATACATAGCATATCTAGCATTAGTCCTATGGGGCATATTTTTTCTTCTCGGCCACCGCTACTATATGAAGCATCATCTTCAGGGCATGGACTGTCGCTTATCCGATGAACGGATGAATCAGGCGAGAGACTGGTGGATAGGGGAGGTGAAGAAGATCGAAGATTAAATACTGGATAGTCATGTTGAGCGTATCAATAGTTGTCGTAGCCAGCCTTATCGCTCCCATGCTTGGAACCGGATGCGGGGGGCAATCTGCTTCAGTACCCTGTGTAAACTGAACCACCGCCCCTCTTTTTTTGACTTAGATTAGTGTGAATGTAAAATTGTACTTGTTGTCTAGATAGAATACTCTCGCGTGGCCTCCTGTTGTGAGGCATGTTGGAGCGAAGCCGAGAGTATCATTCACTGGAATGTTCGGAAAGAGGTTGAACGTCTTGATCTGATTGTTAGGATTCTTGTATGAGGAGTCAGAAGAATTCGTTACTTGCACGTTAGGGCTTGTGACTACAAGCCAGAAATTGTTGGTGACTATTCGATAGATAGAGCTTGTGCCAGTCCATGTTAGATTTAGTGATAATTGTATTGGGAAGTAGCATCCTCCACCTAGAGAGGTGACTCTTACCGGGCCTAGCTGTGTCATGTAGAGAATGTCTGGTTGAAGCGTGACAGGTCCGGCGGCGAAGGCGATGACTATCAGGGAGATGAGGAGTATTCCGGCTGTGAATGATTTTATCATTTGTATCGCCGCGCTATCCTACTGTTCCACTTATGCCTAAACAAATCAGATCAGCTTTGAGTATTGTTAATGTAATAAGAGCAGAGGATACTTTAGCTTGAAATAACCATGTACTGAATTGTTGTCCGGTAAGGTCTACCCATGAGATACTACCTAGCATATCACTACTTACTACCGCTTGTCCTGTATCATCAAATTGGTATGTACTGCTTGTGCCTGCGTTATTATTGAAGATTTGAAACTGTGCATTACCAGTTAGGCTATTGGTTCTAAAGTTGAATGTAGCAGTACAAGCAAAAGCTGGTGAAGGGATACTTGTAGTAGAACAATTAGTTACATCTAATGATGTAGTTACTGTTACAAAAGTTGTAGAAGTAGTTGTAAATGTAGATGTTCTTTGTCCATAAGAAAGACAATTAGTGCTATTGCATGGTATGACAGCACCAGAAATAGAATGTAGACAGTAGTTTTGTTCACAGATAGTCGGTGTTATTTGAGATGAGTCTGACGGACAAGCCTGTTGCGCCGTTAATCCTATAAAAGTGCCGGTGATCGACAGGACTGTCGTCGTGACTAGCATAGTCAAAAGGAGACTGATGATCAAGAGTCTAGGATTGAACTTGTCTTTAGACTCGTTTGCTCGCTCTGTCATTTCTTTCTCTTCCTTCCGAAATAGTCGCGTCCCATGTACTCGAAAGCGTTCCAGATTGCGATCAATGAGAACAGGACAGCTAGGGAGAAGGCTGGCCCGATAATGTTCAGAGGCAGAGATATGAGAATAATCTGTGGCCCCCCTGCGGTATCCGCCCATACTGTCGCTTTCGTGATTATCATTGGTATCGTTGCTATGAAGGGCCATGGAGCCGTCATTTTCGGAACCATGCCGTTCATGAAGACCAAGAGCCAGCCGAAAGTCCAGAAGACCGCTATCCATATCATTGTCAGATAGATCAACGGTTCCATCTCCTGCGATTCCACCAGTGTCGTAGCCGGAACCATATTGAGCGTGTGTTCATTTGTTTTTACAACCCTCCCTTGTCTGACGGTCGCAAGTTTAGCAGGCCTACTATCAAGACTATGATCAAGATCGCTGGCAAGATTAGAATGAATGGGGATAGTCCAGGCGTGGCCGCAACCGCGTTGAACTGTGCTTGACCTGCAAGTGATTCACCGATTACTGCCCAGTTGCCTGTGGAAGGTGCGGACACGGATGCAACGGTTGATTTGGGCTGTTTAAGGGGAAGATAGCTTGCGCCCAGGCGGAAAGCTGTATTTCCGCAGTTTGAAGTTGTCAGATAGAGGTCGCCGTTATCTATTGTTGTGAAGCCGACAGGGATTGGAGTATTGTTTTGCATACCAATCTGACTTGCTCCGCCACAGTTGGCAAATAGGAAGAGAAGCAGATCGTGATCTTGAGTCGGGTTGAAAGTGATACTTGTAGATACTCCATTTGCCTGATTGAGAACTGAAGTTCCGTCGAATGGTGATAGTGGATTGTCGTTAGCGATAGCGAAAACACTTATCTCAGGAGCAATCGCTGTACTACTGAAAGTGATGGTGGGCGATAGGAATGTTAGGTCATTATTGTTTGGGTCGATAACCCAGTATTCCCAGACATGAGAGTTAGAGAGGCCCGGCTCATGTGTTCTTAAGCTGAAAACCAACGGGGCTGTATTGCTGATGCTGGTGATTGTGGTACTTGTATCGTTCACTATAATCTGTAGAATCACTAGATCGTTTTTGTTGGCGTTTGGAACAGTGCCACTATAACTAGTGCAACATTGATTTCCACTGGCTCCGAACCCTATCCTTTTCGAGCCTTCCCAAGACGGAGTAAAGTTACGCTGAGTGGTAATCCCAGTCGTTGAGTCAGCGACAGGCCCTATCAGGCCTGACACGAGCAGAATAGCAAGAAAACCGACGACGATTACGCTCAACAAAGTGTTCAATGCTGTCTCACCATGACCGTATCATTATAGATGGGATAGGGTTTGAGGAACTGCCAGGGGTCAGCGATCTTCGCATGAGCCTCCCCGTTCGCATGGGCAATAGTCAATCGTATCTGTTGTAATGGTTCACGCCAGTTCCTCGGGACACGATGAGAATAGATGATAAAGTCAGGGTTCTTCCGTACCCGTGGATCGATGTTGCCATGCAGAACCGTGTCATAGTGGAGGGAGAGCGAGCGTTTCTTCGCTTGATAAAAGAAGTGGGATAGTTGCCGGATTTCTTTCTTAGCACATACCCGAGCGTCGAGAACCTGTGCGCCCTCGTCGATCATCACATACACGTTTGTGAGGTTGGTGTAGCGTAGCTCGTAGGGGTCATAGTCGATGTGTGGATAGTTGAGGATGTGTTCTATCTCGTTCGTCACCGGATCAACAGGACAGTTGCAGTAGACTTTCTGGCCATTATTATAAGCGTCCCATCCGCCCTTTGCGACCACGAACGTCTTTCCTGACCTGTTGGCGGCGCAATGCTCGAAGATACCCATATCATCCAGGTAGAACATCATCGTTCGATCTCCCTGAGCATGGCCCAGACCGCATCTCTGTGTTTCCAATACCATTCACGTTGCCAGTCCTGAGACCAATTCAAAAAGCCCTTAGGACACACGCATTGTTTATGATGAACGCCCCGTTTTAGACAGAACGGACATTTGTTTCGCCACCTGTACCATAATCTCATTACTGGCCACGGAATCCGTGAGCCTAACCAATACATCATTTTATTGGTAGCCTCTTCAAGACTCTCTGTATCCTGTCCCAGTTCTCCTTTATTCTTCTGTCCATTGTGGGACATTCATGGTCTCGATGATTCGCAGAGCCGCAGTAGGTACACCAGGGATACGAGTCGCCGTTGTTGCCGTTGTTGCCGTTGTTGCCGTTGTTCCCTGTGATTCCACGCTTCATTTCTTTCCCCAATCCTGAACATCTTTGTCTGCTTTCGCCAAGACGGCTCGTAATCGTAAGCGGTCTCGAATGAATACGTCCAGTGTTAAGGTTTTGATTGCTATGAACAACACTACAATCCCCAATGTTTTGAAGAATCCGATCAGAGTCTGGTCTTGGATAAGGTCAAAGGTAAGCAGACTGATTAGAAACGGTAAGAGGCTATGCGATAGCTTCTCGAGGAAATCTAACTTTTTCATAGTTCTACCTGCATATCACTGTTCGGAGGGCGCAGTTCGTGTTGTAATTGTACCATAGGTCGATGCCGAGCAAGACTACGATGCCGAGGAGGAAAAGTATCAGGCTCCGATTATTTGCGAGTATGCCCTCATGTTTTCCTGTCTTGTTCAACTCTTCGAAAGAGTGATCGTCGAAGCCGTTGCTGATAAGGGACGGGTCACATTTCTGACCGTCAACCTTGTTCACAGGGATTGGTCGTGAGTCGTCGTAGCGATGGAGCCATGCAGGGGCATTATGAGGATTTGCGAATCTTGCATTATCTATTCCTATTTGGTAGTCGCCGCCTGTCTTTTTCCACCGTATCATCGACGGCGAATGATGCTTTACATCCGAGAATTTGAAGACTGGACGCTCGATCTTTCCAGACTCAGTGATAAAGTATTCTTGGAAGTAGTTCCAGCCTCGCAGTCGCCAGTAGGCCTCGGGCCAGCCTCCTCCTCTTGTCCATGTACGGTATGCAAAGTAGAGAATGACCAGTAATGTTGCCTCTGATGGATCAACGATCGCCAAGTTAGAGATCGATCTCCGAGTCTAAAGCTATCCACCACAACAGCGCGATACCAATGATAATGGCTAAGAGGAAAATATTGTCCATTCTAGCGATACCGTCCCTTTTCCGCCTGTCGCACATGCCTCGGCAGGGGAACCTTGTAGCCCTTAGCTCTCGCTTCAGACAGGGCGATAGCGACTGATTGCTTCTGAGACTTGCCAGCCCTTTCATGCCTCTTGATCTTGGTTCTGACAAAGGCTCTCATTCTATCGATCTGTGCCTGCTCTCTCGGCGAAGGCTTGAACCATTCATGTCCTCCTGCTTTCATCGATATTGATTCCTCTCTGCACGCTTGACATGCAACTCGTATCTCCGGTCTGCGGGGATGGCTATCGGGGTCTGAGCAACCTCATAGTCCAGTCTATGCTCCATCTTGTCCAGGTCCCGTTCCTCGGCCCCGTACAATCTAGGATTCCTGAGCTTCAATGCGTCCAAATGCTCCTTTATCCTTCTCAGCTTTTCATCATGCAATTTTATGATCTCACTCCGAGATAGATCAGAACCAGAGCCATCAGTATCAAGTCAAATCCTAGGATAAGCAATGCTTTTCTCTTGGTCAATCTGTATTCTCTCGGGAAGATTCTCATGATCCTACCATCCTTTTCGATTGCTCTTTCAACTTCTCATCCTCCTGAGCCTTCAGGCGTTGTATCCAGTTCGTCATGATATTCTCAAACTCCTGTAAGGAGCCTCGGAATTTCGACCGTCTAGCTCGTAGCTCGTTCACGATTCGTTCGGCAATCTTCGTATGAGGCCTGTCCATCGCTCCGCCTAGACCATGCTCAGCCCGCATTATCAGGCGACCAAACAGGGACATTTCTTCGGGTTCTAACTCTGTTCTTTCGAGTATCGAGTAAATATCTCCTGGTCCTGCTTTGGACGGGATAAAGTCCTTGTTTCCGACTCCGATTGTTGCGCCGAGAACCTTGTAAATATTCTCAGGAGCCTCGTCCAGTTCTATCCCTGATCTTGTGGGAATGTCCCGCTTCATCTGCGCTAGGACTTCCTCAGGTACGGGGTTAACTTCTTGATCTTCGCTCATTTTCTTCTCTCCTTCATCTGTGCCTGAAGAAAGTGCGTAATGTCTGCCAAGCATGTTTTCTCGAAGATCGTGTTATTTTCTGGTCGGAAAACATATTGTCGCCAGGGCGCATGCCATTTGATATGTCCGAGTTCAATACCGTCATTGTTTGTGTACACGGCGAAGATTTTGGTTTTTCCTGTTAGACTCTGACCGATTTCGTTGATCTGGATGTATTTGCCCTCGTACGCCATTCAGTTTCTCCTCTCTGAGATGATTCCTGTAGGTGAAGGCGGCGAATATAAGGCCAAGCGTTCCGAACCATGAAACAGGAAAGCCTTGGTATTCGATGATTGCGTGATTGTCGAAGCATTGACCGCCTGCTTCTGCATGTGTGCCAGTGTTGATCGGGGGATTGAGAGGATGTGGACACTGATACGGGGAATAGTATCCGAGTAGAGTAATCCCGCCGCAAAGGATCGTAAAAAGGAAGAGGCGGATGTGCATGTCAAAGCCCGCTACTGCTCCCACGAAAGATGCGGATCACTTCTAATGCAACGATCAGTTGTAGGGCATTGAAGAAATAGCCGAGAAATGGAACCCCATTGGCAGAGAATTGTGGTGAGAAGACTACGCTCTCAGTGACGGCTAGGAAGAGGATTGTCGTCGAAACGATGTAGATCAGGAATACTGGAATGTTGTAGATGGCCCATGCTATCAGCATCGTGGCCTGTGCTATGCTACCGTTCGTTCCACCCCCAACCAGCTTCAACGCCCCCTGCCAGACCTGACAGCCTGTATCGTTCGGTGCGCATGCGGTGACGGTTGGTACTTTGGAGAATACTGGCGAGGCTATTGTTTGCAGGTTCGACAGATTGGCGGTTGATGTTGCGACCCCGTAAGTCGAGAGAAGGATTACGAGTATGAAGTCTATGAAGAGGATTTGTTCCGCACCTTTCAATGCCATTCCTAGAAGAACCTCCCTGTCTGTTTTCCGAATATTATGGCGATTACCATTATGAAGAAGATCGGTACGAAGGCCGTAATCAATCCGAGACCTGCTTCCATGAAGATGAATGATAGAAAGAATAGACCGAAGACTTCGCCGCCGAACTGTGTTTTCGTGTTGGAACCGAATAGCTTTGCCTCACCATATTTTAGGGTCATTACTGTCATTATCGTGAAGATTATTGCCCAGAAGATGCCTGAGCTTGTTTGGCAGGCAACTGTAACTGTCGAGCAGAAGCTGTTGATCAATGCACCAAAGAGACAGTCTAGGAATCCGCAGAACCCTCCTGGTATCGCTGACGGTGGCGGAACGCCGACTATAACGTTGCCGATTATCCATGCCCATAATCCTACTTTGGTCAGGGTTGTGGCTTGTGGATTCGTGATGGATGGGGGAATCTTGCCATTGTTCGTTGAGAACATGCTGAGATTCGTGTTAGTATCGTTCAGATCAAGTCCTGAATATGTGCCTGAGACAGCTAGACCGAGCCATTGACCGTTGAATACAGGGAAACGATTGCCTGCTGTAAGGCTGAATCTGCCTTTCGCCACGTTACCATTCGAGCCGCCATAGGTCAATAGTTGGCCCGGGCATGTGGTTCCGAACGGGATTTGGTCAGACGGACAGGAGTTGACCCCGTAGAGGAACAGGTTCACGGATTGACCGTTCGTGTATGATTTTGCTACATTGGTCGTTACATTTACGACGAACCCGTTAAGAGTGGATTGGAACTCGTAAAGTAGCGTGATCGTCTGATTGAAATTGATAACATGCGTTGAGTTAGTGTTGACCAGAGTGACGGCGGGACTTCCACAGTTGCCAAAGCATTGTGTGACTGCTTGCAGTATCGTGTTCGAGATCGCTAGTTCGACGACTTGATGGCTGATGTTGTCCGCGTTGCCCAAGAATGAGGGAGTCTCAGTCCAAGTATTCGTATATGGATTACTTCCTGCTCCGCCTGTCTGAGTATCTTCTGAGACTCCGCTCTGTTTGACATTCGGATTCGTTGGCTGGTTACAGGTGAAAGTCTGTCGAACTTGTTGTACCGTCGGCGAGACCACTGGACAACCGCCGTTCTGGCTGAAAACATCGAACGCTTCGTAAACTATGCTTGTCGCACTTGTCGTTAGTGTGATGGTGTCTGTGCAGGCGGCGCATGCACTTGAGGCTGGGGTGACTGATGCTACATGCTGGTTCGTGTTTCTGACTGCGGCTATCCCGTTATAGACTTCGACCGAGTAAGAGAGAACTGCGTCGCCTGAGCTTGCACAGGTTCCGAAGGCCATGCTGAATGTGTCGCTTGCTCCGGATGCTGAGAACGCATGGTAGATTGTTGAGAAGCCTGCGCTTGCTGGTTGTTGTGTCAAGTCCTGTGTGAAGGTGTTGCCGATAGTGTCCGTCGGCGTGGCGACTTGTCCTCCGGTGCTGAAACAGACCGCATGGATCATAATGAGATCGCTTGCGCTGACGGCGAGGGCGGATGATACACATGGACTTGATGTGCATTTGTCAACCTTCGTCGTCGTCCTTAGCGGAGCATAGACTTTAGGAATCGATACAAGTGGAATCAGGAAAATGACTAGGATAAGCAGAACAAGTGATAGCTTCCTAAGTTTCGTTCTCAGAGGCCCCCAGGCATGTGCCTGTCGAACAGCTTCACCAACCCGAACAGTAACAGGGCCGCGAAGACGAAAGGCACTAGTTGAGTGATCGGAACCAGTCCAGTCGAGCTTGTAACATTCGGATTAGGCGTGAATCCCGTGTGGGCTATCGTGATTCCGGTTGTCCTGTTCGCTATCGTCGCCAGGAGCGACATGGCGAAGATGATAATGATCGTCGCCCCTAGAATGTCGCCCATCAATGAATTCTGAACCATCGGTACGGGTCTTGGCGAGATTATGAAGGGTGCACTGTAGGGACGGAAGAGTGGAAGCATCGGAGTCAGAATGTCGAATAGGCCTGCGCCTAATACGGCGACAGACAAGGTCAATAGTAGAAAAAGGTGGGCCGCTCTCATTTGCTTAATGCTCCTGAGAGCTTGGTTTACAGGCCGCCTGGCTGGTGTCGCTCTAGAACTCTGAAGCCTCCGAAGAGAATCAATGCTACGAATACGAATGGAAGCAGTTGGGTCACTGGCACTAGTCCGACTGAGGCTGTTACGTTCGGGTTCGGCGTGAATCCCGTGTGTGCGATGGTGATTCCAGTGGTTGCGTTTGCGATTGGGCCGATCAGTGAGGCGCTGAAGATAAAGATTATCGCTACCCCTAGGAGGTCGCCTATCAAGCTGTTCTTGATGTTCGAACCTGGGAAGTTGATGCGTATCTCACCGGAGTCGCCGATCATCTTGGCATACCACTCTCGCGTGGCAAGCCAGTACGCTTGCATCACAGTCCAGCTTTGTTTGACTGATCTATGGATGGTATTTAGGAGGGCGTTCCAGAGCAAGAAAGCCAAGAGTCCTGTCGATTGACTTCTCGCGTGGACAGTCATAAGGAGCGTACTATGGACTACCTTTCATAAAAGGTTTTCGGTCTTTTTACGATTTTATGGTCGTTTAGAGCGTTTTGAGCGTGAAATCGTGACAATCATCCAGAAAATGATGAAAATCGTCACGATAATAGCGATGCCGAAGAGGGCCGCATTATTGAAATGCGGATCGGAACAGTAAGAACAGGGATTCTGACTCATGGAAGATTATCTTGGAGAACTGTTCCAGTCGAGACTATATCGGCGTATTCCTGACCGTTGTAAAAGTATCGGAGAACATAGCTTGAGCCAATCCCGCCGTCAGTCTTGAACGTGAAGCATCCTGTTCTATCGGTTGTTCCATCGGTGAAGAATGACTCTGGGCTATCGTCATGTGCAGGATGTGAAACTTTGATTACAATACCTCTCAACGGAATTCCTGTGCTAGAGCCGCCGAAGAGGCCGCCAGAGTATGCTTGTCCTTTGTAGATGCAGACCCCTGCTGTTCCATTTACGATGTTGATTATGTAGGGACTGAGGGGAATTAGCGCAATCACAATAAATAGCAGGAGAAAGGGCAGGATTATCATGTTACTGCCTAGTGGGTCAAATGAAGATTCTTTTTTCTCTTTCATATTTTCACACTCGAAAGCAATGCGATGGCGAGATATAAGAGGGCGATGAACAATAGAGAGGTCTGGATTAGCATTGGAATCGTCCCCCACAGTCGATTTGAGAGTCGTGCGGTCGTATCCTTCCAATCCAATCTCATCATCTTCTGACAGAAGGGACAGAAAGCATAGACGCGCATGGGATGGCCGCCGTACTGGAATGTTGTGACGACATGCTGGCAGTCGAATTTATCGACTAGTGCAAGTTTCAAGACTCCGTGTTGAGGCTTGTTACGATTGAAAATGTTCATCTCTGAATACCGCACACATCTTGTCGTATGTTCCAGTTGCCTAGGATGCTTTGGTACATTATTACTCGGTCTCCTACTCGATAGAAATCGCAAGCCGCATGAAAGTTGATGGTTTTCCCATCATCTAATTTGATGATCAGATACTGACTCCCTCGTACATCAACTACTATTCCAGGATAGTCGATGTTTGTCTGTTGAGAACTCTGATAACCTGTGGTCAAAAGTATTCCGAGACCCCCGAAGATTAAGATTGCAAGTGCGAAGATTGCGATGTATCCAAGGAGATCGACCTTTTTCATCATTCTTCGCCATCCGAATAATGGCTACATTCAGCTTCTTCGCAACTCATCGGATAATGACATTCCAACAAGTGGCCTGTCATACAGAACATTGGATTTTTCCCTGTTTTCATACAGTCACAGTGAGGATTATCCTCTGGCCGTTGATAATCCATTTTACCAGTACCGCCAAGGTTCAGTCAGGAAGATTGCAGTAGCAACTGCGACGATGATGCCGAAATATGCTAATCCCGTCCTGTACCAGTACCACATGCCCATGATCTGTTGATGCCAGGGAAGATCACGGGTGAGTGGACGTTGGGGGAGATTCCCATGCGGCCATGTTTCTGCGCTGATGGGTACATCCTGCCAGCGTTGGATACGGGGACGCTGAGGATAATGTTGAGGATACTGCTGATACTGTGGAGGCTGTTGAGGCGGTGGAGGAGTCCAAATCCCTGTCTTATGCCCTGAGGCGATATGCGCGTCAAGGTCTTGCGTGTTGACTGCTTGCTTGCATCCTGGACAGGTGAAAAAGTCCTGATTACTCAATGTTTAAACTCTTTGTTAAGCTCGAATAATCCATCCAGAACCGCATCAATGTCTCTTTTGGCTAAATGTGTTTTTTGCCGGAGATATGCAACGATTACGCTTCGAGGAACACCCTGCATTTCAGAGAGTGCGGCGGCCATTTTTTGCATTTCGCTGACCATCTTCTCGCCGACGGTTGGAGAGTCGGACATTGACATACTTTCGGCTTAGACAGTTTCATGCTTAAGAGTCTTTCGCTGGCAGGTCAGGCTCTCTTTTATGCAAATGTGTGAAAACTGGCGATGTGAACAAGTCAAGAAATACGATTCCGTAGAAAACCCACCAATTCCATGTTATGCGTTGTAAGAGAATTGTGAAAACATAATAGGGGAAGATGAAAATCGGGAATTGAAAGACTGATCGTGACCTGAATTTCTTGGCCCAAATATCGTTTAGGCTCATTTACGTTCACGCGGCGATAGGTTCTTCCTTCTTTTCCTTCTTTTTCTTCTCCTGCAACTGCTTCAATGCCTTCTCCATGGCCTGTTTGAACTCTTCATCCGTCAATGTTTGCGCCGCATCATCACATTCCTTCCCCGTGACCTTCTCGAACTGGTCGTCAATGGCACGTTTCGGCAATTCAGGAGGGATCGGAATCTTCAACCGATACATTTTCGCCCACATGACCCTGCTCATGTTGTCGTCCCCAATAGTTTTCGTTGTCTTGCGAGTTCTCGTCTATGCCTATTTCTCAGGATTGCGAATGTCAAGAGGATTCCCATTATGAAAGCCCCCCCTATAAGCATGATGGAAGGGCCGGGAACGTAGGATGGAACGTCGATAGTATGAGTTGTCGAAGTGATGTTAGGCGATTTTAGGAATGTGCTAGAGATTGGGCCGATTAGTGCTACTATGAGGATGAAGAAGATGAAGATGGTTAAAAGTGAGAGCATCTCGCCGAATCCAGCGAGTATTGAATGGTCTGATGAGGATGAGGCAGAGATTGTGGCCGCAGGACTGTTCGGCGGAAGAGGATCAGGTGTAGGCGATGGTCTTGTTGGTACAAGCGTATCCTCGACAGGTATGTCTCTGACTGGCCAGCCGCAGTACCGGCATACGAACTGGTTCTGCTTGTCCTTGATCAGATTCTTGTGAAGGGGTGCGCCGCAGTTGCGGCATTTGCCCTCGTTCCAGATTCCTTTTCCAAGCTCGGTAGCCTGACAATAGTTGCATTTTCCATCCCGCATCGGTGCGCCACAGTTGGGACATTCTTCAACAGACAATTCCCTAGCGGTCTCCGAAGTCTTTTAGAGCTATTACGAGGGACAAGAAGAATACCGCCGCAATAAGGAGGTATATCGGTTCGTGCATTAGCTCTAACGCTCGCCTATAACATGAACCTCGAAGGGGCTGACTGACAGACGGGTTTTGAAGCCGGCCCTGTCTAACATGGAGCGTATCTTGAGAACGTCCTCGTCACGATGCGCTTCCACGATGATTCTTTGTGTGCGGGGCAAAGTCTCGCTCATGCCTTCAAGTATTGGAATCTCGTATCCTTCCGTGTCGATCTTGACCAAGTCAGGACGGAGCATGTAATCATCCAATGGCTCCACTGTCACCTGTTGTAACGGTACTACTTGTGAAGCGTATCTTTCATGCTGGGCCGGATTCCTGTCCAAAAGGCTGTTGCCGCCGTTCCCGCGCACTTTCGGGAAATAGTTGATCGTCTTGATCGCGTGCTGTCTCCCCAACGCGGCCTTATAGACGGTTACGTTGCTGACATTGTTCAATTCGAGATTTTTCAATAATAATTTCCGTGTCCTGTCGGTTGGCTCGAAAGCAACGACCTTTTCATAATATTTACTCGCTCTGACAGTCCATGTTCCGACATGCGCCCCAACGTCGACGAACACCCTGCCTTTTCTCAGAATCTCGCCGGAGAGCCAGCTTTCATGTCCCTGATACGAAAGATGAGAGTCGTTCAATCCTCGTACCGTCCATTTCCAACCGTCCTTTTCAACCGTGCCCCTCAACCAGTCCAATCTCCGACGAGGCAATAGGACTCGATGCATCAGTATCCATGAAACATCCGGTACTCCTAATTGTTTGATTCGTGTACGGATTCCCAAGCTGGTCCTGACACGGTTAATGTAGGGCTTGTTCTTCAATTCTTCCGGTGGATCACGCCATGCCTGCGTGTTGAATGTGATGTAGGTCTTGATTCCGTCGCAACGAGAGAGATAGTTCGCCTCACAACCCGATTCAGGAAACGGCTCCGGTACACCATACTGCTGTTTCTCCCATGCCCATCTTGGATAAATGCAGAAGCCTCCTGCTCCATGCGCTTCCTGCCATCCCTCAGGCACAGTATCAACCTGTGGAGGAGAGTATTCAGGTGTTTTTCCTAGGAACTCTGGATTCGTCCATGTATCCCAGTACCAATGCTTCTTGATAATCCTGCTGGGGTCAATGTACCATGTGCTTGCGCCCAAGATCACGTTCTCATGCCCCTGATATTCCTTCACAAGTTGGCGAATCTCTACTATATCGTTGAGGTAGTAGCTGTCGATGGCTAAGAAATGCGTGAGATCAGGATGAAGCTGGATGGCTCTACAGTTCGCGGCGTTGCGACGGCGGGCCAGATAGTCGATCCGGAAGCGGGTTTTGAGTCTTGGAAAGTGTGGATAGTCCTCATAGCCCTCGGTATGATTGTAGAACGGTATCTCAGGCACTTTCCATTCGAGAGCGTCTTTCGAGATGGTGACTGCGACTATCTCCAAGGCAAGAACCTCCCTAGATGCAGGCTGACACGGAGACATTTTATGGCCGGATATATTCGTTCACGGTAGAATTTAGCGTTGAAATCGATCATCTTGAGCGCAGGGGCCCGGTTGCAGAAATAGTTCAGTTCACAGCCCTGCATGTGATGCCACTCATTCCTGTCCAACAAGCGATACTGGCCGAATCTCACGCCAATATCCCATAGGAAACGTGGAAAGATAAAGACCCCTGGCACACCTGTACTTGGAACGAGCCCCTCAAAGCTGGTTTTATAGTGTACGAGTCGGAATTCTGGCACGGCCCATTCATCGAACCATCTGACATAATTGTTCTTGTAGAGATCGGTTGCTCTTGCTCGTATTTTTCCCCATACTGCACCGCCGAGAATGATGTTCTTGTCTGTCTTTTCATAATCCCTGATTAGTTGTTTCAAGCCTTCTGTTTGATGAACATAGTAGGTGTCGCACATGAGAACATGCGATGCGTCAGGATACTTTTCGAGGACTGTTGAGACCGCGAGATTCCTCTTCCTTCCCAATCCTAGCGTGTAGGCGAAGGGATCGAGGACAGGCGCATTCATCGGTACTGTTTCAGTGTAATGTGGAATCTCTGATAACTGCCATTCTTCCTCTTGTCGAGAGATTGTTGTCGCTACGAGTTTCAGAAATCTTCCTCTGACCAGTGAATATGATCGAGTTTGTCCTCTTCGTATAACTCATCCAGTTTCTCGCCTACCCATGCGGCGAACTCGTACAGCCATTTCAAGAATCGCATGACAGGGTTCATGTCGCTTTGGTATAGGCCTCCAAGGGCGGTATGCATCCAAGGTGAAAGCGTCTGCGATTCATTCCGCGTCGATAAATTAGGTAGGGGCCTAATGGTACAAAATGAAGCACACGCCAAGACCATCGTTCCATATGATATTCAAAGCGTTCGATGTAGAGATATGGCTCACGCCACCGATGAATCTCCTTCCCGCATCCATCGCACAGTTTCTTCATGTTCATCTTCCCTTCATAATGTCGAGGCTTCTCTTAAACGCGAGGACTGGACGATATGCCAGCGTGGCTTTCCATCCACTGTTGTAAGTGTCAGTGTTGCTCTGATTGTGAATGATCGGATAATCAATGTATCCGCAGGGACGACGCGGCTCAACATGCTCATGCAGTTTCCCGACATATCGTACTTTGTCGCTGACGAGATGCGGGCTGAAATCAGGATTCTCAGCCTGTACATATTTCCCATTTCTGAGATTGATGCGTCGGATTGCGTAATATGGAAAGACGGGATTCAAACCGTCGATATATTTCAAGAGCAATCTGCTTGGTTCTTCATCGTCTGATTGCCAAAATATCCAGCCAGTATTACTATGGTCTAGGAAGAGGTTGCGTACCTTTGAGAAGTCATGTATTTTGCCGGGCCAGTCTCTGCCGAGGTTGACAGTCTCGTATTTCAAGTGGCTCTCACCATGAACACGATCCCCATGAGAATCAGTGCGGCGATGTAATAGATCAGTGTCGAATAGAATGGGTGACGGGCTATCCAGCCGAGAATATTCATTGGTTCTCACCGATTAGAGAATGATGCGGTCTTACTCGTTCTTCCTCAGGCAATCCATACAGGCGATAAAAGGCATAACTGATCGGGACGAGAGGCCTTAAACGAACAATTCCATGCAGTAGAGTTTTCCAGAAAGGATAGCCAAGCTCCACCCTGCTTCGCCCATCTCTCAATTGAATCTTGAACGAATGACGGACACTGAAGGGCTGATTATGAATCACAGTGATGGGTGCAATAATACTACTCAATGCCCTCTCGAACAGCAATGTTCCAGGAGTCTCCACGTTTGGAAAGCCGCCTACCGACAAGAGGAAGTCAGTTCGATAGATCACGGCGCAATCTCTGAACCGTTCCTTCAACCTGACCCGATACGTCTCCTCCCATATCTGCATCAACCGACTGGATGGTTTGACATGGACACCGATAATGTCTTGACCATACTTCTTCGGTAGCTGGAAAAACTCTGCGGGAACCTCTACATCTTTGTCGATTACTGCGATATGGCTGTATCGACAGAGAACATCCATGTTCACATGTTTCCTGAGAAAGCCTGCTAATGTTTCAGGAGGATTGTAATCCGGTGTCACGGTGTAGATCAGCGGAAGATATGTGTCAGTTTGAACAGGAGCCGTAATAAGGCCTCTCTAAGTTTCATCTTTTCTTCCTATTGATGGAATACCTCTGCGTTGTGAGTGGCCGAGTCTAGGGTCAGCGATCAAGCCGTGTTCTCTTGCCCAGTATGGTAATATGACGACACGGATCAATTCCTGTTTTCCTACATCTCGACGCTTTGCCTCCTGCTCCAAGACCTTGTCCATTTCCACGCCAATCACTAGCATGAATTTTGTAGTATTCTTGAACGGGTGATTCTCATCTTTCAACAGACTCTAGGCCTCTCGCTTCTTCCATGAGTGAATCTTGCTCGTATTCTCAATCTCTGCCCTTTATGCTCAGGACAATAAACTCGAC
>Ga0066686_10000137_pt1 | contig 19965 bp, 20 predicted proteins | sample GraSoiAngelo_135_FD_65627 | JGI IMG/M metagenome (GOLD analysis project Ga0066686, IMG submission 65627) | Grasslands soil microbial communities from the Angelo Coastal Reserve, California, USA - 14_0929_05_40cm | ecosystem: Environmental > Terrestrial > Soil > Grasslands | place: USA...
TCCTTCATCTGGCGGACGATCTCTTCCCACGTGCCGACGTACGTCGCCCCCGCGACCGTGCTGACCCGGTGCATCTCCGTACTGCCGCTGTTGCCGTTGCCCCCCTTGTTCTTCATCCCCTGCAGCTCGGTGAGCAGCGTGCCGAACAGCTCGAGCTGCCGCGGGTCGCGGATCTGTCCGTCGGGCCGCATGGCTTCGATCTCCGCGAGGACGAGGTCTTCGGGCGCGGCGTCGCCGGTGATTTCGTTCAGGCGATCGTGCCACGGGACGAGCTCGGGGTCGTCATCGGCGAGGCGGTACACGCCCTTCTTGAGCTCGACGAGCCGCCAGATCGCGAGCGCGTCGTAATGCTCCTCCGGCCCGGTGCGCTCGAGGTGAAAGAGCGCGGCCTCGTACTCCCCGCGGTCGTAGAGCAGGTTCGCCAGATAGATGCGGGCTTCGCCGAGGCTGGGATCGAGCTCGAGGGCGCGACGCAGCCAGTGCAGGCTGCCGCCTTCGTCGGCAAGGCGGTGCGCGGCGTACCCGACGCAGGCGGCCGCATCCGCCGAATCGGGGTGCGCGTTGAGCGCGCCTTCAAAGAAGCGGCGCGCCTGATCGAGGACTGCTTCGCGGAACAAGGCGCGGCCGATCTGCAACATCAGATCGTGATCGTCCTGGAATCCCAGGGCGAGCACGCGCTCGAAGCAGGCCAGCGCCGCCGCCCGCTCGCCGAACTTCAGCAGGACTTCGCCGAGGCCCGCGAGCGTGTCTTCATGATCGGGATCGAGACCGCGCGCCTCTTCAAACGAGCGCCGCGCCCAGGCGTACTCCTCGCGCGCCAACCGCGCATAGCCCATACCCACGTGCAGCTCGACGGCGTGCGGGTACAGACCGAGCCCTTCGCGCAGAGTATCTATCGCATCGTCGTATTGTCCCTCGTTGTAGAGCTGATGCGCACGTTCGTCGTATTCGTCGGAACTGAGGAACGGATCCGACATCGAACGGGACCCTCCGGGATGGTTGCGCTATCATAAGAAACGGCGAACGGTTACACAAGCGACCCAGGGCGGCTATTTTGACCGGCCATGCCCTCGGCATTCACTGACGTTCCGGACGGCTCCGTTACATCACCAGGTGGATTCACCGCCGCCGCCACGCACGCCGGCCTGAAATCGGATGGCGCACTCGACGTCGCGCTGCTCGTCAGCACGACGAGCTGTGCGACGGCCGGCGTTTTCACCCGCAACGCGTTGCGCGCTGCACCGGTCATCTACGATGCCGATCTCTTGAGCGAGCGGCCGGGGCGCATCCGTGCCGTCGCGATGAACGCGCGCGTCGCCAACGCGTGCACCGGCGCGCCGGGACTCGAGGCCGCCCGGGCCATGGCGCGCTCCGCGGAAGAAGCGGCCGGACTGCCGCCCCGCACTGCGCTGGTGCTCTCGACCGGCGTGATCGGCATCCCGCTCCCCAGCGACAAAGTGGGGGCCGGCCTGCGGCAGGCGGCGGCGAAACTGTCGTCTGGCGGCGGCATCGATGCTGCCCGCGCGATCATGACGACCGACACGCGACCCAAGCACTGCGCCGTCCGCCTGGAGGGAGGCACCGCCATCACGATCGGTGGAATCGCCAAGGGCGCCGGCATGATCCATCCCGACATGGCCACCCTGCTCGGCGTGATCACGACCGACGCGGTGTCGGAGCCGGGCGTGCTGGGACCATTCCTGCGACGCGTAGCCGACCGGACATTCAATGCGATTTCCGTGGACGGCGACACCAGCACGAATGACACCGTCCTCCTGCTCGCAAATGGATCTTCCGGCATCGACCCGTCACGCGACGGTGCTCTGTGGAAAGTTTTCGAAGAGGCAGTCACCGAGGTCGCGCGGACGCTTGCGCTGGCCGTCGTCGAAGATGGCGAGGGGGCGACCAAGCAGCTCCAGATCCACGTCGTCGGTGCGACAACGGAAGCGCACGCGCGCGAGGTGGGGCGCGCGATCGCGCGCTCGTCGCTCGTGAAGACCGCGATCTACGGCGGCGATCCCAATTGGGGCCGCGTGCTCGCGGCCGCCGGCGCGGCGGGCGTCCCGCTCATCTCGGAGCGGATCACGCTCGAGGCTGCGACTGACGGAGGGTGGTTCACGCTGGCGACGGCCGGCGCGACCGCGCTCGCCGATACCGCCCGGGCGAGGCGCATCTTCCAGCAGAAAACCATTCGCCTCCGGCTCGACCTCGGATTGGGTCGAGCGGAGGCGATGGTATGGACCTGCGATCTTTCTCCGGACTACGTCCGGATCAACTCCGACTACACGTCCTAGCTTACGGCTTCGCCTTCGTCGTGTCGTGGGGCGCAGCGGTTGAAGCTTTTCCCTTCTTTGAACGATGACGACGAGCCTTGGCCTTGGAGGTATCGGCGCGCTGCGAGGCGCTGGCCTGCGCCTTTGGGGCTGCCGGTGCCGGCTGCGTGGGCTGCTGCGCCGCGAGCGCGGGGGCTGCGACGAGAGCCAGCATCAGCAGGGTCTGACGAACCATGTGTTGCCTCGGGTTTAGGGACGTTCTTACGACCCTTTTGTCCGACGCCGCGTCACCGCCGGCGGGACCTCGGCGGTCGGCACGTTGGGGAGTAGCGCCCGGACACGCGCCAGGGCGTCGGCATGGGTGCGACCACCCGCCCGCTGCAGCTCGTGATCGGCGGCGACGGCCACGTCCAGCAAACGCATGCCATGCAACCCTTTGTTGTGCGCTTCCACGAGCAGGTCAGCCGCCGAATCGGGATTGAAGCGGTGCGCTACGAGATCCGCGGCGGCATGCAGGACGGGCCCCGGCGGCTCGTTCGGCGCCACGGTGAGCAGCCGCTCGACGATCGCGGGACCGAGCCCTCGGGCGAGTGCTGCCGAGACCGCCGCGACGTGCGCCTCGGGCGCCGGCTGGTCCGGCATCGCCCGCCCGACGATGACGCGCGCCTCACGCAGCTGCAGCAGGCCGCGCCGTACGCCATTCACCAGTCGATCCGTGGGAACGCCCTTCGCACTGCCTTCGAGGGCCTTTTGCACGAGCGGCTCACTGGGGAGACTCTCGGCGACCGCTGCCGCGATCAGCGAATCGATGGCCGGGAGCGCGGCTGTTGGAACACGGCCCGCTAACCTGCTTGCGGCACCGCCACCGTTTTGCGCGGCCAGCGGCGCCGCAATCAGCACCAGCACAAGCGCCACTCTCACCGTAGAGTCGCGTCCTCGTCTAACGACGCCTGTGCGGGTCTGACGATCAGCAGCGAGTTTTCGCGCCCCGCGCCGAACCCATCGTCGACATAACGACCCGCGAGCGGATCGGGCACCCAGCGCTCGCCATCCACGATGAACATGTATTCGTGAGGTCCCGCGGGGAGCACGGCCGCACCGTGCCAGATGCCGTCGTGATGCTCATCTCGCAGATGCAAGCTGCCCCGGCTCCAATCGTTGAACGAGCCGACGACTTCCACCGATCGCGCGCCCGGAAAATGACCCACGAACTGCGCGATGCCTTCTTGTGCACCAGGTGACGGACGGTTTGTCGGCTGAGTAGGGATCAGCAGAATCGCGGCGAGGCCCGCCACTAGCGCGAGCGTCCATGCCGGCCGCAGTCGCAGCGTCACCGCGCGCGGCCGTGCCAGCCAACGCATCAGCCTGCGCGCGGGGCGCACGCTCGGGACTTCGGGTTTCAAATCGTGAATCTCGGCCATAACGCGCGCGGCGACGCTGACTGCCGGCAGCGTCTGCAGGAGATTCGCCGCGCCCACCAGCCGCGCGTACGCCTCCCGCAGATCCATCGGCAGCGTGCCGGGATCGCGCTCGCCGTCGAGCGCTTCCTGCAACCGGGGATCGATTGGGCTCATGGCCATCATACCAGTTCCTCCAGCGCCGCCAGCAATGCTTCCCGGGCGCGATGGACGCGCATCTTGAGCGTCGGTATTCGCGCGCCGGTCACGGCGGCCATCTCTTCGTAACTCATCCCTTCCACATGTTTCAAGACGAACGCCTCGCGCTTTTCCGCCGGCAACGCATTGAGCGCTCGCTCGACCAGCGCGACCTGCTCTCCTCGCTCCAGCACCGCCCAGGAATCCGAGGCATCCGCTAATGGGGGCGCTTCGCTCAGCGAGATGTCATTCGTCCGTCGCCGGGCGAGATGGCTGCGGCAGCGGTTCCCGGTGATCCGGTACAGCCAGCTGCGCAGCCGCGCCGGATCGCGGCACTGTGCCAAATGCCGGTAGGCGCGCACAAGACTCTCGGCAACCGCATCCGCCGCCGCATCGGGATTCCCGAGCATCCGCGTGGCGAAGCGTAGCAATCCCGGCTCATACCGCCGGATGAGAATCCCGAACGCCTCGCCATCGCCGCCCAGGACGCGAGCAACGACCTCGACATCCGTCGGGGCGGGGGGGCCGTCGTTCACCATCTGAGTGACCCGCAGGGGTAGGGCTTCGTCACGGATTTGCAACGGTTTCGCGCGCCGCACTCAGAAACGTCGAGGCGCGAAGCCCGCTACCGGGAATGCCGCCGGCGAACGCTTCCAGCGTCGCTTCGGCACGACGGCGATACGAGGGATCGCCGGTCACCTCCGCGAGCCGCGTCAGCACTCGTGCTGCAACGGCGTTCGCGCCGGGCAGGATGTCGTCGAACGCGTGCTTCGTCCGGTCGGCGAGTGCGGGAGTCGCCACGTCGGGAGCTAATGCCGGGGGCGCTGGAGCGGCGGTGTCGTAATAGCCACCGAGCGAATCGGCATACCCGCGATCGAGCAGCGTGATGAGATCCAGCGCGACGTCGAGGTAGTGGCGCTCGCCGCTGAGCTGATGCGCCGCGAGGCACGCGGACGCGACCTGGACCTGGTCTTGCAACAGACCGTGCGACGTCGTCGCCGCCGGTCCGAGAATCGCGCCGACGGAATGCCGCACGCCCCAACCGCGCGCGTACGCGCGTTGCAGCAGTCCATCGAGCGCCGACTGCGCGCGCTGCTCGGCGCCATCGTCGCCCAACGTCGCGGCTGCCATCAGCGCCGCCTCGATCACGTACGCCTCCTGATCCACGAACACTGCGCGCTCAGCGGTCGATTCGCCGTGGCCGGATCCCCAGCGGAGGTCGCCCGCCAACGAACGTACCAACGCGCGTCCGGACTCGCGGAATCGAGCCTCACCGGTGACGACCCAGGCCTGCGCGAAGAGGCCGGTCAACGCCGCGCGCACGAGTCGTGGCGGATCCTCACCGGCGCTCGCGGCTGCCGTGTCGAGCATGAGATACAGCGCGTGCCGTGCGACCGCCAGCGAGAGGGTGTCACGGGTCCTGGCGTACTCGGTGAGGAGTAACGAGACCGCCGCCGCATGCATGACGCTGCCTGCCGCAGCGCGAGAACGAACTGCATCATCGAGCTCGCTTCTCACCGCCGCGATCGCGCCTTGGATCAACCCCGTACGCAGGACGCCCCGGGACGCGTCGTTCCCCGTGAGCATGAGTTGCCGCACCAAGGCCGCGTGCTGCACGATGACGGAACGCTGGTCGTGGTAGCTGCGCGCGACTTCTGGCAGCAACTGCTTCAGGCCGCGCCCGGTGACGGGATCGTCGGCGGGAAAATAGGTGCCCCCGAAGAACGGCGCGCCGTCGGCGGTGAGAAAAACGGTGAGCGGCCAGCCGTGCAGACCCGCGAGCCGCTCGACCGCCGTCTGGTAGCGCTGCGCGACATCCGGCCGCTCATCCCGGTCTACGCGAATGGGGACGAAGAGCGCGTTGATGAGCGTGCCAATTTCCGGATCGGTGTAGATCGCGCGATCGGTCTCGGCGCACCAGCGGCACGCTTCGCCACCGACGTAGAGCAAAACCGGCCGGTCGAGCTTCGCCGCGAGCACGAAGGCATCACGTCCCCAGGGCTGCCACCTCACCGGCTGGCGGGCGGCGCGCGCGAGATAGTTCGTGGCGGAGTGGGCCATGCGATTGCTGAGCGGCCCGCGCTCGGCGATGCAGGCGGCTGCGCCGAGGACGAGAAGTAACAGTGGGGAACGCACGTGGAGCGGTCTGTGCACCTGAAGAGTACCCGTTGTTTCGCCGAGCCGTTCCGCAACGCGTCTCGCAGGCGCCGTTATATTGCCCTCATGACGCAGGTCATCATCACCACCAAGGCGAACGGCCCGCTCATCGTCGAGGGGCCGGTCCGAATCGTGACGCCCGACGGCCGGGAGTTGACGCCACCGCCGCGTAAAGACGGCAAACCGGCGGAAGTCGTTGTGCTGTGCAGATGTGGGGGCTCACAGACAAAACCCTTCTGTGACGGAACGCACAAACGCAATGGGTTTCAGGACGGCCAAGTTACCCCCGGCTAGCGGGACCATATTATGTTGTCTGGCGCTTGCAGGCTTCCCGTTCATCCCGTGCCCCCGAACTGGAGGAGCGACCGACAATGGCGAAGGGAAAGGCCCCGATGGCCGCGGACGAAGGTTACTGTGTGAAGTGTAAGGCGAAGCGGAAGATCTCGAACGCCCAGCAGGTGAAGATGGCCAATGGCCGGCCCGCGCTCAAGGGTGTCTGTCCCGTGTGCGGGACGGGGATGTTCAAGATTCTGCCGCCTGGCAAGTAACCGCCCCGGTCTCTCATTGATGCGCCCCCGCTGAACCAAAGCGGGGGCGCGTTGTTTTATACCGAATCGTGTAACAGGCCGAGCCTACCTCCCGGCAGTAGTATGCCAGAATCTCGAGCTTTGCGTAGCGGCCGTCCGCGGTTCGTACGGCATACACGTGATGCTTCGACGTGAGCAGATGAGAGAGCATGCTGTACGCGTACCACTTTCCGATCCCCGGATTGGTCGTGTCTGCGCCAAACGTGGTTGCCTCGTAACCTGCAACCGGGACGTCGCTCAGTGAATCGAAACTCATGAACCCCAAGTCTTGCGCGCCCGCGCCCGCGGCGGTGATCACATGATTGCGCCGGAACGCGAGATCCCACGGTCCGGAATTCACGACGGCATTGCGATCGAAATTGAACAGCTGCCACCGGTCTCCACGCGAGGCGTCCAGCGTATAGAGTCCGTCGCCGGCTGGTGCCGACCCAGAAGTCAACGTGTAAGGCGGGAAATCCGGCTTGACGAACGCGCCGATCAGGAGCGACGCGACGAGCAGGAGGAAGGCGCCTGCCAATACCCAGACCAGAATCGGCGGCCGGTTCAATCCTCCACCATGTACGGGTACCACGGCTCGCGCGGCGGCACGAAGTTCTCCTTCACGGCGCGGGCGCTCGTCCAACGAATGAGGTTGAGCAGGCTGCCAGCCTTGTCATTGGTGCCGCTCGCGCGGGCGCCACCGAACGGCTGTTGCCCCACGACCGCCCCCGTCGGCTTGTCGTTCATGTAGAAGTTGCCGGCGGCATAGCGCAACGCCGTGTCCGCCTCGGCCAGCGCCGCGCGGTCCTGCGCGAAAACACCGCCGGTCAATGCGTAGGGCGACGTGCGATCCACCAGCGCCAGCGTGTCCTTCCATTTGCTCTCTGGATAGACATACAGGGAGAGGACCGGGCCGAAGATTTCTTCAGACATGGTGCGATAGGCGGGATCGTCCACCTGGATCACGGTGGGCTGCACGAAATACCCTTCGCGATCATCGCAATCGCCGCCGAACAGCACTTTGACCTTCGCGTCTGTCTTCGCGCGGTCGACGTACTGTTTGATCTTATCGAACGCCTTCCGGTCGATCACCGCACCCATGAAGTTCGAGAAGTCGGCGGGATCGCCAACGCGCACGTTCGCCAGCATGCCAAGCACGCGCTCGCGCAGCTTCGGCCACAGCGAATCGGGGACGTAGGCCCTCGACGCGGCGCTGCATTTTTGTCCCTGGTACTCGAACGCGCCGCGCACGATGCCGGTGGCCAGCGCATCGACGTCGGCGCTCGCGTGTGCGATGATGAAGTCCTTGCCGCCCGTCTCGCCGACGAGACGTGGGTAGTCGGCATATCCCGTGAGATTCGTCGCGACCTGCTTCCACAGCGTCTGAAACACTTCGGTCGATCCGGTGAAATGAATGCCGCCGAGGTGACGATCGCCGAGGAGCCGCTCACTGATGAGCGTCGCGGGTCCGGGGACGAAGTTCACGACACCGGGCGGCAGCCCCGCCTCCTGAAGCACGCGAAAGACGAGGTAGTTCGAGTAGACGGCGGTCGCCGCGGGCTTCCACACGACTGTGCAACCCATGATCGCGGGCGCGGTGGGCAGGTTGCCGCCGATGGACGTGAAGTTGAAGGGCGTGATCGCGTAGACGAAACCTTCGAGCCCACGGTAGTCCATCGCGTTCCACGTGGCCCCCCCGGTCGGCGAGATCGGCTGTTCCGCATGAATCCGATCGGCGTAGTGGACGTTGAAGCGCCAGAAATCGATCAGCTCGCATGCCGCATCGATCTCCGCCTGGAAGGCGGTCTTGCTCTGTCCCAGCATGGTCGCGCCGTTGACCATCGCGCGCCAGCGAGTCGCGAGCAGATCGGCAGCCTTGAGAAACACGGCCGCTCGTTCCGCCAGGCTGCGGCGGGACCAGTCGTGCCGTGCCTCCCGCGCCGCGGCGATCGCTCCTTGAACTTCTTCGGGACCGGCCTGGTGCACCTTGGCCAGAATGTTGCGATGACGGTGCGGCATGACAGCGTCGGCCGTACGGCCGGTACGGATCTCCCGGCCACCGATGACGATCGGAATCTCGATTTGTCGGCCACTCAAGTCTTTGAGTGCCTGCTTGAGCTCACCGCGCTCGCGGGTCCCCGGCGCGTAGGAGAGGATGGGCTCGTTGACGGGGGCGGGAATCTTGGCCGTAGAGTTCATCGCAGGAATCTAACAGACGAGTCTCCTGCCCTGGAACCTCAAACTGTTTGGGATATATGAGCATCGATCCCCGCACCCGTATCGGCCACGTCCATTTGACGGTGAGCGATTTGGATCGCGCCCTGCGATTCTACCGGGATGCCTTGGGGTTCGAAATCACCGCTCGCTACGGGCCTGACGCCGTCTTTCTGTCGGCCGGTGGCTACCACCATCACATCGGACTCAACACCTGGGCGGGCCGTGGAGCATCGCGGCCGCCGGCGGGCACGACCGGGCTCTATCATTTCGCGATTCTGTTTCCGGACCGCCAGGCCCTCGCTGCTGCAGTTCGTCGCGTGCTGGAAAACGGCATCGCGCTCGAAGGCGCGTCCGATCACGGCGTCAGCGAGGCGGTGTACCTGCGCGATCCCGACGGCAACGGCGTTGAGCTGTATCGCGACCGGCCCGAAAGCGAATGGCCGCGGGGCCCGGATGGCAGCATCCGGATGCACACGCGGCCGCTCGATCTGGAAGCTCTCCTCGCAGAGACCTAAGGGCGCCGACTGTCGCCTTCTCGCTGCGGCGGAACCGGCAGCACGATCGTAAACGTCGTACCCGCGCCGTGTCCCTCCCCCGAGTCCACTTTCACCGTTCCGCTGAACCCTTCGGCGACACCGCGGAGCTTGGCGATGCTCGCAGCGGTGCCGCTCCCGCGCACGACGAGCTCGAGGTCGCTTCCTCTTTGATCGAGCTGCACGCGGACCCGGGTCGGCGTCTGCGCGGTCGGGTCGGCGGCGTTGCGCACGAGGTTCACAAGCAGGTCGAAGAGCGCATTGGGATCGCCCTTGAGGTACGTGGCCTCGACCGCGGTCGTGAAATCCAGATCGATACCGCGATCGCGCAGCAAGCGTCGCTCCAGCGTGAGGCACGAGCGCACCACACGAACCGCATCGAAGCGCTCGGCACGCCCGCCCGCGCGTGCGCGATCCCGCATCACGCGCAGGAACTCCGAGGTTCGGTCGAGGTCCTCGAGCACCTGGCCAAGGTCGTCGAGGAGCGCGAGACGGCGATCAGCCGCGAGATCCACCCAGCGGCCCACCGATTCCATCGCGAGCTCCAGTCCCGCACGTGCGGCAGTCAATGGATTACTGGCCTCGTGAGCCAGAATTCCAGGCGGGAGAGCAGCCGTCTGGTGCGACGCCGGGGCATCGATCAGGCCGAGCGCCAGACCGGCCAGTTCGAGCGCCAGCCGTTCTTTGCTGCGCCGTTCCCGGCCCTGCGGCGGCGGTGCCGGCGGGCGTGACCGCACCGGCGCAATCACCCACGCGTCGGACGTCGCGCCCGGAGCAGCGACCCACCGAGAGCCGATCGGAACCGGGATATTCCAACGCCGCAGCGTCGCCTCGAGATCGAGGCGCGGTGTACGCGATTGATCGCTGGTCGCACGGGGAACGGCCTCGTGCTCGCCCGTCACCTCCCACAGGGTGACCGGCTGGCCGATGACCGCACTCGCCTGACGGAGTACTTCGCCTGCGTCCAAAATCTCCTCCATCGATATCCCCAAGGCTCAGAGGGAGATCAGGTGGGGGCGCACCCTAGAGATGTGGGTTGCTGCCTGGGCCGTCAAGCGGTACTGTGGGTTTTATGACGACACCTTCATCGTATCCACCGCGGCCGTCGACAGGCCGCTCGTCATTTGCCGTCGCTATGAAGGATTACACGCTCATCCGGCCCGGGATCGCGGTGACGATCAGCGCCGTCACGTTGACGCTTTCCTTGGTCATTGGCCTGTGGCTGATCTTCTCACTCAGCGAAGCGGCCGAAACCGTCTCCCGTGGTGCCCGGACCTCCGAAGCGCTGCACCGGTACAATGCCGGCCTCGAAGTCTGGCGCCAAATGGCGACGGGGAGGGATCCCGGATTCCGCCGTGTCGAGGCCGTGGCGCAGCGCGACAGTCTGGGACGTAGGCTCCGCGTCCAGCTCGCGGATCTCGCGAACGACATGAGCGACGAGCACGAGCGCCAGCTCGTCCAAACGGTACTGGGCGGTCTCACGAGCGTGAGCACCGGGGCCGGCACCGACGCGCGCCAATCGATGATGGTGCTTCTCGCCAAGCAGGATTCCGCCATGTTCCGTGCGGCGCAGCGGTCACAGCAGGCGGTGCTGCTTTCCGCCGTCCTGCTGGCGTTGACGATCATCGCGGCAGGCACGTTGATTGTCCCGATGGCATGGCTGTACGTCCGCTACAAGCGGGGCGCGACCATTGAAGTCAAAGTGTAGGCTCCCGTTATGACGGTCCGGCGAACGGACTCCGAGGCCCGCGCCCGTCGCGGGCCTTTTCCCACCATTGAAAGCTCCCGCGATCGCGAGCGGCTGCGGACGGTCGTGTTGCCCGCCCACGACGACCTCGCCGCCCTGGTCGCCGATCGGATCGTGGACGTCGTCGGCCGCGCGACGCGCGCCCGAGGCAAAGCGGTGCTCGGTCTCGCGACGGGCAGCACCCCGCTCGGTGTCTATAACGAGCTGATCCGCCGTCATCAGGCGGGGGACATCGATTTCTCGCGCGTCATCACGTTCAATCTCGACGAGTATTACCCCATCGCGCCCGACAACCCCCACAGTTACCGCCGCTACATGTGGGAGAACTTCTTCGAGCACGTGAACATCGCGCGCGAAAACGTGCACATCCCGGACGGCACGACCGCGCGCGATCGCTTGCCCGATGCCTGCGCCGCGTACGAGCAGGCAATCGCCGACGCGGGCGGCATCGACTTCCAAATCCTCGGCATCGGGAAGACGGGGCACGTCGGGTTCAACGAGCCGGGCTCCTCCGCCACATCGCGGACGCGACTCGTCACGCTCGACACGCTGACCCGCAAGGACGCCGCTGCGGATTTCTTCGGTGAAGAGAACGTGCCCCGTGAAGCGATCACGATGGGTGTGGCCACGATTCTCGAAGCGCGGGAAATCGCGTTGATCGCCACGGGCGAGCACAAGGCCGCCATTGTTACGCGCGCCGTCGAAGGCGACGTCTCAGCCGACGTCGCCGCGACGTTCCTGCAGCGTCACGCGAGCGTGACTGTCTACCTCGATCTCGCCGCCGCGGCCGATCTCACGCGCATCAAAACGCCGTGGGTGCTCGAGCAAGTCGACTGGACTCCGCCCCTCGTCGAACGGGCCGTGGTCTGGCTCGCGGAGCGCACCGGCAAGGCGGTGCTCAAGCTCTCGGCCCGCGATTACGCCGAGCACCAGCTGAGTCCGCTGCTCGCCCGCTTCAATTCCGCCGGTCCGATCAACGGTCAGGTGTTCAACCGTCTGCGCGACAAGATCCGCGGCCGTGCGAAGCTTCCCGCGCACGAGCGCGTCCTCGTCTTCTCGCCGCACCCGGACGACGACGTCATCTCGATGGGCGGCATTCTCCGCAAGCTGTGGGAAAACGAGAACGCCATCGTGGTCGCCTACATGACGAGCGGCAACATCGCGGTCTTCGATCACGACGTGCGGCGCCATCTCGACTTCGTGGAGCGTGCGGCAGGAGCGCTCAGTCTGGACACCGCCGCCGTGCAGCGCGCGCGTGCCGCCGTTGAGGCCGCCGAGAAGAAGAAGCAGCCGGGCGATGTGGACCTCCCGATGGTGCAGGATCTGAAGCGTTTCATTCGCGAGTCGGAGGCGATTGCGGCGCTCGGGGCGGTCGGCATCCCGCCGAGTGCCGCGCGGTTTCTCAACCTTCCGTTCTATCAGACCGGCGAGGTGCGGAAACGCCCACTCGGCGACGAGGACATCGCGATCGTGAAGCGTTTGTTCGACGAGGTGCGGCCGAATATGGTATTCGTCGCCGGCGATCTCTCCGACCCGCACGGAACGCATCGCACCTGCAAGATGGCGATCGAGCGGGCGCTCGCCGTTTACGAAGGTCCGGCACCCGAAGTGTGGCTCTATCGCGGCGCGTGGCAGGAATGGGCGCTGACCGAGGCCGACGTCCTGGTGCCGCTTTCCCAGGAAGAGCTACGCGCGAAAGTCCTGGCGATCTTCCGCCATCAATCCCAGAAGGACACGGCCCCCTTCCCCGGCGGGCACGACGATCGCGAGTTCTGGCAGCGGGTGGAGGCCCGGAATCTCGAGACTGCCGCCCGGGCCGACCGGCTCGGGCTGCCGGAGTACTACGCTATGGAAGCCTATGTAATTCACCATACTTAGCCGCAGATCGTTGCACCGCGCACCGGCTGTTCATTATGTTGGCCCCGCGTCTTCCCCTTAGGAGGAGGCCAGCAATGAACGCAACGACTACAAAAGCACTCAGCTTGGCTCTCGTCGTCGCCGTTTGGACAATCGTCTCACATCTCGGGAAGCTGCCGCTGCAGCTGTGGCCCGTGATTGTGGGCCTCGCCTGCTTCGTGGGCGCCGGCGGCGGAATGATGGGGCTCCAGAAGTCGGTTCTTGGCAGTTTGTCCGGGGTAGTATGGGCGCTCATCTACGCTTCCGTAGCCGGCGCGCTGGGGCACTCGGAAGTAGCAGACGCATTGATCCTGGGTGCCGCGGTGTTCGCCATGGTCTTGCAGGCGCGCGTGCCCTTGCTGTCGTACACGGCCGGCGCGTTCGTCGGCGCCGCCACGGCGCTGGGTGCCCGCGCGGTGACCATCAACGGCGGCATCCGCATCGCAATCGCCTTGGCGATCGGGTGCGTGCTGGGAATCGTGGCAGAACGAGTTGCTGACGCGATTGGTCGCATGCGGGTCGTTCCGGCGATGTCGCACCGCTGATCGAACGCCTCTCGGAAGGGAGCAAGGCACATGCGTGTAGGCTCACTCGCCGCCGCGTGTGCCTTTGCCGTTTCGCCGCTCGCCGCACAGGATAGCACCCGCACCGCACAAGATTCCGCGGTGCGGGTTTTTCTCGATTGCCCTGATACGTTCTGTGATTTCGACTACTACCGCACCGAGATCACGTTCGTGAACTGGGTCCGCGACCGTCAGTTCGCGCAAGTGCACGTGCTAGTGACCACGCAATCGACCGGCGGGGGACAACAGTTCACGGTCGACTTCATCGGCCTCGAGCGGTTCGCCGGCGCGGCGGACACGCTGCACTGGGTTTCTACCACCAGTGACACGCAGGATGATATCCGGCGCGGCCTGGCCCGTACCTTCAGACTCGGACTGATCCGGTTCGTCGCAAAGACGGCGGTGGCACCAAACATCGAGATCTCCTACAACGCACCAGCGAGCGCAGCCGCGCAGGTGCACGACCCGTGGAACTATTGGGTCTTTCGCGCGCAGATGAACGCGAATCTCCAGGGCGAGAAGACATTCAAGTTCCAAAACTGGTTCAGCACTCTTTCCGCCAATCGCGTCACGGAGGCTGGGAAAGTCCGTCTTTCCATAAACCAGAATTACAACCAGAGCGACTTCACGATCACCACGTTCGATTCGCTGGGGAATCCATCCGGTGAAGAGGTCATCACCAGTATTAGTCGCGGGTACGATGCGAGCGCACTCATCGTCCGAAGCTTGACCACCCACTGGTCGGCAGGTGGCCGCGGATCGGTGTCGTCCTCGACATTCCTTAACGAGAAGCTGGCGACTTCAGTAGCCCCCGCCATCGAGTACGACGCTTATCCGTACTCGGAATCCACGCGACGACTGCTCACATTCCGCTACGAGATCGGGCCGAAGACATATCGTTACCGCGACACCACCATTTTCAACCGCGTCGCCGAGACGCGGTTCAATCAGACATTGAATGTTTCGCTCAGCGTGAAGCAGCCGTGGGGGTCGACCGGTATCGCGGTGGAGGGGAGCAACTACCTGTACGATTTCCGCAAGAACCGCGTGACCATGTTCGGCAACGGCGAATTCCGGCTGTACAAGGGACTCTCACTCAATTTCTTCGGGAGTGTCGCGCTGATTCATGACCAGCTGTTCCTACCGAAGGAGGGGGCGTCGGAGCAGGAAGTGTTGCTGCGGCGGCGCCAGCTCGCGACGTCGTACAACTATTTCACATTCTTCGGCTTGAGCTATACGTTCGGCTCGAAGTTCGCCAACATCGTGAACCCGCGCTTCGAAGGCGGCGGCGGCGGCTTCTTCATTATCCAGTAATCGCCCCCACAAACAAACCAAACCCGGAGCCACGCGCTGCACTCCGGGTTGGCGAGATCGGGCGAAGTGGCCGTCGACACTGCGCCACGACCTACGCGACGGAATGTAGGCAAGTCCCGGTTGCGGCTCTGTCAGGGAACCGTCCAGCCAGGTTCGAAAACTTGCCGGTTCCGCAGCGAAGGGGGATTCTTCAGGCGATGACTCGTTTCCGGGTGGGACGCGGCGCCGTCGTGGCCGTCCTCTTGGTCCTCGCCTTCGGGGTCGCCGCGGCGTTGGCGGTCCAAGCCTACAGAACGGCGGGCGATCATCGCGCGCAGGCGGATCGCGTGTTGCGCGACTACGCGCGACTCGCCGCTGCTCGCGTGGCGATCCGGACCGCGACCGACATTTACTACGCCGTCAGGCCGCCGCTCAAAGCATTGCAGCATGCGCACGAGACGGCGCCGCACAAGGCGCCTCCGAAGCCCAAGGATCTGCACTTCGACACGATGGAGCACGAGTTCTCCATTGCGCCGTATATCCGGTTCACGTTCTGGATGGATCTGAAGAACAAGCACCTAAAGACCTCCGGGCAGGAGCTGCCACCGCCCGTCCGTAAATGGCTGGTCGATACGCTGCCTCTGCACACCCGCACGGTGTACGACACGTCGTGGCACATGGGGACGGTGCTCGGCCAACCCGACGGCGACCGGCGGTATGTCGCCTACACGGTGCTGCGCGATTCCGACGGTGTGTTGCGCACCGCGCTCGGCTTCGAAGTGAAGCCCATCGTGCTCAAACCGCTCGTGGTTCAGGCCACCGAAAAGTTTGAGCTCCTGCCCAGGCCCCTCACCGGCGGCGTGCAGTACGACTCGATGGGCTCGATCATCATCACCGACCGCTACGGCGTGGAGATCTATCGCTCGGCCGTGCAGTACACGTCACCCTTCACGGCGCGCGATACGATCGGCACGGACATGGGCGGTCTCTACGCCCAGGCGACACTGCGGGGAGCGATCGCCGATAAACTGATCATCGGCGGATTGCCCAGGTCGCGGCTGCCGTTGATCCTCGGCCTGCTCGGTCTGACTGGTGTGCTGATCGGGACCGCGCTGTTCCAGCTGCGGCGCGAATCCCAGCTCACGCGGCTGCGCAGCGATTTCATTTCCGGCGTCTCCCACGAGCTGCGCACGCCGTTGGCCCAGATCCGGATGTTTTCCGAGACGCTGACCCTGGGCCGGGTGCGCTCGGACGAGGAACGCCGCCGCTCGCTGGCGATCATCGATCAGGAAGCCCGCCGGCTGACCCATCTCGTCGAGAATCTGCTGCACTTCTCGCGCTCGGAGCGGCAGACCACGCACATCACACCCGAGCCGACCGCATTGGCACCGCTGGTGCAGGAGGTGATCGACGGCTTCGCGCCGCTCGCCGCGGCCCGCGGGGCCAAGCTCTCGGCCACGGTCCCGGACGATCTCGTCGTCCCGGCGGATCCGGGTGCCGTGCGGCAGATGCTCCTCAATCTGCTCGACAACGCCGTGAAGTACGGGCCGGCCGGCCAGGAAGTCCGCATCGGCGCGCTACACGACAACGGTGTCGCAAAGTTGTGGGTGGACGACGGCGGCCCTGGTATCCCGCGCGCCGAGCGCGAGCGGGTGTGGGAGCGGTTCTGGAGACTGGAGCGCGATCGTGAGTCGGCGGTGGCCGGGAGCGGCATCGGGCTCGCGGTCGTACGCGAGCTCGCGAGCCTGCATCACGGGCGCGCGTGGATCGACAATCCGGCAGCGGGCGTTGGCACACGCGTCGTCATCGAGCTACCGATATGACCGCGTCCGCCAGTCCCATGCCCGCCAAGCGGATTCTGGTCATCGAAGACAATCCGGATCTCGCGTACGGGCTCCGCAACAATCTCGAGATCGAGGGCTACGACGTAGAAGTCGCAAAGGACGGCACAAAGGGCCTATCGCGGGCGAAAGCCGGACAGCCTGATCTCGTTGTCCTGGATTTGATGGTGCCGGGAATGGATGGCTTCCGCGTGTTGCGCGCGCTGCGCGATGATGGACACGGCATGCCGGTGTTGATTCTGACCGCGCGCGGTGAGGAAGCCGACAAAGTCCGTGGGCTGCGGCTCGGCGCCGATGATTACGTCACGAAGCCGTTCGGCGTGCTCGAGCTGCTCGCGCGCATCGAGGCCCTGCTGCGCCGCGCCGCCGCACCGCGCAAGAACGGTGGGCCGCCCGCGCCAGTATTCGAGAAGTTCGGCGACATCGAAGTGCTGACGCCATCGCGAACGGTGCTGCGCGAGGGCTCGTCCGTCGCCCTCACACCGAAGGAATACGATCTGTTGATCGCGTTGCTGCGGCGTGACGGTGCCTGTATCACCCGTTCCGAGCTCCTCACGGAAGTTTGGGGCTATAGCGCTGAAGTCATGAGCCGCACGGTCGATACGCACGTGGCCGAGCTGCGGCGCAAGCTCGAGCACGATCCCGCCAATCCCCGACACATCCTCACGGTGCGTAAGACGGGCTACCGACTCGCGCGGTGACCGCCCAGAAAGCCGAAACACTCCGGCGCTTGCATGTCGAAGGACCGATGCTGGTGTTGCCCAACGCCTGGGACGCCGGCAGCGCGCGCATTTTTGTCGAAGCCGGTTTCTCGGCGCTCGCCACGACGAGCGCCGGCATCGCGTTCAGCCTCGGATATATGGACGGCGAACGGATCAGCCGCGACGAAATGCTGGCTGCCGTTGCTCGGATCACCCGGCGGGTCTCGGTGCCCATCACCGCCGACATGGAGGCCGGCTACGGCCGCACGCCCGATGCCGTCGCCGAGACGGCGCGCCGCGTGATCGACGTGGGCGCCGTCGGAATGAATCTCGAAGATAGAATCGAACACGGTCCATTGCTCGATTTCCCGCTCGCCGTCGAGCGCGTGCGCGCGGCTCGCGCGGCGGCCGACAAGGCCGGCGTTGCGATCGTGCTCAACGCGCGGACTGATACCTTCGAAGCGCCCGAGATCCCGCGCGATGGCCGGGTGGCTGAAGCAGTGCGCAGGGGCCATGCGTTCCGGCAGGCAGGCGCAGACTCCGTGTTCGTACCGTTCGTGGGCGACCGCGGCACGATCGAGCAGCTCGTTCAGCAGATCGACGCACCCGTCAACATTCTCGGCGGACCCAACGCGCCTTCACTGAAAGAGCTTGCTGTTCTGGGCGTACGGCGGGTGACATTCGGGTCCGCGCCGATGCGCGCCACCCTCGGCTTGGTCAGACGTATGGCGCGGGAATGGAAGGAGAAGGGCACCTACGGGACGCTCGAGGCGTACGGGATTCCGTTCGCCGAGCTGCAGAAACTCTTCGGAGATCGCTAGTTCAATTCGACGTGCAGATGGTCGGCGGTGCCGACGTGCCGCTTCGTATCAAACCCCATCGACCAGAAATAGAGCTGCACACTCCAATTCTTCAGCGTGCCGTGACCCGCCGTTCTGAGGTCGACCGCGTGCACCCATCCATCCGCGCCACGGTAATGACGGCTGCGGAGATTCTCGGGCAATCCCATGCGACCGTAGTCGTCGGGCTGACGGCCGGTGTCGGTGATGAGAATATCTCTGTCCACAAGGATCGCGGTCGACAGGGCCAGTCGCAGGAGCGGATGAACGGACGTGTAGTACGCGCGAACGGGAGCCGACTTGGCGTGCACGCTCGCGAGATAGAGTAAGGAATAGCCGCAGTAGAACACTACCAGGGGCAGCGCAACCCATTTCGCCAACGGCATCACCAAGGCGCGCCCCCCCCGGCCGCCCTTCCCTCCTCGCTTCGTGAACCGGCGCGCGATCCAGACAGCGTAGGCGGTAACCACGCCTCCGCTAAGGAATGCCGCCACCAGCACCGCCACCCAGACCGGCGTTCGCCCGTGCTCGTAGATGAAAACAGAGCCGCGCACCAGCACGACGAACGGCAAGGCAATGATCAGAGCGATCTTGAGAAAGCCGATCAGCGCTTCGCCCGCCAGCGCCTTCCATTCGGTCGGCGTGGATGGCGCCGCCTGCCGCCATTTCCGCCGCCACTCCCGCTGCGCCTCCTTCTTGAGGCGCGCCAACCGAACAGCCACACCGTCCATGCGGAAAATGTACGTATCGGATTGCATCCGGGCTTCAACGTCATCAAACCGTCATCCAGTCGTACGTGGGATCTCACGGATCGATGTGCAAAGCATCATGCCGGCGCCGTCTCTTTGAACAATCCCCTACCGGAGCGTTCCATGAGACTGCGTTTGCTCGCTTTGTCGACCGTCGTCATGGTTGTCTGTTGCACTCCAGAGAGTCCACGGACGGTCGCGGTCTCCGCGGATTCCTCGCGAGTCCGATTCTACCAGGAAAAGCGCCCGGAAGGCTTCCAGGTCGGGCGGGCGTTTCAAGCGCAGCAATCCCTCGATGTTACCGTGGGTGACATCCCCGAGGACGTCAGCACGATTCCTCCCGCCACTTCTGCAAACATGCTCATCCGCACTGCGACTGCGTCCATCGAGGTGGACTCACTCGAACGCGCGATCGCGGCAGTGAAAAAGCTCGCGGCGCGTTTAGGAGGCTATGTCGCTAATTCCGGCATCGAGGCGGGGAAGAACCGCTTGCGGAGCGCGGTTTTGGAAATGAAGATTCCCGCCCTGCGCTTTGAAGAGGTGCTCACCGGACTCGAGCCGATCGGTAAGCTCGAATCGGCCAATGTCAGCGCCCAAGATGTCGGTGAGGAGTACGTCGACGTTGACGCTCGCATGCAGAACGCGAGACGGCTCGAAGCCCGCCTCATCGATTTGTTGGCGAATCGTACAGGCAAACTCAAGGACGTTCTCAGTGTCGAAGAAGCGCTGGCGAGAGTGCGTGGCGAGATCGAACGCTACGAAGGGCGGATTCGCTACCTCAAAGCGCATACAGCCACCAGCACCATCAGTGTGACCGTGCATGAACCCGTTCCGGTAGTTGGAGGCCCAGGCCACACCGTAATGGGTGACGCTCTGCGGCAAGCATGGCGCAACTTTGTTGTGCTCGCTTCGCTCGGGGTTCAGTCCCTTGGAGTGGTGATTCCTCTCGGCTTACTTGCGTTCGCGGGTTGGCTAGTGACGCGACGCTGGCGAGT